>WNGR01001284.1_pt1 | contig 28103 bp, 28 predicted proteins | sample 5407581 | NCBI WGS metagenome assembly WNGR01 (sample SAMN13153383, study PRJNA577476) | soil metagenome | isolation source: 80 cm soil or saprolite under Garry oak tree replicate 2 | place: USA:California | collected 2016-06-15
AGCTTTCCGATCAAGGAGCTCTTGGAGGCGACCTGTGCCAGGGCCCCCGCCGCGACCAGACAGACGAGAGCCCCCACCACGAAGGTGACGGTGAATCGGGACCGGAGCGTGCGCCGGTGCTTCGCCATTGAATGCTTCCCCTTTCATGCGTGCTCTGGCCGAGGAGCTCGTGCTTTCAGCCAGGCCATCGTTGGCCCACTGCGCCCCTCTTGACGGCGGTCTTGTCCTTCCCCGCGAGATCGACGGCCCGAGGCCTTGGCGCGCCGGGCCCCGATTATCGGGATATTCCGTCGCCAAGTCCAGGCTCCTGAGGACCGGTGAGGCGGGCGGGGGAAGGCGGCTCGGGGGGAGGATGCTGGACGACGATGACGTTCACGGCGAGGAGCGGCTAGGGTCCTCCAGGAGGGCTGTCTGAATACCGAATCACTCCGGCTTGCGTACGGTCAGGACCGGGCAGGGGGCAAGCCTGATCACGCGATCCGCCACGCTCCCAAGGAGCACGCGGCTCATGCCCCCGCGCCCGTGCGTGCCCATGACCACGAGGTCGGCGTGCTCAGTGGTAGCCAGCTCCACGATCTGCTCGGCAGGCGCGCCCGTGCGTATGATCGGACGCACGGTGGCGCCCTTCTTTCTGGCGCCGGCGGCCCACTTCTCGAGCTCCTCCTCGACCCACTTCCGGGCCTTTTCGAACACCTGCCACGTCGCGTCAGGAGTGAGGGGCGGCTCGCCGTAGAGAGGTGGCTCGACGAAGACATGGGCGAGCACCACCTCGGAATCCAGCGCGGAGGCCAGGCCTTGGGCCAGGGCCCAGGCCTTCTCGGCGTAGTCGGAGAAGTCGGTCGGGACGACGATGCGATGGAAGACCTTGGAAGCCATGTACTCCCTGGAGTGCAACGGAAGTGCCATCGGGCAGTCGCGAGGATTCAAGGGTTTGCGTGAAATGCGGTCTTCCTTACGTGGGAATTCTTCACCTGGGTCGGTCGGTGCATCCCTCGGCCCCGTCGAGGTGACGTTCGTGGCAGAATGAGGCGCTTGCTTGCCCATCCCAGCCACAGGAGAGAGACCATGGCCCTGATCAAACCCACGTTCACGCAGGTCGCCACGGGGCTGCGCTTCCCCGAGGGCCCGGTGGCCATGCCCGATGGGTCCGTCATCCTCGTGGAGATCGAGCGCCGAACGCTCTCCCGCGTCACGCCGGACGGCAAGGTCCGCGTGGTGGCGCAGCTCGGGGGAGGTCCGAACGGCGCCGCCATGGGGCCGGGTGGGAAGATCTACGTCACCAACAACGGCGGCCTCAAGTTCGTGGAGCGGCCGGGCAAGCTCTTTCCCGTCGGGCAAGCCGATGACTATGCCACGGGCAGCATCCAGGTCGTCGATCCCGAGAGCGGAAAGTTCGACACGCTCTACGACGCGTGCGACGGGCGGAAGCTCTGCGGCCCGAATGACCTCGTCTTCGACCGCGCGGGCGGCTTCTGGTTCACCGACCTGGGCAAGACGCGCGAGCGCGACGCCGACCGGGGCGCCGTCTACTACGCCAGGGCCGACGGCTCCATGATTCGCGAGGCGATCTTCCCCCTCGAGCGGCCGAACGGCATCGGACTCTCGCCCGACGAGAAGACCCTCTACGTGGTGGAGACGCCCACCGCGCGCTGCTGGTCCTTCCGTCTGTCCGGGGCGGGTCAGATCGAGTCGGCCAACGGACCCTACCGTGGCGAGAAGGGCGTGGTCGTGGCCGGCCTCGGCGGCTACCAGATGTTCGACTCGCTCGCCGTGGACAGTGCCGGCCACATCTGCGTGGCGACGCTGATCACGGGCGCGGTCAGCGACATCTGGCCGGACGGCAGCCGCGTCGATCAGTACACGCTCCCCGACATGATGGTCACCAACGTGTGCTTCGGTGGCCGCGATCTGAAGACCGCGTACGCCACGCTGTCGATGGGCGGGACGCTCGTGTCCTTCGAGTGGCCGCGCCCCGGCCTCGCGCTGAACCACCTCAACACCGGCGGGTAGAATGAGAGGGTGCTGACCGCGGCCGACATCGGGCGATTCATCAGTGACGGGTACGTCGCGGTGCGGGGGGCGATCCCCACCGACGTGATCAGCGGCTGCCAGGACGTGTTGTGGATGGATCTCGCGACTCGCGGCGTCGGTCGCACCGATCGATCGACGTGGACTGCGCCCGTGATCCGACTCAACTGTCCAGAGGGTGGACCCTTTGTCGCGGCGGGCACGGCGCAGGCATTGTGGGAGGCGTACGACCAGCTGCTCGGCGAGGGTACGTGGTGGAAGCGCCAGGGGCTGGGCGGCACCATCCCCGTGCGCTTTCCGAGCGAAGCCGATCCGAGCGACGCGGGCTGGCACATCGACGGGAGCTTCGACGGACCCGACGGCAGCTACTGGGTCAACGTCTGGAGCAAGATGCGCGGCCTGCTCGTGCTCGTCCTGCTCACCGATGTGGACGAGCGGAGCGCGCCCACGCGGATCCTCAAAGGCTCACACCTCGACGTGCCCCGCGTGCTGGCCGCGGCGGGCGAGGGTGGCCTCAGCTTCGGGCAGGTGGCGCCTCGTCTGCCTGCGTCGACCTTCAAACGTGAGCAGGTGCTCGCCGAGGGCAAAGGCGGCGACGTCTACATCTGTCACCCTTTCCTCGTGCATGCGGCCTCCTGGCCCCATCGGGGAGCGCACGCGCGAATGATCGCTCAGCCCGGCGTGGGCATCCCCGCCGGCGGCCAGGTCGTGATCAGGCGGGCGCGGCGCCCTGGGTGTTGACGTAGAGGGCGTAGAGCGACTGGCTGGCCGCCATGAAGAGCGGTTGCGCTTCGGGCCGCCGAAGCAGAGATTGCCGCAGACCTCGGGCAGACGGATGCGGCCGATGAGCTTTCCCTCGGGCGTCCACACGGTCACCCCGCTATAGCCGAGGCCGCGCCCGCCGGGGTTGCCGTTGCTCGAGACCCAGAGGTTGCCGTAGACGTCAGCGCGGACACCATCCGGCCCGCACTTGATGCCGTCGATCATGAAGTCGGCGAAGAGCTTCTGGCTGGAGAGCTTGTTGTTGCCGGCCACGTCGAACACGTGCATGTCGCGGTTGCCGCCGGCGTGGGCGTCGCCCGGGCCGCGGCCGGTGCTGATCACGTACAGCTTCTTGTAGTCGGGAGAGAAGGCCAGCCCGTTGGGATTGGGGATCTGATCCTGACCGATCACGAGGTCGAGCTTTCCGCTCGGATCGGCGCGGTACACGCTGTTCGGAAGCTCGCGCTTCATGTTGCCGATCTCGGGGGGCTGGCCCAGCCGCGGCTTGAGGCGGCCCGCCGCGTTGCTCGGCCCGCCGGCGGCGTCCGGCGCTCCCTCGTACAGCTGGCCCCCGTAGGGGGGATCGGTGAACCAGTAGCTGCCGTCCGGGTGCGCGACGATGTCGTTGGGAGAGTTCAGTCGCTTGCCGTTGTACGAGTCCGCGATGATCGTCACCGAGCCGTCGTGCTCGTAGCGGACCACGCGCCGCGTGAGGTGCTCGCAGGAGAGCTGGCGCCCCTGGAAGTCGAAGGTGTTGCCGTTGGTGTTGTTCGACGGGCTGCGGAAAACCGAGACCCGGCCGTCGTCCTCCGTCCAGCGGAGCTGCCGGTTGTTGGGAATGTCGCTCCACACCAGATACCGCCCCTGACCGCTCCAGGCCGGTCCCTCCGACCAGAGCGCCCCCGTCCACAGACGCAGGATCGGGGTGTTTCCCTGCCGGAGGCCGTTGAACGCGGGATCGACGGTGATGACGTCAGGATCGACGTACGTGGTCGGCGGGGCGCCGCGGCCGAAATCGCGCGGGGGCGTGGTCACCGTGCTGGACGGCGTGGCGGGCCCGGGCGGGGGCGCCTGCGCGAGCGCAGCTCGTGGCGTCAAGGTCGCGGCCCCGGCGATCACGCCCATGCCGCCGATGAACCCTCGCCGCGAGATCGGATTCGTGCGCTCCAGGCTGCGTGTCTCCGTTGACATGGGTGCCTCCACGGGTGAGGGTTCGGAGGGGTTCGAGCGGCGAACATGTTGGATTGTGAGACCTGACCCCGTCTGACCCGGGCAGCCTAGCACACACGCGGGCGCTCAGACGTGCGGCGGGGCGCATCATCGCTACCGGTAGAACCGGCTCATCTCACGCAGGGCGGCCCGCAGGCTTTCCTGGGGAAGCGTGGGATGGCGGACGAGACGATAGTTCTCGTCGCGAATCTCGTAGCCGCCAGCGAGAACGACGGTCACCTGCGCGGGCTCGACCACGGCGTAGTCGGTGTAGTCGGTCGCGATGAGCCAGTCCCACTGCCTGTCCGTGAAGAGACCGTGGCCGCTCGCATAGTCGGTTGGCGGATTCGCGCAGCCAAACAGCCCGGTGAGCAGAGTCGGCGCCACGTCGAAGTGGGACGTGCGACGGTCGACCCGGCCCGGTGGCCGTCCCGGCCAACGGATCACCAGGGGGGTCTGCAGCTGGGAGCGGGTGAAGCCCGTGCCGTGGCCGTCGAAGCCGAGCCCGTACTCGTCGAACTGCATGCCGTGATCGGACGTGACGATGACCACGGTGCGGTCGAGCAGCTTGCGGCGGTCGAGATCGTCGAGCACCTGGCCGACCAGGGAGTCCACGTAGTGGACGGCGCTCAAATACTTGGCGTGCAGGCGCCGCGGTTTCGAGGCTCCCGGCGGAACCGGAACCGGCACGGGGTAGTTCTGGGGGGGCTCGATTCCGACGGCCGCGTCGTAGTAGAGAAACCCGAAGAAGGCTCGGGACGGGTCACGGCCGCCGAACCAGGCGAACCACTCCTCGGTCAAGGTTCTGTCCTTCCCGCTCCGCCCGGGATAGGGCGATACCGTCTCGCGACGCAGGTTGGGGATGCGCGCGAGGGCCGTCCGATCGAGCCCGACGACCTTGCTGTACACCGGCGCGCTGGCGAACACGCCGAGCTGATAGCCGTGCTCTCGAAAGAGATCCATGAGCACCGGCGGCTGATCGAAATTGGCAAAGGCGTGCCAGTAGGTCGCGGGAAGGCCATAGAAGAGGGAGAACATCCCGGGTCGCGACACGTTCCCGCCGCTGAAGTGTTGGTCGAACTGGACCGCGCCCGACGCGAACGCAGTGAGCCTGGGAGCGGCCATGGAAGTCAGTGCGTCGGCGCGCATGCCATCGATCACCACGAGCAGGACGTTGAGGAGGGGAGGATGCGGCTCGCACCGAAGAGGAGCCAGCGGGTAGTGCAGCTCGCCTTCGGCCAGCCGGCCGCGCGCGGGGACGAGGCGGTGCTGGCCACGCGGGGCTCGGAGCTTCGCGAGGGTCCGCGGCTCCTGGAACGGGAAATAGAGCGGCAGATATCGGGTGAACGAGGTGACGGGCACGTAGAAGTACGCGTGGGCGATCATGTGGATGAGATGGCTGGCAAGGAAGCAGGCCGCGAGGCCCAGAACGAGGCCCCGTCCCCTTCGAGGCCACGCGGGGGCCGCGGTGCGCTTCCAGACCCAGCCCGCCAGCATGGCCTCGACGGCCAGCCCCACGAGGAAGTAGAGAGCGAGAAACGCCCAGGTCTCCGGCGCGAGCAAGCTCGCGGTCAGGACACCGAGATGATAGCGGTTTTCGGCGAAGACCAAGGTGTCGAGGAGGAGAAGGCTGACCCCGGCGCTGGCCAGGAAGACGCCCAGAGGCAGGACCAGTCGCGGGCGCGGGATCAGCGCGATCACGGGAACCATCAGCAGGAACACGAGGCAGGCGAGGGCCGAGAAGTGACCGACGTAGGCGATGATGACGTAGATCCATGCGAACGAGGGCCCGAGTGCGAAGTAGTACCAGAGATAGCGCAGTCCGACGACGGCCATGAGCGCGCCATTGACGATGGCGAACCAGCTCCCCCAGCGGAGCAGCCGTTTTCGTGCGCTCACGGCCATTACGGCCGCTTCAGTTTCAGGTCCTCCAGCGGCGCGGAGTACGCGTAGCTCCGGATCAGGTTGATGCCCGGCTCCTCGACGCGCGGGCCCACGCCCCAGATGAAGGCCAGCTCGTAGATCGGGATGTGGGTCAGCCGGTCGTGGAGGATCTGCTGGATCTGGTGGATCAGCGCCTCGCGCTTCTTCACGTCCGTCTCGCGGGCCTGGCGCTGGAAGAGGTCCTCCACGTCGGGCATGACCCCCGAGGAATAGATGCCGTTCTTGCTGATGTAGGCATCGAGTCGCGTGGCCGCGTTGCCGCCCGCCCCCGTGATGCCGACGATCACGTTCTTGAGCTTCTTCTCCCGCCACGCCGTGGTCATGGCCGCGCGCTCCATGGTCCGGATCCGCGTCCGGATGCCGACGGCCCCGAGATACTGGGCGAGCGCCTCGCCCATGGAGAAGTAGGGCGGCCACGGGTAGAGATCGCCGGCATCGAAGCCGTTGGGATAGCCCGCCTCGGCGAGGAGGCGCTTGGCCTTGGCGGGATCGAAGGCGTCCGGCTCGAAGAAGCGCGAGAACTCCAGGGGGCGAGGGATGAGCGATCCCGTGGGCTTCGAGAAGCCGAGCGTCTCGGCCTGATTGAGGGCCTGCCGGTCGATGGCGTGACTGGCGGCCTGGCGCACGCGCCGGTCGTGCCAGGGCGACTTCGGATCCCACTGATCCGGGAGGTCCAGCCAGAAGGTCCCTTGTGATTCTTTCGGAGCCACGAGCTTGAACCCCGGCGTACGCTGGATGTCCTCGGCCACGGGGCCGGTGAGCAGGTAGGCGATGTCCACCTCGCCCTTCTTGAGGGCGGCGGCGCGCGTGGTCTCCTCCGGCATGCTGCGGTAGACGAGGCGCTTGATGTTGGGGACTTTTCGCCAGTACCCCTCGTAGGCCTCCATCACCAGCTCGACGCCGGGATCGAAGCTGACGAACTTGTACGGTCCGGCGCCGATGGGCGCCCGCTTGAAGCCGTCCTCGCCCACCTTCTCGACGTAGGCCTTGGGCACGATCCAGCCGGACCCGGTGGCCGACGTCCCGTAGAACGTCATGAAGTCCGGCCACGGCTCCTTCAAGACGAAGCGGACCCGGCCGGGGTCGACGATCTGCACCTCGCGCACGCGCTCCTTGAGGAGCTTCGCCCCCGCGCCCTTGTACCGCTCGAAGGAGAACTTGACGTCGGCGGCGGTCACCGGCTCGCCGTTGTGGAACTTCACGCCTTTCCGGAGGACGAACTCGTAGGTGATCCCGTCCTTCGACTGCGTCCACGACTCGGCAAGGCTCGGGGTGTTGATGTTGCCCGGCATGGGCTTCACGAGGGCGTCGTGGAGGGCATACAGCACCATGAAAGGCGTGATGATCCCCTCGGTCTCGGCGGGGTCGAGCCAGCGGGAGGCCAGGGTGATGTGGACGCCCCATGTCATGGTGCCTTCCGGGGCCGCCGTGGCCGAGCGGGCGAGGCCGAAGAGCAGGGTGGCGGCGAGAAGGGCGACGAGCACGCGCGAGATGAATGACCTCATGGATCCCTCCCAACTACCGGTATCGGGGAGCACGGACATGTTGGAATGTGAGACCTGACCCCCGGCTATGCCTTGATCCCGAGGAGCCGGGACGCCGTCCCGCCCAGCATGGCCACGCGCTCCGCGTCGCTCAGGCCCGGCGTGGCGAGGACGAGATCCACGGCGGTCTTCGTCCACGGGTAGGGATAGTCCGTGCCCACCACGAGCTGGCTCGAGCCCACCTCGGCGGCGAGGTGGCGCATCGCTTCGGGCGTGAACATGATGTTGTCGTAGTACAGCTGCCTGAGATACTCCGTGGGCTTCTTCTTGAGTGGCCCGTCCTTGGGGCCGGGGCATCGATCGGGAAAGGTCAGGCAGCCCTGATCGGAGCGCCCCGCGTACGAGGGCAGGTAGCCGCCGCCGTGCGCGGCGCAGATCTTGAGCCCGGGGAAGCGATCGAGCGTTCCCTCGAAGATCAGGTGCGAGAGCGCGATGGTCGTCTCGAGCGGGTTGCCGATCACGTTCGCCAGCAGACCGTTGCCCTTGAGCCGGCTCGCCAGCGGCTCCGCGGCCCCTGCTCCCTGGGGATGGATGAAGACGAGGATGCCGAGCTGCTCGGCCTTGGCCCAGAACGGGTGAAACTTCGGGTCGCTCAGCTCCTCCTCGTTGACGCTCCCGCCGATGGCAGCCCCGCGCAGCCCGTACTTCTTGACTCCTTCCTCCAGCTGCTCGGCCGCGAGGTCCGGGTGCTGGAGAGCGACCGAGGCGAAGGCCACGAAGCGCTCGGGGTTCGCCGCGCACGCCTCGGCGAGCTTCTCGTTCTGGGTCCGGATGAGCTGGCGCGCGAGATCGCGGTCCGCCCTGTACCAGTAGGGATTGATGCTGAGCGCCTCCACGTCGATGCCCTGCTCGTCCATCGCGCGGAGCCGATCCGAGGCGTTCTGGGCCACGTGCAAGAGGGGCGGCAGCGACGAACCCGGCGCCCCGATCTTCAAGCCCACCAGGGCCATCGCCTCGGGCACCGCGCAGTGCGCGTGCACGTCGACCACCTTCACGCGGCGGCCGTTGACCACCACCTCACGGCGGCGCGCCTGCGCCTGGGCGGGGGCCGCGCCCAGCAGCCCGCATCCGACGAAGGCGATGCCGGCCGCGGCGCCGGCGGCATCCTGGACGAACTCCCGGCGAGTGTTCATGGGCTCCTCCGTTGGTGTCGCGGGGGGCGGAGCGCTGCTCATGACGCCGCAGCCTATCACACACATCATGGCCCACGCGGCAGGCGCTGAGACAAGTTGCGAGCCAGACGAGGCAACGAAGTATGGCGAAGCAAATTGGCCCAGCGCCCTCAGGTGAAGGTGAGGGGCTCGATGGAGAGCTCGCCGCGGGCGAACCGCTCCAGGGCGAGGGGCGCGATGTCCACGGTGGTCGCCCGCCCGTCCAGGATCACCTCTGACATGAGCTGGCCCGCGACGAGGCCGTGCATGAAGCCGTGGCCGCTGAAGCCCGCGATCACGTGCAGGCCGGCCACCTCCGGCGCGGCGCCGATGATCCCGGTCTGATCCGGCGTCATCTCGTAGAGGCCCGCCCAGCCCCGCAGGAGGGAGGCATCGGCGAGGGGAGGCACGCGATGCACCACGCGCTCGACCAGCGGCGTGGTCAGGCTCCAGTCCACGTCGGTGCGAACCGATCCCGCCTCCTCCTTGCGCCCGATGCCGAGGAGCAGCCCTGCCCCCTCGCGCCGCACGGAGATCCCCTGGTGCGGATCGATGATGAAGGGAGTGGTCTCGGGGATCCGGTCGAAGGGGAAGGGCGCGGTGATGAACTTCGAGCGACGAAGCGGGGCGACGGGAATATCCACTCCGGCGAGCCGACCGACGGCGGCGGACCACGCGCCGGTAGCGATCACCACGATGGGGGCCTCGAAGCGTGCGTCGCGCGTGGCCACACCCGACACGCGACCGGCCGCGCGATCGATGGCAATGACCTCGTGGCCGGTGTGGATCTCGACTCCCCGCGCACGGGCCCGCGCGGCAATCGCCGTGGTCACGAGGTAGGGATCGGCATAGCCGTCGCGCGGCGACCAGGTCGCGCCACGCAGGTCTTCGGTGTGCAGATACGGGAAGCGGCGCGCCACCTCCCCCGGGGACAGGAGCTCGACCTCCACGCCCAGGCTGCGCTGCAGGGAGACGTTGCGCTCGGCCTGCGCCAGCTGCCCTTCGGTCGTGACCAGGATCAAGTAGCCGTGCTGGCGAAACGACGGATCGACGCCGAACTCGCTCTCGAAGCGCTCGAAGGTCTCGATCCCGGCCAGCGTGAGCTCGATGCCGACCCGGTTGGCGTACTGGTGCCGGATCCCCCCGCTCGCCAGGGCCGTCGACCCGGAACAGACGTCGTCGCGCTCGAGCACGACGATCCGGCCGGCCCGGCGCCGGGCGAGGTGATAGGCCGTGCTGACGCCCATGATGCCGGCGCCGATCACCACGACATCCGCGCGCGTGCTCACGGGAACCGGGCTGCGCCGGTAGTCAGCGGATGGCTACGTGCTGAGGCTCGAGGAAGAATCGAGAAGTTATCCACTTATCCCCAGAAATCGACTGAGATTTTTCGGAGTGAGTTCGGCACGTTAGGCCAGGGATCATTCGGCCGCGGTTGCCGGAGCCTTGTGCAGGTGCCCGTCCTTCATGATCGCAAGGAGCGCGTCCTGGCTCTGCAGCCGCTTGATGTCAGCGAGAGGGTCACCGTCCACGAGCAAGAGGTCGGCGAGATAGCCGGGCTTGACCTGGCCCAGCTCGTCGGGGCGACCCATGATCTCGCCGCCCAGCCGGGTGGCCGCCACGAGCGTCTCCATGGGCGTGAAGCCGAGCACGTCGACGAAGAGGAGGAGGTCGCGCGCGTACGTGCCGTGTGGATTCCACGCGAAGCCGTAGTCGCCTCCCGGGAGAACGCGGATGCCCCGCTTCCGCATCTGGCCCATGGTGTCCACGGAGACCTCCAGCTCGTGCAGGAGGCCATGCTCACGGGCCTTCTCGGGGGTGAAGCCCCACTCGCTGGCCGCGTAGCAGGCCTGGTAGGTGAGGCCCAGGGCAGGGACGACGAAGCACCACTCGCGGTTGGCCTCGAGCAGGTCGAGCGCCTCCTCGTCCGCGAAGTTGGCGTGATAGATGATGCCGAGGCCGTGCCGCACGCACATCTTGACGGACTCCGCGCTCCGGGCATGGGCGCAGACGCGCACGCCGGCGGCGCGGGCGATCTCCATGGCCGCCGCCATCTCGGCGTCGGTCATGACCGCGCGCTGGGAGCGGCTGTTGCGCGGCCCCGTGTCGCCCGACACGTTCAGCTTCAGCAGATCCGTCCGCTCGCGGACGAGCAGGCGGCAGGCCTTGCGGATCTCGTCGGGCCCGTCGGCGACCCAGGCGAAGGTCGGCGTCTCGAGGTGGGGGAGATGGAGGGCGTTGTCGTCGCCGAGCCCGCCCGTGACCGTGATCTCCGGGCCGTTGGCGAGGTAGCGCGGGCCGGGGATACGGCCGGCGTCGATCTCGTTCCGGATCACGATGTCGAGCCGCGGCTTGGCGGCCGCCCCCGACAGCACGCTCGTGTAGCCACAGTCGAGCATGGTCCGGGCGTTGCGCATGGTCACGAGGACGTGCTCCTCGGGCGGCAGGCGCGTGAAGTCCGCGTTCGAGGCGGCGTCGGGGTAGCTGACGTGGCCGTGCGGCTCCACGAGCCCGGGCATCAGCGTGGCGCCGGCGCCGTCGATGACCCGCGCGCCGCCCCGCGGCAGCCCTCCACCCCGCTGCACGGAGGCGATGCGCTGGCTCTCCACCAGCACGTCGCCGGCAAACGGCGCCGCCCCGCTCCCGTCGAGAATCATCGCGTTGGTGATCAGGGTCCTGTCCATGGCCTCCTCCTCGGCCCCCACGATAGCACGCGCTCCAGTGGTAGGATGTCGCCCGACGCTGCCACGTAACCGAAGGGTCACCCGAGCCACGAGGAGACATTTGCCATGCAGTACGGAGTCGTGTTTCCGCAGATCGAGTTCGGCAACGACGTCCAGGCCATCAAGGACTACGCGCAGACGGCCGAGGGGCTCGGCTATGACTACCTGCTCGTCTACGACCACGTGCTGGGGGCGCATCCCAATCGTGAGCCGAAGCTGACGGGGCCCTACACGTACGAGCACCCCTTTCACGAGCCCATGGTGTTCTTCGGGTTCCTCGCCGCGATCACCACGAGGCTCGAGCTGGTCACCGGCATCCTCATCCTTCCCCAGCGCCAGACCGCTCTCGTGGCCAAGCAGACCGCGGAGGTCGACGTCCTGAGCGGCGGGCGCCTGCGCCTCGGGATCGGCATCGGCTGGAACTACGTCGAGTACGACGCGCTCGGAGAGGATTTCCGGACGCGGGGCCGCCGCGTCGAGGAGCAGATCGAGGTGCTGCGCAAGCTCTGGACGCAGCCGCTCGTCACCCACAAGAGCGCGGAGCACGTCATCGACAACGCCGGGATCAACCCGCTGCCCGTCCGACGACCCATCCCGATCTGGTTCGGCGGCGCCGCCGAGCCCGTGCTCAGGCGGGCCGCGCGCATCGGAGACGGCTGGATGCCGGCGGGCAGGCCTCCCGACGATCGCATGAAGGGCTACGTCGACCAGCTCCAGGGCTACCTGACCGCGGCCGGTCGCGATCGCAAGCAGTTCGGCATCGACCCCTGGATCAGCATCCAGGGACTCGGCAAGGACGAGTGGCGCCGGCGCGTCGAGGCGTGGCGCGCCCTGGGCGCCAGCCACGTTGCGGTGGACACGATGCGCGCCGGGTTCACCTCGCCCAAGGCCCACATCGACGCGATCCGCTCTTTCCGCGAGGTGCTGAGCTAGTGCTTCGGTTCGGGGTGACCATCCCGAACAACTGGGGCATCGCCGACCCGCGACAGGTCCTCGCCATGGGGCCACTCGCCGAGGCACTCGGCTACGACTCCGTGTGGGTCATGGACCATCTGCTGAACAGCGGTTACATCCGGGAACGCCTCGACGACAGGCCGTACTATCATCCGCTGGCCACGCTCTCGTACCTGGCGGCGACCACGCGGCGCGTCTCGCTGGGCACCTCCGTGCTGGTCCTGCCCTACCACAACCCCGTCGAGCTCGCGAAGTACGCCGCGAGCCTGGACCAGATGTCAGGCGGTCGGGTGATCCTGGGCGTGGGCGTGGGGGCCATGAAGGAGGAGTTCGAGTCTCTGGGGGTCCCCTTCAACCAGCGCGGCGGCCTCACGAACGAGAGCATGGCGATCATGCGAGAGCTGTGGACCAGCCCCGATCCCCGCTACAAGAGCGAGCGCTGGAATCTGAGCGGCTTCAAGTTCGCCCCCAAGCCCGCGCAGAAGCCCGCGATCCCTCTGTGGGTCGGCGGGTCGAGTCCGGGGGCGCTGCGACGCACCGCCACGATGGGTGACGGATGGCATCCCAGCGGCATGTCCCCGGACGAGTTCGCCGCGGGACGGAAGGAAGTGCGGAGGCTCGCCGCCGCGGCGGGCCGCGACCCGGACTCTCTGGCAATGTCCATCCGGGTGGAAGTGGAAGTGGGCGGTCGGGCGTCGAGCCCGCGAGCGGCGAGCCGCGCGCGTCTCGTCGGCGAGGACGTTCAGGCGATGATTACCGGCATCCGAGCGTACCAGGGCGCGGGCGTGGAGCATATCGTGCTGGCCTTGAACTCGGGCGAGCTGGCGCGCATCACGGCGCTGATGGTGGACATCGCCGAGAAGGTCATGCCCGAGTGCCGTCGGCCTCAGGGCTCGTGAGAGAAGCCCCGGCCATCGCCCGAAACGCACAGGAGGTCCGGCCTCCGTAACAGCTCCCGGCGCGGTATGCTGTGCCCGCGATGTTCCCGTATCGCGACGAGAACGAAACTCAGCGGACTCCTTTCGTCAATGTCGCCATCATCGTCCTGAACGTCCTCGTGTGGCTCCTCGTGGAGGGGGCCGGTGCCTCGGGGGCGGTGGCGCGGGCGGTCTGCGACCTCGGGCTGATCCCCGGCGAGCTGACCGGCATGGTGCCGCCCGGCACGCGGTTCCCCATGGGCGAGGGTCTCGTCTGCCTCACCGACCCCGGCCGGCAGATCTCCCACGTCTTCACGTCGATGTTCCTGCACGGCTCCTGGATGCACCTGATCGGCAACATGTGGTTCCTGTGGGTCTTCGGCGACAACATCGAGGATTCGATGGGCCATGTCCGCTACGCGATCTTCTACCTGACGTGCGGTGTCGCGGCGGCCCTCCTGCAGGTGTTCGTCAGCCCGGCGTCCGGCATCCCGATGGTGGGCGCCTCGGGCGCCATCAGCGGGGTCATGGGCGGCTATCTGGTCCTGTACCCGCGCGTGCGCGTGTTCGCGCTGCTCATACTCGGCTTCTTCGTCACATCGATCGCCCTGCCGGCCTGGACGATGCTTCTCTACTGGGCAGCCATCCAGTTCGTGAGCGGCCTGTTCGGGCTCCTCGCCAGCGAGCAGGGTGGGGTGGCCTTCTGGGCGCACACGGGCGGATTCGTCGCGGGCCTCGTCCTGATCAAGCTGTTCGCCCGCCCCGGCGACGTGATGGCGCACCGGAGCGAGCGGTGGGAGCCGCGGAGGCTGGTCGGCCGCTAGCGCGTCGGGAAGAGCCGACACAAGTTTTGCTTGCGCAGGGGTGTACTGTCGATTTCGGAGCCGCCCGTTCGACTACAAGAGGGAAGCGCTTCTTCTTACGAGCATCTTCGCGAATTTCAGAAAGGAGCAGCGGATGAGCAGGGTACGGGTACTGGTTGGGACGCGGAAGGGCGCGTTCGTCCTGACGGCGGATGGCAAGCGCGACCGGTGGGACGTGAGCGGCCCCTTCTTCGGGGGCTGGGAGCTCTATCACCTCAAGGGCTCGCCCGTTGATCCGAATCGCCTGTATGCCGCGCAGCACACAAGCTGGCACGGGCAGCTGATCCAGCGCTCCGATGACGGGGGCAAGACGTGGGAGGCGATGGGGAACAAGTTCGTCTACGAGGGCGAGCCCGGCACGCATCTGTGGTACGACGGCACGCCGCGGCCCTTCGAGTTCGTGCGGGTCTGGCATCTGGAGCCCTCGCTGGACGATCCGGACACGGTTTACGCGGGGATCCAGGACGCGGCCCTGTACCGCTCGAGCGACGGCGGGCAGAGCTGGCAGGAGCTGCCCGGCCTGCGAACGCACAAGTCCGCGCCCCTCTGGCAGCCGGGAGCGGGGGGGATGTGCCTGCACACGATCCTGCTGGATCCGAGCCATCCCGGGCGGATCTTCGTCGCCATCTCGGCGGCGGGGGTGTTCCGCTCAGACGATGGGGGCAAGACGTGGCGGCCGATGAATCGCGGGCTCAAGTCCGAGGGCATCCCCGATCCGACGGCCGAGGTCGGCCACTGCGTGCACCGCGTCGCCATGCACCGGTCGCGGCCGAACGTGCTCTTCATGCAGAAGCACTGGGACGTGATGCGGAGCGACGACGCCGGCGAGTCGTGGCGGGAGGTCAGCGGCAACCTGCCCACGGACTTCGGATTCCCCATCGACGTGCACGCCCACGAGCCCGACACCGTGTACGTCGTCCCCATCAAGAGCGACGCGGAGCACTACGTGCCCGAGGGAAAGCTGCGCGTGTATCGCAGCCGGACGGGCGGAAACGAGTGGGAGGCCCTCACCAAGGGTCTGCCCCAGCAGCACTGCTACGTCAACGTGTTGCGCGACGCGATGGCCGTCGACTCGCTCGATCCGTGCGGCGTGTACTTCGGGACCACCGGTGGGCAGGTGTACGCATCGGCGGATGCGGGGGACAGCTGGGCGCCCATCGTGCGGGACCTCCCGTCCGTGGTCTCCGTCGAGGTGCAGGCGCTGCCATGATCCGCGTGGTGCTTCCGTCCCATCTGCGGACGCTCGCGCGCGTCGACGGCGAGGTCAAGCTCGCCGTCGACGGTCAGGTGACGCAGCGCTCGGTCCTCGACGCGCTGGAGACCTGCTATCCGATGCTGCGCGGGACGATCCGGGACCAGGTCACCCAGCAGCGCCGGGCCTTCGTGAGGTTCTTCGCCTGCGCGGAGGATCTGTCCCACGAGCCGCCGGACGCGCCGCTGCCCGACGCGGTCGCGATGGGCGCCGAGCCCTTCCTCGTCGTGGGCGCCATGGCCGGGGGCTAGTCAGGGTTCTACGACTAGCCCGCGGCCGCCGCCCCGGCGTCGTCAGGGTTCTACGACTAGCCCGCGGCCGCCGCCCCGGCGTCGGCGCATTCCTGGTCGTGCTCGGCGGTGCCGCCGCCGCAGCCAATGGCGCCGATCACCCTGCCGCCGCGGACGATGGGCGCTCCCCCGAGCGTCGGCAGGATTTCTCCCTTCAGGACGGTCGGGACGATCGCCCAGAACCCGCCTTTGGCTACCATCGGGGCCAGCTCCGAGTTCGGCTTCTTGAAGGCGGCCGCCGCCATGGCCTTGGCCCGCGACGTGTCCGTGCTGAAGAAGCCCGTGCCGTCGCCGCGGGCCGCGAGCACGAGCCGGCCCGCCTCGTCGACGACGGTCACGCTCATGGGCGAGTTCAGGGCCTTGGCCTTCCCCTGCGCGGCGCGCAGGGCCTTCTCCGCGATCTCGAGCGTCATCTCGATCATGAATTCCTCCGGGATGGTGAAAGCGTCCGCGCGGCACGCGACAACATGACGGCACCAACGGGTGGGTTGGGCGAGCTCGGCTCGCCTAGCGATTCAGGAACTTCAGCACGCTCTTGGCGATGCCGTCGGGGTCGAGGCCGTGCTTGGCGTAGAGCCCCTTGGCGTCGCCGGACTCGCCGAAGCCCACCACGCCCAGGCGCTTGACCGGCGTGGGCATGACCTCGCTCAGGAGCTCGCTCACCGCGCCCCCGAGCCCGCCGTGGATGGAATGGTCCTCGACGGTGACCACGCGCCCGGTCTTGCCCGCCGAGAGCAGGAGGGCCTCCTCGTCGAGCGGCTTGACGGTGGCGACATTGACGACCTCGGCGTTGACGCCGTCGGTGGCGAGCTTCTTGGCCGCCTCCAGAGAATTCCAGACCGTGCCGCCCGTGGCCAGGATGGACACGTCCGTGCCCGCGCGCAGGACGTCGGCCTTGCCGAAGCGGAACTGGTACGTGTCGTCGTGCACGGGCTCGAGGTTCTGGCGCGTGAGCCGCAAGTAGAGCGGGTTGCGGTGCTCGACGGCGTAGGCCACGACCTGCTTGGTCTCGATCTCGTCGGCGGGCTGGATGATGGGAATGTTGGGCAGCGAGCGAAGGCAGGCCATGTCCTCCAGCCCCATCTGCGTGTACCCGTCCTCGCCGATGGCCACGCCCACGTGCGTGCCCACGAGGATGACGGGGGCATTGCTGTAGGCGACGGAGACGCGAATGGTCTCGAAGCGCCCCACCACGAAGCAGGCAAAGGAGCAGGCGAAAGGCACGCGCCCGGCCAGGGCCAGGCCCGCGGCGAGGCCGATCATCCCCGACTCCGCGATGCCGACATTGAAGGCGCGGCCCGGGTAGGTCTTGGCGAACTTGGCCGTCATGGTGGACTTCGACAGGTCGGCGTCCACCGTCACGATGCGATCGTCCTTGGCTCCGAGATCGACGAGCGCTTCTCCGAACGCGGCGCGAGAGGCTTTGGCAGGCATCACTTTTTCTCCAGAGCTTTCAGCTCGTCGAGGATGGGCTGCACCGAGGCGGGCACGGGCTCGCCGACCACCTCGCGGATGGCCTCGATGGCCTCGTTGGGCTTGGGGGCCTTGCCGTGCCACTCGGGGTCGTTCTCCATGAACGAGACGCCCTTGCCCTTGACGGTGTGGGCCACGATGTAGGTGGGCGACCCCTTGGTCGCCTCCGCCTGGTCGAGGGCCTTGTCGATCTGGGCGAGGTCGTGGCCATTGATGTCGAGGACGGGCCAGCCGAAGCTCTTGACCTTGTCGATGATGGGCTCGAGGTCGAGGATCTTCTTCACGAAGTTGTCGAGCTGGATGCCGTTGTAGTCCAGGATGACGCACAGGTTGTCCAGGTGATGGTCGGGAGCGCCGAGCTTGGGGACGGACATGAGGCTTTCCCAGACTTGCCCCTCCTGGCTCTCGCCGTCACCCAGCACGCAGTACACGCGCGAGCTCTTGCCGGCCAGCTTGAGCCCGAGCGCCATGCCCGCCGCGACCGAGAGTCCCTGGCCGAGCGAGCCGGTGGCCGCCTCGATGCCCGGCAGGGCCACGCGATCGGGATGCCCCTGGAGCGGGCTGCCCAGCTTGCGCAGGGTGAGGAGGAGGCTCTCCGGGAAGAAGCCCGCCCGGGCCATGCAGTAGTACTGGGCGGGCACGCAATGCCCTTTGGAGAGGATGAAGCGGTCGCGATCTTCCCACGTCGGCTTCTTGGGATCGTACTTCATCCGGCCGAAGTAGAGCACGGTCAGGATGTCGATGACGGAGAGCGAGCCGCCCGGATGACCCGAGCCCGCATGCGTCAGCATGCGGAGAATCTGCACGCGCCCGTCGCGGGCAATGGCTTCGAGCTTGGCGAGATCGGGATTGGCCATCAGTCAGTTGCCTCCATGAAGCCGGCGATGGCATCGACGTGAACGCCCGTGACGGCGATCTCGGGGGTGTACACGACTTCGTCCACGCCCCACACCAGGGTACCCCGCTGATCCTTGGTGATGCCGGCGATGTGCGTGAGCAGCCTCGTGATGTTGTCGTTGATCCGCACGCTGTTGGCCTTGAGGGGCGACGCGATGCGTCCGTCGCGAATGGTAAAGGAGTCTCCCACCACGGTGCAAGTGAAGTCTCCCGCGCGAAGCCCGTTGATGGGGTAGGTGTACCAGATGCGGCCGATGTAGAGCCCGTCGCGCACGCTCTTGATCAGCTCATCGAGGGCCACGGGGTCGCTGCCTTCCACGATGACGTTGGAGGCCGCGGTCTCCGGGGAAGTGTCGAAGGCGCGCCCGCCCGCGCCCGTGTAACGAAAGCCGTTGCGGGCCACCAGGGCGGGCGCGGCGGCCGCCGCGTCCACGCCCAGCTTCTCCGCGAGCCCGGGATCGTGCAGCAGGCGCTGCGCGTCGTACCAGTTGGTGAGCGCTCCCGTGAGGACGCCGTCGCGGATCAGGTCGGTCCGTCCCGTGGGCAGCCCTTCGCAGGTGATCCCCTTGGAGCCCATGAAGCCCGGCATGGCGCCGTGGTCGTAGATGGAGAGCCGCGGCGACGCGACGGGCTTGCCGAGCTTGCCCAGAAAGGGCGTGCTCGAAGCATAGAAGGAGCCGGCCTGGCAGGAGGGGACCACGAGGTTGTTCATGAGATCCGCCACGGGCTGCCGGCCGAAGATCACCGTGTAGTCGCCCGAGGGAATGCGTTCGCCGCCGATGGCCTCGATGGCCCGCTGCGCCGCCTCCACCCCCGCCTCGTCGGTGAAATGATCGAGCCGCGTGCCCGTGGACCAGCCCGAGCCCTTGGCCTCGCGCGATTCCACCATGGCCGTCACGAAGCCCATCATGGGCGTGGACACATCGGTCTGGGGCTCGGGCATCTGGCTCGAGGCGATGGCCATGGACTCCTGGACGATGGTGACGTCGCCGCCCAGGATCAGGCCCAGCCCGCGAAGCTCGGCCTCCGAGCCCGCGAGGTCGGCCAGGCTCCCGGAGGCGAGGAAGGCCCGGAGGCCGCCCTGCAGCACCTTCCACCCCGACTCGACGAGCTGGGCGTCGCTGATGGTGAGGAGCGCGGGATCGTGGTAGTCGAAGAGCGCGCGCGCCGCCCCTCCCGGTCGGGGCAGGGAGCGGAACTCGGGATCACGCACTGCGCCCTGGCGCGCCTTGTCGAAGGCGCGGCGCATCCCCGCCGTCGAGAGATCGCTGGGCTCGGAGCCGAACCCGATGAGCACACCCTCCGGCGAGTCGAAGGCGACCTGGATGCCCACTCCGTACATCTCGGCGCTCTTGGGCTCCTCCACGCCGTTGCAGGGAATGTGCGACGTGTAGTTGAGCCGGGTCAGGAGCGTCCGGTTCTCGGACACGAAGACCTCGACCTCGCGTACGCCGGGCTGGGCCCGCAGGAAGGCGAGACCGTCACGCGCGGCGCGCGCAAGCTCGGAGAGAGCGGGCACTAAATGACTCGGAGGGGGGCTCCGCCCCCCTTCCGAAACCTCCCCCCGAAAAGATTGCGCCGGCCAAGCCGGCGCTCGAAGCGGAACGTCATTGCTCGCGAGGGCATGAAAAGAATCTGACGAAACATCAGGGCCGCCGGGCCGCCGTCACGGCCGTCGGATACCGCTTCTCCGTCCAGCCGGGAATGCCTTCGTCGAGAATCATCATGTTGCGGTAGCCCGCCTGATAGAGCGTCCGGTAGGCCGCACGGGCCATGGCGTGCGGGCAGGCTCAGTAGAGGACGAGGAGATCTTTGCGAGGAACGTCGTGCAGGCGTCCCCGCAAGGAGTCGAGGGGGATGTTGCGGGCGCCCTTGATGTGCAGATCGTCGTACTGCGGCTTCTCTCTCACGTCGATGAAGACGACCGCCTGCCGTTTGTCCACGAGGGCCTTGGCCTCGTCGACAGAGATGTACTTCTCCGGCACCTCGGGATCGTCGGCGGGCGCCGGCGCCGCCCAGGCCACCGCGGAGGCCAGCAGCAGAAGCGCGAGGGGACGTCGCATCAGCCCTGGCCGCCCGTGATGATGGCCCGGCTGCGCATCGTCGGCCCGCCGTTGCCGAGTTTCTTCGTCTGCATGGGCTGCCCCTTGCCGCAGTTCGGGATCGGATAGAGACGGAAGTCGCGGCCCACGGCGTCCACGTTCATGAGGTAGTCGCGGCTGTCCGCCATGATCCCACCGTCCCGGTAGAGGCGGCCGAGCTGGCCGTGGCGGATCTCGTAGACCTTGCGGGCAGAGATCCGGAAGTTCTCGCGGCTCTCCGCGATGGACGGCGTCTTGTGGCCGACCAGGTAGAAGCCGTGATCGACTTCGCTGATGATGGCCGCGGGGTCGCGGTCGCCTCCCTCGAACACCGTATTGGACATGCGGATGAGCGGGATGAGCGGCGCCTCCGTCGCTTTCCAGTGGCCGTTGGGCTCGCCGCCGAAGATCGCCGCCGTCTGGCGGCTGTTCATGAAGCCTTTGAAGATGCCCCGCTCGATGTGGGCCACGCGCCGGGCCGGCGTGCCCTCGTGATCGTACTTGTAGTGGCCGTAGCCGGGGAGCGACGGATCCGAGAACGCCGAGACGAGCGGGGACGCGATCTGGCGACCGACCTGGGTATCGTCGAGGCTCCTGAGCAGCCACGAGCGCCCCGCATAGGCCGTCTCCATCTTGAGCCCGCGATCGAGCTCGACGGGATGCCCGATGATCTCGTGGGAGACGAGCGTGTTGTAGTGCGGGTCCGTGACCACGGTCACCTCGTCCTCGAGCGTGGGCAGGGCCGGCGCCGCCGCCAGCTCGGAAGCCTCGCGGGCCAGGGCGAGGGCGAAGTCGGGGAAGGGAGGGAAGACCATGAGCGGGTCGTCCACGCCCCGCTCCAGGATCTCCCAGCCCCGCTGATGCCCGACGACGTCGTAGATCTCCTGGCTGTTGTCGGCGCCGTTGGCGACGACGTAGGCCATGCCCTGGGTGAGCGCGAAGGCCTGGTCGATGAGGGCGCCCTCGGAGGAGGCGAAGAGCTCACGCGAGAGCTGCGTCATGGTCGAGACGTAGTTGAAGCCGACGGCGGCCTCGGTCGCCTTGATGCGCCGGGAGATCTCCTCCGTGAATCGAACCATGGCGCCCAGGTCAACCGTGCGGGGGTCGATCTCGTAGACGGCGGGCACGGTGTCCTGGCAGACGCGGATCGGATGCAGGCGCGTATCGGCGAGCGACTCGCCCAGGGGGCCGAACTTGCCGCGCGTCTCGGCCTTGCCGTCGGCGTTGGCGAGAGCGCGCCGATACGCCGCCTCCAGGCGAGGCAGGTCGGCCTCGCCCAGCCCGCGGCCGAAATAGCCCGGGGCGATCGAGCGGTTGCCCGCGAGCACGCGGATGCCGAAGGCCAGCGCCGTGTCTTCTCCCGAGCCCTTGGACGAGCCGTTCTCGGACGAGGCGTACTTGCCCTCCCCGATCTCGAGACGGATGTCGGCGTACTGAAGATGCGGAAGCCTCCGCGCGTAGCCCATGACGAGCTCGCCCACGAGCGGCCTCAGGCCGTCGATCAGCTCGGTGCGGATTGCCGAAGGCATGCGGGGCGCGCTCACCAGGGCGTGAAGGGCTCGACCCAGACCGGCTCGCCCGCGCCCACGTCCCCGCGCTCCTCCTCGATCACGACGAAGCAGTTGGCCGCCGTCATGGAGGTCAGGATGCCCGAGCCCTGCGGGCCGGTGGTGCGCACTTCCCAGCCGCCAGGGCCAAAGGTGAGGATGCCGCGCTTGAACTCGCGGCGGCCCGTCTTCTTGCTCATGCGCTCCGTGGCCACCGCGCGGAAGGGCGTCACGAAGAGCTCGCGCCGCCCGGCAAGCTTCCAGAGAGCGGGCCGCACGAAGAGGTGAAAGGTGAGCATGGAAGCGACGGGATTGCCGGGCAGGCCGAAGAAGTGGGCGCGGCCGATGCTGCCCACGGCCATCGGCCGCCCGGGCTGCATGGCGACCTGCCAGAAATCGATGCCCCCCGCCTGCTGGAGGACGGCCTTCACGAGATCGTGGTCGCCGACCGACACGCCGCCCGAGGTGAGCACGATGTCCGCGTGCTCCGAGGCCCGGAGGAGGCGCGCCTGCAGCTCGTCGAACTGGTCCGGCACGATGCCGTCATCCACCATCTCGGCGCCGCTCGCCTCGAGGAGACCGCACAGGGAGAATCGATTGGAGTCGTAGATCTGCCCCGGCTTGCGGGACGATCCAGGCTCGGCGACCTCGTCGCCCGTCGAGAGCACGGCCACGCGCGGCTTCTGTCGGACGTAGATCTGAGCCAAGCCGAGGGAGGCCGCCACCCCGATCTCCTGGGGCCGCAGGACGCTCCCCGCGGGGAGTACGATCTGGCCGGCACGGACGTCTTCGCCGCGCAGACGCCGATTCGCTCCCGGCGCGATCGAGCCTACCGTGATGCGCGCCCCCTCGCGCGCGACCACTTCCTGGGGATAGACGCTGTCAGCGCCGGCCGGCATGGGCGCCCCCGTCATGATGCGCAGGGTCTGACCCGAGCGCAGGGTCCCGGAGAAAACCGCTCCCGCGGCAAGCTCCGCGGCCACGTCGAAGGCGCGGGTGCCCGTCGCGGGAATATCGGCCGAGGCGACGGCATAACCGTCCACCGCGGAATTGTCCGTGGGGGGCACGTCCATCTCGGCTCGAACGTCTTCGGCGAGAACGCGACCGAGAGCAGCGGCAAGAGGAACGACCTCGGGGGACGCGATCGTGGTGATCCGGGCCAAGACCTGAGCCTGCGCGTCGCGGACCGAGATCATGCGCGCATTATACCGTGGGCGAAAAGAGCACGACCAGTCACCTGTGCTACGATACGCCGCGATGGCGGTAACATGCCCGCGGTGCGGATGGCAGGGAGAGCAAGCTCAGTATTGCGCGCGCTGCGGCGCCACCCTCGAGGCCGCCGCCGCCGCCCCCGGCTCGGTCTTCTCACGGCCGGCTGCTCCTTCCGCTCCGTACGCGACCGCCCCTGTCGTCGCCTCCTACGCGCCGCGCGTGGAAGCGTCCGCCCGCCCGGCGGGATTCTGGATACGCTTTGTCGCGTACATCATCGACGGATTCTTCCTTCTCGTGGTCCAGGCCGTCCTCTGGGGTGTGGGCTGGATGTCAGTGGGTGGAGGCGGCTGGAGAGCCGTGGGAGCAGCCACGCATCTTTTCAACTGGCTCATCGGCGCCGTCTACTTCATCGCCTTCCACTACCGCTGGGGGCAGACCTTCGGCAAGATGCTCATGCAGATCCGCGTCGTTCGGATGGACGGAGGCCCACTGACGCTCGGCCAGTCGACAGGCCGGTACTTCGCCACCTATCTCTCGGCGATCATTCTCTCCATCGGTTTCATCATGGCCGGCCTGCGCCGCGACAAGCGGGCGCTCCACGATCTCCTCGCCGGCACACGCGTCGAGCGCTTGTAGCAGGGTGTTGATCGAACTGCAGGCTGCTCAAAAAGGTCCAGATGCGAGGCGGCGCCCGACGGCCGCACGCGAGGCGTACTCTCTGTACGTTGAGCGTGCGGCCGAGGGCGCCAACGAAGCAGATGGGCCTTTTTCAGCAGCCTGCTAGGCGCGCGCGCCGGATATGGCGCTGCCCCTGCCGCTGCGCAATCGTCTGGCCGACCTGATCCTGGACGCGCTGCACGACCCGCAGGCGCGCCAGGCCCTCGAGGTGGTCGTGGCCGTGTGCGTCGAGTCTGGCGGTGTGCCGGCAGCCCAGCCGATCCCCAACGCCTTTCCCGCGGATCTCTTCGAGCATCGTGAGGGCGTGTGGCGCCTCAAGGGCGCGTGGAAGGCCTATGAGGTCGAGTTCGCCGAGCGCGCGGAGCGCGCCCGGCGGATGCTGCGCCGGCGCCCCTTCGACCCCGCCGACCCGCCGCTCGCCACCGCGCTCGTCTCCGCCGCCCTGCTCTTCCACGCGCATCTCTACTTCGAGGTGCACGAGCTGCTCGAGCCGTACTGGATGCGGGCCGAGGGAAGCGCGCGCATCGCCCTGCAGGGGCTCATCCAGGTCGCCGTCGGCTTCCAGCATCTGGCCAATCGCAATGTCAGCGGCGCGCTCTCCCTCCTCCACGACGGCTGCAGCAAGGTGCTCGAGCGTCAGCTCGAAGGAGTGCCCCTCGATCCCTTCGGCCGGGCGTTGCAGCGCTGCATGGCGCGCATCGACGCGCTGGGGGACGAGGCGCCCACGGCCTTCGACTGGAACGAGGTGCCCCGCTTCCCCGTCCGCGTGTCCGATGATGAGTAAGCTCTATCTGGTCGCCGACCAGGGGGAGATCGGCCGCCGCCGGCCCAGGATGGCCCGCGGTCAGCTCGTGGAGGCGTGGCCGGATCTCTTCGTCCGGGGCGAGTTCTGGATGGGGGAGCGCTCCAAGGCGCTCCTGGACGAGGCGGGCCCGCCTCTTCCTGCCAAGCTCGCGGTGGAAGACTCGGCGGTGCCGGTCTACTATGGCCCCCGCCTGGCCGACCACGAGTCCCTGCCGGACGCGGAGTCGCTCCAGACGCGCGTCCTCTCCGCGCACGGCATCGCGGCCGTCTGGATCACCATGAACCAGCTGGGGGAGCGGACGCAGTACGAGCCGCAAGGGCCAGCGGATCCCGTCTTCTATCTCCGGCGGCCGGGCGGCCGCGCCGCCCACGTGTGGCGGCTCTTCCAGAGCCGCCGCGAGGCGCAGGTGTACATGACCGAGTATTTCGGCAGGGACCCGGACGGGCGACAGTGGGCGGAACATCTGCCCGCGGCCAACTGGGAGGATATGCTCACGCGCTACGCCACGCAGTACGACTGACCACCAGTCACGCTGTACGACTGACTACCAGAAAGAGGTACACGAGCCATGGATCTCGAGCTCAAGGGCAAGACGGCGCTCATCACGGGCGGCAGCAAGGGCATAGGGCTGGCGACGGCGAGGACCATGGCCGCGGAAGGCGCGCGCGTCATGATCTGCTCGCGGAGCGCGGATGCCCTCGGCGATGCCGCGGGCACCATCAAGCGCGAGACGGGACAGACGGTGGAGACGCTGGCCGTCGATCTCTCCGAGCTGGCCGGCGTGGAGCGCACGGCCTCCGAGGCCCTCACGCGTCTCGGGCGGCTCGATATCCTCGTCAACAATGCCGGGGCGATCAAGGGCGGCGACTTCCTGACGACTCCGGACGACGAGTGGATGCGCGGCTGGAGCCTCAAGCTCCTGGGGTACATCCGCATGGCGCGGGCGATCTTTCCGGTGATGCAGAAGCAGGGCGGGGGACGCATCGTCAACGTGGTGGGGGCGGCGGCGCGTAATCCCGCCACGACCTACATGATGGGCGGCACCGCGAATGCCGCCCTCATCAATTTCACCAAGGCCCTCGCCGATCTCGGGGCGCGCTTCAATATCCTCGTCACCGCCGTCTCGCCGGGACCAGTGAAGACGGAGCGCTGGGACACCCTCCAGCGTCAGCAGGCGCAGGCGGCCGGCAAGGATCTCGAGACCCATATGGCCGAGCTGAACAAGAACTATCCCCTCGGCCGCATCGCCACGGCCGAGGAATGCGCCGACCTCATCTGCTTCCTGGCCTCGGCGCGGGCTTCCTTCCTGAGCGGCATCGCGATCACCATCGACAGCGGCATAAGCCGGGGGGTGTACCTCTAGCCGGGAGGGCGCCAATCCGGGTATTTTCGGCCAGCCAAGCTCATAAGGGCTCGTGAAACAAAGAACATCCCACGTTCGACTATGCGAACTTGTCCTTGACACCCGCTGGGCGCATCAGTAGGGTATGCGCACGCAAAACGGGCCTGGAGCGCAGGTTCGTGGCGCGGACGCGTTTTACGGGGAGCGATCCCCATGCGCCGCCGGTGAGCCGGGGAGAGTGTACCTTCGGTCCTGATCGCGGCAGGAGGCCAGCGATGCCCGCAAAGCTGTTCGTCGGCAACCTCTCCTTCCAGGCAACGGAAGAGGATCTCCGCGAGCTCTTCCAGCAAGCCGGTACGGTCGAGTCGGTGCGGATCGTCACCGACCAGTTCACGGGTCGGCCACGAGGCTTCGGCTTCGTGGAGATGGCGACCAAGGAGGAATCGGCCAAGGCCATCGAGATGCTCAACGGCCGTCTGTTCCGCGACCGCAATCTCGTCGTGGACGAAGCACGGCCCCAGCCGCAGCGCGGCGCGGGCGGGGGCGGTGGCCCTCGCGGCGGCGGTCCCGGCGGGCCGCGCGGGGGAGGCGGCGGAGGGGGCGGCGGCGGCTGGCGGCGCTAGATATATAATTACGTGGCTGAGAGGCCCCGGGGACGAATCATCGGGGCTTTTTCAGTGCATGGTATACTCAACACATGAGGAGTTCCATGATCAAGCCAGGAGTGCCCGCGCCGGGCTTCGTCAAGCGCATCGGCGCCATCGTCGATGAGCGGAGATGCACCGAGTTTCGAAGCCTTGACAGCGCCGAGCTGGTGAACCGCTTGACGGATGCCCGAATGCCGTTCGGATGGACGGTCAATCCCTATCGGGGCTGCGAGTTCGGCTGCCGGTATTGCTACGCTCGCCCCACCCACGGCTATCTGGGTCACGCGAATCCGGAGGAGTTCGAGCAGCGCATCTACGTCAAGCGCGCCGATGACGGCCGGCTCGTGGCCCGGCTGCGCAAGGCACGGGAGAGCGGTGAGGAGGTGGCCATCGGCACGGCCACGGATCCCTATCAGCCGGCGGAAGGGCGCTTCGGTGTCACGCGGAGCGTGCTCGAGGCCGTCCGGCTAGTGCCAGGGCTCCGCGTCGGCATCACGACCAAGTCGCCCGCCGTGACGCGAGACCTCGAGCTTCTCCGAGAGATCGCGGCGTCGGGCGAGCTCATCGTCAATGTATCGATCGTCTCCACGGATGCGGCGCTCCTTCGCCCCATCGAGCCCCGGGCTCCGCGCCCCGATCTCCGCCTGGCCGCCATTGCCGAGCTGACGGCGGCGGGTGTCGCCACCCGGCTCTTCGCCATGCCCGTGCTGCCCTACCTCACGGATGGCGAAGCGGAGCTGGAGGCGCTGTTCCACGCCGCGCGGGAGGCGGGGGCGCGCGAGGCGATCTGGAACGTGCTGTTCCTGCGCGGCGAGACCCACGGCTTCTTTCTGGAGTTCATCGGTCGGGAGTTTCCGCGTCTCCTCGCGCGGTATCGCGAGCTCTACGCGGGCGGGGCCTCCGCGGAGTCGACCTATCGGGCGCGCATCGGAGAGATGGCGGAGCGGCTGGCTCTCCGAGCGGGATTCCCGGGCCGTAGTCGTGATGACCGGATCGCGGCGGAGCGCCCCGCCCGGAGACAGCAGCTCGAGCTCACCTGGTAGATCCCCTCGCGACAACTCGCCCCTTCACCCTGCCCTCTCCCCCGATGGGGGAGAGGGATCCAGAGAGAGGGATTCATTCCCTCCCTCGCCCCCATCGGGGGAGAGGGCCGCAATTCGAGCTGAAGGGCGAAGCCCTGAGGCGAGGGCTGAGTAGATCAGGGGCGGGTGACGACACGCTGAACGGTTGCACCAGCCTCGCCCGGAGTGTCGAGGGCTAGAACTCGAGCGTCGCTTGCGATGGCTCGGCCGGCGCTTCGGTCTCGCCCGCCGGGCGCAGGCCGTCCTGCTCGATGAGGGGACGGAACTTGTCGTAGAGATCGTCGAGCTTGGCGAGATAGTATGCCGTGTTCTCATCCGGGGCCGCCTCATCCCAGGACACCGCCAGCTTGGCCGCCTCGTTGACCTTGACGCGCGCCCCCACGCCGGTGACGTAGTACGACACCTGGTCGCCGGGCTGGTACGGACGCTGCGACCGGAGTGCGATCTCGTACGCCGCGGAGGGGTTCCGCGTGCTCTCGCGAACCTTGTCCTGGTAGCCCGCGGGCGATTCCTGGAGCGTCTCCGTCTTCATGAAGTGACGGACGGGCACGCGATGAGCCTGGAAATCCGCCTGCCACCGCTGATGGAGAGCCGGGATGTCCGCGGCCTGGCCCGTGAGGAGCAGGCGGAACATCTCCTCCATCCACCGCCGCTGGAAGAGCTCGATGCCACGCGAGCGCAGGCCCGAGCCCTTGACGAGGA
>WNGR01003831.1_pt1 | contig 28084 bp, 24 predicted proteins | sample 5407581 | NCBI WGS metagenome assembly WNGR01 (sample SAMN13153383, study PRJNA577476) | soil metagenome | isolation source: 80 cm soil or saprolite under Garry oak tree replicate 2 | place: USA:California | collected 2016-06-15
CCTTCCGCGGGTGCGGCGCGGGCGCTGGCCGGGACATGCGGCCGTGGCGGCCGGGGGGCGGCCGGGCACTCGACGAGCACCCAGGCACGAACCCGGCCAAGGTAGAGGCGAGGGCCAGGGCTAAGCGCAGCAGCTTAAGTGGGTGGCCCCGGAAGTTCGTCGGGGGTTGTCATGCGGCCTCCAATAGGGGTTTGTCCTGAGGGTTGTCTTGCTGCTCGTGGCGGCTGATGCGGTCCATGAGGTCGTGCAGGTCGCTGGCGGTGAACTTCCAGCTGAACGGCCGGGCGGTCTGGTTGTAGCGGTCCACGAAGCCCAGCAGGGTCCGGGATAGCTGCTCAAGGCTGTCGAAGTCGTTCGGGGTGACGACTTTCTTCTGGATGACGGAGAAGAAGATCTCGATCTGGTTCAGCCAGGACGCGTGCAGCGGGGTGTGGATCATGATCGCGTTCGGGTGCGCTTTGGCGAGCCGTTTGATGGCGGCCTGGCCGCGGTGGTCCGAGCCGTTGTCCACGATGACGAAGACCCGGGGCGCGTTCTTGTACTCCGGATGGGCCATGACCTGGCCGGCGAGATCCATGAACGGCTTGATCCCGGTGGTCACGGGGGTGGAGGCGAATACCTGGCCGGTGTGCACGTCCAGGCCGGCCAGCAGCGCGAGGGAGCCTTTGCGCTTGTACTCGTGCTCGTAGCGGACGGGCCTGCCGGGCGCGGCGGGCAGGGTGGGATGCAGGCGGTGGCGGGCATTGATCTGCGGCTTGGCGTCGAAGGACAAGATCCGGTCACCGGGGCCGAGCGGCTCGCCCTGGTAGCAGCCCTGGTACAGGTCCACGATGATCTTGGCCCTGGCCTCGAAGTCCGGGTCGCGGGGGTAGATCCACGACTGGTACTGCCACGGCTTGACCGGGTGCTCGGCCAGGATCCGCAGCACCGATGATGCCGACATGGGCCTGGCCAGGCCCCGGACGGCCAGCTCGGCGGCCAGCTCCGGGCCGGTCCAGTGCGCCAGCGGTACCCCGGTCGCGGCCGGCAGCTGGCAGGCCAGCGCGACCACCGCAGCCCGGTCCAGCTCGCCGATCCGCCGCGGCCTGCCCGGCCGGGGCAGGTCAGCCAGCCCATCCAGCCCGCGGACGGCGAACCGGCGCCGCCACTTGCGCACGGTGTCCACGGTGATCTGCAGGTCCGCGGCGATCCGCGCATTGTCCCGCCCGCGCGCGGCAGCCAGCACGATCAGCGCGCGCAACCGGTCCCGGTGCGCCGTCTTCGCCCCCCGGACGCGTTTCTTCAAGGTGGTGCGCTCGCCGGCGCTCAGCACGACCGGCACAGCGCCAGGCAGCGGCATGGCAGCTCCGAGGCAGATCACAGCGACGTCATCCGCTCCCGGGCACGGGATCCTAACCGGCCTGGGCACCCCCGGGCGGCATGATGGGGCACATGCCCGCCATCCCGGAATCGACCCGCAGCTCGATCACCTTGCGGCTGCTGGATCACGCCGGGAAGAACTGGCCGCAGCTAGCCAAAGTCCGGGCCAGATACCACGGCAGCTTCGCCTACATCACCGGCGTGCTCCGCGACGGCGAGCAGATCCCGCTGTTCCGGCTCCGCTACGGCGGCTCCGCCCATTCCTTCGGCTTCGCGATCTACTCCGCCGCCCGCGACCGCTACCAAGACGCTGTCCTGCTCACCGGGCTGCCCATCGGCAGCCCGCAAGAAGCACTCGACACCGCCTGCACCGTCCACCTCACGGGACTCGGACACGAACCCGAACCATGACCCCCGACGAACTTCCGGGGCCACCCACTTAAGTGTCTGTGCAGTAGGGCTCACGGCTCCGGGGGGCGGTAGGTCGCTATGCCCCTGAACTGGGCGGGCCGAAGCGGAGAAGTGGGTTCGGTCCACGTTTGGTCTCGGTTGAACCTTGAGCGGGACAGTCCGGCAGGAGACCGCCCCGCCCCCGGATAATGACAGGTGCCGCTGCCGACAAGCTTTTACTGAGCCTGTGAATTCAGCCTTGGACGATGTTGTCGATAAAGTCGTGAAATCCTGTTGGAAGGAGCTTCGCGCAGACCAGGCCGTCACCGTTGAGATCGACACTGGGGGGTCCTCCGGATACGAGGACGAACCCGTCTGGACACGACCCGACCGGTGGTGTGCCAGCTTGCGCCGGGGCGGCAAGGAACACTCCTCCGCCCACCATGCCGACCGCTATCAATGTGCGTAGTAGCGTCATTGGTGCTCCCCTTCGTGAAACCCTGTCTGGCTACCACATGATGGCCTCTGGGCCACATCACGCGACTTCTGCCACTGTCTCAGGTCGGGAAAATTCTGTCCAGCGAACGTCCGCCGAGCGAGCGGAAGATCGGCAGTTCGATCCTGCCCCCGACCACTACTCCAGAGCATGCCGTACGGCTTTGACCAGCGAGAATGCTAGTTCCCCGGCGACCGCGGACGCTGTTACGCAACCGTATCAGCCCTCTGGTGACCGCATTCCGCCGAACAATGCTGCACGTTGGTTGCACGCCGGGAGGTTCGCCGCGCGCGTCTTGGGCCTGGCCTCTGGCCTGGCCCTCGCCGTGGGCGCGTCCGCGCGGAGCGCGGATGCGGAGCACCGTTGACCTGAGGGGCCAACCCGGACAATGAGCGGCGTTCCGGCCCGGTGCTTGTGACCTTCCGCCCGGCGCTCGGCGCGCGTGCGACCGGGCACGGCCAGAACGCGGCGGCCCCAGCAGGTTTCTCACCGACCTCGCGCGCCCCCGCTAGCCCTCGGGCCGGAACCGGCAGTCCAGCGGCTGCGGGCTTGCCCCCGCGATCCGCCTGCTGACCGGGTGCGCGCGGTAATCGGCAGCGATCTTGTCACGCAGCTCGTCCGGTCCTTCGGCCCCCATGGTCGCGTGGCTATCTCGCCGCTGTGCTACCCACGTGCCCAGCCCGAAGCAGCAGATCAGGTAGGCATCGCCCCAGTGCCAGCGCAGTTCGTCCAGCGGCTCGTCCCAGTCACTGCCCATTGCGTCACAGTATCACTGAGTATCAGAGAGGACTATGCACGTCTGGAGAGTCTAGAGTCTGTCCGCGAGGACTGTAGACTACGCTGGGTGTTTAACCTGATGAGGTGCCTGTTGATCATGAGAGCGCAGTGCCGCCGAGCCGCCAGATAGCTGACGAGCTGAGGGGGAGGATCACCAGCGGTGATCTCCCGCCGGGCGCACGGCTGCCCTCGATCACCACGCTCATGCAGGAGTACGGAGTAGCCAGGAACACCGCGCGGCGGGCGCTGGCCATCCTGGTGGACGAGGGCCTGATCGAGATCGTGCACGGCTGGGGCTCGTTCGTCAGGAAGGGCTGAGCACCCCAACCGGAAGCCAGCGAGCCCAGTGGTATCTCTTGACGATCTGAAATACAACTGGACGATGTCCAAGCGGCTCGCGGATGATCAGGTCTGGCCGACTTGCTCGCACACGGATTGCAGAGGGGTACCGGCCAACGGGTTTGCGCGCTGCCTACGTCACCTCCAGCGGGCGGAGCTGGACCAGGTGCTGCGCCGCCTTCATCCTGGCAGCGATCTTGATGCACGGGGGACATATATCGACACCGAGTTGCTTTCACTCATTCTTCAGTCGCTACAGGACGAGGATGAGCGCCCAACTTTTGGCCGGGTCCTGTTTACAGGAGCGCAATTTACTGAGACCGCTGACTTCAGGGCTGTAAGCTTTGCCGACGATGCCGTGTTCACTGACGTGCAGTTCACCGGGCCTGCTGCGTTCGTTGGCGCCAAGTTCACTAAAGACGTGAATTTTGACGGCGCCCAGTTCTCTGAATACGCCTTGTTCTATGGCGTCCAGTTCGCCGGAGAGGCGAAATTCTCGAACGTGCAATTCGACGATGGCGTCTGGTTCGGCAGCCCTATGTTCAGCGGAGGCGCCCAGTTCATGAGGAGTGCCGAATTCGACCGCGCCCACTTCGCTAAGCTAGCCATGTTCGCCACTACCCGATTCGCCGGGAGCGCCGGATTTACCCGAAGCCAGTTTGCCGAGAACGCCTTCTTCCATGACGCTCAGTTCGCCGGGGAGGCGTGGTTTATCAGAGCCGAATTCGGCCAAGACGCTATCTTCGACAGCGCAGAATTCTCCACAATGGCATGGTTCTCCGTTGCTCAGTTCACCGGAGATGCCTCGTTCCAACGTGCCAAGTTCAACGATGCGAACTTCGGCGGTACCCGGTTTCAAAAGGACGCCAACTTCATGAACGTCCGATTCGAGGAGGTTACAACGCTTGGACCGCTTGCGGCTGGCAGCCTCAACCTTGAGTGGGCGGAGTTCATCCGGCCGTTGGCTGCAGAGGTCGCGGCAGGGACTATTTCGTGTCATGACACAACGTGGCGCGCGGGAGTAACCCTCCGAGTGCGATATGCGACGATCAGCTTGGTGCGCGCCACGTTCTCCATGCCCTCATTCGTGACCGGCTCCGACCAGCTGTTCAAGGCCAGTGCTGGACCCTTGAATGAGGAACGGGTACGCAAAGACATAATGGACGAGCGCGGCGAATCCGCCGATTTGTGGATGCCCATCGTTACATCGCTGCGCGGCTCAGATGTGGCCAACTTGCACATAACCGACGTAGATCTCTCACAATGTCGGTTCGCCGGTGCACTGCTTCTCGACCAACTGCGATTCGAAGGACGCTGCCTTTTCGACCATCCCCCCCACGGGGTTTACGGCGGATGGGCATGGCTGCCTGTGTGGCGGTGGAGCAACCGCCAGAGCATTGCCGAGGAACGAACCTGGCGAGCAACCACACGCAAGCGCGGAGGCTGGAGCGGCACCCCATCGGCCAAGGGCGCTGAGATCCGCCCAGAGCGGCTATCCGACCTGTACCGGCATTTCCGTAAGGCTCGGGAATCGGCCCAAGATACTGAGATCGGCCCGGAACGGCTGTCTGGCCTGTACCGGCAACTCCGTAAGGCCCAGGAAGATGTCAAAAACGAACCTGGGGCAGCCAACTTCTACTACGGCGAAATGGAGATGCGCCGACATGCGCGTTCCACTCCGGTGGCCGAGCGCGCAATCATATGGCTGTACTGGCTGATCTCCGGCTATGGGCTACGGGCGCTCCGGTCCCTGGCAGCACTGGCCATCCTCGGCGTGATTGTCACCACCGCGCTGACAGGCTGGGGACTCATCGCAACCGCACCCACCCAGCACCTGGTCGGCACAGTGACCACCGTTCCTAGCGGCGCCGCCCGGATCAATGGCACGCTTACCGGGATAGCGCCTGCGCTTCCACCAGTCAGTCAACGCTGGACCGGAGAACGCGCCCAAACCGCCGCAGAGGTCACCCTTGAATCGTTTGTTTTCCGCAGCACAGACCAGCCGCTGACCACGGCGGGGACCTGGACCACCATAGCCGCCCGCATCCTCGGGCCACTTCTGGTCGCGCTGGCCTTGCTCGCCGTCCGCAATCGCATCAAACGCTGACCTTAACCCGGCCGCTAAACCACGGCGCGCTCGGCAGGAGCGGGCTTCCCAGATGCCCAGCCAGACGCCGAGGTCATCGACACGGCTGCGGAGGGCGGACAGCGGGCCGTCGTCGGGACCAGGCATGCCCGGTCTTCCTTCCGTGAAGGATTCGTAAAGGAGACGCCGCCGGACTGGCTGGACACAGCAAGAAGGCCCGGACGGCTTGTGCGCCCCGGGCCTGCGGGAACCGGGCTAGCTCAGACGCGCTGGACGCGCCTGGACGGCTCTCTTCGCTCTACGGATCAGAAGGTTGGGGGTTCGAGTCCCTCCGAGCGCGCTCAGCTCACAGGCCCGTTGCCCGCCCGGCAGCGGGCTTTCTTGTCGCTCTGGGAGCCACGCTGGGAGCCACGGGCACACGTCAGCCGCCGAACAGGGCCCGGCTCATCGACTCGGCCGCCGCCCGCTTGTCACCTTCGAGCAAGTGCCCGTACACGTCCAAGGTGATGGCGATGCTGGCGTGCCCGGGTACCTCGGAGACCACGTGCAAGGGCGTGCCCTGGGCCAGCATCAGCGAGGCCCCCGAGTGGCGCAGCTCGTGCGGATGCCAGCGTCCCAGGCCCGCCCGCTCGCATATCCTGTTGTTAGGAAGCAGAGCCATGCGGACCGGATTCCCCCAAGCTGACGCCCGGGATGATTTTGACCGCGCCCGGCGGCAAGCGCGCTGGGTCAAACTAGCCGGGTGGTTGCGTGGTCGGCCGTCCAGCCGCAACCGCCTGCTGGTGCTAGGTGAGGTGACGATCATCACCGGCGCAAGCCGCCATGGACTGGCCAGCGAGGCAGCCGTGCCGATCGATCAAATCGTCGGATCGGTCGAGCCGACGCTGTGCTTTGACCGCCATTTCCGGCCCACCTCGCAGCTGCCGCGAACGCGCTTTGAGCGGATAGCCGCCGACGTCCGATGTGGTCGCGGCATGGACCCAGTCGACCTCTACCACTGCGGCGACCGGTACTACGTGCTCGATGGGCACCATCGCATCGCCGTTGCCCGCGCGCTCGGCGAACGCTGGGTCTGGGCGACTATCACCGAGGTCCGCATGAACCAGCCAGGCGCGCCCAGAGGCACGCAGCACTCACCAGGCAGCAACGTGAGCAGCAACGCGGCTGCACCAACCTCGGACGGCGGCATGATACAGAGCAGCTGAGATCGCGCGGGATATACACGGGATGATCTTGGGTGACATGGTGGGCAGGACTACTGAAAACCCAGGTAGCAACGCTGCCGGACAGGAGTTACGTACGCTCTTGAAAACCGCTGGCAGTGGCCGCGGCGCGGCTCGGGCTGGGAGCCACGCCGGGAGCCACGGGGATGAACAACCTTCCGGTGCTCCGGACCCGCCTGGACAACCGGAAGAGACGAGCCCGAGGTCGTGAACTGTCCCGAACGGGGCCGGACGCCGGTACGGGAATCTACGGGTCAGAAGGTCATAAGGGAAGCCTGTGACAACTCTCTCCACTACGAGCTAAACCTCAACCGCGCCCTTGCCCGTGAAACATGAGGGTCGTCAGGTGCCGGGGCCGCCGCCGCCAACCCCGCCAACGTTGGTGCCCTGGCCGAGGCCGCTGACGCCATGGGCGTCCGTGTTCGTACGGGCCAGGCGCGCCGCCGTGCTGATGTCGTGACTCCTGGGGTCGTCGCGGCGCCGGCGCCGCCTTAGGTCGTACACGACCGCATAAATAATCAGAGCGCCGAGCGGGATGAGAATGATCAGTAGTACGGGCATCATGATGATCTCCTTCCGGAGGTGCTCTCAGCGTACGCCCCCAAGCGGGAGTTTGAGCATTTGACTTTGTGCAGCAGCAAAGTGCGGCAACTACGCCGTGCGGCGCCCAGGACGAGACCGGGGAGGGGACTGCCGCCGGATAGTCCGCTTTCTCTGGATTTGCCACGCCTGAAAGCGGACGGCCGGAAGGCCATCAGCCTCGTCCTGGGCCGAGATCGCGCGAGATATACACGGGATGATCTTGAGTGACATGGTGGGCAGGACTACTGAAAGGCCAGGTAGCAATGCTGCCGGGTGGGGAGTTACGTACGCTCTTGAAAACCATTAGCTGGGTATTTCGATCGCAGCCAAGGCCCGGAATCTCTCACAGCTTTCTCACGGACTGACCAGACCGGACGGGACTACCGCACCCATCCCGGACATCTGGCAGGACCCTGACATGAGGATATGGATTCCGGCGCACTACCCGGACGCGCGGCACCGATCTACGAATCAGAAGGTTGGCGGGTTCGAGTCCCTCCGAGCGCGCTCATGTTTTCCTAGGCAGGCGCGCTAGTCATGCGTCGTCCTATTCGTCCTCGTCGTCATCTGGCCGCATTTTGGCCGCATCGTCGGCGGCGTCGGACCTCCTGGCCGCTTCGTTGAGACGGTCGGGCTCAGCGGTCCATCTCGCCCGGGTTCAGGTGACCGTACAGGTCCGGGGTAGTGGTGATGCTGGCATGGCCCAGGCCAGAGGGCAGGCCCGAAGCACGCGCGGCGAACCCCTCCTAGGTGTGCGCTGTCGAGGTCATATTCCTGAGCGTTGCCACGGCCAAGGTGGCCGCCGGTCGGCCCCGCGGCGGGTTAGGTCCGCGCGTTGCGCACGGCCCAGTCGAGCGAGTAGTCCGCCACCTCTTCCCAGCCGTCCTGGGAGAAGGTGTAGTGGGAGCGGTCGGGGTATTCCTTGAGCTCGGTCACCGCGCCCGTCTTCTTCTGGATCTTGTAGGCGGCGCGCGTCGACACTGCGGGCACGGTGTGGTCCTTGCCGTTGGCGAGGAACAGCAGCGGCGCGCGGCTTGAGTGGTGCCGGTTGACCGTCGTCACCGCGTGGGGTGTGAGGTTCGCGAACGCCGCCTCGAACAGCGTGCGCCCCGGCCCCGGCACCGCGAGCCTGTCGTAGATCGGCTTCGACTCCTCGAGTGTGAGCGTGTTGGTGAAGCCGTAGTGGAACTCCTCCGGCGTGAGCATCTGGGTCTGGTGGCGGTTGGCCGGGTTCTTCAGCGCCACCGACGCAACCTTGGCCTGGGCGAGGGGCAGGATGTACACGCCTTTGATCTGCGCCGGGCTGATCGCCACGGCCGAGGCGCCGAGGCCGCGGTCCAGCAGGAGTTGCGTGATAAGGCCGCCGAACGAGTGGCCCATGATGATGGGCGGGGCGCCGAGACCTCGGATGATCCCGTCGTAGTGGTCAGTGATCTCCTTGATCCCGAGCCGCTCGTACCTGGAGGTATTCTGGCGAACCTCCTCCACCGTTCCCTCGAGTCCCGGCCAGGCCGGTGCAAGCACGGTGTGGCCCTTCGACTCGAAGCGCTGCTTCCAGCCTTCCCAGCTGAGCGGCGTGAGCCAGAGGCCGTGGATTAGGACGATGGTCGGCTTCTGCGTAGCCGCGGCGGCGTCGGGCGTGTCCGTGGTCATTGGGCTCCGATCCGGGGGAGGGTGCGAGTACTAACCCGAGATTACCGCCGCGACAGCCACCCTGAACTGACACGGAAGGGGTCACTGGTCTCTGCCGCGCAGGAAAGCTCAGAGCCTGAACTCGCGAGCCCGTTTGAGTTTCCGGCGTTGCCATCGGTAGTTTCGCGTACCGCCGAGGACGAGCAATACCACGGCGCCCGTCGTTGGCCCGAGAACCAGCAAGCCAGCTAGCACCCGATCGAGAACGTTGTCGACTATTGCCTGGCTGGGATCACCTGGGTTGAGATAAACACTTACGGCCTTCGACGACCCGGAGCCCGGGACGTCAAGTGAATACGACTGACCCTGCCACCGGTAGTAGACGAGTCCTTGCTGCTCGGTGCCGGTAACCTGCTGGCCGGTCCACAGTATGCTGTCCGATGACTGCAACCCCGCCAGCGCCGCCAAGAGGGCAAAGACCAAAAGCACGACCGCCGCGCCGACGAACCAGCCAGCTCCGTCAAACCATTTTCGCACCCTGGCGAGCACACGACTCAGTATGCGCCGCCGGCCCGGTGGAGGCCAGCCACCATTCAGGCGGAAGTGTGGGTGTCCTCTCCCGAACCCGCCGTAGGAGTTACACGCCAGCCGGAAAAAGCCCTCCGGATCATCGCAGACGACTTGGCCAGAGGAATCGGAGACCAGCCACCATGACCGAGGAAACCGTCAGCGCGACGACCACGATCAGCGCATCGGCCGAAACCGTGTTCGCAGTGCTTGCCGACCCATCGCGGCATGCCGCCGTTGACGGCACCGGCCGGGTTCGCGACTCCCTCGATGGCCAACCTGGTCGTCGCGTTCGAGCCACCCCGCGTCATTTCGTGGAAGCCGGGCTATATGTCACCGGCAACAGGCGAGCTAGAGTTCGGCGGCTGGATCTGGCGTTACGACCTGACCGAGCTCGGTCCAGACGAGACCAAGGTCACGCTCTCCTATGACTGGTCGGCGGTAGGGCCGGTTCCCCGCCAGCGCATTCAGTTCCCGCCGTTCACTCCGGACCATCTCGACAACTCGCTGAGCCACCTGGCCGCGATCGTTGCGCGCTAACGACGTCCCCGGCCGCCTCAGGCTCGGGCCAGCCTCGTGCGGCGCCGGGCGTCAGCGCGATGGCGAGGATGCCGTCGTGCCTGGCCGAACCGGTGGCCAGACCGAGCAGGATTCGAGAAGTGTCCCTGGTTCGCCGCCGGCATACTTCTGATGAGACCTACGACCTCAATGGAGACACGATGAGCATGGCCACGAGGACGAAGAAGCAGCCGCCCGCGCGGCACGCGGCCGGCCGCCACGACCTGATCCGCGTGCACGGCGCGCGGGTGAACAACCTCAGGGACGTCAGCGTCGAGATCCCGAAGCGCCAGCTGACGGTGTTCACCGGGGTGTCCGGGTCGGGTAAGAGCTCGCTGGTCTTCGACACCATCGCGGCGGAGTCGCAGCGGCTGATCAACGAGACGTACAGTGCGTTCGTCCAGGGCTTCATGCCGGCCCTGGCGCGGCCGGACGTCGACGTGCTGGAGGGGCTGACCACGGCGATCATCGTCGACCAGCAGCGGATGGGCACCGACCCGCGTTCGACGGTCGGCACCGCCACGGACGCCAATGCCCTGCTGCGCATCTTGTTCAGCCGGCTCGGGAAGCCGCACATCGGCTCGGCTCAGGCGTTCTCCTTCAACGTCGCCTCCATCAGCGGATCGGGTGCGGTCGCGTTCGAGCGCGGCGGCAAGACCGTGAAGGAGCGGCGCAGCTTTACCGTCACCGGCGGCATGTGCCCGCGCTGCGAGGGCCGGGGCTCGGTCACCGACCTCGACCTGTCCCAGCTGTACGACGACAGCAAGTCGCTGAAGGAGGGGGCGCTCACGGTCCCCGGCTATACCAGGGGCGGCTGGAATTCCCGGCTGTACACCGAGTCGGGCTTCTACGACCCGGACAAGCCGATCCGCAAGTTCACCAAGAAGGAGCTGCACGACTTCCTGCATCACGAGCCGGTCCGGATGAAGATCGCGGGCATCAACATGACCTACGAGGGGCTGGTCCTGCGCATCCAGAAGTCGATGCTGTCCAAGGACCCCGACGCGATGCAGCCGCACATCCGGGAATTCGTGGATCGCGCCGTCACCTTCACCACGTGCCCCGAGTGCGGCGGCACCCGGCTCAGCGAGGCGGCCCGGTCCTCCACCATCGGCAATATCAGCATCGCCGACGCCTGCGCGATGCAGATCAGCGACCTGGCCGGGTGGGTACGCGGCCTGGACGAACCGCCGGCGGCGCCGCTGCTGGCGACGCTGCAGCACACCCTCGAATCGTTCGCGGAGATCGGGCTCGGCTACCTCTCGCTGGACCGGCCGTCGAGCACGCTGTCGGGCGGTGAGGCGCAGCGCGTCAAGATGATCCGCCAGCTCGGCTCCTCACTCACCGACGTCACCTACGTCTTCGACGAACCGACGATCGGGCTGCACCCGCACGACATTCAGCGGATGAACGACCTGCTGCTGCAGTTGCGCGACAAGGGCAACACGGTGCTGGTGGTAGAGCACAAGCCGGAGACGATCGCGATCGCCGATCACGCCGTCGATCTCGGCCCCGGCGCGGGCGCGGCGGGCGGCACCGTCTGCTTCGAGGGCACCGTCACCGGACTGCGGGCCAGCGGCACCGTCACCGGGCAGCACCTGGGCGACCGTGCCGCGCTGAAGCCATCGGTGCGGAAACCGTCGGGAAAGCTGGAGGTGCGCGGCGCCAGTACCCACAACCTGCAGGATGTCGACGTCGACATCCCGCTCGGCGTGCTGGTCGTCGTCACCGGGGTGGCGGGTTCGGGCAAGAGCTCGCTCATCCACGGCTCGGTGTCTGGCCGGGAGGGAGTGGTGGCGGTCGACCAGGGCGCGATCCGCGGCTCGCGGCGGAGCAACCCGGCGACCTACACCGGGCTGCTCGACCCGATCCGGAAGGCGTTCGCGAAAGCCAACGACGTGAAGCCGGCCCTGTTCAGCGCCAACTCGGAGGGCGCCTGCCCGAACTGCAACGGCGCCGGCGTGATCTACACCGACCTGGCGATGATGGCCGGCGTCGCCACTACCTGCGAGGTGTGCGAGGGGAAGCGGTTCGCGGCGCCGGTGCTGGAATACCATTTCGGCCGCCGGGACATCAGCGAGGTCCTCGCGATGCCGGTGACCGGGGCCCTGGACTTTTTCGGCGACGGCGAGGCGCGCACGCCGGCCGCGCACGCCATCCTGGAGCGGCTCGCCGACGTCGGGCTCGGCTACCTCGCCATCGGCCAGCCGCTGACCACGCTATCCGGCGGCGAGCGGCAGCGGCTCAAGCTGGCCACCCACATGGGCGAGAAAGGCGGCACCTACGTCCTCGACGAGCCGACGGCAGGCCTGCACCTGGCCGACGTCGAGCAGCTGCTCGCCCTGCTGGACCGGCTCGTCGAGGACGGCAAGTCGGTGATTGTCATCGAGCACCATCAGGCGGTCATGGCGCACGCCGACTGGATCATCGACCTCGGCCCCGGCGCCGGCCACGACGGCGGCCAAATCGTCTTCGAAGGCACCCCCGCCGACCTCGTCGCCGCCCGCTCCACCCTCACCGGCGAGCACCTCGCGGACTACGTCGGCCGGTAGAGCGGAGTCCAGATGCGAGCCGAGCAGCCTGTCCGGGTGGAGCGGTCGGGGGCCGTCACCACCGTCTACCTGCACCGCCCCGCCCGTCGCAACGCCGTGGACGGTCCCGCCGCGGCCGCGCTGGCCGCGGCCTTCCGCGCCTTCGACGCCGATCAGGACGCCGCCGTGGCCGTCCTGCACGGCGAGGGCGGGGTCTTCTGCTCGGGCGCCGACCTCACCGCACTCGGCACCGAACGCGGCAACCGGGTGGCGCCGGACGGCGACGCACCGATGGGTGTCAGCCGGCTGCGGCTGTCCAAGCCGGTCATCGCCGCGGTGTCCGGGTACGCCGTGGCCGGGGGCCTGGAACTGGCCCTGTGGTGCGACCTGCGGGTCGCGGACGAGACCGCCGTCTTCGGCGTCTTCTGCCGGCGGTGGGGCGTTCCGCTGGTCGACGGCGGCACGGTGCGGCTGCCCCGGCTCATCGGCACCAGCCGGGCGATGGACATGATCCTCACCGGGCGGGCCGTCGACGCCCGGGAGGCACTGGCCTTCGGACTGGCCAACCGCGTCGTGCCGGCCGGCCAGGCGCTGGCCGCGGCCCGGGAGCTCGCCGCCGGGCTCGCCGCGTTCCCGCAGGTCTGCCTGCGCAGCGACCGCGCGTCAGTGCTCGACCAGGAGGGCCTGGACGAGGCGGCTGCCCTGGCGTCCGAGTTCGCGCACGGCCGCCAGGCCCTGACCCGCGAGGCCATCCCCGGGGCCGCCCGGTTCGCCGCCGGGGCGGGACGCCACGGGTCGTTCGGCCCCTAGACGACGCTGCCGGCTAGCGCGGAAACGCGGCCGCGGACCCGCTGACCTGGCCCAAGGCGAGGCCGTCGCCCTCAATTATGACAGTACGTGACTGGTAGTTACAGTGTGTAGGACTGGTAGTCCTGTCGTCACTGAGGGGAACAGCCGCGGATGGCAGTCGAAGCCGAAGACCTGACCGCGCGACTGAAGGCCGAATTCCCTCATGCGCTGAGCAGTGGTCAGCTGGTGGCCTACTACCAGCCCGAGGTCGAGCTGTCCTCCGGCCGGGTGGTGGCGGCGGAGTCGCTCGCGCGCTGGGAGCATCCCGAGTTCGGCATCCTGCCGCCCGCCCTGTTCACCCCGGTCGCCGAGCAGCTCGGGCTGATGGGCGAGCTCACCCGGCTGATGCTGCGGCTGTCACTGGTGCAGCACCGGGTCTGGGCGGCGGCGGGCTGGGTCGTCCCGATCTCGGTCAACGTCGATCCCGACTCCGTGACCGATCCCGGGTTCCCGGGGGTCATCGCCGAGTTCCTGCGGGCCGAGCGGGTGCCCGGCCCGATGCTCGCGCTGGAGGTGAGCGAGCAGACCGCGACCGCCGCAGTCAGCATCAGCTTCTTCGCCCAGCTGGCCGAGCTCGGCGTACGGATCGCCCTCGACGACTTCGGCACCGGCTTCGCCTCGCTGGAGAGCCTGGGCGGCTGGCCCGTCAACGAGCTCAAGCTGGACATGTCGCTGGTGCGCCCGATTGCCAGCAACGCGAGCTTCCGGACCATCGTCCGCACCACCGTCGACCTCGCCCACCAGCTCGGCGTCAAGGTCGTGGCCGAAGGGGTGGAGTCCGAGGCGGTCCGCTCCGAACTGCAGGCCCTCGGCTGCGACTTCGGCCAGGGCTTCCTGCTCGGGCGGCCGATGGCACCCGCCGCCTTTGCCGACTGGCTGCGCCAGCGGGACCACTCCCGCCGGCTCATCCCGGCGCAGGCCGGCGTGCCGGCGACCGAGCCGGTACCCGGAGACCGCGGGTCGGCCGGCCGTGCCGTCCGGTGGCTGCGCCAGGTCATCGATCCGGTGGGCGGGCCGACGCTGGCCGCCGCCGTGGCCATCATGGCGGCCTACGGGCTGTGGCAGGTCTTCCGCTGGGGCCACCAGCGTCAGGCCCTGATCGGGGACCTGGCGTTCTTCCTGCCGAACGCGGCCGGCGGATACTGCGCCTGGCGGGTGTCCCGGCGCACCGACCTCGGCCGGGCCACCGTCCGGGCCTGGCGGCTGCTCTCGGTCGCGATCTGGCTCTACCTGCTCGGCGACGCGATCCAGCTGGTCTACGAGGTCGTCTTGCACCAGCGGCCGGACCCGACCTGGGCCGACGCCGCCTACATTGCCTTCTACCCGGTGGCCTGCGCCGGCTTGTTCGCCTTCCCGTCGCGGCGCCGGACCAGGCCGGAGCGGCTGCGCAGCATGCTCGACGTCGGCACGGTGCTCGTCGGCGGGGCCACCTTGCTCTGGTACGTGGCGCTCGGCCCGGCGGTGGCGTCGAAACCCGGCTTCGACCTGCCCGACCTGGTGATCTTCGCCTACCCGATCGGCGACCTGCTGCTGCTGTTCGGGGTGCTCTCGCTGTTGTGGCGAGGTGTCCCGCAGGCCAGCGTCACGCCATTGCGGATCTTCGCCACCGGCATGCTGGTGTTCATCGCGGCCGACGTCACCTACGACTACGTCACCATCCACGCGCCCTACCGCGGCGGCGACCCGGTCGACATCTTGTGGATGCTGGCGCTGACCATCTTGTGGGTGGCGGCCGCGTGCCAGCTGCGGGTGGGCAGGACGCCCGGTTGGGTGGCGCTGAGGCCGGCCGCCGCCCGGCCCAGCGCCTTGCCCTACCTCGCGGTCGCGGGCAGCTATCTGCTGCTTACCGTCGTCGGCCTGCAGCACCTGGACTTTGACTCCGCCGGCGGCGTGCTGCTCGGCGCGGTGCTGCTGACCTGCCTGGTCAGCGCGCGCCAGTTCGCCGCGCTGCGGGACTACGGCCGGCTCGCGGTCCGGTACCAGCAGCTGGCCTCGATCGACGGGATGACCGGCCTGTACAACCGGCGCCATTTCATGGAGGTGGCGGAGGGCGCCTTCGCGCACGCGCAGCGGCTGAACCAGCCGCTGTTCGCGCTGATGATCGACGTGGACCGCTTCAAGCAGATCAACGACGTGCACGGCCACGCCATGGGTGACCGGGTGCTGGCCGACCTGGCCCAGACCTGCCGTGAGCACGTGCGGCCGGAGGACGTCGCGGGCCGGTACGGCGGCGACGAGTACATCATCATGGTGCCGGGGATCACCAGCCTGCGGGCGATCCAGATCGCGGCCCGGCTGACCGGCCCGCCCGCCCGTGTCAGCGGCAGCGACGGGAATCCGGTCACGTTCACCGTCAGCGTGGGGATCGCGGAATGCGGGTCGTGCCGGGACCTGCCAACCCTGCTCGCCCACGCGGACCGGGCCATGTACGAGGCCAAGCGGGCCGGCGGAGCCTGCTGGCGGCTCTACGAGGATACCGAGCAGGCGGCCGATCCCGCCCTCGCCTGACCCGGGACCCGGTGCAGCGGCCGGTCCGGCCACCGCGGTACCTCCGGCATGGGCAGAAAGACAGGTACCGAACGGACGGGCACGGGGGCCTGACGCCCGGTGACGGCCTGCCCTGGGACGGCGGGCTCCCGCCTATCCGCGGTGGTCATCAGCCAGAGCCGTTGACCGGTCATGGCGTGCTGGCACTGGAACCGGCAGCTCACGCACCCGCCGGCTCCGGCCCGGCGGCGCCGGGTGGACATGAAGGTGGCGAAGACGAGCGCCGCGGCCACGGCCGCGCTCGCGGTCGCCACCAGCACCGCCACCATCACAGCGGCGGTGCTGAAGAAATGGCTGACCGGCCCGGAGAACACCAGCCAGGCGACGGCCACGATGGCGGCCAGCAGACTCGCGGGGCGGGCGTAGCAGACCATGGTCGGCCTCTCTTCGCTAACGTGCCGTCGAGGGGTGGTGGCCGTGCGTCATTGCCGTCCAGGGCTTGTCAAGACCCAGAGCTGACCGGCCGTGAGCGCAGCGTGATGAACGAGAGCAGCCCGGCGGCCAGCACCAGCCCCGCGGACAGGTACAACGCCGCGTGCAGGCCGTCGTGGAAGGCCGTGTAGGCCGCGCCGATGACTTCTTGCACCAGCTTGCCGAAGCCCGCGTAGGCGGAGGTGTTCTGCGGGATCTGGCCGGTCTCGATGGCGTTGACCACCAGGCCCTGGAAGGACTTGGGCACCCCGAGATGGTTCATCTGCGCGACGAGGCTGACGTGCAGCTGCGAGTACACCAGCGAGCCGAGCACGGCGACCCCGGTGACGGCGCCGATCTCCCGGCTGGTGTTGCTGGCCGACGCGGCCATGCCGGACCGCTCTGCGGGCACCGCGGACAGCACCGAGGACGTGATCGGCACCACCGTGGTGCCGATGCCGATCCCCGCCAGCGCGAGCGCCACGGTGAGCAGCGCGTAGTCAGGCTTCGGGGACAGGACGCCGTCGGTCCAGAACAGGCCGGCGGCCAGCAGCACGCAGCCGATCGTGATCGACCAGCGCGGTCCGGCCGAGTCCGTCCAGCGTCCGGCCAGCACCGACGCCGCGATCATCAGCACGGTCATCGGCAGGAAGATGAGCGCCAGCCGGTAGCCGGACGTGTTCACCACCTCGACCAGGTACAGCGCGGTGAAGAAGAAGATGGCGAACGTGGCGAAGTAGGTGCAGAACGCGGTGATGTTCGCCGTGGTGAACTGCGGCACGCGCAGGTAGCGCAGGTCGAGCAGCGGGTTCGGGGACCGGCGCTCCCACCAGCCGAACGCCGCGAACAGGACCGCGCTCAGGCACAGCAGGATGATCACGACGGCCGAGCCGAAGCCGGCCGACTCGGCGTCGATGATCGCGAAGACGAACGTGGCCAGCGCGCCCGCGCCGAGGATCGTGCCGGCCGTGTCCACCCGCGATGCCGTCGGGTCGGCGCTCTCCGGCAAGATGACCGCCGCCACGATCAGGGCGGCCAGCCCGAACGCCAGGTTGAACCAGAAGATACCCCGCCAGCTCCATACCCCGGTCAGCACGCCGCCGACGACCGGGCCCGCGGCCAGCGCGAACCCGGACGTCGCCGCCCACACCCCGACAGCCCGGTTCCTGGCTCGCGCGTCCGGGTACAGGTGGCGCAGCATGGACAGGGTGCCGGGCTCGCTGGCCGCCGCGCCCAGGCCCATCACCGCGCGGCCCGCGATGAGCGTCTGGACGTTCGGGGCGAGCGCGCACAGGACCGAGCCGGCGCAGAAGACCCCGGCCCCGGCCAGCATGACCTTCTTCCGGCCGAGCTCGTCCCCGATCATCCCGCAGGCCAGCATGATGCTGGCGAAGGTGAGGGCGTAGGCGCCGACGACCCACTGCAGGTCGGACACGTTCGCCTTCAGGCTGACCTGGATGTCACCGAGCGCCACGCTGACCACGGTGTTGTCGAGGAAGGTCAGGAACAGCAGCGTGCACAAGGTGGTGAGGGCGAGCCCTTGGCCCCCGCGCGGGACGGCGCGCCCGGGCCGGCCGCCGGACACGGCCTCAGCCTGACTGGTCACCGCCTCAGCCAGCCGAATTGCAAGCGGCCGGCACGGTGCCACCGGGTATCAACCTGAACAGGCCGCAGAGGCTGCCGTCGCCGACCTTCCAGGTGCCGTCCTGGTAGACGGCGACGCCCTTCTGGTTGGACAGCAGGGCCGAGCCGTCCGACGAGGTGAGGTTGTAGGTCACCGCGGCCTTGGTGGCGGAGTTCACCGTCACGTTGGTGACCTTGGCTCCGATCCCGCTCGCCAGCGGGAAATTGGCGAAGGTCTTGATGGCAGACTCGAGCGCGGCCCCGTTCTGCAGCAGTTTCACCTTCTCTGCGACGGGAGTGCTGGCGGCAAAGAACTTCTCCCAGTTCGCCGTGATCTGTGCCGCCGCGTCGGCCGTCGACCCGGTACCGGGGCTGCTCGGCGCGGCGGAACTGGGCGCGGACGCGGCGCTGGACGGCGCGCCGGCCGCAGACGAAGTAGAACTGCTGCTGCAAGCGGCCACCGTCGCGGCGACCGCCAAGCCGAGGGCCGGGGCTGCCATCCGGCGAGCCAGGAGCTTGAATCGCATGACACGCCTCCGTGGAACGCAGCAATTCTGTGCAGGCCTAAGTCTGCACTGAATGTTTCCCCGGGGTTGGCTGGTCACCCTTCCCTGACCGACGCACGTGTCAGGGTAACGGCTCCCCTAATAGGCCGCTACCAGCGGAAATGCACGAAAAGGCGGCCGAAGTTCTTCGAGTCCTTCTCCACCCGGTGGTATTTCGCTCTGATCTCTTTTTGCTCAAGAAACCGCAGCACGCGCTTCTTGAGCTGGCCGGAGCCCTTACCCGGGATGATCTCGACGAGCGGGGCCTTCTTCGCCACCGCCTCGTCGATGATCGCCTGCAGCGCCCGGTCGATGTCCTGCCCGCGGTTGTAGATGTCGTGCAGGTCAAGCTTCAGCTTCATGGTCACCGTCCTGCCCCGGCCCCCGGCCCGCAGGGCCTCATAGGCACAGTACAGCGATGATCGAGTCCACCGTGGCGGCCGGGGTGTCGGCCGGGACCACGGTCAGCACGCGCTCGTCCGGCGCCGGCGGATCCAGCGCGTCGAACTGTGAGCTGAGCAGCTGCTCCGGGAAGAAATGCCCGTGCCGGGACGCCAGCCGGCGGGCCAGCACCTCCCGGTCCGGGGCCAGGAAGACCATCCGGGCCGCGGGACGGCCGTCCAGCAGGAGGTCCCGGTAGGACCGCTTGAGCGCCGAGCAGGCGACCACGGCGTCATCGCCCCGCGCGATGCGCTCGTCCATCCAGGCCGCGATGGCCCGCAGCCAGGGCAGGCGATCGGCGTCGGCGAGCGGGATCCCGGCCCGCATCTTCGCCACGTTCGCGGCCGGGTGGAGGTCATCGCCGTCGGTGAACGGCCAGCCCAGGCGGTCGGCCAGCAGGGCGCCCACGGTTGTCTTGCCGCTGCCGGACACGCCGGCCACGATCACGATCATTGTGCTGGAGCCTTATCCCGGTGCCGTCCGGTAACCACGGCAATGTCACATCGCTGTTGTCCTGACCACGACGATGTCACATTGCCGTGGTTGTCACAACGAACGGCGCAGTGTCGCGTGCGACTGGAGCCCGCTCATGAGGACTTTGTGATTTCCCGGGCAGAAACGAGCCGGGTGGCCCCAAGGCCCTCCCGCGTCGTAGCGATCGTAGCGTGGTAGATAGTGGCCGGGAGGCGGTTCACCCGGACGCGGAAGGGTACGCGAGCACCGTGGAAAGGCGGAGCTGGATCGGGTCGTGGCCACCGCGAGATGCCGTACGTCTTCGCCGGCTCGGCGGCGCAGCGGGGGCCCTGTCCGCGCTGTCCGGCGCGGCGCTGCTGGCGGCGTCGGCGCTGACCAGGTTCGGCATCTTCGAGGCGGGCGTGGCTTCGGCCCGGGACCCGAAGTACACGATCGTGCCCCAGCGTCAGCGCCAGCCCGAGTCCCAGGACGGTCGGCTCTGACCCGCGGCGACCGGGGCGGAATGAACTGGCGGTTGCCGCTGTTGACGGGTATGGTGATATTGCACCTGGTGCCTCCGCCGGCTCTTTCCCCGAGCTGACGTCGAGATTACTTCTTGTCCTTTCAAAGGATTTTCCGAGCAGCGCTCCGAGCGCTTTCCAACTGGCTCAGCTGCTGGTTGGGCACGTCAACGGCCTTTCATGGCCGCCATCCCCGCGCCAGCGCTTTCTCTCCGCATGCGCGAATTCAGTGCGCATCCGCATTCCCAAGGAAATTCACCCATGACAGCAACAATCCATGAATCGCCGGTTCAGGTTAAGCAGGCTCCGGCCGCCATCGCGGTGTCCGGCCTCGTCGACCTGGCCGACGGCCACGCCTTCGTCCGCACCGCCGGCTACCGCCGCGGCCCGGACGACATCTACGTCTCCGCCGCGCAGATCCGCCAGTACGGGCTCAGGAAGGGCGACCTGATCGAGGGCACGGCCCGCCCGCAGCCCACCGGCACGGCGCGCGGCAAGTTCCGGCCGCTGCTCGCAGTGGCTACGGTCAACTCCAGGCCGCCCGGCCTGCCCCGCCCGCACTTCGACGACCTGACCCCGCTCTATCCCGACGAGAGGCTTCGGCTGGAAGACGGGGACCCGTCGGCGACGGCCCGGATCATCGACCTGCTCGCCCCGATCGGCAAGGGCCAGCGCGGGCTCATCGTGGCCCCGCCGAAAGCCGGCAAGACGATGGTGCTGCGGGCGATCGCCACCGCCATCGCGAACAGCCACCCCGAGGTCACGATGATGCTCGTGCTCGTCGGCGAGCGGCCGGAAGAGGTCACCGACCTGCGCCGTTCGGTCCGGGGGGAGGTCATCTTCTCCACCTTCGACCAGGCGGCCGAAGATCACATCCGGGTCGCCGAGCTGGCCATCGAACGGGCCAAGCGCCTGGTGGAAACCGGCGCCGACGTGGTCGTCCTGCTCGACTCCCTCACCCGGCTCGGCCGGGCCTACAACCTGGCCGCGCCGGCCAGCAGCCGGACCCTCGCGGGCGGGGTCGCGGCCTCCGCCCTGCAGCCGCCGCGCCAGTTCCTCGGCGCCGCCCGCAACATCGAAGACGGCGGCTCGCTCACCATTGTGTCCACCGCGCTGGTGGACAACGGCTCGCGGATGGACGACGTGCTGTTCGAGGAGTTCAAGGGCACCGGCAACATGGAGCTGCGGCTCCGCCGCGAACTGGCCGAGCGGCGCATCTTCCCCGCCATCGACGCGATGCCCTCCGGCACCCGCCGCGACGACCTGATCATGGCTCCGGACGAGTACCAGGCCGTCGGCACGCTGCGCCGCGCGCTCGGCGCCCTCGACTCCCAGCAGGCCATGCAGCTCCTGCTGGACAAGACCAGGGACACCGCCTCCAACCCGGAATTCCTCCGCCAGATCCAGCGGTCCGGCTGAGGCCGCTCAGTCCAGCCTGCGCGCGACGTGCAGCACCGCGCCCCAGCCCCGCCGAACCGCATGGTCGCGGCGCAGCGCCAGCCGCCGCCTGATCTCGCCGTACAGCCGGCGGCGTTTCCACTCAGCCATGTCCAGGTGCCCGGAGAACGTCTCGAGGAGCTCGATGTACTCCTCGGCCGGATAGACCCGTTCCCAGCCGTACTGACGGACCGCGGTGACCTCGAAGAGCCCGCTGGCCTCGATCCCGGCCCGGTCGTCGGGCAGCTCGCCGGGCCGCCTCCACGGCGTGCCGGGCGGCAGCCCTTCGCCGACCTCGTCGTAGATGTCCTGGATTTCCTCGAAGAACGGATCGCCGCCGTCGGGAAAGGTGTGCTCGGCCGTCCAGAAGGCGAGATGACCGCCGGGCCGCAGCGCCTGCCAGGCCCGCTGGTAGCGGACGGCGGGGTCGATCCAGTGCCAGGCGGTGGCCGCGTACACCAGGCCGAACGGGTGCGGCGCCCGCCACTGTTCGAACGCGGCCCGCACCACCTCAACCTCGAGCCCGGTCAGGTTCTGCCGGGCCACCGCGGCCAGCTTCGCGCCGAGCTCGACGCAGGTGATCCGGTAGCCGCGCCGCGCCAGCGGGCGGGTCGCCTTGCCCGTCGCGCACCCCACCTCGAGCAGGTGGTCGCCCGGTGTCAGGCCGGCCAGCGTGACGAGATCGTCGTACAGCGCCCCGGGATACTCCGGCCGGACCCGGTCGTACCGCGCGGCGGCCGCGTCGAACGTCTGCCGCAGTCGCTCGCGATCCTCATCCGTGTGCACCCGGCAATTCTGCCACCGACGTCCCGGGTCCATCCGGGCCGTCATAATCGGTAACGTCGTTCTGCTATGAGAACCTGGCGGGCCGGAGTCGTCCGGCGTATCGCGCACCCCGGGCGCGGCTTCACCCAGGGGCTGATCGCGGACGGCGAGACCGTGTGGGAATCCACCGGGCTCTACGGGCAGTCGGCGCTGTGCCGCTACCCGCTCGGGTCCGAGCGGGCCGAGCGGCGTGCGGCCCTGCCGGCCGAACTGTTCGGTGAGGGCATCTGCCGGTCCGGCGACATCATCTGGCAGCTGACCTGGCGGGAGCGGGTGGCGCTGCGCTGGGACGCCGGCACCCTCGAGTTGACCGGCCGGGTGCCCTACAACCGGGAGGGCTGGGGCATCTGCGCCGCCGACGGCTACCTCGTGACCAGCGACGGAACCAGCGAGCTCGTCCGGCGCGACCTGGACCTGGCCCCGCAGGCGGTGATCCACGTCCGCTCCGCGGGCCGCCGGGTGCTCGGCCTGAACGACCTGGCCTGGTCGGCCGGGACGATCTGGGCGAACGTGGCCGGCACCCACTACCTGGCCGGGATCGACCCGGACACCGGCGAGGTCACCGACGTCGTGGACGCCCGGCCCGCCGCCGAACGGCACCCGGGCGATCCGCAGGCCATCATGAACGGGATCGCCGCCCTGCCTGAATCGGGGGGGTCCGGATCCGGGGAGCCCGGGCCCGGGGAGTTCCTGCTCACCGGGAAGGGCTGGCGCTGGATCAGGCAGGTACGGCTGAAACCGGCCCGGGCAGGCAGCGCCCGGCGGCACCTGCTATCGGGCCTGAGCCACTGACCGGCCCGCGCGCCGCAGGGCGGGCCGCAGCGGCTTGTCTGCGTAGCCGCCGTCGGTCAGCCCGGCCCGGCGCTCGAACACGTTACGGCAGCCGGTGTCGCCGGTCAGCAGCCACGACACCGCCGCCGCCGCCAGGTACAGCGGCACCATCACCAGCCCGCCGCAGCAGGCGTACTGGGTGGCGTGCCGCGCCTCGTGCCGGAAGAGCGCCGAGGCAGGGTCGAGCCCGTCCAGCCGGGTGACGATGACGTTGCCCAGGCAGAACGCGGGCGCGGGCGGCACCGGGAGCCGGTACCCGGTGCCGGTGAACAGCCGGTCCGCGCTCCGCGCCACCCGGGCGCCGCCGAGGGCGGCCACGCCCAGCTCGGCCAGCGTCGACCCGTTGGCCAGGTTGATCCACGCCCGCAGGCCGGACTGCATCGCCGCGGCTCAGGACCCCTCGGCGGGGTTGTGCCCGTTCAGCCCGGGTGGCGGGTCGTCGGCCACGACCACTTCCGCCCACGACGGGACCGACGCGGGTGCTGGGACCGGCGTCGGCAGCTTCATCTGCTCCGGGCTGTGGTCGTGGTGCGCCCGGGCCGCCGACAGGTGGTAGTCGTTGAGGCTGTCCAGGAAGCTCTGGTCACTGTAGGGCCTGCCGTCCACCAGCGGGCCCTTGGTGTGCTCCATGACCGCGACGATATCCTCGCCGCTCAGCGTCTTGTGCGTCTCCAGGGCGTGCGCCAGGGCCAGGACTTGGCTCCGGTCCTCCCTGAGGATCTGCTCGACCCGGTTGAGCAGCGTGGTCAGGTTGTCCTCGATCCGGTCCGCCAGCGCGTGCCGGGCCTGGGCCTCGGGATCCTTTCCCTTCTTCAGCGCGCCGCCCCGGCCGCCGCCCGGCGAGCCGACCTCGAGCCGCTTGGCCGTGGAGTACGAGGACACCGTGGTGCCCATGCCCCAGAAGCCCTCCATGAACGAGGCCACTGCGGTCGCGGACTCCAGGTCCCCGGACACGCCGGAGGAGCTGTCCTGATCGAAGAACATCCGCTCGCCCGCCAGCGACGCCAGCGACACCAGGATGTCGGTCTCGTACTCGCTGCGCCACCGGGTGAACTGATCCTCGGGCGGGATGCTCGCCACCATGCCGAGGTAGTCGCTGCCCTTCTCGATCGTGGCGATGTCGATCTCCATGTGCTGCCTGGTCCGGAACGCGACCAGCGCGTGGCAGGCCTCGTGCACGGCCACGGCGTGCCGCTCGCGCTCGATGTACTCCACGTCCTCGGGCGGCCCGAGCTCCTTGAGCTGCTTGGCCTTGATCACATCCGGCCAGGTGATGACGTCCCGGCCGTTCCTGATCGCGGTGATCAGCGCCTCGTTGACCAGGTCCTTGATCGTGGCGCCGGTGGCGTAGGGCGTGATCGTGGCCAGCTTGTCGATCTGCTCCTCGGTCAGCTCGTGCTGGACCTTGGCGAAGTAGCCCTCATAGGTTCGGATCCGCCCGGCCTTGGACGGGTAGCCCACCTTGTAGATGCGGTCGATGCGGCCCGGGCGCAGCAGCGCCTCGTCCAGCGCCGACGGCATGTTGGTGGCCATCATGACCAGGATCCGGTACTTGGGCGGCGGCTTGGGCCGCATGCCGAAGACCCGCCGGACGTAGCGGTTGACGAAGCCCCGCGGCTTCTTCAGCCCGGACAGCTCGGTGAGCAGGGCCTGCAGCGTGCCCATGCCGCCGCCGCCGCCCCCGTTCATCATGCCGCCGATCATCTGCCGGTTCCGCCGGCTGCCCGTGTCCTCCGGGATCTGCGATTCCATCGCCTGCCGGGTCAGCATCAGGCGGGTGTCTTTCGACAGGTAGGAAAACCCGTGACAGCCGGCGGGCGCGAACGGCGCGGGGGTGGCGATGCCGGGCCCGCCGCCGACGCCGCCCGGGGCGAGCTGGCCACGGTTGCCCAGCGAGTCGGCCTCGTCGAAGAAGACGATCACGCCGCCGTACCGCAGCGCGAGCCGCCGCAGCTTACGGAAGAGCGACTTCACCTTGAGGATGCCGACGCCCATGAACATGTTGATGAAGGCGCCGGGGTCGACGAATACGTACGGGCGGCCGGTCTCGCCCGCCACCGCCTCGGCCATCAGCGTCTTGCCGGTTCCCGGCGGCCCCCACAGCAGCAGGCCGCCCGGCACGTAACCGCCGCGCTCCTCCACCAGCTCGGGGTTCTCCAGGAAGATGATGTTCTCCTTGACCCGCTGGAGGACATGGTCCTGGCCCCAGACGTCGGAAAACCTGGTCTTGATGTCGTCGGGGTAGTAGACATCCACCCCGCCGCGAGACATGAACCAGAAGATGGCGGCGAACTGGCCCACGACGATCAAGAGCAGCAAAACGATCTGCAACACGAACGGCAGCACGTGCCAGATGAGCTGGGGTCCGCGGAGCAGCGCCAGGATCGGCGAGGTGTGGATGATCTTGCCGGTCACCACGGCGATGATCGCTATCCAGAGGATCCAGGTCAGAATCCGCCAGATGCGGAACCTGGTCCAGTCGGAGATGCGCCGGTGGGTGGTCCGCTCGAAGCCGCCGAAGATGGTCTCGGTCCAGAACCTGTGATAGCCCGCCGAGTGCTCGCTGATGAGGAAGTGAACCTGCCGGAGCAGTTCCAGGCCGATGAGGACGAACACCCACCAGCCCGTACGCACCTGGATGCGCATCGCGTCGGAGAACCCGACCAGCGGATTGTTGGCCATGGCCGACCAGACCAGGATGAACCAGACCAGGCCGAGCAGGAGCAGGAACTTGATCCTGTCCCAGATGGACATGGGCTTGCGGGTCAGCCGGTCCTCGTGCCTGGGCCGCCCGCTCGGCGGCGGCGGTGGCGGGGGCGGGGGGACCCCCGGAGGTCCTGAGGCGATGATGTCCGGGGGCTGGGCCATGTCCATCACAAGCTCCTGATGGTGAACGACGACATCACGTCGTTGATCTCGGTCTGATCGTTGCTGTAGCACTTGGCGGTGCAGTGCAGCACGAGGAGGTAGACGACGGTCTGATCGGCGTTGGTCAGGGCGACCTCATCGAACGTGTCGGTGACGTTGCCGGTGAAGGTGTACTCGAACGTTTCCCGGACCCCGTGCACGCCCTGGTCGAGCGAGAGCATCTGGTCGCGGATCTGCTTGAAGCCGGTCAGCGGAAACCCCTGAGCCGACGCGTTCTGCCGCGCGTTGGCGGTCACCGGGAGAAAAAAGTCGCGCAGCGTGTCGTACGACAGTTCGTTGCTCGCGGTCGAGTTGAGCTGGCCGACCTCGGCGAACACGAACGGGTGCGCGGTAGCGAAGGAAAGGAAGTCGTTGGCCTTCGGCTGGTGGCCGGCCTCGTACGCCACCGTCCACCCGCCGCCGGCGCCGCCGGTCGCGCTCTTCAGCTCGGAGGAGAGCGATGAGTCGCTGATCTTGTGCCAGGCGTAAGGAACCTTGAAGTACGTGTTGGTGCTGGAGTTGGCCACATAGGTAAATTGCGGCGCTGCGCATCCGGTGAGGGCCACCCCGAGGAGTACCGCGCAACCCCCGACGAGGCCCTGAACGACGCGGTGGGCCTTGCTCGCCAAGAGGTGCGACCTCCACGTAGGGACTACGTAGTGTCAAGTATGACGCCTTCGCCCGCAATGGTACAGGTGTGCCGGGCTGCCGATGACACCCGGTGCTGGCCACTCGCGGTGCGTGCCTTGACCTTCTCTTTCCGTACCCAAGTTAACCGCGCTCACCCGTGCTGAAGCCAAACCCGGCCGACCGGAAATGGCCCGCCGACGGCGTGGTGGCTATCTGCGCCGCGGGGGGCCGGCTAGCGTGCGCGGTCATCGCCACCAGCGGCTTCGTGGGCGGCCGATCGCCGCGTTCATCACCGGCAAGCCGTTGTCAGAGCCGATGTTGAGGAAATTCAGCAAATTCTGAGGAAGGATACAACGATGACCGCGCCAGAAATTCAGCAGGAGATCGAACGCACCCAGGATCATCTCGGCGAGACCGTGGAAGAACTCGCCGCCCGGGCCGACATGAAGGCGAGGGCCCGGGCCAGGGCCGCCATCATTAAGGACAAGGCCGCCGAGATGTCCGGGCAGCTGCGCCAGAGCCAGCTAGCACAGAACCAAGTGGTCCAGGGTGATCTGGTGCGGCGCCGCTGGCCGCTCGCCGCGGCGGCCGTGGGCGTCGTGCTCGTCGGTTCGGTCCTGGTCCGGCGGCGGCGCAGGCGCTGACCGCACGACCTTTGGGCGCCGGCGGACGACTACGGCCAGCGCCGGGCGGCCTGGGCACGACCACGGGCGCCCGGCGCGCGTAGTCCGGCCGGCCCGTGTTCTGCCCGTGCCGCACACTAGACGGGTGATCATGAACTCTGCTGAGCCGCCCGGCCCGCCCGGCCAGCCCGACCCGCGCGACCCGCTTGGCCTGGCGGCGGATGCCCCGCTGCTGGCCGCCTGGCTGAACTGGATGCGGCAGGCCGAATCGGGCCAGCTGCTGCCGATGAGCACGCCAGGCCACAAGCAGCGCTACGACCTGGTGGGCACCGTGGTGGTGGGCGACGTCCCGCTGTACGGCGGGCTGGATGCCATCAAGCACGCCGACCGGCTGCGGGCCGACGCCGAGGCGCGCGCGGCCGCGCTGTGGGGCGCGGACTGGTGCCGGTTCTCTGTGGCCGGGTCGACCCACGGCAACCAGGCGTTCTGCCTGGCCATGGGCCAGCCGGGCCAGGAGGTGATCATCACAAGGACGCTGCACAGGTCGCTGCTGCTCGGCCTGGTGATGGCGGGCCTGCGGCCGGTCTGGGTCCGGCCGGAAATCGACCCGGGCTCGGGCCTGCCCGCCGCGGTGGCGGTGCAGACGGTGCGGGACGCGCTGGCCGCGCATCCGGGTGCCTGCGGCGTGATCCTCGGCGACCCGTCGTACGTGGGGACGACCGGCGACCTGGCCGGTCACGCCCGGGCCGCGCACGAGGCGGGAGTGCCCCTGATCGTCGACGCGGCCTGGGCCGCCTACTTCGGCTTCCACCCGGACCTTCCGGCCCACGCGATCGCGGCGGGCGCCGACGCCATGGTGACCAGCGCGCACAAGACGCTGCCGGCCTACACCCAGGGCGCG
>WNGR01002288.1_pt1 | contig 28076 bp, 20 predicted proteins | sample 5407581 | NCBI WGS metagenome assembly WNGR01 (sample SAMN13153383, study PRJNA577476) | soil metagenome | isolation source: 80 cm soil or saprolite under Garry oak tree replicate 2 | place: USA:California | collected 2016-06-15
TGGTCGGCACCATGAAAGGTGCCTACCTGTTCCGTTCCGGTCCTGACCGCGGCGAGTTCAGCATGGACGGCCCGCACTTCCCCGGGCAGGCCATCTACGCGCTCGCCTTCGACGGCCGCGGCGGCCGCCAGCGCCTCCTCGCCGGGACCGAAAGCTCCCACTGGGGCGCGGTGGTGCGCACCTCCGACGACTTTGGCCAGAGCTGGACCGACCCGGCTGACGGCAACGTCCGCTTCCCCGAGGGCAGCGGCGGCGCCCTCAAGCGCGTCTGGCAGCTCCTCCCCGCCGGGGCCGACCAGCCAGACCTGGTCTATGCCGGCGTGGAGCCAGCGGCGCTGTTTCGCTCCAGCGACGGCGGCGACCACTACGAGCTGGTCACCGGGCTCTGGGACCACCCCCACCGGCCGCACTGGCCGCCAGGCGGCGGTGGCCAGTGCCTGCACACCGTCGTGCTGCGCGACGACGACCCGGACCGGCTCCTGGTGGCGATCTCGACCGGCGGGGTGTATCGCTCCGAGGACGGCGGCAAATCCTGGCAGCCGCGCAACCAGGGCATCCGCGCGGTGTTCCTGCCCGAAGACCAGCGCTACCCCGAGTACGGCCAGTGCGTGCACAAGGTCGCCCCGGCTGCCGGCCAGCCCGACCGCCTCTATCTGCAGAACCACTGGGGCCTGTAACGCAGCGAGGACGGCGCCGACTCCTGGGCCGACGTCGCCAACGGGGTGCCGAGCGACTTCGGCTTCCCGGTGGTCGCCCACCCGCGCGACCCGAACACCGCCTACGTGATCCCGCTGGACTCCGACGGGTTCCGCTGCACCGCGGAGGCGCGGGCGCGGGTCTACCGCACCCGCGACGCCGGCGCCTCGTGGCAGCCGCTCACGAGCGGGCTGCCGCAGGAGCATGCCTGGCTGACGGTGCTGCGCGACGGCTTCACCAGCGACCGTGGCGACCCGGCCGGGCTCTACTTCGGGACCCGCTCCGGTGAGCTGTACGCGTCCACCGACGACGGCGACTCCTGGCGGCAGCTCGCCGCGCACCTGCCGCCGATCGTCTGCGTCAAGGCCGCGCTGGTCCCGTGACACGACCAAGTTGGAGGGGGTGGAGCTGACCATGCTGGTCGACCTGCGCCTGCCTGGGGCGTTGCGACCCTACGCCGGCGGGCAGCGCGCGGTCGCGGTAACTGTGCCGGAGCCGCCCGCGGTGACCGTCGGGCGGCTGCTGGAGGCGCTCGGCGGCGACCACCCGGGGGTGCGCCAGCGCGTCATCGACGAGCTCGGCACCCTGCGGCCGCACGTGAACGTGTACGTCAACGGCGAGAGCGTCCGCTACCTGCGGGGCTTGGAAACCCCACTGAGCGACGGCGACGAGGTCACGATCCTGCCGGCGGTGTCGGGCGGGGCCTGAACTGAGCGTCCGGGAGCCTTGGCGTTCAAGTTCAAGTTCGGGAGGCCGCTTCGGCGACCACCGGGTTGGCGAGCACGCCGACGCCCTCGACCTCCACCTCGACCCGGTCGCCGGGGTGGAGCTGGCCGATCCCGGATGGTGTGCCCGTCAGCACCACGTCGCCGGGGAGCAGCGTCATCACCCCGGAGATGAAGGCGAGCAGGCTGGCGACGTCGTGCTGCAGCAGCGAGGTGCGGGACTGCTGGCGCGCCTCCCCGTTGACCAGGGTGCGCAGCGCCAGGTCGCTGGAGTCCAGGTCGGTCTCGATCCAGGGCCCGAGCGGGCAGAAGGTGTCGAAGCTCTTGGCCCGGGTCCACTGCCCGTCGACCTTCTGGAGGTTTCGGGCGGTGACGTCGTTGGCGCAGGTGAAGCCGAGCACCGCCTGCATCGCATCGGCATCGTCGAGGCGGCGGACCAGCTTGCCGACCACCACCGCCAGTTCGCCCTCGAAGTCGACCCGGTCGACCTCGGCCGGGTGCACGATCGGGTCCTCCGGGCCGATCACCGCGGTCGAAGGCTTGAGGAAGATCACCGGCTCGGCGGCGACCTCGCCGCCCATCTCGGCGGCGTGCGCGGCGTAGTTGCGCCCCACCGCCACGACCTTGCTGGGCAGCACCGGCGCGAGCAGGCGGACCTGGTCGAGCCCCAGCCGCTCGCCGGTGTACTGGAACGGACCGAACGGGTGCGGGCTGATCGCCGCGACCAGGTCGTCTTCGAGGATGCCGAAGCCGACCTGGTGGTCGCCTTCGCGCCCGTGGGCGTAGCGGACAATGCGCATGATGGCCTCAGGCTACCAGCGCCAGGACGCGCTCCAGCCTGTGGGGCTGCCCCGGCGGGGTCGCGGGCAGCAGCAGGCAGGTCAGCCCGGCGTCGACCGCGCCGCCGTCGCTGCGCCAGTTGTCCCCCACCATCAGCGCCTCCCCCGGCGACACCGCAAGACGCTCGCAGGCGCGCGTGAACAGCTGCGGCGCTGGCTTGGTGGCGCCCTCCTCAAACGAGATCACGAATGCGTCGACCAGCTCGCTCAGGCCGTGGTGCCGGAAGAAGGGGCGCACGTCGAAGCCAGCGTCGCTGACGACGCAGACGGGAACGCCACGGCCGCGCAGGGCCTGCAGGGTCGGCAGGGTGTCCGGGTAGGGCCTCCAGTGCTCGGCGGCGGTCTCGCGCTGGTACAGCGCATCGGCCATGCCGGCCGCGAACACCTCGGCCGGCCGGTACAGCGCCGTCCAGGCCGCCCGGTGCGCCTCCGGTGACAGGTCGCGACCTTTGGCCAGCTCCTCGGGGGTGCGGGCGCGCGCCTGGATCTCCTCCCACACCCTCGCGGCGGCGGCCGGGTCGACCTCGGCGCCCAGCTCGCGGGCGGCAGCGACGATGCCCTGGCTGCCTCCATCACGTTCGAACAAGGTGTCCCCCATGTCGAACAGGACCGCCTTGAGTGCGCTCATGGGACCAGTATCGCGGACGAATGCCCGCAGCGCCCGGCGCCCGGCTGCGCTCCCCGCCCTCATGCCTGCAGCAGCAGCGCCTCCAAGGTCAGGCCGGTGCCGAAGGCGAGCATGACGATCCACTCGCCGGGGCTCACCTCGCCAGAGTCGAGCAGCGACTCCAGGATGAACAGCACCGTGGCCGAGGAGCGGTTGCCGCCGTCGGCGAGCGTCTCGCGGGAGCGGGCAAGGCAGGCGTCGGCGAGGCCGAGGCGGCGGCCGACCCGGTCGAGGATCTCCGGCCCGCCGGGGTGGACGACCCAGTGGCCGATCTCGGGCACGGTCAGCCCGTGCGGGTCGAGCAGCCCGGCGAGCAGCGGCGCCAGGGCCCGCTCGATGATCGCGGGCACCCGCGGCGACAGCGACATGCGGAAGCCGTTGCCGTCGATGGACCAACCCATCCGCTGCTCGGTGCCGGGGACGGTGCGGCTCCGGGCTGCCACGATTCGCGGCCCGGTGCCGCCCGGGCCGACCAGGGCGGCGCCGGCGCCGTCCCCGAACAGGCTCTGGCACACCGCCTCCTCGCGGCTGCGTGCCGGCTGCAGGTGCAGGCTGCACAGCTCCACGCAGGTGACCAGCGCCCTCCCGCCGGACGCGCCGGCCAGCGCCGCCGCGGTGCGCAGCCCGGGCAGGGCCGCGTAGCAGCCCATGTGCCCGATGGCCAGGCGCCGCACGCCCGCTTCCAGGCCGAGGTCGGCGGCCAGGTGCACGTCCAGGCCGGGGCCGGCGTAGCCGGTGCAGGAGACTGCGATCAGATCACCGACGTCGGCCACCGCGCCGGGGCCGGCGCGCTCCAGCGCCCGACGCGCCGCGGTGGCGCCGAGGGCGCGGGCGGCCGGCTGGTGCGCCCGCATGCGCTCCGCGGTGCCAGGCGTCTGCCCATGCCCGCCGGCCCCGGCTCCGGCCTCGGCTCCGGCCTCGGCCGCGCTGGTGCGGTAGAAGGCGTGGACGTCGATGACGGCGGCGCGGCGCTCCACCCCGCTGGCGGCGAAGACGTCTGCCCAGGCGGGATCCCAGCCCGGCATGGTGGCGAAGAAGGTCTCCACGATGTCTGCCTGCTTGTGGACGTGCTCGGGCAGCGCGGTGCCGAGCGCCTGGATCCGCAGCGGCATCCCAGTCACGGGTATCCCAGTCCCAGTCCCGGTCATGGGGAGACCCTCCGGTAGTGCCCGAGGTAGGACGCGCGCCGGTCGCGGCTGGTGGCGAACTCGGGGACGGGGATGTGACGGCGGGTGAGCGCGCGGGCCAGCAACTGTGGGCCGATGCGGGGCACGAGCCCGGTGACCTCCACCGGCTCCAAGCCGACGCGGCGCAGCAGCCGGTCAAGCTCGACCGGGCGGATGAACAGGCGCCAGTCGTGGGTACCGCACGGGATGCAGCCGAGCAGCCGCTCCGCTCCCCACAGGGCAGTGACCCAGGCCCAGGCGGTGCGGTTGATGGTGTCGAAGGCAAGGCTGCCTCCGGGTGCGAGCACCCGGGAGATCTCCGCCACCGCGGCAGGCAGGTCCGGGATGTGCTCCAGCACGTCGGCGGCGATCACCGCGTCGAAGCTCCCATTAGCGAACGACAACTGCTCCAGCTGTCCGCGCACCGGCGCGAAGTGACCCACGCCGCCGGCGATGGCACGCCGCGCCACCCCCAGGCTCCCCGCCGAGCGGTCGACCCCCACCACGGTGGCACCGGCCTCGGCAAGCCCCTTGGCGACCAGGCCACCACCGCAGCCGGCGTCGAGCACCAACGCGCCGCGGACGCCGCCGAGCGCCCGCAGGTAGAAGTCGAGCCGGGGACGGTTCATGGCGTGCAGGATCGCGGCCGGGCCTGTCGGGTCCCACCACAGCTCGTCGATGCCCTCGTAGTAGTCGTTGTCGATGCTGGAGCGCGCGGATTGGACCGGCTGGGTGCGGTCGATGCGCTCGAACAGGAGGGCGCTGGTCATGGTCATGGCAGCGTCCCGGCGCCCAGTTCGACCCGGCCGAGCCACTGCAGCGTCGCGTCGTGGGAGGGTGGCAGCAACAGGCCGGCATGCGCGTCGCGCAGCAGCCGCTCCAGCGGCGCGGTGCGCAGGTAGCCGCTGCCGCCAGCGGTGCGTAGCGCCAGGGTGCAGACCTCCAGCGCGGTCTGGCAGGTGAACAGCTTGGCCGCGGCCATGCGGCCGTAGTGGGCGACCGGGTCCGGGTCGGGCGGCCGCGCGACCGCCGCGTACAGGGTGGCGCGGGCCGCGTCGAGCCGCATGCGCATCTCCCCCACCGCCTGCTGCACGCCAGGCAGGTCGGCGAGGGCCTGGCCGAGACCTTCGTTGCGGCGTCGCGGCAGGGCGCCGGTGACGTGGCTGCAGGCTGCCTCGGCGGCGCCCAGGAAGACGCTCGCGAACGACGGCCACGACCAGTGCGAGGCCGCCAGGAACCGCACCGCCACGCCGAGGCCGCGGTCGACGACGCACTCGCCGGGCACCTCCAGATCCTCGACAGCGAGGGTCTCGCTGCCGGTGGCGCGCATGCCGAGCCCCCGCCACTGCCCCAGCACCCGCACGCCCCGCCCAGCCTCCGGCTTGGGGACGAGGAAGGCGATCGGCTCACGATCGTCACTGTCGCCTTCGACCGCCGCCGACAGCAGCAGATGGGTGGCACGCGGGTAGCCGGTGAAGAAGGTTTTGGTGCCGTTGAGGCGCCAGCCTCCGCCGGGCAGCGGCGCCGCGGTGGTCGCCTGGTACCACCAGTTGCCACCCGACTGCGGCTCGGAGAACCCGCCGGCGATGATCGCACCCTCGGCAGCGACCTGCTTGAGGAACGGCTCGACCCGCTCGCGCAGGCCCTCGGCGAGGATCCCCACGCCATGTAGGTGCATGTTGACCGCGAGCGCGGTCGCCGGCGACCCCTCCGCCAGCCGGCTCTGCGCGGCAACCAGGTCAAGCGGGCCGGCACCCATGCCGCCGAGGTCCCTGGGCACGGTGAGAGCGGTGTAGCCGCTGGCGACCAGCTCGTCGAAATCCTCATGCGCGAACGCGTCCGCCTCGTCGTAGGCGGCGGCGCGAGCGGCCAGCGCAGGTGCAAGCCGCGCGGCCAGGTCCACGACGTCCCGGCGTGGCTCGTCCATAGAATGCTCCTCGATCAGCCCGGCGACGGGGTGGCATTACCCCTTCAGCGTTGCATGAACCTGGCGGAGGTGCCCAAACACCACGGCGCGGCGAAGGGCGCAGCCTGAAAATCGCGTGCCAGCAGGCGCCGGTTGGGACCAGAATCAGGCCATGCGGGGCTACCAGTCCGAGACCTACGGTGAGCGGATCGCCGGCCTGTATGACGAGTGGTACGCCGACCTGCCCCAGACCGAGGAATGCCTGGAGCGGCTCGCCGAGCTTGCCGGCCCGGGGCCGGTCCTGGAGCTTGGGGTTGGGACGGGCCGGCTCGCCGTGCCGCTGGTCGAACGGGGCCTTGAGGTGCATGGCGTTGACAACTCCCGGGCAATGCTGGAGGAGCTGGCCGCCAAGCCCGGCGGGGAACGAGTCCATGCGATCGTCGGCGACTTCGCCGAGCTCGACGCCGCTGTCGGCACGGCTGCCGCCTTCACCGTGGTGTTCGTGGCCATCAACACCTTGTTCATGCTGCCGACGCAGGAGCAGCAGGTGCGCTGCTTCCAGACGGTGGCGCCCCGGCTTGCCGAGGGTGGCCTGTTCGTGGTCGAGGCGTTCGTCCCTGACCCGAGCCGCTATCGCGGCGGGTATCGCGACGGCGGCCAGGAGCTACGCGTCCATCACCTGTCGAGCGACGCGCTGGTGATCAGCGCCGCCCTGCACGACCCGGTCGCCCAGCAGATCCAGGCGCAGCAGGTGCTGCTCCGCGCCGACAGGATCCATCTGGTCCCGGGCGTGCTGCGCTATGCCTGGCCGGCGGAGCTGGACCTGATGGCCCGTCTGGCCGGCCTGCGCCTGCGGGAGCGCTGGGGCGGCTGGTGCCGCGAGCCGTTCACCGCGGCGAGCCGCACGCACGTGAGCCTCTACGAGCGCGCCTGAGGCTGCTGGCCATGCTTCGGCACATGCTGTCACCTCACCGTGGCTCGCCCGGCGCGGTCGCGGTCGCGGCCCGATCCCGCAGGAGCGTGGCGCGGCCGGCCAGGGCGACCAGGAACCCCATCGCGCTGCAGGCGCAGGCGGCGCCGAGGGTCCAGTGCACGCCGGCGTGGTCGACCAGGATGCCGGCCAGGGCTGTGCCGCCGGCAGCGGTGACGTTGCTGGCGGTGGTGACCCAGGTGGCGGCCTCGGTCATGCTGCCTGGCGGGGCAAGCTCGGTGGCCAGCAGGTAGGCGCTGCTCAGCAGCGGTGACAGCAGCAGCCCGAAGGCAGCGGCGGCAGCGCCCAGCGCCAGCAGCGACGGCAGGAACGGCATCGGCGCGCAGGCCAGCGCGGCGAGCCCCAGCAACCACGGGAAGCGCTGCCCCGTCGCGCTGCGCCAGGTCCGGCTGCCGTACCAGAACCCGCCGACGGCGCTGCCCGCCGAGATCAGCCCGAGGAGCACACCCCCGGTTGCCGCGGGCCCGTGCGCCTTGGCCGCGGCCACCAGCGCGATGGTGAGCACCCCGAGCGTCGCGCCGAAGCCGCTGAGCGAGGCGACCACCACGCGGATCCCCGGCTCCCCGATCGCCCCCGCCCAGCCAACCTGCTCGCTCTGCCTGCCAGTCCAGCCGCGCGCGACCGGAGAGGCGGTGAAGGCGCCGGTCCCGACCAGGGAGAGCGCGGCGACGGTGCAGAGTGCGAGTGCCGGCGCGACCAGGGCGAGCGCGCCCGCAAGCAGCGGCCCAGCGGTGTAGAGGACCTCCTCTAGCACCGAGTCCAGGGCATAGGCGGTCTGCAGCCGGGGGCCGTTGCCGACCAGTTCCACCCACAGCACTCGCATCGAGGCGGACAGGGGCGGCGCGGCGGCACCCGCGACGCCGGCCAGGACGATCGCGAGCGCGGCGCCCGCGCTCCCCCGCCCCGCGAGCGGCAGCATGGCGGCAAAGGCGGCCGCGTAGGTGGCCGCGAATGGCAGCAGCAGGCGCTGGCCGTGGCGGTCGATCAGCCGGCCTCGCAGCGGGGCGAGCAGCCCGCTGGTCAGCGTCGTGGCGGCCGCCGCCCCCCCAGCGAGGGTGAACGACCCGGTGGCGTGCTGGACGAACAGCACCAGCGCCAGCGGCCCCATCGCGAACGACAGCTTCCCGACCAGCGCGGCGGCCAGCAGCGCCCGCGCCTGGCGAAGCCGGAGAACCTCAAGGTAGGGATGGAGTGCTCGTCCAGAATGTTCCATAGATCCAGTTCATGTCAATGCTCAAGGTACACTTCGTCTGTCTCGAAGATTATGTCATCGTCGACAGGAAGCCAGATTGACCACGTTGCTGGCAAGGTGAAAGCTGGAAGGGGCAAATACAGGATTCATGGCACCGCTCGGCATTTACCGAGAGGAGGTGAATTAAGTGGCCAGGTGCATCAAGTGGGGGTAATCGAAATTTCTCAGGACGTCGCCCTGTCACGCCTGCCGCCGCCGCGCGCCGCCTAACGATCGAGTGGTTGCCTCGGTCGCTTTGAGACGGCACACTCTGAGCATGTCGGGCAGGCTCAAGAAATATGTCGCCCTCGTGACCGCAATCGCCTTCCCGGTCCTGATTGCCCTGGTCACGAGGGTGGATGCCACTCGGCTTGGGACCAGACCGGTCGCGTTCATCCTGCTGACACTATTTGTGCTCGTCGGCGAACTGTTCCCCATTCCGATTCGGCACCGCACCGAGGTCAAAGAACTCCTCGTCACCACCCTGGCCGCTGTCGTGCTCATCGCGGTCGCGGGAATCGGCGCCGCCGCGGTCGCGGTCGCGTTCGGCTCTGTCGTCGCCGACCTCGTCAAACGCAAAGCAGCCACGAAACTCCTGTTCAACGCGGCGCAGTATGTCCTCGCGGTGGCCACCGGCGGCGCCGCCTACTACGCGCTCGGTGGCAACCTCAGCCTGGCCGTCAACGCCCCCAACCTGGTCGCACTGGTCGCCAGCGCGTTCGTGTTCGCACTGGTCAACTACGTGCTCGTCACCATCGTGGTCAGCCTGGCGCAGGACGTGCCGGTCCTCTCGGAGCTGCGCCCGGACCTCTTCCCCGAATTGCTGGGACTGGCGATGCTGATCCCGCTCATGCCGGTGGCGATCGTGCTGGCCGGACACGCCCCGCTGCTGCTTGCGACCCTGGCGGTTCCGCTGGTCGCGGTGCGGGCCGCCACCAAGGGGCGGGCGGAGGCCGAGGAGGCGGCCGAGCGGCAACTGCGCCTCACCGAGCAGGAGCAGGAGGTGGTCAGGCGGCTGCAGGAGACCGACAGGATGAAGGCCGACCTGCTCGCCACCGTCACCCACGAGCTGCGCAGCCCCCTCACCACGATCCTCGGCGCGCTGCAGCTGCTACGCGGGCGCGAGGGCCGCCTCACCGTGGGCGAGCGGCAGGAGTTCGTCGCCATGGGGCTGCGCCAGGGTGAGCGGCTGCAGCGGCTGATCGAGCAGCTCCTGCTCGCCGCCAGATTCGAGCAGCAGGAGCCGGGCGTGGTCATGCAGGACCTCGAACGAGTCGAGTTCGACGCCTCCGAGCTGGTCCGCCAAGCCGGCGCCGAGGCCACGGCACGCCATGGCCGGCGCTTGATCGCGGTCGAGACCAACGGGCCGCTGCCGGTCCGCGCCGCCCAGGACGCGATCGAGCAGGTACTCGGGAACCTGATCGACAACGCCGTCAAGTACTCCCCGGAAGGCGGCCCGATCCGGCTGCTCGGCCTCAGGCTCGGCGACAACGCCGTCCTCGCCGTGGAGGACGCGGGCGCCGGCATCCCCTGTGCAGACCGGGAGCGGATCTTCGACCGCTTCGCCCAGCTCGACCACCACAGCGACCAGCGCGACGGCGGCGTCGGCCTCGGTCTCTACATCGCCCGCCAGCTCGCCCGCAGCCAGGACGGCGAACTGCTGGTCACCGACGCCGACAGCGGCAGCGGCACCCGCTTCGAGCTGCGCCTCCCGCTGATCGGTGAGCGGCTGACCGGCTAGAGACTGACCGGCTAGCGGATCGGGTCGACGCTGTAGCCGAGCCGCTGCAGGTCGCCGACAACCTCCTCGGAATGGATCGAGTTGCGCGTCTCCAGCGTCAGGCGCACCTCCACCTTGTCGACCTCCAGGTCGAGACCGGAACGGTGATGCTCCACCGAGAGCACATTCAAGCCCAGACGCGCCAGCTCGGCGGTGACCATGGCCAGGGAGCCCGGCCGGTCGTCCAGGATTACCCGCAACGCCACATACCGGCCCGCCGCCGACAGGCCATGGTCGATCAGCTTGATCAGCAGCAGCGGGTCCACGTTCCCGCCCGACAGCACCGCCAGCACCGGGCCCGACCCGCCCACCTTGCCCGCCAGCACCGCCGCCAGCGTCACCGCGCCCGACGGCTCCACCACCGCCTTGGCACGCTCCAGCAGCAGCAGCACCGCCTGGCTGATCTCCTCCTCGGTCACCGTGACCAGGTCCTCGACATAGGCGAGCACATGCGCCAGGGTCAGCGGCGACGGCGACTTCACCGCGATCCCGTCGGCCATCGTCTCCACCCGCGGCAACTGCACGCACTGCCCCGACGCCGCCGACGCCCGCATCGACGCGGCCCCGGCGGCCTCCACCCCGATCACGCGGACATCCGACCGCAGTGCCGCCAGCACCGCCGCGATCCCGGCGATCAATCCACCCCCGCCGACCGGCACCACCACGGTCTCCACCTCAGGCGCCTGCTCCAGCAGCTCCAGCGCGATCGTCCCCTGTCCCGCGATGATCAGACGATCGTCGAACGGCGGCACAAACACCGCCCCGCACTCCATGGCAAACGCCTTGGCCGCGGCGATGCAGTCATCGACCGAGTCGCCGTCAAGCCGCACCGTCGCGCCGTAGGCGCTGGTCGCATCCAGCTTCGGCAACGACGCCGACGCCGGCATGAAGATCGTCGAGCGGTGCCCCGTCAGGCTCGCTGCCAGCGCCACCCCCTGGGCGTGATTGCCCGCCGAGCCCGCGACCACCTCGACCCCCGGCGCCAACCGCGAGATCCGGTTGTAGGCCCCACGGAGCTTGAACGAACCCGCCCGCTGCTGATGCTCCAGCTTCAGCAGCACCGGCCGTCCCGCAAGCCGCGACAGCGTGTCAGAACGATCCACCGCAGTCGCCCGCAACACCGGTGTGACCCGCTCGCGCGCCTCGCGCACGTCCGCCAGCGTGACCAGCTCAGCGTCGGCTCCAGTGCCGTGCTGGCCGTGCGGTGACGCACGCGATCGCATGCCCACACCATACTGGTTCCAGCCGTTCCCGCTCCATCCTCCCGATTGAGAATGCCCTACGCCGGGTCGGCCGGCTGGTAGGTCGCGATCACCACGCCGGCATAAGGAAGGCGCCGAACATGTGCGTGTTCGCACAGTCAACCCTATAGTTACACTTTGGTGATTTTCGTGAATTGCGCTGTGCCTCCAGCGCTGAAACTCTGGCTTCGATACGGGAGAGACGGCAGGAGCTTCCATGAGCGACGTTGCGCGAGCGCAAGCAGCGGAGGCAACGACGGATGCGACAGCCCAGCTCCGGCTACGCAAGGTTGCGGCGGCTGTCAGGGCTTGGACGGGCCAGCTCATCGATCTCGGCGGACGAAACACACTGCTGTACTACAAGGATCTCAAGCAGGGGACCCTGGACCTCGGTCGCCATTCGGGGGCGGAGCCGGTGGCGCTGGACGCGCTGCTCGGGTCCCGCACAGTCCGCCTGTCCGAGCTGTTCAATCCGGAAGCCCTCGCGGGCACAGCTCGTCGCGCCCGCACGATCCGTGCAAAGGCAATGGAGAACTTCGAGGAGAGGGGCCTGCGGACCCTCTATCTGGCCTGGGCGATGGCCACTTGGGAGAATCCACGAGGGACGGCGACTCCCGCCGCTCCGGTGCTTCTTCGCTTGGCCAGCCTCGCCCCTCGCGGTGGCGCCGGCGAGGACTTCGACCTGTCGCTGCCTGGCGAGTGGGAGATCAACCCGACGCTCTTGCACCTTCTTGACGTCGACCACGATGTTAAGTTCGAGGCTGAGGATTTGCTGGCCCTGCTGGACGAGAACGTCGAGCTACCCGATGCGTCGTCCGTCTTCGAACAGCTGACAAAGGCAGCATCATCGGTCGCGGGCTTCGCCATCAGCGAACGGGTCGTCCTTGGCAACTTCAGCTACGCGAAGCTGCCGATGGTCAAGGACCTGGAATCCGCCACGGAAGCCCTTGCACAGAACGAGCTTATCTGTGCGATCGCCGGGGACGAGGCTGCGAGAGACGCCGTGCGAAGCCGCCATCCGATTGTGAGCCTGGACGAGCCGGACCACGCACCCGTTGCCGACGAGTTCCTGGTGCGCGATGCGGATGCGAGCCAGAGTTATGTGATCAACGCCGTTGTAAAGGGCGCCGATCTGGTTGTCGAGGGCCCTCCCGGCACAGGGAAGAGCCAGACGATCGCGAACCTCATCGCGACCTTGGCGGCGCGGGGACAACGAGTCCTGTTCGTCGCCGAGAAGCGCGCCGCGATCGATGCTGTTCTCGACCGCCTCAGCAACGCCGGCCTGGCCGACCTGGTGCTCGATCTCCATGACGGGGCTGGGTCGCGGCGCAAGCTTGCCCAAGAGCTGTCGCACGCCCTCGCGGAGGTGGGTCGCGTCCCGTTGCCGAACATCGCCGAGTTGCAGGACAAGCTCGTTCGCTATCGAGACGAACTCGTCGAGCGAACGGCCGCTGTTCACAACGAGCGGCAGCCCTGGGGACTCAGCGTCTATGAGGTGCAGTCACGGCTGCTCGGCATCGGGCCGGAGACCCGAAGCGACCAGCGCTTGCGAGGGGACATCCTGGCGTCGCTTGGCGGCGCGGCAATGGCGCGGACCCGCGCGGATCTTGAGGCGTTCGTGGGCCTGGGTGGGCTGGTTCTCTCCATGGCCGGTCAGCTCGCGCAGCCCCGCTTGACAGCCGGCGGCCCGGAACTCATATCGGGCGGGAATCTGAGCCCATGGGCCCAGGCATTCGTGGCAGGATCAGTGACGAGCGCGCAGGCCGTGCAGTCCGCGCTGGAGGCGGCGTCCACGCTGGCGGGGCACACCCTGCCTTCGACCATCGCCCAACTCGACCGTGTCCTCGCCGAGTGCCAACTGAGCCCCCCTGCCAGCCTGGATGCCTGGTCGCACCTGCTGGCGCTCCTCGATGGGGTGAACGCCACGCTGATGGAGTTCGACGACGAGATCTATGGCGAAGATCTGAGTGCGTTGGCAGCCGCCCTCACGCCAGCCGCTCGCGGCCCGTTCGCGCGGTTTGGAGCCCGGCTGGCGAACCCCGCCTACCGGAAGGCGCAAAATCGAGCACATGCCCTGAGCAGGAACCGACCACTCAAGACAAAGGCCCTTCACAGTGCGATTGCTGCCGCGGCACGGCAACAGGAGGAATGGAGAACACGCTCAGTCGATGGCGGCGCGCCGCGCCCACCGAGCCAGCTGGCGAGCGTCAAAGGCCTATACGGACAGCTTGCGACCGAGCTTCGCGCCCTAGGCGCCCGCGTGGGCTGGCCCCTGGGCAATCTGGACCCAGAGGCACTGTCAACGCAGCTGTCAAGCCTGATCGCCGACAAGACCACGCTGTACCGACTTCCGGAACTTCACAGGCTGAAGACAGAACTCGACGCACGCGGCCTCTCGACCCTGATCGTTGAGATGGCGTCGCGCAACCTCACGGTCGACCAGGCGCTGAAATGCCTTGAATACGTCTGGCTAAGCTCGATCCTAGAGTCGGTGGCCATGACCGACCGGAGGGTCGGCACCTTCGACGGCGAGGCACTCCGCCGCACGGTGAGCGGGTTCCGCCTCGCCGACGCCCAGCACATCGAGACCGCGCCAGTACGGATCCGGCGCGCCGTGGCCGAGCGGGTTACTCACGTGCGCGACGCCTACCCTCGGGAATCGGACGTCATCGAGCACCAAGCCCGCCTCAAGCGGAAGCACATGCCAGTACGCGACCTATTCCAAGCGGCGCCACATGTCTTGGCGGCGCTGAAGCCCTGCTGGGCCATGAGCCCCCTCGTGGTATCGCAACTGCTGCCGCCGGAGCGTCATTTCGAGGTCGTGATCTTCGATGAGGCCTCACAAGTCACACCGGCCGACGCGGCAGGCGCCCTGCTCCGCGCCCAGCGAGCGGTGGTCGCCGGAGATCCGCATCAGCTCCCGCCGACAAGCTTCTTCGTGGCCTCCGGTGGCGGTGAGGACGACGAAGAGCTTGAGAAGCTCGATGGCGCTGCCCCGCTCACGAGCAACCTGGAGTCGGTCCTCGACGTGATGGGCGCACTGCTGCCACCACCGAAGGGCTCAAGGAATCTGGGCTGGCACTACCGGTCGCGTGACGAACGGCTGATCGCCTTCTCGAACGCACAACCGAATCTGTATGACTTCTCGCTCACGACGTTTCCCGGCGTGACCGGCGAGGACTGCTTGCGCCACGTGCTAGTCCCGTTCGTCTTTGGACGCGTGGGACAAGAGGAGTCCGCCTCGGATGAGGTTGAGGAAGTCGTCCGGCTCGTGGCGGATCATGCCTGGTTGCGGCCCGAGGAGAGCCTTGGGGTCATCACCATGGGCATCAAGCACGCCAACAGGATCTCCGAGGCCATCCGCCGAGCGCGGATCGAGGACGAAGTCCTCGATTCCTTCCTAGACGAGAGCCTCCACGAGCCATTCTTCGTCAAGAACCTGGAGCGGGTGCAGGGCGACGAGCGCGATGCGATCATCCTTTCGATCGGCTACGGCAAGAATGCCGAAGGCCGCCTCCTTTATCGCTTCGGACCGTTGAATATCGAGGGTGGCGAACGCCGGCTCAACGTGGCCATCACCAGAGCACGAAACCGGATGACACTCGTGAGCTCGTTCTCCGCAGCCGACATGGATCCCAGAAAGCTCCGCGCCGAGGGCGCGAAAATGCTGGGCCGCTACCTGGTCTATGCGGAGAGCAAAGGGTCTGATCTGGGACGCATCGCGACCGCCAAGCCAGAACTCAACCCATTTGAACGTGACGTCCGGGATCAACTGGTGGCCGCCGGCATCCCGCTCGTCGCCCAATATGGCTGCTCGGGGTACTGGATCGACTACGCGGCGCAGCACCCGACAAAACCCGGTCAGATGGTTCTCGCCATCGAGTGCGACGGCGCCAGCTACCACTCGTCCGCCACGGCCCGTGACAGAGACCGGCTCCGACAGGAGCATCTGGAAAGGCTCGGGTGGACGTTCCACCGTATCTGGTCATCCGAGTGGTTCCACCACCGGGAAGCTGAAGTGGGCCGTGCGGTTGCCGCCTACCAGGCAGCCGTCGCCAAGGCGGACACCTCGATTCCCGCCCCTCCGTCCCCTGCCGGCCGAGTGACCGCCGATGATCCCCCGCTCGCGACGGCGGTGGGGCGCGTGCCAGCGAGAACAGGAAGGCCGCCCGTGCCGCCCGGCCGGCCGATCACCGACTACAGCCACCCAGAGCTCGTCGCGCTTATTCGATGGATTGAGTCCGACACCCTGCTCCGGACCGAGGACGAGCTGCTCGGATCGGCGATGACCCACCTTGGCTTCTCGAAAAGGGGGTCTCGGATCGTGGCGGCGATCAGCGCAGCGATCGCGGAGGTGCGGCGCGGAGTAAAGCCGCCCGTGCCGCCGCCGCGACCCCCCCGGCCTCGTTCGCCCCAACGGAGTTCTGGACGCACATACCGCGGAGGACGGCGGCGGTATCGGTAGCAACTGGGACAAGCAAGCGGCGGGCACCCCTCGCACGCGACGCCGGTCGCCACCCCGGAGACCGCGAGGCACAGCGCCTCCTGGGTCAGGAAGTGGTCGTCCTGCTGGGACCGCGGGGGATACGGACCTCGCCTGCCTGGCGGAGCCGGCGGCGTAGCCGCTGCGCCGACTTGCCGGCACCAAGCCGGCCCAGCAGGCGCAACGCCCGCGCGACAGCGGCCTCGTCGCCATGCGCCAGCGCCTCGGCTTGCTCATACGGGCTGCCCAGTGCCTCCCAAGCGTGCGCAGCCGCGCGCCAGTCTCCCGTCATCAGCAGCCGGTATGGCTCGGCCGCGAGCGCTGGAACCTCAGCCAGCGCGTCCACTCGCCACAGCCAGAAGGCCAACTCTTCCACACACCAGGGGTGACCGGCCTCGACCGCCAGCTCGAACCCCCGAGAGGCCTCCACCGCGACGCGCTCCAGCTCACCCTCCAGCCAGGCGTGCTCTGCCCGCGCGGCGGCCACCGGCCCGACGCCCTGCAGCTCGCCGGCGGCGAACGCCCACTCGGCCGCCTCGTCCAAGGTGGCCGTAGCCTGCGAATCCCCCCGGCGGGCCTGGAGCCGGCCCAACGCCACCAGCGGGAGCCACCTGTGCGCCTTCGAGATATATGCGTGCGAACCGCTCAGCGCCAGGGCTGCCCTGGCGTCCTGCTCCGCCCCACGCATGATCCACGATGCCGAATCAGCGGCTGTATCTGACCCCCACGCCGTTCTGGATCGCCTCCTGCGCCATCTGCTCCTGTAGCTGGCGTAGCTGCGCCATGGGATCTCCACCCAGGGGATCAGGTTGGTTATAGTCCATTGCCTTGACGGCTTGCTCGACGGTCGTAATTTGGTTGACACGCCCGGCGCCCAGCGCCGTCCCCATGTCATAGACACTGCCGGCCATTCCCCCGACGGCGACGCGTACCTTCGTATCCGCTCCGAGCGCCCTGCTGATTTGCACCGCGGTCCCGGAGGCGAGGTTGCCGCTGGTCTGGCCGCCGGCGACCGAGGTGAGGACGCCAGCCTCCGCGTCGAAGTCCGCACGCGCGCTGTTCGCCGCGAGGTCGGCCTGGGTCTCGCCAATCGCGGCCAAACCACCATCAAGATAGACGCGCCCGGGGTCGACAAGGACGGCTGTCCCGCGCATGTTCTGCAGGTCCTGCGCCTTCCAGAGCAGGTACTTGTTCAGGTAGGCGTCGCCGCCCCCCTCCTGCACGAGGCCCTGGAAGTCCGTCACGAACTTCGCCAGCTCGTCGTCGGACATCCGCCACATCGCACCTTTGAACTTTGAATTGTAGGTGTCGATGGCCGTCTGCCAATTCGCGCGCTCGGTGGCATCCATGGCAGTGGGGGTGGCCGCCGACGCATTCTCCGGGAGATCGCAGGTGTTCTGCTCCAGTTCGCAGGCGGGACCCCCGGTATCCTCGACCTTCGCGACCGTGGAGGTCTCGGCCAGGGTGGTCGTGAGGTCGCTGTCGGCGTCGGAGTCCGAAGTGGCACCGGCGACGCACACGCACCCGCTGGCCTCTCCGGCCGGTCGCTTGCGGGCCCCCTCGGTCGTGGTGGAAGCGGCGGAAACGCTGGCCTCGGCTGCGAGTTCCATTTCCGTGCCGATGGCCACCAGGTCGCTGCCCACGTCGCCCTCGTCGCTGCCCCCGTCGAGCGGATCGAGGCCGGTGGGGTCGGTGAACGTGGCCGGGTTGTCCTGGACATAGCTGTAGCGGTTGTAGCTCTGGCTGGACAGCGGGTCGGCGATCAGCGGGTCGGGGGTGAGGAACCGGCGTGCCTGCGGGTCGTAGATGCGGCCATTGGCGTTGATCAGGCCGAACTCGTCGTCGTGCTGGTAGCCGGTGTAGCCCTGCCTGGGCGCGCCGCGGGTGTTGGTGCCCAGCGGGGTCCCGGAGATGTCGGTGCGCTGCCCCCAGGGGTCGTAGAAGAACCGCTCGCCGGCCGTGCCGGCCTGGGTGGTGGCCAGCACCGTGCTGCCCTGTGCGTCGGCATGCAGGTACTGCACCTTGGGGTCGCCGGTCACCGGCCCGCCGGGGTCGGCCTGGACCTTGGTGACCTGCGCCACGATGCGGCCGTCGGCCATGATGTTGTGGGTGTTGAGCGCGCCGCGCAGGTTGGGGTCGGGCAGGTCGACGTTGACGTGGCGCTCGAACAGGCCCGCGACCGTCACCAGGGTGTGGTGGGCGTCGCGCTTGCGCACGCGGGCGCCGGTATGGTCGTAGGCGAACTCGCTGCGCTGCCCCTGGCCCCAGGTGATGACCTTGGGCAGGTCCGCGGTGTTGTAGGCGATGGTGCGCTGCGGCCCGCTGGTCTGCCGCCCCGCGCCGTCGTAGCCGTAGGTGTCGCTGTTGCGTGAGGTGAGGGCGTGCGGGGGGGCGCCGTTCTGGCCGTAGGTGTAGGTGACGTTGCGTTCCGGGTGGGTGTTGACGGTCTCGGTCTTGAGGCTGCCCAGCTTGTCGTAGGTGTAGGTGGTCTGCTGGGGCCCCAGCGCCCAGGTCGTGAGCCGGTCCAGCGTGTCGGGGCTGTAGGTCTCCACCCGGCCGGTGGTGGTGTCCTGGCGCTGGCGGACGTTGCGGTTGAGGTCATACAGGTAGACGAGCGCGTCCAGCGTGCCGGTGGTGCCGGGGCCTTTGGTGGTGAGGTGGCCCAGCAGCCCGGTCTTGGGGTCGTACTCACGGGTGCTGGCCACGCCGTTGCCGAAGGTCTCCTGGGTGAGCTGCCCGGCCGCGTTGCGGCTGTTGACGGTCCAGTACGCGGCGCCGCTGGCGGCGTCGCTGAGCTGGTCGAGGTAGCCGCTGGCGTTGTAGTGGTAGTTCACTTTGAGCCGCCCCGCAGCGGAGTCGCCGGGGATGGCCGGGTAGGTCAGGCTGGTCTGCCGGCCGATCTGCGGGTCGTAACCGTAGTCGACCACGTAGTCGGTCCCGTCAACGTGCCACCTGGCGGTCTGGAGCTTGCTCTGCCCGGTGTAGTGGTAGGTGGTGGTGACCCCGTCGCTGCTGGTGGCCTCGGTCAGCTTGCCGATGCCAAACGGCGTGGTGTCCCAGGTGTTGCGGGCGGTGCCGTCGGGCGACTGGGTGAGGGTGACCCGCCCCAGCAGGTCCAGCGTATAGCTGGTAGTCGCCCCGGTCCCGTCGGTCTGGCTGGTGACCTCCCCGAAGGCGTTGTAGCCGGTCTTGGTGGTGCCGCTGGAGGGGTCGACCAGCTGGGTGCGGCGGCCCAGCAGGTCGTACTGCATGCTCTGGACGGTGCCGTCGGGCGCGGTGACCTTGGTGGTCTCGCCGAAGGGGCCGTACTCGAAGCTGGTCTGCAGCCAGTTGCTGGAGTTGGGGTCGTGCTCGAAGCTGGACTCGACGTCGCCGTCGGCGTTCTGGACGGTGTAGCTCTCGGTGCCCTTGGCGTCGACGGTGTGGGTCTCCAGCCCCGTGTAGCTATGGCGGATGGTGGCGTTGTCGGGGGCGGTCTGGGTCAGCGGCCGGTCGCGGTTGTCGTAGGTGGAGGTGGTGAACTGGACCGTCTCCCCTGAGAAGTAAGGCCGGGAGGACTTGGCCACCCGCCCCAGCGCGTCATAGGCGGTCTGGGTAATGGCCGTGCGCCCGTCGAAGGCCTTGACGTTGCGCTGGATCTCGCGGCCGAGCTGATCCACCGCCGTTTGCGTGCTGCCGCCCCCGGCGTCGGTGTTGGTGGTGATCTGGAAGCCGAGGAAGTTGGCGTTGGTGGTGTGCTGGAAGCTGCCGTCGGCGTGGTTGGTCTCCCGCAGCCGGCCGAACCGGTCGTAGCGCATCGTGGTCACCACCCCGTTGGGATCGGTGACCTTGGTCTGCACCACCAGCCCCGGGTCGGTCTCGATCAGGGTCTTGTGGCCCAGCGCGTCGGTGGTGGAGGTCGGGTATAGATGGTCGGTGTTGCCGTTGTCGTCGTACTTGATCGTGTCGGTGCGGCTGACCCCGGCGTTGTCGGCCCGGGTCACCGAGGTGGGGTTGCCGAAGGTGTCGTAGGCGGTGGTGGTGGTCAGCTTCAACGCCGGGTTGTCCGGCTGCACCGTGTTGACGGTGGGGTTGCCCTTGGTGTCGAACGCCTGGGTGGTGGTGCGGGTGGTGCACACGCCTGCGACGTCGCAGCCGGTGTTGACCTGCTTGGTGGGCAGGCCGATCAGCCAAGCGGTGGTGTTGTTGCTGAAGGTCGGGTCCTCGGTGACCTTGCGCCCGCCGGTGGTGGTGGTCACCACCAGGTCCTTGTTGCCGAAGGCGTCATAGGTGGTGTCGGTGGTCTGCTTGTGCAGCAGGGTCGACTGGCCGGTCGGCGGGTGCTCCTGCTCCACCTTGAGGGTGTTTTGCAGCTCCACGGTGTAGGTGCCCGAGCCCAGGCTTCGCAGGACGTTGGTGTTGACGGTGATGCGCTGGAAGACCGTGTTGTCCGGTGCCCCGTCATTTTGGGTGAAGGTGGTCACCTTGGGCAGGTGCGCGCGGTAGTAGACCTTGAGCGTGGGGTCGCGGGTGGTGTTGTCGAACTCGGTCGTGGTGGTCGCGCCGGTGAGCTTGCGGGTCACGGTGTGCGAGGCGAACCCCAGCCAGCCACGGCCCTGCAGGTCGCTCCGCGCGTCACGGTAGGTGTGGTCATAGGTGTCCCACTGCTCCTGGTCGCTGGCGGCGTGGGTGGCGACCCGGACCTGCTTGACGATGCTGCCACCCTTGGTGACGCAGACTTGCGGGTAGACGGCACCGGTGCAGGGGGTGTGCACCGAGCGGTCGGCCAGCGTGGTGTAGTCGATCTCCACCCGGGGTCCCAACGCGCTGGCGCCGATGCCGGTCAGCAGGTCGGGCACCCCACCCAGGTGCCGGTAGATCCCCACCTGCGTCGATTGGGGATCGGACAGGGGCGTGACCAGGTCCATCGTGCCGTCTCCATCGACGTCCATCGGCAGCGCGATGCTGTGAATGCTCTCCACGATCCAGGTCCGCACAAATTGGTTGTCGCGCCACTCGTAAAACTCCACCCGCCTGTCGTTGGTGTCGGCGTCCCAGGGCTCCACCGCCACGTCGTCGCGGCCGTCGCCGTTGAAATCGGCGACAAACATCGTCGTCATCCCGCCATGGCCAAACGGAATGGTCCAGGTGGGCGGGGGCGAGTCCGACAGTGCCGGTGTCCCGAAGCCGTTGCCGCTGTTGAGCTGCGCCCGCAGCTGCCAGCGACCGGAGCCCGGAACAGTGGACCGCACCAGCTCGACCGCGTCCTTCAGGCCATCACCGTTGAGGTCGCCGAACAGCGCATTGTCAGGCGCGAGGTCGGGGTTGTTGATAACAAACCGCGTGGTGTTCAAGACATTGACGGCGCCGGTCTCAGTGGCGCCGACCTTGTCCTTGCCCCAGGCCACGTAGCCACCCGGGACGTGCACGCCGGCACCATCCACGTCGGGCTTCAAGTCGAAGTCCGGCGGGACGACGCTCCCAAAGTCCCCGAACCTGTCGGCCCCAGTAGCGCCGGTGTTGAGCCGGTAGTCCAAGAACTTGCCACCAAACTGCGGGTCGGTCATCACCTGGACAAAGTCGGGCAGCCCGTTGCCGTCGAGATCGGCCATAGCGGCTGGCTCATGAAGATCTCTGGAGTTTTCTATGAACACCCCGAGGTCACTGCCCGGCCCCTTGGCGAACGTCGAGCCGTTCGACCCGAACAGCTGCCAAGCATGCTGCGACGAGGTCACCGGTTCGTCGGCCAGCAACTCCGTGCGGCCGTCGCCGTCGACGTCGACCGGATGCAACCCCGACGTGCTCACCTCGGCCAGGTCCGGTGCCGCCACCGGCACGCCGTTGGGACGCTGCACATAGGTGGCCTCGTTGCCTCCGAACACGTGATAGATCAGGTCGCCGCCGTTGCCGTCGATATCACCGGGCACGAGCCAGTGAGCGTAGGGGTTCAGCGCCACACTGCCGGCAAGCGTGATTGCGGGCAGCTGCTCGAAGCTGCGGCTGCCCACGTTGTAGCTCAGCGGCAGCGACACCTTGCACGCCTGCGCGGTTCCAGCGCCGCCGTCGCACTCCTTGATCTCGGTCAGCTGGCTCTGGCCGGTCAACGGGTTGTTGTGATACGAGAGCTGGTACTCGCGCAGCAGAGCCGCAGTGCCGCCATCCGGACCCCCGAACATCCGGATAGCCTTGACCCGCTCGTCGATGCGGGACTCCACCCCTGCGCCGAACCCGACGATCGGGTCGGCCAACGTACCGGTCGCCGAGTCAATCCGGGGCTCGTAGACGAACTCGATCCGCCGGTTGGGCGCATAGCTGATCACCGACGGGGCCTTGGCCGCGACGTTGCTGCTGCCGGAGACCAACCCGTACTGGACCGTGGCCTGGTTGCCGTTGCGGTCGGCGATCTTGTCCACCAGCCAGCCCAGCGTCACCTCGTTCGGCGACTCATCGATCAGCCCCGGATCCTTGAAATCAGGCTGCGACGGGTTGCTCGGGTCGGGCTTGGGCTTGAGCCGGATCCCCGTCGACCGCGACAGCCTGCTCTGCCCGAAGGTCAGGATCAGCCCGTCCTTGGCCTCCACCTGGAAGGAGTCCGGGATGTTGTCGGCCATGCCGAAGGCGGTGATGCGCGCGAACGGGTCCTTCTCGGTCCGGAAACCCCGGGTGTCCCCGGAGGCCGTCAGCGGCAGCAGCCGGTTACCGTCCACTGCGCGTAGGTCCGCGGGCACCAGGTGATCGACGGCAACCCCGACAGCGACCAGCCCATCCCGAACAACCCGTTGCCCGCGCGGCTGTTGTAGTCCAGCGACAGCTGCGGCGTCGACCTCCCACGGCCCTCCGGCACCCACAGCGGGAGCTTGTAGGTTGCCGCACCATCGTCGGAGACCGAGAACTGCCCCTGCGTCCAGCCGATGTTGGGCTCGCTGTCCACGATCCCCCCGGGCGGCGGCTCCACTGCCCCCGCCCGGCGGGCGGCCACCACCACCGACGCCGCCACGACAGAGGAGCCCACCAGTGCCACCACCAGGCCCACCACCAGGCCCACCACCACCTGCCGCCGCGGCCACCCCCGCTGCGCAGGTGCTCCGGCGCTGGCGCGGCCCAGCGCCGCAAGCCAGCCGGACAGCCGTCCGCGCACCCACGCAGGTCGCGTGGCGCCGGCGAGCACGTGGGGGGGCCGGGACGTGGGGCTGGACATGAGTTCCTCCGCGGAGGTCGTGCCGAGGCGGCAGATGGGACAGACTGGCGGTCCACCGGTGGCGTTGCGGGTCGGTCGGCAGCGGTTGTCGTGCTGCGTGTCGCAGCCGGCGGCGGATTTTTTACCGAGCCGCTGACGGGCCGCTGACGGGGCGCTGATGTGCGCTGGTCAACCGCATCGCCAGCGACTTGACATCCCCCTGCCTCCGGGCCGCGACCTGGCACAGGAATCCCTGTCCGGCACGCAGCCGCCTCGCCCTGGAGGAACGGCGCAGAGCGGCTGCGACCGCTCCTGGGAATGTTCCGCGAGCCCGTATCCTTGCTGTGGGCAGCGGGTACCACACCCGGTCCCGACCGAGGAGCAGCCATGCCAGCCATCAGCGCCGACACCCTGACCCTGCCGCACCTCCCCGAGCCCGACCCGACCGCGCTCGACCGCCCGGTCCGCTCGGTCACCACCGCCCCCAGCGGCCTCGAGGGCGAAGGCTTCCCCGTACGGCGGGCGTTCGCCGGCGCCGACCTCCCCACCCTCGACCCGTTCGTTCACATGGACCAGATGGGCGAAATCGACTATGCCCCAGGAGAACCCAAGGGCACGCCCTGGCACCCCCACCGCGGCTTCGAAACCGTCACCTACATGATCGACGGCATCTTCCAGCACCAGGACTCCAACGGCGGCGGCGGCCTGATCACTGACGGAGATACGCAGTGGATGACGGCTGGCGCAGTATTGTCAATTTGTTGGCCCGAGTAGGCCGCTGACTTGCAAAGACGTCTGACTGACGAGAGGAACGACCATGCCAGCTATCACTGCTGACACCGTGGTCCTGCCACGAATCCCAGAGCCAACCACAACAGCGATCGACCGCCCGGTGGTGTCAGTAACAACGGCACCGTCCGGCCTGGAGGGCGAGGGCTTCCCCGTGCGGCGTGCGTTCGCTGGTGTTGATCTACCCGCGCTCGATCCGTTCGTCCATATGGATCAGATGGGCGAGGTCGACTACGCGCCGGGCGAGCCCAAGGGCACGCCATGGCACCCGCACCGTGGCTTTGAGACGGTCACCTATATGATCGACGGCATCTTCCAGCACCAGGACTCAAACGGCGGTGGTGGAATTATCACTGATGGCGACACTCAATGGATGACGGCAGGTCGCGGAATAATTCATATTGAAGCGCCACCGGAGGAAGTGGTAATTCGTGGGGGGCTATTCCACGGTTTTCAGTTGTGGGTGAACCTTCCCGCGCAACTGAAGTGGAATCCGCCGCGCTACCAGGACATCCGGGGACGTGCCGTGTCGCTGCTCAGTTCACCGGACGGTGGCGCGCTGCTGCGGGTGATCGCGGGCGAGATCGCCGGCCACGAAGGGCCTGGCATTACCCATACCCCGATTGCGCTCCTGCATGCGACCCTCGCTCCCGGGGCGCAGTTGCGGCTGCCGTGGCGGGCGGACTTCAACGCGCTGGTGTATGTGCTGGCTGGGTCGGGCTCGGTCGGGAACGAACGGCGCCCAGTGCGCATGGGGCAACTCGCGGTGTTCGGGGCTGGCGATGTGGTGACGGTGGCTGCCGATCGCGGCCAGGAGAGCCGCAGTCCTCAATTCGACGTGCTGGTGCTCGGCGGACTGCCGATCCGAGAGCCGGTAGCCGCCTACGGCCCGTTCGTGATGAATACCCGCGAGGAACTGGTGCAGGCATTCGAGGACTACCAAGCTGGCCGCCTGGGCACGATCCCGGCGGTCCCGGTGGAGCCGCGCCCTGGTCACGAGGTCTTGAATGAGACTGCCGCCGCCGAGTCCAACAACAAGAGCTAATTGGAGCTTGCGCAGATAGGCCGGGGGTTGGGGAGATGATGTAACACAGCCGCGGAGCCTCAAGATCATGTGGTTGTCTACGCCCTTCGATCATGCATGCTGAGCGACATCGCCGTGGATGGTTGCCTCACCAAAGCGCCGGGCGGCGGCAAGATCGCCGGACGGTCCCCTGAGCGATCCTGGGGCGGCCTTCCTATAGTCGGGGCATGTCCTATAGTCGGGGCATGGACGTCATTCGACTCACCCCGGACCTGTCCTTCCTGCGCTTTCCCGTCGGCCACGCCTACCTGTGGCAAGACACCGACGGACTCACCCTCATCGACACCGGTGTCCCCGGATCGGCGCCGCCGATCGCCGACGCGATCCGACAGCTCGGGCACCACCCAGCCGAACTGCGCAGGCTGGTGCTGACGCACTTTCACGGCGACCATGTCGGAGCAGCCGCCGAGATCGCCCGGTGGGGCGAGGTCGAGGTGCTCGCCCACCAAGCCGACGCGCCATTCATCCAGGGCACGGCGGAAGGCCCACCGCCCCGGCTGCTGGACTGGGAACGGCCGCTGTACGAGCAGTACAGCGTCAAGGTCATACCCGACCCGGCAAAGGTCGATCGGATGCTCAAAGACGGCGATGTCCTCGCCTTCGGTGGCGGTGCGCGAGCGGTGGCGGCGCCCGGCCACACGCCCGGCAGCGTCGCCTTCCACCTGCCCGGACCGAACGTCCTGTTCACCGGAGACGCCGTGGCCCGCGCTCAGGACGGCACGGTCATCCTCGGCGTTTTCAACGCCGACCCGGCGCAAGCGGCCGACTCCTTGCGGCGGCTCGCGAAGCTGAATCCCGAGATGGTTTGCTTCGGCCACGGCGAACCGCTCATCGAGGACGCCGCCGCCCAGCTGAGAAAGGCCACCACCCGGATGCCCATTTAGCCTCCGGGATTCACCTGCAGCCGGGTGATCAGCGTTTTCTCGGGCGCCCAGCTTGCTGAGCTGCCGGTTTACGCCCCGTGGTGGCGGGGCGGGGCCGCACCCGATGGGTGCGGCGGATCCGGAAGGGCGCGGAATGGCGCGAGCCCGCGTGGCTATGACGGCTTGGTCTGGCTCCACCGGGGCGGTTTCACCTGGCTCCACCTGAAGATCGGGTGACGCCTTCATTCGGCCCCGCCAGGCTCAGTGACGGACGCGGTAGCGGATGTGGGTGGCCTGCGGCGTGTCGACCACCCGGACGATCTCCAGCTCGATCCGCGACGGCAGCTCCTCGAACAGCCGGCGGCCAGCGCCGAACAGCACCGGGATCTGGTGGATCTGCAACTCGTCCAGCACGCCGGCCTCGAGCGCGCGTTGCGCGGTGTAGGCGCCATGCACCAGCACGTTCCGGTCACCGGCGGCGGCCTTCGCCTGCGCCATCGCGCTGGCGATCCCGTCGGTCACATATGTCACCAGCGGATAGCTGGCCACGGATGGGCCGGGCGGCCGGTGGCTGGGCACGAAGATCGGGACACCGTGATGATCACCGCCCCAGTGGTCGACCTGCTCCACGGTCCGTCGGCCCGCCAGCACCGCACCGGTCGTCTTTATCTCGTCGATGAACTCACCGGATGGCCCGGACGGTCCGGGCCCGGACGGCGGGGTGAAGTCGCCGTACCACTCGTGCAGCCGCATGAATCCGTCGCCGCCGGGGTTTCCCGGCTTGTCGTTCGGGGCCGCGATGTATCCGTCGAGTGACATCGACATGTAGAGCACTGATGCAGACATTCCGGCCTCCTGCGTCATGATCCAGACTTGTTCCAACATGCTCAAGACCCGGCACGGCGGCATTTCTCATCGGCCACTAGTTTAGAGTTCCTGGCGGTCCCCCGGCCTCCAACGGACCTCCAGCTCCGCGAGCTGTTGCTGAATGACCTCCAGGCGCCGTTCCCGCTTGCGCTCATCCTCGGCGCCCAACAGCGCGGCGATACGGCTGAGGCTGGTGAGGTCGAGGGCGACTGGTAACCCTTGGTCGTGTAGCTCTGCTTCGACGCGGGCGCGGAGGCAATCGTCGCCTTCGATTGCCTCCTCTAGGCTCTCCTGCCGCCTCAGTGCCGTCATGCCCGCTCCCTTGGTCGAACATATGTTCACATCATAACATGAGTCGCTATTCCCCCGGAACGCTCACACGGTAGGCAGCCCCTCAAGCGTCGTCCCGGCGCATGTCCTCGGCTATGCGGTCGAGCAGGGCATGGGCTTCGTCACCGAAGACGGCGACCGAGCGGAGACGGTCGAACTCGCGGAGGTACAGGGCCACGCTGTCCGGCTCGCTGATGGTCAGCTCGTCAGGGACCAGCTCAACGAGGACCAAGGTGTCGGCGCCATCGAGTCGGTCGGCGTAGACCTGGAAGCCCTCGGGATAGAGCGCACGCGCCCGGCCCTGCAGGGGCAGGATGCCGATGCTGACGTTCGGCAGCCGCATCACGGCGGCGATCTGCTTGAGCTGCTGGACTTGGAGTTCGACCGATCCGGGACGCCAGCGGAGCGCGGCCTCGGTCACGAGGATCGTGAACTGCTTGGACTGGTCGAGGAGAAGGCCCTGACGACGCACCCGCCCTTCCACCTTGCCGGGGATATCGCCGGTTCCCACGTCGGCCAGCTCGAAGACGAGGCCGGCGTAGTCCCGCACCTGGAGCAAGCCGCAGATGACGGCGTGGTCGTAGTAGAGGATGGTGCGTGCGCTGGCCTCGATCTCTGCAGTCTCCTGCTGGGCCTGGTCGAGGCCGTGGTGGAGCCGGGAGCGCCATGGGCTGACCTGGGCCTGTGCGGCTTCGGCCAGCGACGCCAGCTCAGCGCGGGCAGCCGCCGGAGCACCGGTCGCCCGGACCCAAAGATCGATCTCGGGCAGCTTGATAACCCGGTCGCCGCTCTCCATCCGGGAGACGGTCGCGGGGCTGGTGTCGAGGGCTTCGGCAAGATCCTCGTTGCGGAGCCCGGCGAGTTCGCGGAGGACCTTCAGCCGGGCACCGAGACGTTGACGCTGGGTGATGGGGGGCTTGCCGGGAGTGCGGCTGGTCATCGCTCCATCACCCAAGCGTCAACGGCCATTCATGCCTCCTGTGCAACGGTGTAGGCACGGAGCGGAATGGAGCGAGCGACGGCGAGGTCACGCTCACGCTGGCACTGCCTGATGACTTCAGAGTCGGTGGTTCGCTCGAAGCCGGTGAGCCGTCCGGCGACGTCGTAGCCCATTAGGAGCGCGAACGCTTCCGGCGTCTCGGCATCGAACAGCCAGAAGTCCCGCCGGAGTTCGGCCAGCTCAGGGTGCGCGTCCCGGTCAGCGATGCGAACGTCCTCGCCGGCCGAGACGTTGGCCTCGTAGCCAACTAGCTCGAACCGCA
>WNGR01005673.1_pt1 | contig 28070 bp, 32 predicted proteins | sample 5407581 | NCBI WGS metagenome assembly WNGR01 (sample SAMN13153383, study PRJNA577476) | soil metagenome | isolation source: 80 cm soil or saprolite under Garry oak tree replicate 2 | place: USA:California | collected 2016-06-15
ACCCGGCCGCCCGTCCGCAGAACCTGGGGCAGCTATCCAGGGGCAGGCAGGCAAGTGGGTTGTGCCCTGAACCAGACCGGAAAACCGGCAGTCACGGTCAAACCGGACCCTTGCGCTCAGGGCCGGATACAGGTAAGGGCTCCGGACGCCGTCATTCATCTCGGCGATCCGACCATCGACGCAGCACATTGTCCACGGGACCTGCACCATGGCCGCCAGCAGCTCGATCGGCTTCCTGTCGCCTGGCACGTGGTTCCCGGCAACCACGACGTCGGTGACAACCCCGCGGCCCGGCGCACCGGACGGCTCCACGGTGGACGCCGATCGGCATCAGCGGTCGCTGGAACGGTGCGGGATCGTGACGCTGGAGTTCGCGAACGGCGCGTCACCGCAGCCCATGCTGGTGGAACCCGATGGCCTCATGCAGCTGACCCTCACCGACAACGTGCCCGACCCCTACGGCCGCTGATCCCGCAGCGCTGGCACGGTACGCGGCGTGCCGCGCACGGTCACCAATCGGCCGGCGAAATCCAGCTTCCAATGGGGCAATTAGTTGTTCAGTCGTCGCAGGGAGCATTGTTGCCTCATGGCTACCTGGGCTCCTTAGCGTTCTCCGTGGCCGGGACCCCAACACCCGGCCTGACCCGAGCTTCGGGAAGGGGAAGCACATGAGGAGACTGGCCTTGATCAGTGCTGCCGGGGCGGCGGCGCTCATGATCGGTGCCGGCGCCGCCGGTGCCACTCTCGCCAGCGAGCACGCCGGGCCGCAAGGCGACGGCACCAGCATCACCCCCGTTGGCTGGCGGGTGACTCCGGCCGGGTCACAGACCCCGCTCGGCGGCACCCTGCCCACCGCGTCGGCGCTGAGCCCGGATGGCAGGCTGCTGCTCGTCCTCAACGCCGGCGATGGCACGTACGAGTCGGTCCAGGTGATCGATACGGCCACCCAGCACGTGACCCAGACGATCCCGTATCAGTCGCCGCAGGGTGTATACGCCGGGGTCGCGTTCAGCCCGGGTGGCAAGAGCGCCTACTCGAGCGGCGGCGGCAGCGAGAAGATCCACGTGTACTCGGTCAGCGGCGGCCAGCTGACCGAGGGCAGCCCGATCCAGCTGCCGACCACGAACCCGGCCGGGCAGAGCGTCAACATGTACCCGGCAGGCCTCGCGGTCACCCCGGACGGCAAGCGGCTGGTGGTTGCCGACGAGATGGCCGATGCCGCGTCCGTCGTCGACCTGGCTACCGGGCGGGTCAGCACGGTCGGCGTCGGGCACAACCCCTACGGCGTGGCGATCTCGCCCGGCGGGCGCACCGCCTACGTGAGCGACCAGGGGGCTGACACGGTAAGCGTGCTGGACATCTCGGGTGCGACGCCGTCGCTCACCGGCACCATCGAGGTCGGCACCCACCCGAACCGGATGGTGGTGGACCCGCGAAGCGGCACGTTGTACGTGGCCAACAGCGAGAGCGACTCGGTCAGCGTGATTCCCGCCGCAGCCAGCCGGCCGGCCAGGACGATCAGCCTGTCGCCCTACCGGGGCGCGCCGATCGGGTCGAACCCCGACGGGCTGGCGCTGTCAGCCGACGGCGGGACGCTGTATGCGGCCAACTCGGGCGACAACGACGTGGACGTGATCGACGTGCGCGCCGGCCAGGTTCTGGGGATGATCCCGACCGCCTGGTACCCGACCTCGGTCGTGGCGTCGCTGGATGACCGCACGCTGTTCGTCACCAACGGCAAGGCCCTCGGCGCGGGGCCCAACCCGAACGGCCCCAATCCGTACACCGACAATCAGCTGAGCGGCACGGCGGCGTGGCAGGCACAGTACGTCGGCACCATGATGAAGGGCAGCCTGTCCAGCATCGCCACCCCTGACCCGGCCGAACGGGCGCGCTACACGCAGCAGGTGGTCCGCAACGACGAGTTCGGCCAAACGGACCAGGTCCGTGCCGCCCGGCAGGGCAACCCGGTACCCGCTCGCGTCGGCGGCCGTCCCCGATCAAGCACGTCATCTACATCGTGAAGGAAAACCGCACCTACGACCAGGAGTTCGGCAGCCTGGGCAAGGGCAACGGCGATCCGTCCCTCGACCTTTTCGGCGACGAAAGCGCACCGAACTCGCGTGCTCTGGAGAGCAGATTCGTCACCCTCGACAACTTCTACGCGGACGCTGAGGTCAGCGCGCAAGGCTGGAACTGGTCGGTCGGCGCGAACTCCAACCCCTACGTGGAGCAGACCTGGGTAGCCAACTACTCGGGACGGAACCACCCCTACGACTACGAGGGCGGGAACTTCGCCACCGCCATGAACGCCAACCCGCACGACTCCTACATCTGGGACCGGCTTGCGGATGCCGGCGTCTCGTTCCGCAATTTCGGCTTCTACGAGACCGACAACCACCTGAACACTGGCCCGAGCGGCGCCGACCCGCGGCTCGCGGCCAACACCGACCCGAACTACTACGGCTGGGACCTGCGGTGCCCGGACTCGTCGGGCACGTTAACGCCGAAGATGACCTGCACGCCGAGGGTCGATGAGTGGCTCACCCAGTTCAACCAGTACGCAACCGACAATGACATGCCGGCCGTCCAGTTCGTCCGGTTCGGGAACGACCACACCGAGGGCACCGCGGCCGGCTACCCGACCCCGCGGGCCTACGTGGCCGACAACGACTACGCGCTCGGCCGGCTGGTCGACGCGGTCTCCCACTCGAAGTACTGGAAGTCGACCGCGATCTTCGTGGTCGAGGACGACGCCCAGGCCGGGCCGGACCATGTCGACGCCCACCGCACGATCGCCCAGGTGATCAGCCCGTACACGCAGACAGGCAAGGTCGACTCGACGTTCTACTCGACCGTGTCGATGCTGCGGACCGTCGAGCTGATCGTCGGCATCGGCCCGATGACCCAGTTCGACGCCTCAGCTAACCCGATGTTCAGCTCGTTCACCGATCACCCGGACTTCGCCCCCTACAACGTGATCAAGCCTCCGGAGAGCATTCTGACCCAGGTCAACGGCCCGAATGCGCCGCTGGCGGCGCAGATCGCCAAGCAGCAGTTCAACCGGGAGGACATGGCTGACGAAGTCCTGCTCAACGAGGCGATCTGGCAGAGCGTCAAGGGTCCGGGGTCGCCGCTGCCGACGCCGCAGCACCACATGATCGCGCCGTAACGGATCCGTCCGCGGTCGGCGGGGCTGGCGGATGCCGCCAGCCCTGCCTGGCCAGTCCGCCCGAGCCCCGGCCTATGCCCGCACCATGCCTGGCAAAGGCAGGTATCCGGTCATCCTCGGTGACGACGCGGCGGACTCAGCGCTGCGGCGTCACGACGACCTTGACCGAGTCGGGGTCGCGGGCGCCGACGGTGAGGGCCTGCTCGACGTCGGCGAGACCGTAGTGCCCGGTGACCAGGGCATCGAGGTCAACCCGTCCCGACGCCGCCAGCGCGATGGCGGGCGGCCAGGTGCTGGCGTACCGGAACGTGCCGGTCACCTCGAGCTCGCGGGCCTGGACATGGGCCAGCGGGAGCGGGATCTCCTCGCCGCCCATCCCGACAAGGACTACCCGCCCGGCGCGGCGCACCGCCCGGATCGCCGCGCCGGTGGCGGCCGGGTTTCCGGAGCACTCCAGCAGCACGTCAGGCTCGATCACAGCATCGGCCAGCGACATCTCGCGTACGTTGACGACCTCGCTCGCGCCGAGTTCCCTGGCGAACTCCAGCCGGCGCGGGTTGACATCGGTGACCGCGACGTAGGTGGCGCCGCAGGCCCTCGCCGCCTGCAGGCACACCAGGCCGATCGGGCCGGCGCCGACGACGAGCACCCGCGAGCCCGGCCCGACGCGCGCCTTGCGGCAGGCCCAGACGCCGACCGACAGCGGCTCGACCAGCGCGGCCGCGTCGTCGGACAGGCTGTCCGGTACGGGGTAGGCGAACTCCTCGTGCACCACGACGTACTCGCAGAACGCGCCGTCCACCGGCGGGGTACCGAAGAACCGCATGCGGGGGCACAGGTTGTAGCGGCCGGCCCGGCAGTACTCGCAGGTGAAATCCGGGACGCCGGGCTCGATCGACACCCGCTGGCCGGGCACGTGGCGATCGGCGCCGGGACCGGCGGCAACGACGACACCGGACGGTTCGTGACCCAGGACCAGCGGCGACTCGACCACGAAGTCGCCGATGCGGCCGTGCTCGTAGTAGTGCACGTCGGACCCGCACGTGCCGACCGCCGCGACCTGGACCAGCACTTCGCCCGGGCCCGGCAGCGGAACCGGCCGTTCCTGCAGCGTCACCTTGCCGACGCCTTCCAGCACCGCGGCCCGCATCGTTCGCTCGGCCATTTCCCCAGTCTGGCAGACCCACCGCGGCAAGGCCCGGCGTCCGCAGCTCTCCGGCCCGGCCGTCAACGGCGGCGCTAGGCTCGGCGGCATGGTCGTCTACCGTCTGAAAAAGGACGAAGCCCGCCGGATCGCAATCCACGCGCAGTTGCTCGACGAGCCGCGCCCGGCCGACCTCGTGGACGTCGTCAACCGCCTCACACTCCTGCAGATCGACCCCACCGCGGCCATCGCACCGAGCGCCGACCTCGTCCTGTGGAGCCGGCTCGGCCCCGCCTACGACGCCGCCGACCTGACCAAGGCCATCGAGCACGACCGCACGCTCGTCGAGACCGTCGCCTTCATCCGATCGCCGCGCGACCTGCCAGCCGTGATCGCCGAGGTCCGTGACGGCCAGATGCACGCCGTCACCGCAGCGTGGCTCGAGACGAACGAGCCCTTCCGCCGCGACATCCTCGCGCTGCTGGAGAAGCAGGGCCCGCTGCTGTCCCGGGACATCCCCGACACCAGCGTCGAGCCCTGGCCGTCGTCTGGCTGGACGAACAACCGCAACATCACCAGGATGCTCGAGTCACTCGCCCTCCGCGGCCACGTCGCGATCTCGGGCCGCGCGGGCCGACAGCGCTACTGGGACCTCCCCGAGCGCGTCTACCCGGCCGACCTGCCCACCCTCGACCTCGACGCCGCCGTCCGGCACCGCAACGACCGCCGGCTCGCCGCGCTCGGCATCGCCCGCTCCGCCGGCCCGCAGATACCGGGCGAGCCGCCCTACGTCGGCGACGCCGGCGAAGAGGCCACCGTCGAGGGCACGCCGGGCACCTGGCGCGTCCACCCGGCCTACGCCGGCCTGCCGTTCACGGGGCGCACGGCGCTGCTGTCGCCCTTCGACCGGCTCGTCCACGACCGCGTCCGCGCCGAGCAACTCTTCGGCTTCGAGTACATCCTCGAGATGTACAAGCCCAAGGACAAGCGCCGCTGGGGCTACTTCGCCCTCCCCGTCCTCCACGGCGACCGGCTCGTCGGCAAGCTCGACGCGACCGCCGACCGCAAGGCCGGCACGCTCGCCGTCAACGCGATCCACCAGGACGTCCGCTTCACCACGGCCATGACGGCCGCGGTCCGCGCCGAGGTCGAGGACCTCGCCGCGTGGCTCGGCTTTGAGGTCACCGGCGCCTGAGCCCGGACCGCAGATTCGTCCACAGGCTTCAAGGGGTGACTCGGGAGTAATTTGACTGGCCGCAGACTAATTTCGAACTCAACGTAATGCGGGCGGGCCGGGTTCTTGTCAGGTATCCACGGGGACGATCCGTGCCTCGATCAGGAGGCCGTCGTCGATGTGCACGAGGCCGATGGTGCCGTGCGGCTGGCGGCGGCGGTCGGTCGGCGACCCGGGATTAGATACGAATGCTATCGGCAGCCTGGTCGAGAGGTATGTGGGAATGCCCGATTCGCCACCGCCAGCCCCGCCAGGTCGAGTTCGAGAGTCTCCGGTGCGCCCCACGCGGCCACGTCCATGCCGTCGTTGTTGCCGCGCACCACCCGTACGGGTGCGTAATCGGATAGCTCATCAAGCACGGCGGCCGTGCATACATCCCCGGTATGCAAGATCAGGTCACCGAGCACCCCATCGGAGCGATCGCCGCAGTCACGATCCTCGTCGTCGCCAGCGAGGTGGCCGACAACGTTCTCCAACTCGGCGCGATCCACCCGTACCCGCCCACGCACTGGTGGAACTCGTTCGGTGCCTTGCTCCGCGTGCCAATCGACACCGGGACTCTGCTGCACGGACTGCTGTCGTTCGGTATGTACGCACTGCTGTTCGGGTCGATCGCCTGGGCCCGGTTCACCACCGCCGACATCACCTGCTGAAGGGCCAGCACACTCCTGACCGCCAAACCACTCGCTCACCCACCGGCCGGGCGATCGAAAGAAAATGACAACGATCAGCGCTCCAGAAGACGCGCGATCCCGGGAATTCCGCGCTCCGAAGGCCGCTCGGCCAATCACCTGAACTATCGAAGCTCGCGCGCAACGCGCTGGACCAGGTCCTGCCAGCCTCGGCCGAGGCGTTCGGAGACTTGCGGTCCGGTCCGGGTAAGGATGGCCGATGACAGGTAGAGCAGCAGCGGGCCGTCCAGGGCCGCGGTGAGCTGGGTGGCCAGGACGTCCAGGTCGGCGGTGCCGAGGCGCATCTCCCCGAGCAGGAACCGGATATGTGCCCGCGACATGGGCGTCTGCGATCCGGCTGGTATCGGCTCCCTGCCGTCCAGCGCGGCACGCGCGATCTGGCGGTGCCCGATCAGGAAGTCGATCCTGGCGCGGCCGTAGGCGATCAGCCGGTCCAGCGGCGGGGCGCCAGGGCCTAGCGGCGGGGATCCGGAAATGACCTGCTCCTGGAATTGCCGCTCGTCGTCGTCGAGCAGCGCCTGGAAGATCCCCGCCCGGGTGCCGAACCGGCGGAACACCGTTCCCTTGCCTAGGCCCGCGCGTTCGGCCAGCCCGTCCATGGTCAGCTTGTCCGCCCCCTGCCCGGCGATGATCTCGCGCGCCATGGCCAGCAGAAGCTGCCGGTTGCGCGCGGCGTCGGCGCGCTCGGCGCGCGGCGGTCCCCAGGTCACGGGTTGGTTCATTGGTCTCCACCCTACGGCCGGAATATAACCGGGGTAAAGTCCGGTTAGGACTCCAGTGTTGAACCGTCACCCCAAGGGAGGACCAGCCATGAGCACGACCACTACACCTGACCGCTTCACAACGCTGCCCGACGAGCAGGCGCTCGCGTCGGCTGTCACCGCACTGGAAGAACACGGGTTCAGCGTCGAGGTCGCCGATGATCTCGAGGCCGCGCGCAAGGCTGTCCTGGCCCGCACCCCCGCGGGCTCGTCGGTGATGACCAACACGTCGGTGACCCTGGACCAGACCGGCATCGCCGACGCCATCAACGACGGCGGGCCGTACGAGTCGGCGCGCAACGCCATGTTCGCGCTCGACTTCGCCACCCAGGCGCAGGAAATGAAGGCGATCGGCGGCCAGCCCGACTACGCCCTCGGCAGCGTGCACGCGGTCACCCGGGACGGAACCCTCGTCATCGCGTCGGCGTCGGGCAGCCAGCTCGCCTCCTACGCCTGGGGCGCCGGCAACGTCATCTTCGTCGTCGGCGCGCAGAAGCTCGTCCCCACCCTGGACCAGGCGCACGAGCGGATCTACCAGCACAGCCTGCCGCTCGAGGACGCCCGCGCGCAGGCCGCCTACGGCCAGCACAGCTTCGTCGGCAAGATCCTCGAGATCCACCAGGAACTGCCCGGCCGCATCCATGTCGTCCTCATCCGCCAGGTGGTCGGGTTCTGATGACGGAACCAACCAGGCTCGCGGTGCTCGGCGCGGGCCATGTCGGGCCGGTCATCGCACGGCTGGCCATCAAGGCCGGTTACCCGGTTGCCATCGCGACGTCGGGCAACCCGGAAGACATCGCGCTGATCACCGAGCTGGTCATTCCCGGTGCGCAGCCACGGTGGGCCAGTGACGCGGTGGCGGACGCGGACGTCGTGGTGCTCGCGATACCACTGCACCGCTTCCTTGACATCGACCCGGCGCTGCTCAACGGCAAGCTCGTGGTCGACGCGATGAACTACTGGCCGGCCAGCGACGGCGTACTGACGACCTTCGAAGATGGCGGAAGCAGCGAGATCGTGGCCCGGCGGCTGGCCGGCTCGACCGTTGTCAAGGCGCTCAATCACATCGGCTACCACGAACTCGAGGACCGAGCGCGGCCGGCGGCGGCCCCGGACCGGGGGGCCGCCGGCGTCGCGGGCGACGACCCCGCGGCGGTCGCCGCGATCGCGGACGTGGCCGACCGGATCGGCTACGACCCGGTTCGTGTAGGAAGTCTGCGAGCGGGCCGGGTGCTGCAGCCGGGCGGGCCGGTGTTCGGGGTCGTGCTGACGCTGCCTGAGTTCGAGCGGGCCGTGCTCACGGACGCCAGAAGCCTGGCATGACATACACGTTCGGGCTCGACACCTTCGGCGACCGGAACAGCGACACCGACGGCGAACCGCTGTCGCACGCCCAGACGATCCGTAACGTGGCCGAAGAGGGCGTCTTCGCCGAACAGGCCGGCGTGGACTTCTTCGGGATCGGCGAGCATCACACCGAGTACTTCCCGATGCCGGCCGGGGACGTGGTGCTCGCCGCGATCGCAGCCCGTACCGACAGGATCCACCTCGGCTCCGCCGTCACCGTGCTGAGCTCCGACGACCCGGTCCGGGTGTTCCAGCGGTACTCCACGCTGAACGCCGTCTCCGGCGGCCGGGCCGAGGTCATCCTCGGCCGCGGATCGAGCATCGAATCGTTCCCGTTGTTCGGCTACGACCTCGCCGACTACGAGGAACTCTTCGAGGAGAAGGCCACGCTGTTCGCCGAGTTGCTCAAGGGCGGGCCCGTCACCTGGGAGGGCAAGACCCGCGCCCCCCTGCTCAACCAGGACGTGGTGCCGCATGCCGAGTCCGGCCCGTTCCCGGCGTGGATCGGCGTCGGCGGCAACCCGCAGTCGGTGATCCGCGCCGCCCGCCTCGGGTTCTCGCTGGCGCTCGCCATCATCGGCGGCCCGCCGGCCCGGTTCGCCGGGTACTCGCAGCTGTTCATGCGAGCACTGGAGAAATTCGGCCGCCCGCCGCTTCCGGTGCTCGTGCACTCGCCGGGCCACGTTGCGGCCACCGACGAGCAGGCAAAGGCGGAGTTCTGGCCCCGCTGGCGCGACATCATCACCCTCATTGCCCCCGAGCGCGGCTTCGCGATCCCCGACGAGGAGTCATTCGACTGGGAAACCGGGCCGCACGGAGCACTGTACGTCGGCTCACCCGAAACCATCGCACAGAAGATCGCCTCCACCCTCCGCGCCCTTGGCGCCACCCGGTTCGACCTGAAGTACGGCATGCCAGGCCTGACGCACCAACAGCTCATGACCAACATCGAGCTGTACGGCCACCAGGTCATCCCGCGCGTCCGCGACCTGCTCAGCTGATCCCGAGAATGACCGGGCCATCGTTCCAGTAGAACCAGATTGGGATGACCCTCGGAAGCCGTCCCGCCCGCTATATGCAGCCGGGCCAAGGCAGCCGAATGTAGTGGCTCTTGGGCGCCGGGAGCGTTCAGCTCCCCGGCCCGGATCCTGGGCGTTCATCTGGTTCCCTTCCGGTCAGTACTCGTCGTGCAGGCGAAGCCAGGACATCGCCGGGTCCTGTGGCCAGCCCTCGGGGGAGTCCTCCCACTGCTCCTGCCGGCCGTACGGGGTCAGGTCGAGCAGGTTGAAGTCCAGGCGCAGCCGGTCCACGCCGCGAGCGGTGGTGAAGTAGCTGCGGAAGACCTCGTCGCCGTCGCGCAGCAGCACGCTGAGGCCGAAGGCGGTCAGGCCCATGTCGTCGTTGAACGACGTGCCGTAGGACGAGTACCAGGGCACGGACCAGCCAAATCGCTTCCGCAGGACCTCGATCTCAGACTGCGGCGCCCTGGCCATCAGGATCAGCCTCGTGTGCCGCGCGTTCAGGTGCGGCTGGGACTGGTTGTCCAGGTTGTCGGCGAACGCGGCGCAGCCGCCGCATATCCAGTCCTGGCCGGGTTCCAGCATGAAGTGGTAGATCACCAGCTGCCGGTGGCCGTCGAACAAGTCGGCGAGCGATGCCGCGCTCCCGTCGGGCGCGGTGAACGTGTACTTGCCGACGCCCAGCTTCACCATTGGCAGCCGGCGCCGTTGCGCGGCGAGCGCGTCCAACGCCCTGGTGTACTCCTTCTCCTTCACCAAGAGCACGTCCCTCGCGGCCTGCCACTCCTGTTCAGACACCACCTGGCTGACCGGGAACGGCGTGCTCGAGCGGCGGGAGTACGCAAGCAAGCCGCCGCGCTATGAGTACGTGCTCACCGTCAAAGGGCTTGAGCTGTTCAGCGTGCTCATGGTGATGGTGCGCTGGGGAGACAAGTGGCTGGCTGGCACGGCCGGCCCGCCGGTGCTCTACCGGCACCAGGCATGCGGGCAGATCAGTCATGTCGAACTGCACTGCTCCGAGTGCGGCCAGCCGATGTCTGCCACCGACATCGACGTGCTGCCCGGACCCGGCTTAAACCCGGCACCCTCGCTAGCGCGGTCGCGCCGGGTGATCGGCTGTCGGCCGCGGGCGGCTCAGAGCCGCTGGTCCGGAAACCGTGATGATGACCGGCGAGCAGCCGCACAGGGCCACGGGAATCGCTGTCGTCTGTGGCTGCGGCGCCGGTGCGGGCGCGGCAGCCGCGGTCCTGAGTTCGGCAAGCCGGTGCCGGGACGGCAGCAGGACCACCGCGAGGATCACGCCAAGCCCGAGCAGCGACGCCGAAATCGTGAAGGCCAGGGTGTAGCCGTGGGTTGCCGCGATTGCCGGCGCCAGCGGGCTTGTGTGGTGCGCGGCCAGGTAGCTGGCCGTCGCCGTCAGCGCGATCGTGCTCAGCGCGGAGATCCCGATCGATCCGCCGACCTGCTGCATGGTGTTGACCAGCGCGAGGCCACGCCCGAGTCCTGGCGGCGGACGCCGGCCGTGGCCGTGTTGATGGCCGGGGCGAAGATCATGCCGAAGCCCAGGCCCATGACGAGCAGGCCGGGCAGAACGCCGCCCTGGTAGCTGGAGGTCACGGTGAGCTGGGTCAGGTAGGCCATGGCGCCCGCGCCCAGCAGCATGCCGGAGGCGATCAGGACGCGCGGCCCGGCGCGGGGCAGGGCCACGATGCTGGAGACATTGGAGCTGACCAGGATGCAGCCCACGAACGGCAGGAAGAGCAGCCCGCAGGTCAGCGGGCTGTATCCCTTCACCTGCTGCAGGTAGTAGGTGAGGAACAGGAAGACACCGAAGATCGCGATTCCCGCCAGGCCAACCGCGACATAAGAGCCGCCGCGGGTCCGGTCGAGTATCACCCGCAGCGGCAGCAGCGGGTGACTCACCCGGCCCTCGGCGAAAACGAACGCGGCGAGCAGGAGCGGCCCGGCAGCCAAGCAGGCGATGGTCAGCGCGGCCGACCAGCCGGCACTCTCGGCATGGGAGAAGCCGAAGACAATCAGGAACAGGCCCGCGGAGGCCAGCACAGCCCCCGGCCAGTCCATCAGCGGCCGGGTGGCCGGCCGGCTGTTGCGCAGGTACGCCAGGGCGCCGGCCGCGGCAATCGCGGCGAACACCAGGTTGACGTACAGGCCCCAGCGCCAGGACAAGTACTGGGTGAGCACCCCGCCGAGGATCAGGCCCACGGCACCGCCGCCCGCTGCGACCGAGCCGAAGACCCCGAAGCCTTCCCCCGCTCGCGCGGATCCTGGAATGTGCTGGTTAGCGTGCCGAGGGCAGCCGGGGCGAGGAGGGCTCCAAAAGCGCCCTGCAGCGTCCGGGCCGTGACCAGCATCCCGAACGAGCCGGCGGCGCCGCCGATGGCCGAGGAGACGGCGAATCCGACCAGCCCGGTGATGAAGACCCACTTGCGGTTGAACATGTCCCCGATCCGGCCGCCTACCAGCAGCAGGCTGCCGAAGGCCAGCGCGTAGGCCGTCACCACCCACTGCCGGTCTCCGTTAGGGAACCCCAGAAAACGCTGGGCCAACGGCAGCGCGATGTTGACGATGGTGGCGTCCCAGGACGACCATGAGCTGGGCAACCGCGACGACGACCAGTACCATCCAGCGCCCGTCGACGGGCGCCGCCGAGCGGTCTTGCGCGGCAGACGGCATCGGATTTGCTCCCCCCGTATACGGAGCGCCCCCCAGGACGGCGCCGTGCCGGCCCGGCTGCCCGAAGGCAGGCCGCGCCATAGTGGTCTCCAGGTCACCATAGGCAGATAGCGAACGTCAGGTCCACCGCCGCCTCGCCGATGGGCCGCCGGCGCTCGCGGACACCTCCGGCATCATCGCCGCATCCGACCGGAACGCGCGTGAGTCAGCCGCATGCACGGGGTCCTGTATGGAGCAGGCACGGTGATCATCTCGCCCACTGGTGCTGACCGAGGTTGATCACCTGGCCAAGGCCCAGTTCGGATCCCAGGCCCGGACTGCGATCATCGACTTCATCCTGGCCCAGGCCCGGCTGCTGCGTTTTCAGATCCCGGAGACCGGTCTCGAAATCCTGGCCACGGCACGCCTGCTCCAGCAGCAGTACGCAAGGTTCGATCTGGACCTGGCCGACGCAGTCAACGTGGCGCTGGCCGCCCGGTACCGGACGGATGCGGTGCCCACGCTCGACCGGCGCGACTTCCGGGGCGCTGCGCCCCTCACCCCACACAAGTGTTTCCGGCTCCTGCCCGACGACCTGTAGCCAGTGATTGCTTCGCCTCAGCCAAGACCTTCCCCAGGACCGTGCATCGGTCCTCCTTGTTCAGGTCGTCGGATCTGGCGGTGCCAGGGTCGCGGCCTGCGGGCGGAGCGCAGGGTCCGTCGGCGATCCACACGTCCCCAGCCCGGCGGCACGCCGGCTGCGCGCGTAGCTGCATCGCCGGTGCATGAGCTGGGTGGCGAGCTGCCCAGGAGTGAGCGCGGGCTCGACACCCGGGTCCAGACCTAAAGGTAGGTCGCCGGCTGCCCGGGCGCTCCGTTCTCGCCGACGCCGGACCGATCCCGGCGGCGGCCATGCGGGTCTGCTCGGCAGGGCCTGGAGCTACCACCGCGATCTCGTACGGATCCCTCTCACCGGAGGACTGGCCGGGGACGAAGGCCCGGCCGACGGGCGCTGCCTGGCCGGTGGACAGGTTCACCCGGGTTGCATACGGCGCCGGCGCGGTGAAGATGCCGGTGACGAGCGAGTAGTTACCGGACGGAGCTATGGCGAGCTGGCACGGGACCTGGTCGCTGTTCCACGATCCCAGCACGCGGGTCAGGCGGCCATCGGCGGCATGATAAGCGGCGAGGACCACCGAGTAGTGGTAGCCCGCCGCGGTGGCCGGCCGCCGCGCGCAGGGGTACAGGACCGCGCCGTCCGGGCTCAGCGCCACCGACTCAACCCCGTAAGGCCCGGACCGGGATCCGGGCACGATGACGCGGGCGGCGGCTGCCAGCGACCCGTTCTTCGAGCTGACTCGCACGATCCGCGCCGCGCCGTCGTTGGCGCCATGCCTCGTGCCCATCCCCCAGTCGTTGCTGAACGCCAGCGAGCGGCCGTCCGACGACAGCGAGCCGAGGAACGGGATGACGGTCGGTCCGCCCGGCGTCCACCGCCGGGCGCGGTCACTCTCGGCACGATGGCCGCCGCGCGGCCAACAGAGGACCTTCGAAGCGCAGTCACCGTGCCGTTCTCAAGCTCTTCTCCCAGGACGAAATTGCAGCTAACGGCTGTCCTTAGCCGATAGGCTCCCTTCCGCTGGCCATTTCGGCCAAAGGGAGGGGACAAATGCTTGCGTCCATCCGCCGCTTCAAGCTCGTCGTCATCTCACTCGCCATCGTCGGCCTGGGTACGGCGATTGGGGTAGCAGCATCCCGGCACACTGGCTACACGAGCAGGTCCGTGCTCCAGCTTCTGCCTGGGGTCCAGGTGCATTCCATGCGCAAGACCATTAATGCTGCCTCGTTCTGGCGGAACGTCGTCAACGACCGGCACTCGACGCGAGATGGCTATCCAGGCTGGATCCACCTGCCCGGGATGGCGAACGAGGCGAAGTCGCACATCACAACGCAGCCGGTCTCCGGCCGCGTATTCACCATCACCGCCACTGCTTCGACGCCGCACCAGGCCGCGAGCATGGTGCGCGCCGTGACAACGGACTTTGACCTTTACATGAGGCCCGGCAGCCAGAGCTGGCTGCGCATCCTCACCTACGCCACCAATCCGGTGCGCGTGTCCAGCCCCTGGGTCGCCGATGTCTCGATCGGCCTGGGCTCCGGGCTGGGGCTCGGCCTGCTGCTGGCCGCCGCCCTTGGTGAGCTTCCTGACGGCGGCTGGAACCGGCGAGCGCGCTAAGTGCGAGCGCTCCTCAGCATGTCAGCCAGGGCGTCGACCACACTGGCGATGCCGTAGCAGGCGTATAAGACCTGAGGGAGTGCATTGGCCCGGCCGGGGCGTATCTGCAAGGTTGCGTAACTGCCGCCGTACCCTCGGCATACGGCCCAGGTTCGCTCACGAGTGGCGTGAGGGATGGCCGCGACGACACTGTAAAGCAGGACGGCCTGCGATGCACGCGGTGTGTGCCCACTGGTGAGTCTCGACCAGCCTGGCGCGGCAGTAACTCGGGAAGTCTGCGTAGTCGAGCTTCGCCCAGTCGGCAAATTCGAACGCTTCGCGGATTTCGGCGACCAGGACCTCGACGTCGCCGGCCAGCCTGACCATGCCGTCGCGGATCCGCTCGGCCCGCTCGCGGGCTTCGATGACCTGCCAGGCTGGCAGAACCCCGGCGTCGATGATCTGCTGCCCGGCTTCGACGGCAGTCATGACGCGGCCCGCTGGGCCTCGGCCCGCTCGGCGGGCGTCTGCAGCTCCAGGTCGGCGGGCTCTAGTACTCGCCTCGCCAGCGCGATCCTGACAATGCGCGCGGCCTTGGCCAGGACGACGGGATCATCGACTGCCCGTGCGGCCACCTTGTGCTTGCGCTGCTGTCGCTGCCACAGTCTGGGCGCGTCCGACTTCGGTCGCCATCTCTGCTGCATACCACCTCCGGTAGTCCGGCCCCGGCCGCGGTTGCGGCGGAGCGTTCCTCCAAATGTGGTGTGGCAGCCCAGACGAGCTGTTTTGCCCAGAACGGGCGACTGGGACCTATGTTACCCGTTAGGCGACGACCGTGCTACGTGAGTGCCAGGTGATCTCGACCCGGCCAGGGTCGAAATACTTAGGCCCGGGACGCGCCCGGCTGATGGTGATCACGTCCATGAACAAGCGCAAGAAGGCCCGTTCTCGTCCAGCGTCATGCCCGGCCAGGCCGATTTCGCCCGCTCGATATCGACCCGGGCCGGCGTCGGCGGGTGCGCCGCAAGCTCGGCCCGCAGCGCCCGCTCCTGGTCCGCGAGGGCCGACCGGGCCGCCTGCCATTGCGCGCTCGTCAGGCCGCCCGGTGATCCCCAGAGGGCGGCCAGTTCCGCGCGCTGGCCGTCGATGCCGGACAGGGCGGCGGTGATCTCATCCCGCCGCTACGCGTGGTCGTCGGCTGCCACCAGATCAAGGAACTCGGGCTTGTCGAGTTCGGCGAACAGGGTGCTGATGACATGCTGCTCGGTCGCCTCCAGCATGATCCCGACGCACGCGCGCCCGCCCGCGTTCGGGTGACACAGAAGGTAGGGCATGACATTCTTCTTGCCGCCTACCTGCTTGAGGCTGCCGACCAGCGGGGCGCCGCACACGCCGCACACGACCAGGCCGCCGGTCAGCACGTACTTGCGGCAGAGTAGCCGGTGTGCCGGCTGGTGACCGGGTACGCGCCGCCGTCGCTGCGCGTGACCGTGCGCGGTCCGCTGAAACGTGCACGGCGGCACGCCTGCCAGGTGGCCTCATCGAGGATCGGCGACCAGTTGCCCCGGCCCACGACGCGGCCCTGGTGCACCCGCCATCTGGCGATGCTCGGGCTGGTCAGCATCGAGCGCACCGAGCCGGCGGTCAGCGCCGTGGTCCGGGTGCGGGAGTTGCCCTGGGCGTCGGTCACCACTTCCCCGGCCGCGTTCCGGATCTTGACGCGGTGCGGCCCGTGCACGCAGAGCCCGGCCTTGACCTTTGACAGCGACCACCCGGCCAGCACTTTTTGCGCCGCCCAGCGGATCGCGTCGGCCTGACCGGGCACGATCACGTAGGTCTTGTCCCCGGCGTCGTTGACCCCGTGCCGGTACCCGAACGGGACCGACCCCGGCGGTGTGCCCCCGGCGGCGTTCTCGGCCAGCCGGTCGTTGATCCGCCGCGTCAACTTGCGGACCTCCCCGGCGTTCAGCACGGCCTTGATACCGGCGATCTCGTCGCCGATTCGAACGATGCCGTCGCGGTTGGTATGCAGCGACGTGATCCCGGCCGAGAGAAGCTCGGCGGCCAGCTCGAACCAGCCGACCTCGCGGCGCAGTTCCTCGTAGCCAGGCCGGTGATCACCATTCGACGCGCTGATGTCGTTGTCGGCGTAGACCACGACCGGCGCGTCCGGCCATGCGCCGGCGGCGTAGTCGCGGCCCCATTTCTCCTGGGCCTCAACGCCCTCCGCGCGACCGTTCCGGTCCCGGCTGATCCGGCAGTACAGCGCGACGTGGCCCACGAGAGCGGGGTACTGCTTGGCGACGGTTCGCATCGGGCATGCCGAGAAAGAACAGGAGCGCCAGCACCTCGCGGGCGCGCCGAGGCAGCGCGGCGACGGCCGTGAGCACGGCCCGCCGTTCTTCGGATGCGATCGCGGCCGCCTCGGCCGACCAGACGGGCGGCGCGTACTGGACGTCGCGCCGGCTGGCCCGGACTAGTGAGCGCTGCACCGATCTGCAGCCGTTCAGCACGCTGACGCGCAAGTATGGCAGCGCGTTGTCCATGCCGGCAGCCGCGGCAGAGCCCGCCGCAGGCCGAGGAAGGCATCCTGGACGACGTCCTCGGCGCTGGCCCTGTCGCCAGTCAGCAGCACGGCCAGCCGGACCAGGCTCAGCGCGTGCTCCTGGAACAGGTCCGACACCAGACGCTCCGGGGTCGCATCGTCAGCGACGGCCGGGCTGTGCGTCAGATGCCGGGCATCGGGGGCGGTCACGTAAGGCCCGCTTTCCGCCACTTTGGCGGCGCCGGCCGCCAGGGACGCGCGGGCGACTGTACCGGGGTAGTGGTCATCACACTGATAAGACGCCTAGCCCGCCGGATTGCTGAGCGCCCGGCGAGCAGGACGTTCTCGAAGCAGGCAAGATTCTGGGGCGGCGAAGGAGGTATCAGATCGCTTTGCTCAGCGTCTTAAACATGTGGCCATCTTGCTTTTCCGCTGAGCGCACCTGACCACCCCTACCACCCTGGCTCGGCGGTGCGACGGCGCGTGCAGCAGCCGGGGAGGAGGAGGACAGCCCCCGCGGGCTCGTTCGAGCACCACCTCGAAGAACGAGCACCACCTCAAGGAAAAGGAAGAGGCACCAGTATGCGAAGACTAGCCATCGGGCTCGTGGCGGCAGCCGCTGTCATGGCCCCGCTCATCACGTCGGCGGCGGCGTCCGCTAGCCCGGCCCTCAGCCGGCCAAAAATCTTCAGCGCCGAGCAGGCGGGCGCGGCAAAGCACGCGACTCGCGTGCACTATCGCTTCGTGGCGACGACTTTCAGGCTCCCCAATTCGAGCAAGATCCCGTACAGCACCGGCGGCGGACTGAGCGTCCAGCTCCGGTCGGCCGACGACATCTTCGTCCTGGGCATCAGCGCTCTGCCGGGCAGCCAGTGGAACGCGGCTGCGGTTGACCTGCAGCCTGGCAACTGCACGTCGGCCGGCTGCATCTTCTACTCGAACGGCAACTCGCCGGTGATGAACGCCGGTGACAGCGTCACCCTGTCGGCCTTCTACAACGCCAGCACCGGGTTCCTGCTCTACAACGCGCGGGACAACACGTCGGGCGCAGACTTCGCGGCCCGGTTCAGCGATCCTGGCGCGCTTTTCGGCTCGGTCAGGGTCGGCGCGGAGTTCGCCGTCTTCCCGGCGGGCACGCCGGGGAGCGCGTTCATCGATCCGGCGGCAGACTACCGTCTGGCACTGCTGACCAACACCAAGATCACCCAGCTGAACGGCACGCACGTCTCACTGCTCAAGTCCGCCCAGGTGGTCGAGACCTCAGACGGCACCTCGACCGGCACGGTGCAGGTCAACGCGCCGACCGTCTACAACAATGGCATGAACACCGGAATCTGGGTCAGGCACCACTAGGCCCCCGCGACCGCAGGTCCAGCCCAGCCGCCGGGCCTACGCCAGTTGAAGGTCCTCCGGCTCTGCCGGAGGACCTTCACTGCTCTCGACGGTCAGGCTCGCGAGCCTGACTCGTCTAGCGCCGGCCGACCAGGACGCGGGCCAGGTGGTCCTGGTAGACGCGGGGCCCGTTGAGGTCGTCAGGCGGGCTCGTCCCCGCGCGGAACTCGCCGCTTGCCATGTCCGCGGCTGAAGCCCCGCAGGCTGGCATGAGAGCTGATGTGCGGCCGACGCAGCAGACGGCATGCGCTAGGCAATCTGCCAGCTGGCCGTACAGTCTCCTGTCTGCCGCACCGCCATGCAGGCTGACGGGCAGTGAGGAGCCGCGCGGGCAGCCGCTGCGCCAGCCATCCTGGATAGTCAACGCCCCAGGTTGCTCCGCATGCCTGGCAATGCATCCGGGTCCGGCCGTCGAGGTAGCGCCACATCGCCGTGTCGCCGCAGCGCGGGCAGGCCTTCCAGACCTGCCAGGCGATACCGTCGCATTCCCGGCACTTCTCGCCGCAGTAGATGCCGCGGTCGCAGTCGGGGCACTGCTCGATGCGGGCCCGCCCGGGCGGCGCGACCACCTGGTCGGGGTTGATGTAGACCAGGCGCTTGAGCCGGGGCACGTGCACGGCCTCGCCGCCGGCGCGGCGGGTCAGGGGCAGCATGGTCATGTCGTGTCGGGTGACCGGTCGCAGGTGGATGCGCGGGTCGCCGGCGGGCGGGGCCGGCGAGTTCGTCGAGCGTGACGCCGTGGGCTCTGGCCAGGGAGATCAGCACGCTGATCGTCGGCCGGGCGATCACTGGCCTGAGCGCCTTCGTCTGACGAGGGCCGGTTCTGGCCGGCCTCCGATTCGTGGGCCGACCAGAACCGTCACGACACCGGGTCGAGCCGCACCAGGGAGCCAAGGCCGCCGATCAGCATCGACGTCACCGTGCCGTCAGCGCGGCGCTGGAATACGACCGGCTCGCCCGACCGCCGGAACCCTGGAGCGACCACGAAGCTGGCCGGCTCGCTCCAGCGCTCGAGCGGCACCGTCTCGCCGGGCCCTGAGCCCTCAACGATCGCCAGCTTCCCGTCCCGCCACTCGACCCTGAGCAGGAAGCTCATGTCGACGGACGCGTACACGCCGAGCAGCGGGAGCAGATCAGCTGGCGTCGGCGCGGGCGCGGTCAGCTGCGGAGCGGCGGCGGCGGCGAGCTCGCGGGCCCGCGCGGCCAGGCTCATGGCCATATTCGCAGCGTCCGCTCCCCCGTTCACCAGCACGATCGCGCCGACCCGCGAGTCGCGGTCGAAGCACGCGTTCGACTCGAAGCCGGGCAGCCCGCCCGAGTGCTGAACCCAGGTGACGTCGTCCTTGCGGGCCGAGTACCAGGAGATGCCCCAGGCGCTCGACCACTCCTCGTCGCTGAGGTACCGCGGCTTGTGCATCTCCCGGCGAGTTGCCGCAGCGAGCCTCGGCGGCTCGGCGTGCGCGCTGTCCGCAGTCACGCCGGGGTGCGCGGCGAGCTGGAACGACAGCCACCTGGCCAGATCGGACACCGTCGACCAAAGCCCGCCCTCGGCCCACACAGCGGCATCGACGGCGCGATCGCCAGCTCGTCGGAGAACGCCCGGCCCGCGTACCCGACCGCGCACCGGCTGGCCAGCTCGGGCGCGAGCGGCTCAAATCCCGTCGACGCCATCCCCAGCGGCGCCAGAATCTGCTCGGCGACATACTGCGGATACGGAGTCTCGCTGATCCGGCTGACGAGCTCGCCGAGCAGCTGGTACCCGAGATTGCAGTACTTGAGCTGGGTGTTCGGCGGTACGGCAGTGAAGATCTCGCTGACCCGCTCGAGGCTGCGGGCCGCCACCCCCTGGTAGCTTGGCTGCCCGGCCATGAAGTCGGTGCCGGGCGGCTCGCTGACGAGCCCGGATTCGTGCGACAGCAGGCGCCTGATCGTGACGCCGCCGATGGTCTCCGGGGTGGCGCTGTCGGCAAGTTCGGGCAACCACTTGACAACCGGATCGTCGAGGTCGAGCTTGCCCGCGTCGCGCAGCTGCATGATCGCCGTACCGGTAAAGGTCTTCGTGATGGACGCGACCCGGTAGAGCACGTCCTGCCCGGCCGGCCGGCCGGCGGCCATGTCAGCGAATCCCGCACCCCCGGACCAGGCAAGCTGGTCGCCGTGCACAACGCCGGCGACCGCTCCGTACAGTCGGTTCTCCCGGACGAACGACGCCAGCTTCGCCTCGAACTCTGCCGCCCCGTCTGCTACTGATCCCGCCATCAGCCTGCTCCCGGTCCCTGATCGAGGTGTCGGCCGAATATAGCGCTACCTTCCGCGGTTGTTAGAGCTGACTCATTCCGAGAATGAGCTCTACCGTGGCCGTGACGGCGCAAATAGCCCACGGACCGCACCGACGACGCTCACTGGCTCAACTACGTCGCGGCCACCGGAAAGCTGCAGAACAACGTCCCGGGCGGGCACCAGCTGGTCGAGACCGCGGTCACCGAGCTTGCCGACAACTGGACAGTCTCTCAGCTCGCGGTTCACGCGGAGGGCACATGTCAGGGCCTGCATTCGCGGGCCTCATTCTCGCGCTCAATCAGCCGCAGGCCAGGGCGCACCTAGGGCGCACCCGACTGATAATAGACCTCGCACAACGCGGTTGGCCGCGTGCCCCGGTGAAGGATCCCGGCACGCAGAACCAGATGATCTGCATCATTCCTCTTGCGCGGCCGGCGCAACTTCAGGTCGTCCATACTCGGTCGGGAGCGTTTCTGACCCGGGATGCCTATGAGGGCGGTGACCTGGCCTGCCCGTCGGTTCGGTCTTACGTTGAAGTCAATGTTTGCTGCTGGGGTCTTGGCTGGCCCAGCCTTCCGGGTCTCAGCCTGACCGGGAGGTGCCCGAGGACCGCCACCGTCACATCCTCTGCTGCCCCGGTCCCGGCCGAGCCGGTGTGCTCCGATCAGGAACGCCTCGCGTTAGCCGGGTTCCTGGCCGGCTGCACGGGACTGACCCGCGAGGCGTACGCCCTGGACCTGCGCCAGTTCGCGGGCTGGCGCCAGCTGCACAACGTGCGGCTGTTCGAGGCGCGGCGGGCGGACATCGTGCTCCGGAGCTGATCGCGAACCTGATTATCAGCTTGGCACTGGACCGAGGCCCCGGCGTTCCGGTACGGTCACGCGCCTCAGCGAGGTCCCGCCCTGATGACCTCGCGGACCCGGGCCTCGGTCGGCTGCATGCCAAGATCGGTGACCGTCCAGGTCGCCCCGGCCCGCGCCCACGGCACGGGGTCGTCGCCAGGACGGATGTCCACGATCACGTCGAACGACTCGTCGGCCGGACGTGCCTTCCGGATCTCGCCGGTCAGTTCGGCAAGTGCGGCTGGATCTGGCAGCCCGGTGGGAAACAATCCATCCCACTGCAACGCCCGCCGCACTGGCCGCGGGTGCGGCCACTCCGCCGCCACCCAGACCGGGATCCTCGGCCGCTGCACCGGGACCGGCTCGAAGCCCCCCGCCCAGTACCTGTTCAGATCGGCCAGGCCCTGATCAAGCAGCAGGGCCCGCTCGCGCGGATCGGCGACCTCGCCGAAAGGCTCCAGCTCGCCGTTCCGCGCGCTGCCGAGCCCGACTCCGAGGGTCAGACGGCCCGAACTCAGCAGATCCAAGGTCACAGTCTCCCTGGCCAGCTTGTGCACCCGCCTGCGCGACAACGGGGTGACCAGCGGTCCGACCCGCAGCCTGCTCGTAGCGCACGCCACTGCCGCCAGGGCCACCCACGGATCGGCCACGGCCCGGACCGGCGCGCGATACACGATGTGGTCCCAGACGAAGAAACCATCCCAGCCCCGCTCCTCCGCGGCGGCAGCGAGCTCGGCCAGCACCCGCGGATCGGCAAGCTCGCCAAACGGCGGCACATCGATCGCCTGCCTCAGCCCGCGCGGCACCGCACCTTCCACCTCGTTCACTCGCCTAAGCCTAACCATGGCCGCCGCAGATCCAGGCCTGCCGGTCAGCGCCGCCGGCGGCCGGACAGGCTGACCTAGCGTGCGCAGGCACTTGCACAGGCCGACGACCCGGGCAGGAGCGACGCCGATCGGCATCAGGGACTCAAGCTCGCCGACCTCGCCGCGGCACCGGCCGAACACCTCCCGGCCACGCACCGTAAGCCAGACAACGAGCCGACGGCGGCGAGCTGCCGCCTGACCAGGCCGCCTCACTCACGATGGTGATCATGCCGGCCACGGACTGCGCGGCGGCGAAAGGAGGCGGGGGCGAGCCCAGCAGCAGAGAGATCCCGATGCCGCTCCAGCACTGGGTGTGTGAGCCCGTCGGTCCGCACGCTCCCCACCAGCAGCCAGCTGTGAGAGGAGTCACCGGCGGATGCAACACATCACCGTAATGTTCCAGCGGTCAGGCCCAGCAGCCGACACCGCTGACCCGACTCTGACCTGACTCGCGCAACGACGGCTCGATCTGTATCTGACGCGTCGCTAGCGGCAACGTCGTCTGTGTCCTCCCGAAAGGACGTCTGTGCCGCTCCGGGCGGCTGCTCCTGTGCCGCAGAAGTTCAGGAGTGGTTGCCGGTGGGTGAGGCGTCGCTTAGAGATCGTGACGCCGTCCGGCGCCGCGCCCCCTGCTGGACAAATGCCGTGCCCGGCGGTCGCCTGGGAGCGTGCCACCGCTACATCGACAGCCGGCTCGCCGGCGCCAGGCAGGTGATCTGGGGCAGTTCCATCGCCTGGACCTTGGCCAGCAGGGCCGGCCAGTTTCCCGGGTCGCGGGCCAGCGCCCGGTATTCCCGCTCGAAGGGCCTCTGCAGGTCGACATGATCGCCGCGTGGCCCCAGACCGCGGAAGGGCAATCCCGCGATTGAGCGGACGGGTGTGTCCCAGGGCCGCCGCTCATGATCCTTGCCGCGCCATGTTGACCAAGAGTTTGTGAATGCGCCTGTCGCCGGTCAGCTGGGGGTGGAAGGCGGTAACCAGCGCCGGTCCCTGCCGGACCGCGACGATCTTACCGGTGCGCGGCTCGGTGGCGAGGGCCTCGGCATCCTCGCCCACTCGCTCGGCCGACGGGGCGCGGATGAACACGCCGCGGTACGGGCCGCCACCGAGCCCCGCGATGGACAGGTCGCTCTCGAACGAGTCCACCTGCCGGCCGAACGCGTTCCGCCGGATGGTCATGTCGATAGCGCCGAGCGTTTGCTGGCCACTGGCCGGGTCCCGCAAGCCGGCCAGCGAGCATGATCATTCCGGCGCAAGAGCCGAACACAGGCATTCCAGATGCGACCCGCATGCGCAGTGTGCCGGCCAGGTCGAAGAGTTCGGCCAGCTTCCAGATCGTGGTGGATTCGCCGCCGGGGATGATCAGCCCGGCCGCCTGGTCCAGGTCGGCCGGGGTGCGCACCGCCACCGTTCGGGCGCCTGCCCATTCCAGGGCGCGCAGGTGCTCGGCCACATCCCCCTGTCAAGCCCACCATCGCCTCGCCAGGCCGCGGGACACCTTGGCGATCACGTCGGGGTCGTCGTGGAACGTGGTCGCCTTCACGATCGCCGCGGCGCGCGCGGCCGGGTCGCCCGACCTGAAGATCCCCGAGCCGAGGAACACGCCGTCGGCGCCGAGCTGCATCGCGGCGTCGTGGGTCGAGGCCCGGAACTGCCCGCGAGGCTGTTCAATTCCGACGGCAGCCTGACCGGCATGGCCCGCCGTCTGGGGCCAATCCGTGCGGCTCAGTGTCGGCATTCCACGTCAGGTGTGGCGCGACTCTGCTGCCGCCGCGCTGCCATCCAGACAGATTGCCCGACTGCCGTCCCCGGCAATCAGGCCTCTGACCTGCTCCTTCTTGGTAGCGGGGCAGGATTTGAACCTGCGAGCTCTGGGTTATGAGCCAAGACGGCACAGGTCGACCCGGTACGGAACTGGCCGACACCCCTCGCCTCGCTGTCGTCGGCGGCGAACCGCCTCGTCGATGAGGCCTGCGCGTGAGCGAGCATTCGGGCACCGTGTTCCGGGCCGGACCCACCGGACGGCGCGCGGGCGCCGTCCGGCGTTTCGGAAGGTCAGCGGTTCCGCCGCCGAGGCCTCACCCGCCGGGCGACCGAGGCGCCGCAACGAGCGCAGCCACGGCTCGATGCTCCTCCCATGTGCCGTGACCGGACCGGGCATCAGACCCCGGGACTGGGCGGGCCGGCCCGGGACGTCAGTGCTGCGACACCTGGAAGCAGGCGACGTCGTACTGGGAAATAGCCTTGTCGGTGTTGCCGTTCAGCGACGGAGCCCCGTTGCCCGCGTACACGCCGCCGGCGATGCCGCCGTTCTCGTTGAACGCCGATCCCGGCGCGGAGCTCGCGTTCCCGGGCTCTGCCGGGGCCGTGCTGCTCAGGCAGCTCTGGCTGGGCTGCCCCTGGGTCCCGGGATTGGCGGCGAGAGCCGTGCCGCTGGCGGCGAGGGCCAGGGTCCCGGCGAGCGCGCCGGCGGCCAGGGCGCCGAGACGAAGGACGAACGGCTTCATGGCTGGTCTCCCTTCACGAATGGCCGCGGCCGAGGTCCGCGGCGCGAAGACGGTTCAGTTCGTATCACGTATCGCGCGGCAGCCCAGTTCACATCCCACCGAAAATCGACGCGGTGCGCGAAGCCGCCGCCCATCACGCACCCTGCCGTGTTCGCTCCGGGAATGCGCCAGATCCCAGGGCACGGCCTCTGGGGATACGCGGGAGAGCGTGTTGAGATCCGCACCGGTCCCGGCGGGACAACGATCCGGGTAATGATGAACCTGAAGCCCGTCCAGGCTTCCCGGCCGACATTGGGCGCGCCGCACGTAGCCCGATGATCGGGCTTACCTGGACGGACGGCAACCGCGGTTAGCACAGTCCAGAAGCGCAGCGGTGCCTTGCTGAGCAGGGCTCGTGATGGCTTATGCAGGAGCCTCGATCGGAGGATTATCTTCCTCAGTTCCCGAGTCACTTAGGTGGAAAACCCTATCCAGGCCGGTGACGGCCAGCAATCGGCGGACAAGTGGCTGCGCATCCAGGAGAATCAGCTTCCGGCCCTGTTCGGCCAGGTGCTGGTGTGCCGATACCAAGATCGAAAGACTGGCGCAGTCGGCGAAGCTGAGCCCCGACAAATCGAGGACCAGTGTCTGCGGGCTGGGCTCCAAGAGACCGTCGATGGCCTCGCGCAGGCTATCCCGGTTCGACACATCGAGTTCCCCTTGCACGCAGAGCAAGATCTCCTGCCCGTGGCGTTGGGTCACGATGGTGAGATACGGGGAGCTGGCCATCAGGGCTCCGTTGAGGCGAAGGTCGCTGGCAGGCACAGGCGAGGCGTTTCCACCGGCCGGTGAGGCCTAAGGCTGGGTTCGCTTGAATACGAGGCTTGCCGCCAGCTGGAGCAAGGGGCCGCAGGCACAGACGACAGGTGCGAGAACATGCGCTCCACAGCGGCCGGTCTGGCTCGGCTGCTAGACCTGTGCGCCACAGATCGTCACCTCCTGGGAAGGACGATCCGCGGACACACGGCGGAACTCGGTTGAGAATCTACCGCGCGCTTGACGAACACGCAAACGACGCGCGGCCTCTAACATCCTCGAACATGCTCAAACGCTCAGACCCCTGCTGCCGAACACGAAGGGGACCGCCGGAGTGATCGCGGCCGTGCGCCCGCTGCCCGCCATGACCGTCCTCGCCCGGTTTCGTTACTGTTCTTCGTGGTTACCGGTCGGTGCTGTGTCAGCTGCCGGAAGTGTTTCGGCTGCCACGTCGGCAACACGGCGCTGCGAGTCGCGTGCCCGCTTGCGCAGCGCGCTGAAAGCAGTGACGGCGTCTAGACCCTGAGAGCCCATCAGGTAGCCGACAGCCCGCTCGATGACCACGCGATAGTCCAGGGCGTAGTGCAGCTGCCCGGCAAGGACACTGTGATCTTGAGCTGCCAGCGCGCTGCCGATGACTTCTGCGATCAGGTCACTATAGGCGCGTAGCGCCTGAACATCTGAGTCGTCCCAGTCGGCGGGCTCGTCACGGTAAACGTTCAGCGTGCCAACCGGGCTGCCGCTGAGCAGGACCGGAATGCCAGCCACCGCCCGCACTTCGGGTGGCAGATGATCTGGCAGCTGAGGCCAGCGGCTGTCGGTGCGCAGGTCGCTGCTGACCACCTCGCGCGCATAGACATAGGAGTCATAGCAAGGTCCCTGCCCCGCGAGCGCCTGGGCCTGCTCTAGCTGGCGGCCAGCCTCGTCCGAGGCGGCAACGTAGGACAGCTGCCCGGATTCGGTGATGAACATGATCCCGGCGCCGCTGCAGCCGAACACACGGTGGACGGCGTTGACGGCACGCTTCAACACAGCCACGACATCGGCATCGAACGCGGCCTGGCGTAGGCGGCGCAGGCTCGACTGCAGCGCGTTGGCGTCAATGTTCACGATCACCCCAGGCTGACGCGGTCGAATGCCACTCCCGCAGTGGCAGTCCGATATTTGCTGCCCAGCATGGCACGGTGCTTACGGGACGGTCGCAGTAACAGCCTGCCGGTGGTCAGCGAGCCCGCCTGGCCGATGCACGCCGCTGGTGATCCCGCTTAAAATCATTGTGACCGCTGGCGGCATCGGGCTGTTCTTCCACTGGTTCGGCTACTGCCACACCGATCAAGACATCGAGGCACGCGCAGCTGTTCGATGACCCAGCGCGGTCCGGGCTTAGGTTGCGAACGCTAACCGAGCATAGAAGCTGTGCGCCGGAAGCCTGGTAGGCCGCTTCCTCGCAGGCGCCTATCCCTGGTGAGTGGCCACCTGGTCAATGGTCGGCGTAGCCGATCGCGAGCGACGGTCCGCAGGGCCGCCGTTGACGCGGTGGCCGCGAGCTGGACAATCGGGAGCGAGGTCGACGGCTCGTGCCGCACCGGTGCGGCTTGCGGCGCGCGGGATGGATCTGTGCCCGGCCGACTGTGGCCCGGCGTGCGCCGGGCGGGCGTCCCCAACGCTGAGCCCGGCACTGACGCCGGGCCTGCGGCGCGCGGCGCCGCCTCGAGAGACGTACAGATAGTTCTCACCAACTGGAGCGCTCGCGGTGAAGCTCGTCCCCCGATAGCTGGGAATCCTGCCCCGCCCGCGCCGACGGTTTTACAGATCACCATGGATGCGTCTGCCGACCGAGTGTTGACGTGCGGATCCGCTGATTCGTGTTGCCGATCCTGCGCGGCCCATCCCCATGGATATCCCACACGCCCTGGGACTACGGTGTGTCAAGTCAGCGCCGCATGGCTTTGGTAGCCCGGTAGCCCGGGTGCAACCACCTGCCGCCCCCGGGTCGTCCGTACTGATGCAGGCACGATGATTGTGAGCGTGCCATGAACCCTAACGAGCCGGACGTGATCTCCTTCGGGCGGCGCCGAAGAGGCGCCAACCGGATCGCCTGGGCTGTGGTCGCGTTTCTGTCAGCCGCCCTGGCCATTGCCATCATCGCCTCTGTCCACTACCACGCCCAAGTCGTAGCGCTGCATCGGCAGGCGCGTAATGCCGCCCGGCCCGCCGTGTCCCCGACCACCTCGCCGACCTCGGCGCCTTCGTCCGGACTCACAGTATTGAGCACGAACGTAGGATTGGTTCGTGCTGTATCGCTGACCGGAGAGGTGACCTTCATTGCCGCCAATCCACCCGGCGGGATGCAGACGATCATTGCCATCATCGCGCACCTCAGCGGCGGCCGACCGCACACCAGGTACATGTTGACCGGCGGCTCCTGGACTGCCAGGAACCAGGAACCACAGGCCACAGGCCACAGGCCACAGGCCAAGAGAATCACCCCCTCGCGCTTAGCGGATATTCTGAATGACATGGACAGTCGGGCGAGTGACAAAATCCCCGGAGCCAGGGTGCGTGTCAAACGACACGTAGCAGCCT
>WNGR01001969.1_pt1 | contig 28046 bp, 32 predicted proteins | sample 5407581 | NCBI WGS metagenome assembly WNGR01 (sample SAMN13153383, study PRJNA577476) | soil metagenome | isolation source: 80 cm soil or saprolite under Garry oak tree replicate 2 | place: USA:California | collected 2016-06-15
TTACGCGGCAGGTTCGCTCACGCCGCAACAAGCGACCCGCATCGCGGCAACGCCGCGCGCGCCATTGATCGCAGGCGCTCAATCGGCCACAACAGCAGCGGCGGCACCCATGCCACAAGCTGATCCGTTCGAACCGCCGCCACCCGGCATGAGCGCCGCGCAGATGCAGGCGCGTGTGGCAGGCGCGGTGTCCCCGGCGGCTGTTTCCGCCGCTCAAGCCGGCGCCTACGACGCCGCCCCAGCTTCCTCGACTCAGCAGGCGACGGCCGCACGCACTGTCCCGCAGACAGCCGCCGCCCGTGCGCCTGACCCGATCGACGCCGCCGCCGATGCGTTCGAACCGCCGCCGCCCGCTTCAGTGGCCGCGCGCCAAGCCCAGCAAGCGGACGCGGATGGCGGCGTGCAGATCATGCGGGCCTCGACAGCCTCGCGCGGCATCCCCGCCCCCACGCAGACCACCGACGACCCCATCGCCCGTTTCGCCAACGGCAAGTTCTAACGCGGCAGCGTAGCTCACCCGGACAGCTCGCACCGCGCCGCATGATGCGCCGCACCACGGACCCGCACATCACGCCGAAGCCGCCGATCTGCTATCGTCACCGATAATTCTTCCGACAGCGGGTGGTGACGATGGATCTCGGGCTGAAAGACAAGGTGGTGTTGATCACGGGCGGCAGCAAGGGGATCGGACTTGCCTGCGCCCGCGCGTTCGCCGTGGAGGGCGCGAAGGTCGCGATCGTGTCGCGCGATCCCGCCAATCTGGCGCGCGCTTACGAGCAGCTAAAACAGGAAGGCCTGCACGTGCACCGCACGCGCGCCGATCTGCACGAGCCGCACAGCGCCGCCGATATCGTCGAGGAAGTCAGCACCGCGGTCGGCCCAATCGACGTGCTGATCAACAGCGCCGGCGCAGCCCGCCGCTATGACCCGGAAACGCTCGACGCCGACGCGTTCCGCGCCACCATGGAAGCGAAGTATTTCCCCTACATCTATCCGCAGCAGGAAGTGCTGCGCCGCATGGCCGAGCGCGTGAAGTCCGGCAACGGCGCCGAACCCGGCACGATCGTCAACATCATCGGCATGGGCGGCAAGATCGCGAGCGACATTCATATCGCCGGCGGCGCCGCGAATGCCGCGCTGATGCTCGCCACCGTCGGCCTCGCTCACTATTACGCGCGCTACGGCATCCGCATCAACGCGATCAACCCCGGTTCCACGCTGACCGAGCGGGTCGAGGAAGCGGTCAAGCTGGAAGCGACGCAGCAAGGCATCGAGAGCGCGGAGGCGCTCGCGCGCGGCCAGACCAAGGTGCCGCTCGGACGCTTTGCCAAACCGGAGGAAATCGCCGACGTCGCGCTGTTTCTGGCGAGCCGCCGCGCGAGCTATGTGACGGGCGCAATCGTCCCGATGGATGGAGCGAGCGCGCCGCTGATCTGAGCGGCGCGCTTCAAAACGCTCCGTGTGGAAATGCGCGTAAGGCCGCTGTGCCGGCCGCGCTTACAGGAGGTGATGGCCGAGCCACCAGCCGGCCGCGGCGAGCGCCGCGGAAGCCGGAATCGTCAGAATCCACGCCCAGACGATATTGCCGGCCACGCCCCAACGCACGGCGCTCAACTTCTGCGTGGCGCCGACACCGACGATCGCGCCGGTAATCGTATGCGTGGTGGACACCGGAATGCCGAGTGCCGAGGCGGTAAACAGCGTAATCGCCCCACCCGCCTCCGCGCAAAAACCGCCCACTGGCTTGAGCTTGGTGATCTTCTGGCCCATTGTGCGGACGATCCGCCAGCCGCCGAACAGTGTGCCGACGCCCATCGACAGATAACAGCCGCCGATCACCCACAGCGGCGGCGCTTCGGCGATCGACGACGCATAGCCGGTCGCGATCAGCAGCATCCAGATGATGCCGATGGTTTTCTGCGCGTCGTTGCCGCCGTGGCCGAGGCTGTACAAGCCCGCCGACACCAGCTGCAGACGCCGGAAACGCCGGTCGACCTTGCTCGGCGGCGTGCGAAAGTACAGCCACGACACCGCCAGCATGAAGAACGATCCCAGCACGAAACCGAGCAGCGGCGAGATGAAGATGAAAGCCACCGTCTTCATCAAGCCGTCGAAATTGAGCGAGCCCCAGCCCGACTTGGCGAGCGCAGCGCCCACCAGCCCGCCGATCAGCGCATGCGAGGAGCTCGACGGAATGCCGTAATGCCAGGTGATGATGTTCCAGCCGATCGCGCCGACCAGCGCGCCGAAAATCACATAGTGGTCGACGATATTCGGATCGATCGTGCCCTTGCCGACGGTCGCCGCCACTTTCAGATGGAACACGAAATACGCGACGACGTTGAACGCCGCCGCGAAGGCCACCGCCTGCTGCGGCTTCAGCACGCCTGTTGAGACGACCGTGGCGATCGAATTCGCCGCGTCGTGAAAGCCGTTCATGAAGTCGAAAATCAGTGCGACGGCGACCAGGCCGGCGACGACCCAGATAGCGAGTTGTATCGATTGCATTATGCGTTTTCCAGCACAATGCCTTCGATGATGTTGGCTACGTCCTCACACTTGTCCGTGATCGTTTCGAGCAATTCGTAAATCGCTTTCAGCTTGATCAGGGTCTTGACGTTGTCTTCTTCGCGGAAGAGTTTCGACATGGCCGAGCGCAGCACGCGGTCGGCTTCCGATTCCAGTCGGTCGATTTCCTCGCAGGCCTTGAGGATCTGGCTAGCCTGCTTCATGTCCGACAGCAGGCTGACGGCGAACTGCACGCGCTCGGAGGTCGCCGTGCAGATGTGGGCCAGCTGGCTCGCTTCCGAGGTCACCGCCTGCACGTCGTACAGCGAAATGGCGGTGGCGACGTCCTCCATCAGGTCGAGAATGTCGTCCATCGTGGTGATCAGCTTGTGGATCTCGTCGCGGTCGAGCGGCGTGATGAAGGTCTTGTGCAGCAGGTCGATGGTTTCGTGCGTGAGCTTGTCAGCAGCCTTCTCGGCTTTTTGCACGTTTTGCTTATGGGTTTCGGCGTCTTGCAGATTGTCGATCAGCAGCTCGAGTTCGTGGCTCGCCGAGACGATGCACTTTGCGTGCGCATTGAAAATTTCAAAGAACTTGCCCTCGGTGGGCATGAATCGACCGAACATTGGGATCCCGGAAATTGGTCACATAATGGCTGACATAAAACCGCCACATTGTACCGTTCCGGGGTGGATGCCGCACTTCTGAAAGCGCCGTTACAACAGGCGCGTCAGTTATCCCTTTACTTCTTTCCCTATCACTCGCCGTAGAAATTCTGCGCGCCGGCAAAATTATCGAATTTCGTATATTGACCGTGGAACGTGAGGCGAACAGGTCCGATCGGACCATTCCGCTGTTTACCGATGATGATCTCCGCCGTGCCTTTGTCGGGACTGTCCGGGTTGTAGACCTCGTCGCGGTAAATGAACAGGATCACGTCCGCGTCCTGCTCGATAGCGCCGGATTCCCGCAGGTCGGACATGATTGGCCGCTTGTTCGGACGCTGCTCAAGCCCCCGGTTGAGCTGCGACAGCGCGATCACCGGCACGTCGAGTTCCTTGGCGAGACTCTTCAGCGAACGCGAGATTTCCGAGATTTCGGTCGCGCGGTTTTCGCCGGATGAGGAGCCGCTCATCAGTTGCAAGTAGTCGATGATGATGAGGCCGAGCTTGCCGCACTGGCGCGACAGCCGGCGCGCGCGCGAACGCAATTCCATCGGATTCAGGCCGCCGGTTTCGTCGATGAAAATCTGCGCCTCGCTCATTTTTTGCACGGCGTGCGTGAGCTTCGGCCAATCCTCGTCGGTCAGGCGCCCGGTTCGCATGCGATGCTGGTCCAACCGGCCGACCGAGCCGAGCATACGCATGGTGAGTTGCGAGCCCGGCATTTCCATCGAGAACACCGCGACCGGCAAGCCGTACTCGACCGCTACGTATTCGCCGACGTTCATCGAAAACGCCGTTTTACCCATCGACGGACGGCCCGCGACGATGATCAGCTCACCGCCGTGCATCCCCGAGGTCATGCGGTCCAGATCGACAAAGCCGGTCGGCGTGCCGGTCACATCGCTCGGATTGGCGGTGTGGTAAAGCGTGTCGATCCGCTCGACCACTTGCGTCAGCAGCGGCCCGATTTCCAGGAAGCCTTGCGTACCGCGCGCGCCGTCCTCGGCGATCGAAAACACCTTCGATTCCGCCTCGTCCAGCAGTTGCCGGACTTCCTTGCCCTGCGGGTTGAATGCGTCGGCCGAGATTTCGTCTGCCACGGAAACGAGCCGGCGCAGCACGGCGCGATCGCGCACGATTTCCGCGTAGCGGCGGATATTGGCCGCGCTCGGCGTGTTCTGCGCCAAGGCGTTCAGGTACGCGAGACCGCCGACCTCCTCGGCCTTGCCCGCGGTGCCCAGCGCCTCGTAGACGGTAATCACGTCGGCCGGCCGCGTGGCCGCGATCAGCTTGCCGATGTGCTCGAAAATGATGCGGTGGTCGTAGCGGTAAAAATCGCTCTGCGACAGGAAGTCGGCGATGCGGTCCCAAGCCGCGTTGTCGAGCAGCAGGCCGCCCAGCACCGATTGCTCGGCCTCGATCGAATGCGGCGGGACTTTCAGCGACTCGAGTTGGGGATCTTTGGACGGTGCGTTCATGGAGAGGAATTATCGGGGTAAATGCGTGCCGAGGGAAATCAAAAACCGATACTTCGATGCATCGAAAACAGGCACAAAAAAAGGCAGGGGCCGGTCACCCGGCCCCTGCCCCTTGCCAGCAACGTCCTGGCGGATGCTAGATGATGCTTAGACGTGTTCGCCCAGCACCGACACCGTCACATCGACGAGAACGTCGGTGTGCAGCGAGATCTGAACCGGATGGTCGCCGACCGTCTTCAGCGGGCCTTCCGGCAGACGCACCTGCGCCTTTTCCACTGTGAAGCCTTGCTTGACCAGTGCGTCAGCGATGTCCGCGTTCGTCACCGAGCCGAACAGGCGGCCGTCCACGCCGGCCTTCTGGCCGATCTGGATCGTCGAGCCTGCCAGCTTTTCGCCTTGAGCCTGAGCGGCAGCCAGCTTTTCAGCGGCGGTCTTTTCGAGTTCAGCGCGGCGCACTTCGAATTCAGCCAGGGCTTCCTTCGTTGCACGGCGAGCTTGCTTGTTTGGGATCAGGAAGTTACGTGCGTAACCGTCCTTGACCTTCACGATATCGCCCAGGTTGCCCAGATTGACGACTTTTTCCAGAAGAATGATTTGCATTCGGATGCTCCTTATCGCGTCGTCGGGTTAGGCCTTGTGCTGGTCGGTGTACGGCACCAGCGCGAGGAAACGTGCGCGCTTGATTGCCGTGTCCAGCTGGCGTTGATAGTGCGACTTCGTACCCGTGAGACGCGCCGGCGTGATCTTGCCGTTTTCGCCGATGAAGTCCTTCAGCGTTTCGAGGTCCTTGTAGTCGATGTGATCGACGCCAGCGGCCGTGAAACGGCAGAACTTCTTGCGCTTGAAGAGCGGATTTTGTTGCTGACGACGCTTGTCGAATTTCTTACCAGTCGGGCGGGGCATGTTCAGTCCTTTCCAATGTCCTGCAATGCTGTGATGTGAAATACCAGAGTTCTTGCGTTGCGGTGCTTTTTCGCCAGAAAGCCTGTGAAGAGCGTTTCCACGCCCATCTGACAGCTTTCCAGCTTACCGCTCGCCTCGCCTGCGGCTACCGCCTGCATGGTCAGTTCGACTTGCCGGGTAATGCCGGCTTCGACGACTTCCGTGCGGTGGTGCAACGTGCAGCCTGCAATCGGAACGCCGGCGGGGGTATACCGCACCGGTTCGCGTTCGACGACGCTGGCCGTGAGTTGCAGCCGGTTCATGAGCCCTTTGACGAGAGCGACGCTTGATCTGGTAGCTTAAATGGTGTGTCTTAAGCCTGCGCTTCGGACGGTTGCGTAGCAGCCGACTTCTTGGCTTCTTCGCGCTGCACTTCCTTCATCATCGGCGACGGGCCGGTTTCGGCCTTCTTCATCTTGACGATCAGGTGACGCAGAACGGCGTCGTTGAACTTGAATGCGTGTTCCAGCTCGTCGAGCGTGGTTTGGTCGCATTCGATGTTCATGCAGACGTAGTGAGCCTTCGCGAGTTTCTCGATCATGTAGGCCAGTTGGCGGCGGCCCCAGTCTTCGATACGGTGGATCTGGCCACCGTGCGAGGTGATCGTGCTCTTGTAACGCTCGATCATGGCGGGCACTTGCTCGCTCTGATCGGGGTGCACAATAAAGACGATTTCATAATGACGCATACACACTCCTTGTGGACTTGTGGATTAAAGCCACCCGGGCGTCGGAACCGGTGTGGCAAGTGAGAAGCCGAAGAGTGTAACCCGAATGGGGCCGGGTTGCAAGATATCCCGTTATTGCGACGCGCGAATCGGGTGTGTTTTCAAAGGTTTAGACGCCGCAAAAACGAGAGGAAAGCCGCCAGCTAATAGGCCGGACGGTTCCAGTAATCGTCGCTCGCGTACACCTCTTTCAGATAATCGATGAAATAGCGCACCCTGGCCGGCACATAACGCTGCTGCGGGTAGACCGCGAGAATGTCGTAATCGGGCAGCGCGAATTCGTCGAGCACGGTTTCCAGCTCGCCGCGCGCCAGTTGCTGCTGGATTTCCCACGTCGAGCGCCAGCCGAGCCCAAGCCCTTCCGACACCCAGCGATGCAGCAGCTCGCCGTCGTTGCAGTCGAGCGAGCCACCCACGCGCACCGTCGCCAGCTTGCCGTTGCGGCGAAAGTACCAGCCGCGGTTCTGTCCCCCTTGCAGATTGAAGGCGAGGCAGTTGTGACGCGGCAGATCCTCGAGCGTTTCAGGCTTGCCGTGCTTGCGGAAGTACGCCGGCGTGCCGCATACCACGCGCCGGTTCGACGCCAGCTTCACCGCGACGAAATTCGGATCCACCGCCCCGCCGATCCGGATCGACAGGTCGTAACCCTCGCGCACCAGATCCACGACCCGGTCCGTCAGATTGAACGACACCTGCAATTCGGGTTTGTCGGCGATAAAGGCCGGGGCGAGCGGCGCGACGTGCTTGCGCCCGAACGCGGCCGGCGCCGACACGATCAGATGACCGTTCACCGCGCGCCGTCCGGCGCTCAGTTCGTTTTCCGCCTGGTCCCATTCGGTCAGGAGGCCGCGGCAGCGCTCCAGAAACGCGGCGCCCTCCTCGCTGACGACGAGCCGGCGCGTCGAGCGGTACATCAGCTTCACGCCCAGGCGCTTTTCCAGCGCGTCGATCCGGCGGCCGAGAATCACCGGCGACACGCCCTCTTCCAGCGCGGCCGCCGCGAGGCTGCCCGCGTCCGCGACGCGCACGAAGGTTTCGATCTGCTTGAAGCGGTCCATGTCTGTCTCCTGCCGTCTCGGGCCATTCCATACTTTTTGTTTCGAAATAAGTGACCCGGACTGATCTTATCAAACCTTTAGGTCAGGCCTAAAGTGCATTCGACAATGTTTAGTTCGCCAGTTCGTTGCAGCTTCATTCGCGGGTTTAGCCCGCCCCAGACATTCAGGAGACATTCATGGCCAAGATGAGAGCCGTCGACGCAGCCGTGCTGGTGCTCGAAAAAGAAGGCATCGACACCGCATTCGGCGTTCCGGGCGCTGCGATCAACCCGTTCTACTCGGCCATGCGCAAGGCGGGCAACATCAGCCACGTGCTGGCGCGGCACGTGGAAGGCGCGTCGCACATGGCCGAGGGCTATACCCGCGCCCAGCCCGGCAATATCGGCGTGTGCATCGGCACGTCGGGCCCCGCCGGCACCGACATGATCACCGGTTTGTACTCCGCTCAGGCCGACTCGATTCCTATTCTGGCCATCACGGGCCAGGCGCCGCGCGCGCGTCTGTACAAGGAAGACTTTCAGGCCGTCGACATCGAATCGATCGCCAAGCCTGTCACCAAATGGGCCGTCACCGTGCGTGAGCCGGCGCTGGTGCCGCGCGTGTTCCAGCAGGCATTCCACCTGATGCGCTCGGGCCGTCCGGGCCCGGTGCTGGTTGACCTGCCGATCGACGTGCAGCTCGCCGAAATCGAATTCGACATCGACACGTACGAACCGCTGCCGGTCTACAAGCCCAAAGCGACGCGCAAACAGATTGAAGCCGCGCTGAACCTGCTGAACGACTCGGACAAGCCGCTGATCGTCTCGGGCGGCGGCGTGCTGAACGCGGCCGCTGAAGACCTGCTCGTCGAATTCGCCGAAACCATCGGCGTGCCGGTGATCCCGACGCTGATGTCGTGGGGCGCGATACCCGACGACCATCCGCTGATGGCCGGCATGGTCGGCCTGCAAACCTCGCACCGCTACGGCAACGCGACGATGCTCGCCTCCGACTTCGTGCTCGGCATCGGCAACCGCTGGGCGAACCGTCATACGGGCAGCATCGAGGTCTATACCAAGGGCCGTAAGTTCGTGCATGTGGACATCGAGCCGACGCAGATCGGCCGCGTGTTCGGACCGGACCTCGGCATCGTGTCGGACGCGAAGGCGGCGCTCGAACTGTTCGTTGAAGTCGCGAAAGAATGGAAGGCTGCGGGCAAGCTGAAGGACCGCGGCGCATGGGTCGCCGATTGCCAGCAACGCAAGCGGACGATGCATCGCAAGACGCACTTCGACAACGTGCCGATGAAGCCGCAGCGCGTCTACGAAGAGATGAACCAGGTGTTCGGCCGCGATACCTGCTACGTGAGCACGATCGGTTTGTCGCAGATTGCCGGCGCGCAATTCCTGCACGTCTACAAGGCGCGCAACTGGATCAACTGCGGCCAGGCGGGCCCGCTCGGCTGGACGATTCCGGCGGCGCTCGGCGTGCGCGCGGCGGACCCGCAACGTCCGATCGTCGCGCTTTCGGGCGACTACGACTTCCAGTTCATGATCGAAGAGCTGGCCGCGGGCGCGCAATTCAAGCTGCCGTATGTGCACGTGGTGGTGAACAACTCGTACCTCGGCCTGATCCGCCAGGCACAGCGCGCGTTCGACATGGACTTCTGCGTGCAGCTCGGCTTCGAGAACATCAACTCGCCGGAGACCAACGGCTACGGCGTGGACCATGTCGCGGTGGCCGAAGGCCTGGGTTGCAAGGCGATCCGCGTGTTCAAGCCGGAAGAGCTGAAGCCCGCGCTGTTGAAAGCGCAATCGATGCTCTCAGAGTTCAGCGTCCCGGTGATCGTCGAAGTGATTCTGGAGCGCGTGACCAACATTTCGATGGGCGCCGAGATCGACGCGATCAACGAGTTCGAGGAACTGGCCGCGACGCGCGACGACGCGCCGACCGCGATCAGCATGCTCGACTGAGCTTCCTGACGCCTTGAACAGATAAGCATCGACATGAGCGCGGTTCAGCAGCACCGGACCGCGCTCAAGAAGCCACTCCCCTGACCGACCAGCGAGACTTAAGCACCATGCCGAAATTTGCAGCGAATCTAACCATGCTGTTCAACGAAGTCCCGTTCCTCGACCGCTTTGCGGCCGCTGCGGCCTCCGGCTTTCACGCCGTCGAATTCCTGTTTCCGTATCCGTATCAGATCGCTGAACTGAGCGAACGTCTGCAGCAGAATCGCCTGAAGCTCGTCCTGCACAACCTGCCCGCGGGCAACTGGGAAGCCGGCGAGCGCGGCATTGCGTGCCTGCCGGATCGCATGAGCGAGTTTCAGGAAGGCGTCGGCCGCGCGATCGAATATGCGAAGGCTTTGAAGGTGCCGCAGTTGAACTGCCTCGTCGGCATTCCGACTGCGGGTGTCGACGCGGACAAGGCGCGCTCGACCATCGTCGAGAACCTGCGCTTCGCCGCTGGCGAACTGAAGAAGGCCGGCATCAGGCTGCTGGTCGAGCCGTGCAATTCCTACGACATCCCCGGCTTCGCACTGAACCGTTCGGCCGAGGGCCTCGACGTGATTCGCGCCGTGGATTCGGACAATCTGTTCCTGCAGTACGACATCTATCACATGCAACGGATGGAAGGCGAACTCGCGGCGACGATCAGGAAGAACCTGCCGCAGATCGCGCATATCCAGCTCGCCGACAACCCCGGGCGCAACGAGCCGGGCACCGGCGAAATCAACTACCCGTTCCTGTTCGATCTGCTCGACTCGCTCGGCTACGACGGCTACGTCGGTTGCGAATACAAGCCGCGCACGACCACGACGGCCGGCCTCGGCTGGGTGCAGAGCGTGGCCGGGCAGACCCGCGGCGCGGCCCACGCCGCTGCCTGACTTATCGGTCCAGGCACAGCACGCCCGAAGGAAGTCCCCTTGAGGGACCCCAAACAACACTGGAGATTCAGACACATGGCAAAGATCGGTTTCATCGGCCTCGGCATCATGGGCGCGCACATGGCGCGCAACCTCATCAAGGGCGGTCATTCGCTGTTCGTGAACGGCGCGTACCCGGTGCCGGAAGATCTGGGCAAAACGACCACCGTGGTCGCCAATTCGACCGCTGTCGCGCAAGCCGCCGACATCGTCATCATCATGGTGCCGGACACGCCTGACGTCGCTAACGTGCTGTTCGCCGACGACGGCGTCGCCGCCGGTCTCACGAAGGGCAAGCTCGTGATCGACATGAGCTCGATCTCCCCGCTCGACACGCAAGCGTTTGCGAAGAAGATCAACGCGCTCGGCGTCGATTACCTCGACGCGCCGGTGTCCGGCGGCGAAGTCGGCGCGCGTGAAGCCACGCTGACGATCATGGTGGGCGGCCCGGAAAAAGCCTTCGCATTAGCCAAGCCGTTGTTCGAACTGATGGGCAAGAACATCTCGCTGATCGGCGAGAACGGCGCAGGTCAAACCTGCAAGGTCGCAAATCAGATCATCGTCGCGCTGAACATCGAAGCGGTGGCCGAAGCGTTGCTGTTCGCCTCGCGCTCAGGCGCCGATCCGGAACGTGTGCGCCGTGCGTTGATGGGCGGCTTCGCTTCGTCGCGGATTCTCGAAGTGCATGGCGAACGCATGACCAAGCGCACGTTCAATCCGGGCTTCCGCATCGAACTGCATCAGAAGGATTTGAATCTCGCGCTCGACGGCGCCCGCAAGCTCGGCATCGCGCTGCCGCATACGGCGAGCGCGCAGCAACTGTTCAGCGTGTGCGTGGCGAACGGCGGCAAGGCATGGGATCACTCTGCAATGGTGCGCGCTTTGGAAATCATGGCGAATTATGAGGTCGCGCAAGCGCCGGATAGCGAAGCGAAGGCTGCTTAAGTCGTAATACGGGTTGCCGTGACCGCTGCTTCGTTAGCTTTATCTTCGTTGTCACGGCAATCACAGGTGGGGCGTCCGTTCCGTCGCGCGGCATGCGCGGCGGAGCGGGCAAATCGTGCCGCTCTGGGCTGAGAGCGGCACAGTGGGGTCCGCAGCGGCACCCGGCGGCGCCGGGGAAGCCTTGGTCGGTCAGACGTCGTCGTCGGGTGTCCGGCTGTCGGATTTCATCGTCATGCTTTTTCCGCCAATCTCTCGCAGCGAGTGCACCATGCACCCCGCTTGCTTGCACGTCTGTTTGCATTTGCTTGCAACTGCCCGCACCCGCGCGCACCTTTTTTGACACATCGTTCAGCGCTTTTCTCCTACACTCCTTGAGTCTGCTTGCTTGCGTTTCAGGCGTCCCGTGCCGCTCTTCGCAGTGAGCGTCATCCGCTTCGTTCGCCTGATTCGCAACCAGTGCACAACCCGTGCGCAAAGTGTTCTTGCGCCACCACGTTAGGAGTGTGATCCATGGGTATTCTCAGTTTCATCAAGGAAGCCGGCGAAAAACTGTTCGGCGCCGCCTCGACCTCCGCGCAAGCCGCGCCTGCCGCGCCCGACCTTGCTGCGCTGAATAAAACCGCGGGCGACGCGATCGCCACGTATATCCGCACCCAGGGTCTGGACGCCGCCAACCTGCAGGTGGCGTACGACGGCACGAGCCACACCGTCACCGTGTCGGGCGAGGCGGCCGATCAGCCGACCAAGGACAAGATCCTGGTGGCGGCGGGCAACGTGCAGAACGTCGACAAAGTCGACGATCAACTGACCGTCACCACGCCCGCGCCGGCGCCCACGCAGTTTCATACTGTCGTGTCCGGCGACAATCTGTGGAAGATTGCGGAGAAGTACTACGGCAGCGGCGCGAAGAACGACGTGATCTTCCAGGCCAACACGCCGATGCTGAAGAGCCCGGACAAGATCTATCCGGGTCAGGTGTTGGTGATTCCGCCGCAGTAATGAGCCGTTGCGATAATCGTCGCAGCAGGCGGTAAGCCACGCGCGGAAACAACAACGCGGCGCCCCGGTTGATGACTCGAGCGCCGCGTTGTCATTGAACGGTCATGCGTGTGACCGTGACTCCTGCCGCGTCAATACGTATCGAAGACCTTTTGCAGCATAACCGGTCCCGTGCCACCCGCGGCCAATGCCAGCATCAGCAGCACACGCGCCTTGTACGGATTCAGCGAGCCCGCGCTGACGAAACCGAGTGAGTCGTCCGCGGCCGCGCCGTTGTGCATCACGTGCCCTGAACCCACGCGTGACGAGCGCACCACCGCCACGCCTTGCGAGGCCGCATCGGCCAATGCCTGTTGCATCGACGCGTGAATCGAGCCATTGCCCGTGCCGGCCACCACGATGCCGCGCACGCCGGCGGCAACGAGCGCGTCCACGGCGATCCGCGATACGCCGGCATAGCTCGTGACGATCTCCACATGCGGCCACTTCGCGCCGATCACGAATTCGGTCGCGAGCGTGTGCGGACGCACCACGCCGCGCTGGAATTCGACCCGGCCGTCCTGCACCCAGCCGAGCGCGCCGATCTCCGGCGAGTGGAACGCATCGACGGCGTACGTGCTCGTCTTGACCACGTCGCGCGCGCTGTGAATCTTGTTGTTGAAGGCCACCAGCACGCCCTGCCCCCGCGAGCCCGCGTTCGCCGCAACCGTCACGGCGTTCAGCAGATTCAGCGGACCGTCGGCCGACAGCGCCGACGCCGGACGCATCGCCGCGCTCAGTACGACCGGCTTGTCCGATTTGACGGTCAGATGCAGCAGATAGGCGGTTTCTTCGAGCGTGTCGGTGCCGTGCGTGACGACCACGCCGTCGATGTCGTCGGCGGCGAGCAGCGTGTTGATGCGTTGCGCGAGCGCGGTCCATAGCGGCAGCGCCATGTCCTTGCTGTCGATGCTGGCGAGCTGCTCGGGCGCGATTCGCGCCACCGCGGACAAGGCCGGCACCGCGGCCAGCAATTGATCGACGCCGACCACGCCCGCCTGGTAGCCGGACGTGTTGGTGGCGTCCGCGGCCGCGCCGGCGATCGTGCCACCGGTTGCCAGCACGGCGATGCGCGGCAGCGCTGGCGTCGCGCCCTGGTTGGAAGGCGTCGCGGAAGAGAAAGTCGGAGTATTCATGGCGGCGATTGTAAGCGATGCGCCGCGTGCCTCAAACCGCCTCGCGCAATTGCGCGGCGATCTCCGCTTCGTTCAACTGCGGCGCGAACATCTCGATCAGACGATACGCATACGCGCGCAGGAACGCCCCCTTGCGCAGACCGACCCGCGTCGTGCTCGCCTCGAACAGATGCTGTGTATCCAGCGCCACCAGTTCGGTATCGCGCTTCGGATCGTAGGCCATCGCCGCGACCACGCCGATGCCCATGCCGAGCTCGACGTAGGTCTTGATCACGTCGGCATCGATCGCGGTCAGCACGACGTCGGGCAACGCGCCTGCTTTGGCGAACGCCTGGTCGATGTGCGAGCGGCCCGTGAAGTCCTGGTCGTACGTGACGATCGGGAATTCGGCGATCTCGTCGAGCGTCAGATTCTCACGGCCCACGAGCGGATGATCCTTCGGCACGACCACGACGTGATGCCACGAGTAGCACGGGAACGTGACGATGTCCGGAAAGCGGTCGAGCGCTTCGGTCGAGATGCCGATATCCGCTTCGCCGTTGATGATCATCTGCGCGATCTGCTGCGGGCTGCCCTGGCGCAACGCCAGATGCACTTTCGGAAACACCTCGGTGAATTGACGGATCACCTTCGGCAGCGCATAGCGTGCCTGCGTGTGAGTGGTCGCCACGACCAGGTGGCCGCTGTCCTGATCGGCGAACTGGCGCGCGACGCGGCGCAGATTCTCCGCGTCGAGCAGCATCCGCTCGATCAGTTGATGCACCGCCTTGCCCGGCTCGGTGAGACCCGTCAGGCGCTTGCCGCGTCGAATGAAAATGTCGACGCCGAGTTCGTCCTCGAGATCCTTGATCTGTTTCGATACGCCCGACTGCGACGTGTACAACACGTTCGCCACCTCGGTCAGATTCATGTTCTGACGCACGGCCTCGCGCACGAAGCGCAATTGCTGGAAGTTCATCTGTATGTCTCCGGTTCAGCCAGAGTGGAGTTATTTGAGTTCGATTGAAACGCCGGGTGTCGTTGCTCGCTTCACCGCGTTTTCACTGCGCCGGAAATACACGCAGCGCACGCGGCACGGCGGTCACGCCATCGCCGACCGCCAGTTGCAGATCGCGCCACGCTTCGCGATCGAGTTCGGCTTCGAGCAGGTTGCCCTCGCGGCCCGCGAGTTCGACACGCACCGAGCCGCCCAGCGTCACCACGCGCCGCACGTCGACAATGATGCCTTCGCGATGCCCGGACGCCTGGCGATACAACTGCAGATCGTGCGGGCGCACATAAGCGAACGCCGGACCGCGGAAATCAGCCTTGATCGCGACCGGCAGCGCGGCGCCGTCGACCACGAAGCCGCTCGAATCGACGTTGCCGTGCAGGCGGTTCGCCGCGCCGAGAAACTCGTAGACGAACGAGGTTTGCGGATGGTCGTACACGTCCTGCGGACTGCCCACCTGCTCCACGTGCCCGCGATTGAGCACGACGATGCGGTCGGCCACTTCAAGCGCTTCTTCCTGGTCGTGCGTGACGAAGATCGTCGAGATATGCAGATCGTCATGCAGACGCCGCAGCCAGCTGCGCAATTCCTTGCGCACTTTCGCGTCGAGCGCGCCGAACGGTTCGTCGAGCAGCAGCACCTTGGGCTCGACCGCCAGCGCGCGCGCCAGCGCGATCCGCTGCCGCTGGCCGCCCGACAGTTCCGACGGATAACGTTGCGCAAGCCAGTCGAGTTGCACGAGCTTCAGCAGTTCATGCACCTTCTCGCGAATCACCGCTTCCGAAGGACGCTCCTTGCGCGGCTTCACGCGCAAGCCGAACGCGACGTTCTCGAACACCGTCATATGACGGAACAGCGCGTAATGCTGGAACACGAAGCCGACTTCGCGTTCGCGCGCGCCGACCGTCGCGACGTCCTGCCCTTGCAGCACGACCTGGCCGCCGTCCGCGTATTCGAGCCCGGCGATCACCCGCAACAAGGTCGTCTTGCCACAACCCGACGGCCCGAGCAGCGCAACCAGTTCACCCGGCGGGAAATCGAGCGAGACGTTATCGAGCGCGACGAAATCGCCGAAGCGCTTCTGCAGGTTACGAACGGTGATACCCATTACAGCTCTCCTTGCTTGAGCGGGTGTTGCCGCGATGCATTGACGGACTGCGAGGCGGACTGTGAAGCGGACGACGGCGTGACGGGACCGGCATACGCGGGCACATCGCGCGCGGCCGACAGTTCCGCCGACATATGGCGCTCGGCGAGCAGTTTCAGCGCGAGCGTGACGAGTGCCAGCAACGCAAGCACCGACGCCACGGCGAACGCCGCCGAGAAGTTGTATTCGTTGTAGAGAATTTCGACGTGCAGCGGCATCGTGTCGGTCTGGCCGCGAATATGGCCCGACACCACCGACACCGCGCCGAACTCGCCCATCGCCCGCGCGTTGCACAGAATCACGCCGTACAGCAGGCCCCATTTGACGTTCGGCAGCGTGACACGGCGGAAAATCTGCCAGCCCGACGCGCCGAGCACATGCGCGGCTTCTTCCTCGTCGTTGCCTTGCGCCTGCATCAGCGGAATCAGTTCGCGCGCGACGAATGGAAACGTGACGAAGGTCGTCGCCAGCACGATGCCCGGCACCGCGAAGATGATCTGCACGTTATGGTCTTGCAGCCACGGACCGAACCAGCCTTGCGCGCCGAACATCAGCACGTAGATCAAGCCCGAGATCACCGGCGAAACCGAGAACGGCAGATCGATCAGCGTGGTCAACAGCGCTTTGCCGCGGAATTCGAACTTGGCGATACACCATGAAGCCGCGAGACCGAACACGAGGTTCAGCGGCACGGCGATCGCGGCGGTGATCACGGTGAGCTTGATCGCCGACAGCGCATCCGGATCGGCGAGCGATTCCAGATAGAAGCCAAGGCCCTTGTTCAACGCCTGATAGAACACGGCGACGAGCGGCACGACCAGAAACAGCGTAAGAAAGAGCAGCGCGACGCCGGTCAGAATCCAGCGCACCACAGGCGGTTCGGTCACCGGATCGGGCCGGCGCGCGACGTTGAGCGGCGCGCGCGGCGCCACGGCCGCGGCCGCGGTATCGGAGCTATCCGCGCTATCCATGCGATCGGCGCCGTTGGCGGAATGGCGGCTCATCGCACACCTCCGCCGATCGCCGCCACGCTTGCGGGGGCAGGCGCTGGGCCCGCGCCGCCGCGTCCCGTGCGGCGCTGCAGATACCACTGCAAGGTATTGATGAACAACAGCATCAGGAACGACACCACCAGCATCACCACGGCCAATGCCGTGGCGCCCGCGTAATCGTATTGCTCGAGCTTGGTGATGATCAGGAGCGACGTGATCTCCGACTTCATCGGCACGTTGCCGGCGATGAAAATCACCGAGCCGTATTCGCCGAGTGCGCGCGCGAACGCCAGCGCGAAGCCCGTCAGCAAGGCCGGCAACACCGCCGGCAACACGACGCGGCGAAACGTCAGCCAACGCGAGGCGCCGAGGCACGCGGCCGCCTCCTCCTGTTCGCGCTCGAACTCCTCGAGCACCGGCTGCACGGTCCGCACGACGAACGGCAAACCGATGAACGTCAGCGCGATCAATACACCCGCCGGCGTAAATGCGATCTTGATGCCGAGCGGCTCGAGAAACTGTCCGATCCAGCCGTTGCCCGCGTACACGGCCGCGAGCGAAATGCCGGCCACCGAGGTCGGCAGCGCGAACGGCAGATCGACCACCGCGTCGACAATGCGCTTGAACGGAAACGTGTAGCGCACCAGCACCCACGCCACCAGAAAGCCGAACACCGCGTTGATCAGCGCGCCGCCGAGCGCCGAGAAGAACGTCAGGCGATACGACGCGAGCACGCGCGGCGAACTCACCGCGCGCACGAACTGAGCCCAATCGAGCGTCGCGGTCTTGAGGAAGGTTGCTGCAAGCGGAATCAGCACCACGAGGCTCAGATAAGCCACCGTAATGCCGAGTGTCAGGCCAAAACCGGGCAAGGCGCTCGGTTTTCGGAAGGTCAACGTCGTCATGCTGGATACTCTTTCAGGATTCACGCCTGCGTTTTCTGGCCGCCGGGCCCTGGCTGGCCAAAAGCGCGCCCACTGGGCGCGCTCGGGACTGACGCGTTACCGCGTCTCTTTGTCGATGCCGCTGCCGGCACCGGCAGCCTTACTGTGGCTGATAGATCGAATCGAATACGCCGCCGTCGGCGAAGTGCGTTTTCTGCGCGTTCGTCCAGCCGCCGAACGAGTCGTCCACCGTGTACAGCTTCAGCTTCGGAAACTTCGAGGTCAACTCCGCCGGCACCTTGTTCGAACGCGGACGGTAGAAGTTCTTCGCTGCGATCTCCTGGCCCTGCTCGCTGTACAGGAAGTTCAGATACGCTTCGGCCAGCTTGCGCGTGCCGTGCTTGTCGACGACCTTGTCCACCACGGCAACCGGCGGCTCCGCCAGAATGCTCACCGACGGCACGACGATTTCGAATTTGTCCGGGCCGAACTCCTTCAGCGACAGAAACGCTTCGTTTTCCCATGCGATCAGCACGTCGCCGATCCCGCGTTGCACGAAGCTGGTGGTCGCGCCACGCGCGCCCGAATCGAGCACGCCGGCATTCTTATAAAGCTTGCCGACGAATTCCCTGGCCTTCTGGTCGTTGCCGCCCGGCTGGTGCGCGGCATACGCCCACGCCGCGAGGTAGTTCCAGCGCGCGCCGCCCGAGGTCTTCGGGTTCGGCGTGACGATCGAGACGCCCGGCTTGATCAGATCGTCCCAGTCCTTGATGTGCTTCGGGTTGCCCTTGCGCACCAGAAACACGATCGTCGACGTGTACGGCGACGCGTTGTCCGGCAGACGCTTTTGCCAGCCCTTGTCGAGCAAGCCCTTGCTAGCCAGCGCGTCGATGTCGTAGGCGAGCGCGAGGGTCACGACGTCCGCCTGCAGGCCGTCGAGCACCGAGCGCGCCTGCGCGCCCGAGCCGCCGTGCGACTGCTTGAAGGTGATCGTCTCGCCGGTCTTCGCCTTCCATTCCTTGCCGAACGCCTGGTTGACGTCCTGGTAGAGCTCGCGCGTCGGGTCGTACGACACGTTCAGCAGCGTCGTGTCGGCGGCGTGCGCCTGCGCCGCGACGCCGAGCGCGGCCGCCGCGCCGAAGGCGAGCGCCGCGATGAGTTTCTTCGTCCTGCCTGCCAGCCCCGTGCCTTGATGGTTCATGCCAACTTTCTCCGCGTTGTGGTCCGTTGAAAACAGCGTGTGGTGTTGTTTTGCGTGGTCTTGCGTGCCGCCACCTGTACGTGAGCGCCAACTGGAGGCCAGTCTATCGAAGGGCTTTCATCATTAAAAATAATGTTTCTTCATTCTTTAATACGCAAAAGTGGTAATGACAGCTGGATAAGGCGTTGCGGCACGAAAACGGACGTTAAGACGTCCATTTTCGGCGCTCCAACGTCCCCCTTGGGCACGAACTTAAAGTAAAGCTTGAATTGCGCCGGATACTGTATAAAAATACAGGCACCTGTTCATACATACAGTGGCCATGACAAAACTCACCGCACGACAGCAGCAGGTTTTCGATCTGATCCGCCGGGCCATCGAACGCACCGGTTTTCCCCCCACCCGCGCGGAGATCGCCGCCGAGCTGGGTTTCAGTTCTGCCAATTCGGCAGAAGAACATCTGCGCGCGCTCGCTCGCAAGGGTGTGATCGAACTGGCGGCCGGCGCGTCGCGCGGCATACGTCTCCTCGCCGGCCCCGAAGATTCGCCGTACCAGTTCACCCTGCCGCACGCGAGCATCATGCAACTGTCGTTGCCGCTGATCGGCCGGGTCGCCGCGGGTAGTCCGATACTCGCGCAGGAACATATCTCGCAACACTACGCGTGCGACCCGGCGCTGTTCTCGAGCAAGCCCGATTACCTGCTGAAAGTGCGCGGTCTGTCCATGCGCGACGCCGGCATCTTCGACGGTGATCTGCTCGCGGTGCAAAAGAGAAGCGAGGCGAAAGACGGCCAGATCATCATCGCCCGGCTCGGCGACGACGTCACGGTCAAGCGCCTGAAACGCCGGCCCAACGGCATCGAGCTGATCGCCGAGAACCCCGATTACGACAACATCTTCGTTGAAACCGGCAGTGCGGATTTCGCGCTGGAGGGTATTGCCGTCGGGCTGATCCGCCCCGGAGAGTTTTAACCCACCCGCTCGCCGGTTCGCCGAATCGAAGCCGCCCCAACGTTGAATCGCCTGGAGAGACTCATGGAACGCCTTGCCCGCCTGCTGCCTTTTCGCCAGTTCGGTCGTCTGCGCCGTCTGCGCAAGCTGGTGCCCTGCTCACTGAACGGAGCGTCCGCAGTCAGCACGCCATCGCTGTTCGACTCGGCCCCCAGCGTATCGAGCCTGCCGTCGTCGTTGCCGGCGTTTGCCCGTGTGTCGTTGAATGCCGGGTTGAATATGGCGGAGCCGGCGCGGCGCGCACCGGTGCGTGTTTATCACGGGCCGTCGCGGCTCATCATGGTCGGCACCATGGAGGCCGTGTGCCGCATGATCGATCGCTGCATTGCTGACGAGGCCAATCTGCACGGGGCGGTATTCGAGTCCTGAACGCCTTTCAGATATCGCATCGCGTGGGATCGTTTTTGCGTGGCCACGGTCCACGTTAGATCACACCTGATGGAGAATCCCACCCCATGGCAGTTCCGACACGCACGAAGCGCGGCGCCAGCGGGCCGCTGATCGTCACTCTGATCGTGATTGTGGTGATCGCGGCGCTGGGGTTTGTTTACGCGTCGCCGTATATCGCGCTGAACAACCTGAAACGCGCGGCGGATGCGCGCGACGCGCAAACCGTCAATCAGTACGTCGACTTTCCTGCATTGCGCGAAAGCCTGAAGCAGCAGGTCACCGGCTTGCTGACACGCCGGCTCGACGCGCAGGGCAACGGCAATCCGTTAGCCGCGATCGGCGCGATGATCGGCGTGGCATTGATCGGTCCGCTGGTGGACGCTTATGCGACGCCGGACGGCGTGGCGGCATTGCTGAACGGCATGCCGCCGCGCGGCAATCCTGGCGAGCGGCCGCCTGCACCGCCTGTGGCCAACAATCCGCCTGCAACGCCCGCACCCGGGCCGCTGCCTGCATCGCCCGCCGCTGGAGGAAGCTCGGCCAACAGCGCCGAAAACAATAACGCCGCGCCCCCGCAGCCGCCGGAAACCACGGCGGGCTATCGCAGCCTCAACGAGTTCGCCGTCACCTACCGGCATGGCGCCGGCGACGCGCGTTATTCGGCGATCTTCCAGCGCGAAGGTTTGCTCACCTGGAAGCTGGCCGCGGTCAACTTAAACGAGTGATTGTGTGGCCGCGCGGACAGACCTGAGCGAGCTAACCGTTCGGCCGGCTGTTGCGACACGCTATCCACGCGCCCTCTTTACCGCGCATCAAGCCGCCGCTTGCTGCTGCTCCTGCGCGGAAGAACACGCCACCAGAATGCTGCACGAGACGCGGTCGAGCAGCGGCGTATTGCCCGCGCCCATCCACCATCGCGACAAACCGGTGCGGCAACGGTGGCCGACCACCACGAGGTCCACGTTCAACTCATTGGCGAGATTCGCGATCTCGTCGATCGGATGGCCGAAGGCAAAGTGCCCTTGCGCGATGACGCCACGCTCGGTCAGCCAGTCCACTCCTTCCTGCAGAATGTCGCGGGCGGTCTTTTCGAAACTGCCGCAGGCCACATCGGTCAGCAGGCCCGCGCTTTGCGCAATGCTCGAACGCATATCGACCACGGACAGCAAGTGCGTTTCCGCCTTCAGATCCAACGCCAGGTCGGCGCCGCAACGCAACGCTTTGCGGCCTTCGCGCGAGCCGTCGTAGCACAGCAGGATTTTGTTGTAGCTCGCCATGATTTTCTCCCTACCCGCGGGAAGCGCGGTCTTAATGAATCATGGTGCGCCGCAATTCAGGTTGCAAGGGATGGAAGACGCTAAGTGCGTGCTGACCGGTTGCGTGCGGGATTTTGGGCCGGGTCGATGTTGTTTTGCGGGCTTTGCTGCAATGCAAGAAACGACGTCAGGACCGCTGCGCGCCCACCTACGCCAGTCCGCCGATGCCCTAGAATAGGCGGCCTTCCCGGTCATTAGCATCATTAGCGCGTTTTCCCCGGAGCCCCGATCGATCCATGTCTGAAGCCCCCATTGAATTCCAGCAGGTCAAAAAAAGCTACGGCGAAAAAACGGTCGTCGACGGGCTCTCGTTTCATGTCGACGCCGGCGAATGCTTCGGCTTGCTCGGCCCGAACGGCGCGGGCAAGACCACCACGTTGCGCATGCTGCTCGGCATCGCCGCGCCGGATGCCGGCGCGATCCGTCTGTGCGGCGAGCCGATTCCGCGCCGCGCGCGCGTGGCGCGGGCGCGCGTCGGCGTGGTGCCGCAGTTCGACAATCTCGATCCCGACTTCACGGTGCGCGAGAACCTGCTGGTGTTCGGCCGTTACTTCGGCCTGAGCGCCGCGCAATGCCGCGCGATGGTGCCCTCGCTGCTCGAATTCGCGCGCCTCGAAAGCAAGGCGGATGCGCGCGTGAGCGAACTGTCGGGCGGCATGAAGCGGCGCCTGACGCTCGCGCGCGCGCTCGTCAACGATCCCGACGTGCTGATCATGGACGAGCCGACCACCGGCCTCGATCCCCAGGCGCGGCATCTGATCTGGGAGCGGTTGCGCTCGTTGCTTGCGCGCGGCAAGACGATCCTGCTGACCACGCACTTCATGGAAGAAGCCGAACGGCTCTGCAACCGGCTATGCGTGATCGAGGAAGGACGCAAGATCGCCGAAGGCGAGCCGAGCGCATTGATTGCCTCGGAGATCGGCTGCGATGTCATCGAGATCTTCGGCCCCGACCCGGTCGCGTTGCGTGACGAGCTGGCGCCGCTCGTCGAACGAACCGAGATCAGCGGGGAGACGCTCTTCTGCTATGTGAACGACGCGCAGCCGGTGCATGCGCGACTCAAGCAGCGTGCCGATCTACGCTATCTGCATCGTCCGGCGAATCTGGAAGATGTGTTCCTGCGGCTCACCGGCCGCGAGATGCAGGACTGATGCCGCCGGGCGCATCCTCTACCGCTACAACGACACCGCACGAGACACGCAATGGACGCACGCACTTACGAAACGCACGGCGACGCGCCGTCGAAGCAGGAACCCTTCGCCGCGTTGCCCGCGAACGCCGTGAACTGGATTGCGGTGTGGCGCCGCAATTATTATCGCGTTTCTGGCGGCGGGCACGGTGGCCTCGAGCGTGATGATGTCCGCGAGTTTCGAGTCGATGTACTCGGGCTTCTCGCGCATGCACGTGCAGCGCACGTGGGAGGCGATCATGCATACGCCGCTCACGCTCGGCGACATCGTGCTCGGTGAAGTGATATGGGCGGGCAGCAAGTCGATGCTGTCCGGCGCGGCCATCATGCTGGTGGCCGGCGCGCTCGGCTATGCGAACTTCCCGTCGATGCTGCTGGCATTGCCGGTGATCGTGCTGACCGGGCTCGCGTTTGCAAGCATCGCAATGGTGGTGACGGCGCTCGCGCCATCGTATGACTTCTTTATGTTTTACCAGACGCTGGTGTTGACGCCGATGCTGTTGCTCTCCGGCGTGTTCTTTCCCGCTTCGCAACTGCCCGCTGCCGCCCGTGCCGTGACCCAGGTGCTGCCCCTGGCGCACGCCGTCGATCTGATTCGCCCGGCGATGCTGGGGCGGCCCGTCGAGGATGCGGTTTTGCACGTGGCCGTGCTGGCGGTGTATGCGGTGGGCGGCTTTGTCGTCTCGGCGGTGCTGTTCCGGCGCCGGATGATGAAATAGCGTGGTCTATATCTAAAACGGCGGCGGCAGGCAGCGGGCACCCGCCGCCCGCGGCGGATAGGCCGGTCTCAGTCCTCGTCATCCGTCCAGGGAATATCCACGTCGGAGATGAACGCGACCGTCGCGAACGGACCGCCGTCCTGACGCCCGATCTTGCCATCGGCGCGCTGCCATTCAACGCGAAACACCGTGGCCGGATCATCGGCGATCAGCCTCACTGTCCGAACCTCATCCGGATCCGCCTCCTCGACGGGACCGTCGAGCGAGATCAGCAATTCCTGCGGCCACAGCCCGTCGGCGGGATCGTAAATCTTGTCGCCGTCGGGTATCAGCGTGAACGCCTCCACGCCGATCGTCGCCGAAGCCTCCACGATCATCTTGGCCAATGCACGCAGCAACGCGGTCGCGCGCGCCGAGTTCGCCTGACGAATTGCAAGATCCCCGCGCGTTAGCGCCTGCTCAAGCTTTGGGTTTGTTTTTTGTTGCGCCATTCGATGTCCTGAGTCCTATCGCTCTGTTGTGGGCGGCACGCCGCATTGATCGCCACCGCTCGCCATTTTTCGGGCTGAATCCTACCATTGGCGTGCATCCCGGCATTGCGATCCGCGCGGCCCGGTCCCGACAGCCCGCCCCGTCCACCACAGTTTAGGTCGTGATTCGTGTTCCGGCTTGGGAGATTTGGCTTTCAATCGACGGTCGCCCGCGGCGCTGGCGGGCATTCCGCCGGCTTGCCGCAGCGCTTTGCATCGTTTGCCGGCCAGACCGGGTTCCCCGGCGTCTATCTGGTGTTCCGGGCGGTGGCGAGTTGGCTGACGCTTTATACGGCGCGCGCGAAGCTGAAGATTCGCTGAACGGCATTGAGTCGAAGAAGGCGCGGAGAATCAAGCCATGTCACTGGCCCGGCAATGAAGCCGGGGCAAGTTCAGGCGACGTTCAGGCGCGTCGCTCGAATCGATCTCAGGCCGACGCACCACGCCATTACTTCAAGGCGCCGGATTCGGCTGCAATTCATGCAGCGCGTCGATTTCCGCGAGCGCTTCAGCCGACAGCTTCACGTCGGCGCTCGCGATGTTTTCCTTCAACTGATCGAGCGACGTGGCGCCGATCAGATTGCTGGTCAAAAACGGCCGGCTGTTGACGAAGGCAAGCGCGAATTGCGCGGGCGACAAGCCGTGACGTTTCGCCAGCTCGACGTAACGCGTAATTGCCTGAACCGCTTGCGGCTTGCTGTAGCGTTGAAATCGCTCGAACAGCGAGATGCGGGCGCCCGCCGGCCGCGCGCCACCCTCGTACTTGCCCGACAGCCAGCCGAAGGCCAGCGGCGAATAAGCGAGCAAGCCGATGTTGTCGCGATGCGCGTACTCCGACAGCCCCGCTTCATACGTGCGATTGACCAGGCTGTACGGATTCTGGATGCTGACAATGCGCGGCAAGCCGAGTTTTTCGGCCGCGCGCAGAAACTGCGCGACGCCCCACGGCGTTTCGTTCGACACGCCGATGTGACGGATCTTGCCCGCCTTCACGAACTCGGCGAGCACCGACAGCGTCTCTTCGATCGGCACTGTGTACGCGTCGTCGACCCACGGATACGCGGGGCGGCCGAACGTCATCGTGCTGCGATCCGGCCAGTGCAACTGATACAGATCGACGTAATCCGTTTGCAAGCGTTTGAGGCTATCGTTCAGCGCTTCGGTCAGATTCTTGCGGTCGAACTGATTGCCCTCGCCGCGAATATGGCGCGGGTTGTGCGGTTGACGCGCGGGGCCTGCGATCTTGGTGGCAAGCACGATCTTCTCTCGCGCGCTGCGATGCCGCGCGAGCCACGTGCCGATGAAGCGCTCGGTCGAGCCTTGCGTCTCCGCGCGCGGCGGCACCGGGTACATCTCAGCGGTGTCGATCAGGTTGACGCCGTGATCGAGCGCGTAATCGATCTGCGCGTGCGCTTCCTGCTCGGTGTTCTGCTCGCCCCATGTCATGGTGCCCAGGCCGATCAGGCTAACCTGCACGTCGGAGTCGCCGAGTCTGCGGTATTCCATCGAACTTGTCCTGTTGATTGTATGAACGGAAAGCGCCGACGTTACCACGCCGGCGTAATGCGTGCAGCGCGGCTAAAATGCTGTTCGAGGGGCGCCCACCGCGCTTTCAATTCTGCCGCGCCCAACGATTTTTGCGTCGACCTATCTGCGATGAATCCCGAACACCTCGAACTGCTGGTCACGCGCGTGATGCCTTACGGCAAATACAAAGGCCGTCTGATCGCGGACCTGCCCGGTCACTATCTGAACTGGTTCGCTAGCCAGGGCTTTCCGCCGGGCGAAATCGGCCGGCTGCTCGCCTTGATGCACGAGATCGATCACAACGGTTTGTCGTCGCTGATCGAGCCATTGCGCAAGCGCTGAGGCGAGGCGTTTGCTCACGAGCGCACGCTGCGTCCCGCCGGCGTCAACGCCGGCCCCAAGCCGTCGAACAACGGTTGAAGCAACGCCTCCTGCGGTTGCCAGCGTCGCAACGAGGTCTTGTAGAGCGGACGACGCACCTGCGCCGCGCTTGCCGTGCTCACCTCGCGTGCAGTCTCATGAAACGAGAGGCAGCGTTCGTCCCAGTCGAGCCCGCAATGCGCGAGCATCCGGCGGACATTGCCTTCGAAATCGCCGACCAGTTCCTCGTACTTGACCTCGATCATCACGCCTTCGGGCAGCACGCTTTGCCAATGCGACATCAATGCATCGTACGCACGATAATAGCGGCCTAATTCGCCGAGGTCGTAGCCGAACGGCACGTCGTGAAAAATCCGCGAAAAAATCGACAGGCAGGTTTGCAACGGCGAACGGCTGCCATGAATGAAGCGGGCGTTCGGCAGCGCCAGATGGATCAACCCGACGTTGATGAAATTGAACGGATATTTGTCGGTGAAGCGGGTGTAGCGCGGCGCGTCGGTTTGCATAGGATTTTGCATTTCCGGCAGCGCGGCATGCATACGGCGCAGATAGTCCGCGCCGAGCGCGCTCAGTTGCGCAACGCCCACGCCTTGCAATGCTTCGATATCGATTCGAAGCGGATCGTCGAGATCGCGCCTGATAGACGTCACCAGCGCCTCCCCGAATTCCGTGCGCTCACCCGCGCCGAACGCTCGTGGATGGCTTGCGAGAATCTGTTCGATCAACGTCGAGCCGGAGCGCGGCATGCCGACGATAAAGATCGGCGCCGCTGAGGGATCGCCCAAACCGCGTTTGGCCGCGAGCACATCCGCGGTCAGCAGCTCCGGCAGATGCGCGAACAGGCCGAGCGACTCCGCTTCGTTGTACCGCACGCTGGCGCGGCGCAACGCGTTGCCCTTCAGGAAATGATCGAACGAAGCGTCGTTGCGACCGACATCGGAAAGCGCCTGGCCATACGCGAAGTGAATCTCCGCCTGACCGGCCGGCGTGAGCGTGGCGGCATTGCCGACGAGACGCGCCATTGCCATGAAGACCGGATCGTCGGCAGTGAGGCGCGTCGCCTGCACGAGATTGCGGTAATACAGCGGCACCTGCGGCGCGGCCTCGATCGCGTGGCGATACGCCTCGGTCGCTTCATCGAAACGACCGAGCGCCAGCAGGCAGTTGCCCACGTTGTTGTGCGAGCCGTCGGCGTCCGGATTCAGGCGCGCCGCTTCGCGATAGGCGTCGACCGCCTGCTCCAGCCGATGCATCTGCTCGAGCGTCCAGCCGAGGCCGTGATGGGAATCGGTGTTGCGCGGGTCGAGCGCGATCGCTTCGCGGTAACGCTCGACGGCTTCGGGAAAGCGGTTCAGCACGGCCAGCGTGGCGGCGAGGCGGTCGTGGCCGGCGGCATCGGAGGGATCGAGCGCGACGGCGGTTTCGAAGCATTGCAGCGCGGCTTCGAGTTCACCACGCGCTGCACGGGCGGCGCCTTCGGCGCGCCATTCCGATGCTGTTGCCGGCTGGGGATCGTGCTTCATTGACGGCTGGTTTTTCGCAGGCTTGGCATTGAGGGGCACTGTCAGTGGCGAGTGTTTTTTGGTCCGGCTTCTGCACGTGCGCATATCCGGAATCGAAGCTTTTCGTCTGACGGGAAAATAACAGGCGCACCCTACAGTTGCGCTTCGAAAATTTAACTAACTGTTACAACGCGGCGAACCGGTAAGGCATGGGACGTTCGCGGCAATGCCTCGCTGTCATGGCGTTCAATCGGCGCGCAGGGTTAATGCGCGCGCCATGACACGTGCCGGCCGTAATTTGCGGACACAACCGGGGCTGAACTCTCTTACGCGCGATCTTTCTGAACCTTATCCACGAAGGAGAAGATCGTGAGCAAGCTCATTGGATCGATGGCGCTGCTGGCTGTAGTGGCGAGTCTCGCCGGATGCGCAGTCGCACCGGGATACGACTACGCCTATGGTCAACCCTATTACCCTGGCTACGGTTACGCGTATGGACCGCCGTATCAACCGGTGTACGGCACGATCGGCATCTGGGGCGGCTCCTCCTGCTGTTATTACCGTGGCGGAGGTGGGCACTGGCACGGCGGGCATGGCGGCGGGTGGCACGGCGGCGGATATGGCGGCTCTCGCGGCGGGAGTTCGTGGAGCGGCGGCGGGCATGGGGGACGTTCGCATTGACGATTGTTGGACCCACGCGTGGGATAGTGGGAATGTCATGCGCCGCGCGATCTCTTTGGAGAACCCAAATCGGCATAGGGGACGGCCATGAGGCCGTACCCCTGCCACACCACCCGGCATGCGGGTCCGCACCGGGCGGTTCGGGAAGTTGAGGTTATGAGAGTCGGGGTACGCCTGGT
>WNGR01002053.1_pt1 | contig 28007 bp, 20 predicted proteins | sample 5407581 | NCBI WGS metagenome assembly WNGR01 (sample SAMN13153383, study PRJNA577476) | soil metagenome | isolation source: 80 cm soil or saprolite under Garry oak tree replicate 2 | place: USA:California | collected 2016-06-15
GCCCATGAATCGCACGGTGCATGCCGGATTCCAGGCGATGGAGCCAGTCGCATCCAGACAAACTCCGGTATCGGCGCCGCCCATTGCCTCGTTCACCGGCCCCGCACCATGCAGGAAATGGCCGTCAGTAGCTTGAAGCGATGACGACCAGAACATGGTCAATCCGGCAAGTAGCAAGCTCTTTACGAACATCCGACCAAACAGACCCTTCGCGATTTCCATAATCCCCTCTTCGAAGACCGCTCGCGAGCCGTGGCCCGTTGTCCGGGCGTAGCAACACTTTTTGCGATCTTGAAAAGGTAGATTGCACGTTTCACTCCAAATTGGAGGCTCCATGGAATGAGGGAGTTATGGGAAAGCTAAGATGTAGCGTGACACACTGTGTTGCGACGAAACGTTCCAGTTTGAAACGCAACGTGTCAGCCTTGGGCGCGCTCGGTGAGGCGTAATTCCCGCATTTTGCGCCAAAGGGTTGATCGGCTCAGTCCTAAGGCCACGGCGGCATGCGATCGGCTCCAATGATGAGCCTCCAACGCCGCAACAAGGCGCTCGGCTTCAGCAGACCGGGGTTCGTCATGGTCAGATTCCGGCGGAACTACAGTCTTACGTTCTGCCGCCAATGGGCGAAGCGCAGGCGTCGAACACCTTATCTCCTCGGGAAGGTCTTCGGGCAAGATGGTCTCAATCTTCGCAACTGCCACCGCATACTCCATCACATTCGCTAGCTCCCGGACATTCCCGGGCCAGGAGTACTCCAGGAGCAGACGCATTGCCTGTGGCGACACACGCCGTATGAGGCCATGCTGCGAGGTAACCCGATTGAGCAAGTGCGCCGCCAGCGGAGGAATGTCTTCCCTTCGTTGACGCAGCGGCGGCACTTCGATCGGGACGACGCAGAGCCGGTAATACAGATCTTCGCGAAGCCGTCCCTGACTCAACGCAATGCGGAGATCCACATTGGTGGCGGCGATAATACGGGCGCGGGCCGGCCGGGTAACACTCTCTCCCACACGCTCGTATTGTCGCTCCTGCAGCACCCGCAGAAGCTTGACTTGCAGCAAGGGCGGCAGGTCGCCGATCTCATCGAGAAAGAGAGTTCCATGAGAAGCGAGTTCAAAGCGGCCAACCCGGTCGCGCACCGCTCCGGTGAATGCTCCGCGGACGTGGCCGAACAACTCGGATTCCAGAAGTTCGGCGGGCAACGCGCCGCAATTTACCCCAACGAATGGCCCGCTACTGCGTGGCGAACTCTGGTGAATCGCGCGAGCCACCACCTCCTTGCCTGTTCCGCTTTCACCGCTGATCAATATCGCGGCTTCGCTATGTTGCAGCGTTTCTACCAGGCGGAAGATGCGTTGCATAGCTGGCGAGGAAGCAATGGCGCCCGAATAGAACGTGGGTGAGTTAGAGCATATCTCTTCCTCTTCTGCCGGGCGAAGCAAAACCACATACGTCATCCGCGGGTCGCAGATACTTGAGGCTTCATGAACCACCGGAGCCGCAGTTATCGAAACCAGCCGCGACGCACTGTCTCTAAACTGCAGAGTGGCTCTCCATCCCTCGCGTTTTTTGCCTTCCGCCAGCGCTTCGCGCAACGGTCCTCTCGCCCCAAAGAGATCGGCTCCCAGCAACTCCTCTATGCCGCGGCCAACCAGCGCACGAGAGACTCCGCTTCCCAGCAGATCGTCCAGAAGATAGGATGCATGCACGATCCGGAAGTCCGCATCAAGGCAGACAAACGCCCTTCCCACCGATGCCAGAACGCGCGTAACGCCGTACAGGGCAATCTGAGTAGCCTCACTCAGGGACGGATCGGAGACAACTGGCACGCACATCGGTTCGGTACTGAGGCTCATTGAGCCCTCCTTACAGGCTGTTCCAGGGACTTCCAAGCGTCCCCAATAGAACAAAGTCGGCCAGGTCCGCAAACGTTACAAAGCCCTGAAGAATCTTTTCCCAGCAGCTACCCACCTGCCTGGAAGATCATTTGGCGTAGTATCCGGCTCGAGTCTCAACGGTCAGATTGCGAGCCTTCGTGGTCAGTTTGATCTTGTGATACTTTCCATCGGGAGCCGGCCGCTCCGGCGTGTAGCCGATACTGTATTGATTGCGAAGCGCTTCTTCGATCTGCGAATAGATGTCTTCGATGGTTTGGCCCTTCCCTACTTCGTAATACGCTCCGCCGGTTTCGTTGGCCATTCGCTCCAAACCATGCTTGCCGTGCTCGCTCGCCGCTGCGAGGACCGCCGTCCTGACCGGGCCGCGAAATTGAAGAGGGTCGGAGAAGTGAATCGCGTAGATGTTGGTGTCCGCTCGCTGTGCAGCCTCGATTGTCGCTTCAATCGACTCCGGGTCCTTATAGGCCACGCCGTCAGTGAGCAGGATAAGGGCCTTCCGGCCCGCCTGCTTGCTCATGACTCCATCCGAGGAATCGCGGATCGCGCTGAAGAGGAGGGTGGCAACCTCGTCAGGAATCCGCAACTCCCCGAGGGCCGACGCAAGCTCGCTATGCGATGACGTCAATCCCTGCAAGGTTTCGACGTGGGTGTCGAAGTGAACGATGAATGCATGATCTTTGTCCTCCCGCAGGACTTGATCGAGAAATGTCTCGCTGGCGCTTCGCTCTTTTTCCAGAACCTGCCGCTGGCTCCGGCTTGTATCCACCAAAAGACCGATGGTGAGAGGTAGATTCGTCTCCCGTGAGAAGTAGCGAATCTTCTGCTGGGCGCCGTCCTCTTTGAGCACAAAGCCTTCCGGGGTCAGGTCGTTGACGATCTTGCCGCTGTGATCGTGCACGGTCGCAAGGAGTGAAACGACATTGACGTTTACAGACAAGGTCGGGGTTTGTTGGGCACATAATCCGCGTGCCGCCGCAAAGATCAGAACAAACAGCGCAAGTCTCATTCATCCGCCGGAAAGCAGTTGAGCCTACTCGATGATTGTGCGAATCTACGCTACTGACGCGTTGCCGTCCAGAATTTTCCTTGCTCCGTCGCAGGGCAAACAGGTTCCCTGAGGGTGAAGGCGCGAAAGCGGCAAGTCTCGTTCACCGGCACCGTAGATGGCGACAAAATGACCGGCACGATCTTCAGCAATTGGCAGATGTCGTGGACGGACCAGAATGGAGACCCGATGCAAGCGTTGTTTCAAATTCAGCGGCATGGTTCTAAACTGAGCGGCTCGTTCGAAGCAAGGCGCGGTTCGGCCCCGTTTAACCGGAGACGTGCACTGAAAATGCCCCACTCGTAGGAGTCGGGCATTTGCTCTTTAAATCATTCATTATCTTGGTGCCGGGAGGGGGGGTCGAACCCCCACGACCTTGCGATCGGCGGATTTTGAGTCCGCTGCGTCTGCCAGTAAATCACGCTAAATAAAAAAGATAATTACGATCCACTAGAAACTGCGTAAGAAAATGTGTAAATTTCGACTTTTTGGGCAAGAATCAGCATCGGCCCCGACTGGTCACCCTGGAGAATCTTTTGCATTGATTTTTGGGGAAGTCGCTAGGTGGTGGCGGGTATCGGAATCGAACCGATATGAGATTGCTCTCGGGGGTTTTTGAGACCCCTGCGTCTGCCAGTTCCGCCAACCCGCCAATATAGAGATTGTACCGCAGCGGGTTAGAAACTCCACGGCAGCGCTTCGTCTATCCAACGCTCAGCCCCTGGGAAATTTCCATGCCCACCGATTGAGGCTCGATTTTCTGTGCTGCCGCTGGCTCTTGCTGGATCGCAGTCGGGTGCGACACGTCGCGGCTCAGTTCGTATCCCAGCGGCTTCGCGTCGTTCGTGTATATCTGCACGTCAAACTGAGCGCGCGACACCGACACATAGGCCATGCGGCTGTTGACGAGTTCGCCGGGAGCCTGTTCCGTGTCCACGTGGATTAGCACGCGCTCTGCTGTCTGGCCCTGGCTGCTGTGGCTCGTCACCGCATAACCGTAATCAAGATGTGGATGCTGCCTCGCGTTGAACTCGACCTCGCGCCCCGAGTCCGTGCGGAGCTTCAGATTGCCGGTGCCCTCGATCCGCTCGATGGTCGCCAGTTCGCGGTTAGCGAGTTTCTGTTCGTGGTACGGGGCCGTGAGCTGCACGCGGTCGCCCTGCGCGAACTTGCGCTCGCTGTCGCGGTAGACCGTCACACCCTGCAAGCGGCGCGGATCGTAGCTCAGCTCTTCGCCGCCGTGCCGCTTCACTGTGAGCGTGTTGCTTTCGCTGTCCACGCGCGAAACTCGCGCGTATTCTCCTGGCTCGATGCCGAGAGGCTTGCTACCTTTCGAGTAGCGCAGTACGTCGCCACGCTCGTAGTTCCGCGCGTGCTGCCGGTCCGCGCCCGTCACATCCTGCCGCGCGTAGAGCACATGCACGCGCTGCTCGTTATTGCTGACCTTTCCCTCGCTCTGCATCGTACGATGGATGGCCTCGTTGATCTCACGGCGTGATGCGTTATCTGGCGACACAACCAACGTTCGCTCCGGCGAGCGCAAGTACTCGCGGGCGATTTCGCCGATGCGTTCCTGCCTGTCGCCGATTTCGTGAACGCGGCCCTGGCTGTTCAAATTGCCGATGCCTTCGCGCACTTCGCCACGCGCAAGCTGCTCCACGACCTCTTTGAGCGCCGGGTCTTTCTGCCGGATGATCTCATCCAGTCTGGCCGTGCGCAGTCCCGCTTCCTGCAACTGCGCATACGGCCGTCCTGCTTCAACCGCCTCATGCTGCCGCACGTCGCCTACGAATAGCACTCGGTCGTTTTCTCTCAGCCGCTCAACAAAAGTGTGTATCTGCTTCGTGCTCGCCATGCTCGATTCATCGACCACATAGAGCCGCCTGTATCCGTCGTCTTGCTGTTCGCCGCGTGCAAGATGCCTTGCAGCGTTTGAGTCTCGATGCCCGCTTCGGCGAGCTTCTGCGCGGCCCTCGATGTCGGCGCGAGTCCCTCGACCTGATAGCCCGCGCGCTCGGCCCCTTCACGGACAGCGGCTAAGGAAGTAGTTTTTCCAGCCCCAGCTACACCCTCAAGCGCCATCATGCGGTCACGGCTTGTCAGCACATCTTCGACCGCGTGCCGCTGGCTCACGCTCAAGTGTGAATGCTGCTCCATCGTCTGCTGCCGAACCTGGCCGTCGGCCAACACCTCGCTTGCGCCCTGGCCCATCTTCATCCGCTCGATTAGCTCGCGCTCGTAACCCTGCATTTCGCCTGTCGTAAACGCGCGGCCTGGGAGACCTGGCCTGCGCTCCACTTCGATCAGATTATGCGACTGCACACGCCGCTCGAACTCGGCGCGCACCTCCGGCAACCGCGCCTCGCCCATCGTGTGCTTGAGAGCATCGCGCATCAGCGTTCTTTCGTCGGCTACGGCCTCGCGCTCCATGCCGCGCTCGCGCGCATAGCTCACGCCCTCGTGCGCGGCGAGTCCCGGCTGCTCCGGCTTCAGTTCCACACCGGGCCGCCGCGCGGCTTCTTCGATCACGTGCTGCGGCTGATGGCCGTGTTGAGCAGCGAGTCTCTGATGCTGCTCCCGCACCTCTTCGTGTGAGAGCGGCTGCTTCGCATCCCGCGTCTGATGCGCCGCGATCTGCGCGGCGCCAGCCCCGCGTACGCCCGCCGTCTCCATGTGCTTTTCGATCTGCTGCCGCCGCGGACTCGACGCCTCCAGATACTCGCGCGTGTAACCCTTGATCTCAGGCTGCCCATGCTCGCCGCGCTCGATGTCGTAGCCCAGCCGTTGCAACTGTGCCGCCAGCTCCGACCGGTACACCGCCGTTGCGTACTGCTGTGTCTTGTATAGCTCTTGCGGCTGAAGAGCGCGCGTCTGGCCGTCCGCTGTTTCGGTCACATTGAAGACGACCGCGTGCGTGTGCAACTGAGGCGCGGCGTACCCATCGACCGGGCGGCTGGAGTCGTGCTCAAACTTGGCGACGGCCCACTGGCCCGTCGTCTGCGCCGGGACGTTGCCGCCCATGCGGGCCTGCGCATATTTCTCCATCTCGTCAAGCGCCGTGCGCACACTCTCTCTATGTGCCTCGCGCACTCGATCATCCCCGCCAACCAACGCAGTCAGCGATACACTCTTGGGCGCGCTGAACGTCGCATCCCATCCCGCCCGGTGCTCCATCGTGCGCACCGTGTCGCCCTGCGCGTTCATATACTCGCGGGCCGTCTGATGCCGAACCAACTGCTCGCCCGTCTCCGGGTGCTGGCCCTCAGCCAGCCGCGCGAACTGCTGCTCCTGTACCTCACCCTGCAAGCCCCAGCGAGTGGCAAGCTGGCCCTGCCACTCGCCGCGCACACGCTCGCCCTCTGTGTAGTAGTTCTCCTTCGCGTTCGAGAACTCCTCCCGGTGGTACGCCTGAGCCTGCCCGGCGCTGATGGGTTTCGACAGCGTGATCATCTACGGCACAGCCTCCAGATACAGGATTGCCGGGATGGTCTCCGTCCACGGCAGGCCGCAACGCGGCACGGCGCAGAACAACTCAACACACAGCTTCATGTCGCTGACCTTCTGCCCACGGTTCAGATGCCCGTTCGGACAACTCACAACCACATACTCCACCGCACCCTCGCGCTCCAGCTTGTACTTCTGTTCCTTTTTCTTCTTCATGGCTTTCTCTCCTGGAGGGACTTTTTGCCTCTTCACTATAGGAGAGCCGCATCAAGTTTTCTCATCCACTGAAATTTTTATTCGAAGTAAGGATGCTGCTCGTTCACCGCTGCGGGCTCCTGCTCCTGCACGGTCTTTGGCGACTTCCTCGACGGAGCAACTTCTTTCTGCTGTTGGATGCCTGCCGGGATCACCTGAGCAGCCGGCTTTGCCGGCATCGCCGCCGCCCGCCTGCGTTCGACGAATCGCTCTGCCCGCTCCTCCGGCTCCAGGCGCGGGAAGCGCATTCGCACCACGAGGTTCCCCTGCTGCAGATACCCCTCCAACGCATCGAGCGCGCCGATCTGCGCAGCCGTCACCAGCGGCCCGCGCACGATCTCTCCGCGCAGGCTGCGCGCATCCTTCGGATAGAAGATGTCACCCTTGCCTTGCCTGCCACGGAACCGCTCCACCTCACATTCGCCGATACTCTTCGAGATCCACTCCGCCATCCCCGGCTCGCTCGCCCTGAGCCAGATCCGCGTCGCCGGTTGCTCCAGCAGAGCCTCTGTTTCCTTGCCATACACGGCTTCCAACTGTGCCCTGCTGGACACCCCCAGCACCACCGGATGATGCGACCTCCGCCGCTCCATCATCGCCGCCGTCAACTGCGGCAGACGTTGCAAGCTCCCCAGCTCCTCCAGCACGAACCAGGTCTTCCGGCCCCTGATCGCATCGTCGAACACCTGCAGCGCAAGCAGGTCCAGCCACAGGCTGAGCAGCGGACTCAGACGCTCCCGCGTTGTCGCCTTCGAGGTAAGAAACACCCATCCCTGGCGCGTACCGGCCCACTCCGCCGCACTCCAACGCCGCTCCGTCTCGGCCTCTTTGGGCAGCAGCCCGACCGCATCCGCCGCCGTCTTCAACGCGGCTAGAACCCCGCTCCCAGCCTGCATCTCCGTGCCCCGCACACGCCGCTCGATCTCCTCGGCCCGGCCCATCCACTGCGCCAGTTCCTCCGGCGTCGGTTTGAGATTCAACAGGTGCGCGAAGATTCTCCGCGCTGTCCCATCGGGGCCGGAGACTGGGCCGGGGAACAGCGAAGCGGCTAAGGGAAAAACCTCCGCCTCGTGCCCAACTTCGTCGCACGGCGTCCAGTATGGGCAGCGCGCGTCCAGCGGATTCAGCACCACGTCGCCACGCGCTTCCGAGTAGAACTCGGGCAGGTATTCCATCGCCGGGTCGTACACGATGGCCGCCTCCTTCCGTTCCGCAGCCTCGGCGAGTATCTGCCGGATCGCTGCGCTCTTGGCCGCGCCGCTGTCGCCCGCGACAAGCAAGTGCAGCCCCTCCCGCTCGCGCGGCACCCGCACCCATCCGCTCAGCTTTTCGTGCAGGAGTTTGTCGCCCCAGTTCCTCTGTTCATTGACGAACGCCACCCCATCCGGCGGATACACCAGCAGCCCCTTCGACCGCCCCAGCCGGGCATTGAACTCCGCCGCCGTCGCCAGTTCCGGGCCGCGCAGAGGACGGCCATGTTTCAGCACCATCCGTCGCGCACGGTCCCTCGGCACGGCCACGAACAGACCCAGCGCGAACACCGCCAGAGCCTCATATAACGGCCTCGCCGCATAGCTCCACACATCGCCGTTGCGATATATCCAGCGCGCCAGCACCGCGTGCAGGCCACGGTCGTCGTACACTGCCGCACGCCACTCCAGCCGCGCCAGCCCGTCCTTGATTCCTTCCTCCGTAAGCCGATAGCCTGGCTTGCCGTCCACGTCCTTCACCCGTTCCGCTTCCTCGTCCAGCACAAGCCGCGCCTCGCCCTTCGCCATCACGCCATTCAGCAGCACATATCGACCGTGCGCACCCGGCCACGCACCCCGTATCCCGCTGCGCAGATAGTCCCCCAGGTACACTCGCTCCGCCGCGCTCCACTCCCGCGCATACTCGACCCCCATCTGTGCGCAGAAGACCAGCGCCGCAACCCCCACGGCCCCGAACGTCCACACCGGATATCGGCTCGGCCACCTGGCGCTCACGACTTCGTCTCCTTGGCTTCCTTCCGCGCCGCCTCCAGCCGCTCCCGCGCACGCGCGGCCTTCACCGCGTCGGCCCGCTCGATCAGCCCGCGCATCTCGACCTCGGTCATCGGTCCCTGGCTCTGCCCGCCATTACTTGTCCGGAACTGGAGATTGAGGAACAGCGTCCGCAACGCCAGCACCTCGGCCAGAGTCACCCTTCCCGCCAGCGCCGCCTCCCCCGTCGATTCATTGCCGGGCAACTCAACGCCCGGCGCGGCCAAGAGCACCGCTCGCACCCATTCGCTCAGCGTCATGTCCGCCGCCCGCGCGCTTGTCTCCAGCGCCGCGAACTCCTCCTCGCTCACCTTCGTGCCGATGGACTTAGTTCTGAGCGGCGCTTTCATAGCTCACCGCCGATTCGATTGTGCTGGGGATTGGGACCGGGATTCGGGCCGCACGCTAGCCGCGTGCCGCAACGTACCGGGCAACGGGCCGTACGGAGCCGTTTTCTTGCTAAGGGGAGGGGAGTCATCAAGTTACCCCGTCAGCAACGCCAGGTTGCTATCAGAGTAACCCGTTTTCAGAGATTTTGCCTCATCTCTTCTCTCACCTACAACCCTGGCACCGCGTGCTTCGCGCCGCCGTATCGTGATAGGCGCTGGCCCGCCCCAGAGCCGCCGAAGATCGGAAGATCGGAGCCGTGGCACTTGTCATGTGGAACATGAGAAGAAGACATTCTTCTCATAGCTGCCAACCAGCCGCAGCGGAGCCGTCAGTCAAGGCCGACCAACGGGAGCCGCGCCAGCGGTCGGAGCGAAGCGGAGAGCCTTTACGGACGGCGGAGCGGAGGCTACACGCGCGTGAGCGCGCCCGGATGCTGGTTCTACCTCTCGCCGTGTGCTTTCAAGAGGTTCCCCGAGCGGAAGCGGCAGGTTACTCCCCCGGTAACCGTGAACGGTCCATTTTGCGGTCAACCACCGTGTTTTTAGCAAGTTCCCGTCGCAGTAACCTTCAAAAACCTTGCAGCACCCGAGCCGGGGTGACGTGTCACCCTCAAGCCGCTGCGTAGCAGCGTCGTATTTCGAGAGGTAGGGCTATGACGCCAGCGAAGGCCCACGCACCCTCGACGTACCGAAGACAGCTTTTACCTACTACTTCTATCGAGAATCCCTCGTCGCTCTCAATCACGTTTACCCACGACCCTGCGCCGGGCAGCCGCAGTCTGCAAACCCATCTTTCGGGGCGTTTGGCACATACTTGCCTGATTGCGAAGCTGGGGCGTTTCCACTAAATGACGGCCCAGCACCCCACAATCCAAATGCCTTCCCCAGTTCATAAATATCTGCACCAAAGGCAACCGGTGCAGCATAGCCAAGGATAGTGCTTAGCAAAGTCGAAGACGTCGCCGCCGAGTCTCCGGCGTTATAGACGAAAACACACCACGGGCAAGGATCCAACCCGCTCGGATCACGCGCCCCCAGCGGGCTCGATTGACATAGGCATAGCGATTCAGGCTCTGCGGATTGGCAAAGTTGTAGCTTCCGCCGTATGGATCCGGCGTGGTCCAGCGCCCGAAAGTCGAGGAGTATTGCCGATACATGGCATGGTCGAACCCCGACTCCGGCATCCCGTCCCAGACCCGCGCGAAGAGACTCATTGGTCGGGTCCGCGTAGACGAGACTCACTCGCATCAATTGGGGAATCGGCCAATGGGTGCGATTGTTGCATCGGGAAACATCTCTTCAGGTGTGAGTTCGCGCCAGGAGCCTCTCGCTGGAGCCACAGCAATTCCACGGGAGGCTTCAAGTCTCACCGTAGGACGCAACGTGCGTATCTCTGTGGACGATGCCGAGAAGTTTGCCTGTGGAGCTTCGTCTAGCCATACCTTCGCAAGGCGGTAACGCGAAAGCTTGAATAAGCGCATCATTGCAGACCCCAATATGTACTCCACTATTCAAAACGTACCCGCTTAGTTTCGTCTTTGCTAAATCGGGCGACGCGGATGCTCCGCGACGTAATTCTGCAGGATGTGTCGCTCCTTTTCGGTCAGATCGAGAAGCCGCAACCCAACCAGAATATCTTCCGACAGGAGGAACTGCGCCCTTCCATGCATGAGTGTACGATCAAAGATCTTGGCGGATCCAAGCCTGACCTCAGCGTTTCCATCGGTGCACGTCAACACTACCTCGGTCTGGATGTCGAGGTGCGAAATTTTCCCATCGTTAGAAAACGCCTCTCCTCTAGGCAGGCTTACTATGGGCAGGCCCACCGCTGATGCCCCAACTCCTCTCAATCCTCCCTGCGCGGTACCCTCCCCCGAAACTAGGGTGAAGCCGCTTAAAGCGAGTGATTCTGGGGGGAACTGCAACTCAAGCAGCTGCGTATTGAAGTCTCCAAGACGGATATAGCGCGCTCCAGCAATAGGTTGACTACGTGATCTGAAGGATATAGGGACGTATGAATCGATATTCACGACGCATGACGTCTCGGAGGTCTCTAGAACACCTGTAACTCTCAGCATTGTCTCGATCCTTAATAGGGGTAGGCATGGATCAAAGCCGGAAGCTGGCCGGCTTCTCTGGCAGGAGAGAATATAAGCTCCCAGTCTCCCTCATTGATTAGCGTACCGTAGGTCACTCCGTTTTCCGTCGCTACTCCAACCGCAAATTGAAGGCTTGTCAACTGGGATTGCGTCCCGATGTTGACCAAATCGGTGCTGACTCCTTTGCCGAGGTTTCCCAGAGCGTATTCTGCCATATGCTCCGTGGCGTTCCCATGAACCCAAATCTTAGCGCCTTGGGTCTCAAGCTCAAACGATCGCGGAATTACAGTGCCGTCATAGACCTCCTGCGTAGCCGTGATTGAATCCCAAACAGTGCCTGTTCCCGCGGCTGTTCCCGCGGCTACTCCATCTGCGAGACCCAATATGCCGCCGGCACCCATGAGGATCAGTCCAGGTTCCGGAGTAATGGCCCCACCTCCCGGTGCGGTGCCTATAAAATGCCCATTAGAGCAGCGGAAGTCCCCGCAAATATGGGATCGTGGTGCGTTGGGCACATTCTTGCCTGACTGCGAAGCTGGGGCATTTCCATGAAATTTCGGTCCACCACCCCACAATCCAGCTGCCTTCCCAAGTTCATAGATGTCGGCACCAAAGACAAACGGCGCAGCGTAGCCAAGGATGGAAGACAGAAGCGAACTAGAGAGCCCCGAGCCCCCGCCCCAGAACGATAATGAAGTCGAGGACCCGCCGTTATAGCTGAAAACACACAACGGGCAAGGGAACAAGCCGCTCCGATCAGTCGCACCCAGAGGGCTTCCATTGACATAGGCATAGCGATTCAGGCTCTGCGGGTTGGTAAAGTTGTAGCTGCCACCGTACGGATCGGGCGTGGTCCAGCGGCCGAAGGTCGAGGAGTATTGCCGATACATAGCATGGTAGAGTCCCGATTCCGAGTCTCGATCCAGCCCCGCGTACAACTCTTCACTGGGCGTCGGTCCGCAGGAGACACCGTCGCCATAGGGAAGGTTCGTGCAGGTCTGCTCCACCACGCCCTGGTAGTCGGTCTGCACACGGCGCGACCCCTCCCAATCGGTAATATTGAAATGGATGCCGTTAGGGTTACGGGTCACCCCGCAAGCCGTTGCGTAGCAGCGTCGTCCGCAGACTACTGCCTACCGAGGCTTCGTGTCGGGCGATATAAAATTCCGGATTGCGCACAAGTTGCAGAACGTTTTCTTCATCAGACCATTCGGAGGTTGAGGTATCCACTAATTTCCGCATCTCCATCTGAAAATCATTTAAGCTTAGTCCTCCGCGCTCTAGTGCGAGAACATGTCTATAAAATGCCAGGTGCCACTTCCGTCGTGGCGAAATTCCCCGGCTCAGGCGCTCTATTGATCGCTCATCCAGGGTTCTCTCGTCGATCTGGCCGAGAACAAATTGCGCCAACGGCCCTGGCCAATGCCTCACCTTGGGATCCCTAACTCTTTTTTCGAGAATTTGAGCGGCTTCTCTTCGCAGTGTGTCATTCGGTCTAAGGACAGAGGCGACCCAGAGAAGAATGGGCGATTCGATTCCTCCGGCCATATCAACATACTGAGCACCCAACCCCAACTTCCAAGACTCAGAAGCAGCGATGACGTCATCAAGACACCACTGTGCGACGCCAACCAAGGCAAAATAAGCGTCCGCAGTAACCCCATATCTGTGCATCCAATCTTGAAAATGGATCCGCGCCGCTTCGTATTTCTCTGCCCATAAATATCCTAGACCCAGGGTCACGAGCGTGGAAGGGTTGGGAGTTCCGTCGAAGCTTTCCTGCATAAGCGTGAGCCCTCGCTCTACGTCTCCTCCCCGCATGAGAGCCCATTGATCCTCAACGCTCATGAACCCTACCCCCTGCCCTTCTGATCTTAGTAGAAATAAGACCCGCGTTAATGAAAAATTACACCGGTATCGCCTATAATTCCGTTGCTGTTGTACCACCACACCGACGTCGCTCCCGGTTGATTGGCAAAGCTACCTATCTGGTTCCCGACCGCATTCATATCGAAACCAAACGGTTTGAGCTCCGCTGCGTTGAATCCAAGATTTTCACTCCCGAGGTATGTCGCATCTACGCCTGGTGCGTTTGGCGCCGCGAATATCCAATCTTCAGCAGCTGTGCCCGTTTGCTCAAGCAGCACTTCTCCAAATTGAGCGTGCATAGCAGTTCCAAATGCAGCCGTGCCAAAGCCAGGGGTTGTTGATGCTGTCGCTTCTAGGCCAAGGCTGCCTACGCTCGAGCCAAATGAGCTAGCTCCAAGGGTGAACGCCGTGAGGTAGGCCTGAGCTGCGTACTTCGTTACCGTTTCTACTCCCTGGTTTGCGTTGACCCACGTCTGCTGTGCTTGGGGGCTGTGAAACAGCCCCTGCCCCGCTATGCAACCGCAGTCCGCAAACCCATCTTTCGGAGCGTTAGGCACATTCTTGCCTGACTGCGAAGCTGGGGCATTTCCATGAAATTGCGGTCCACCACCCCAAAATCCAGCCGCCTTCCCAAGTTCAAAGATGTCGGCACCAAAGACAAACGGCGCAGCGTAGCCAAGGATGGAAGACAGAAGCGAACTAGAGAGCCCCGCACCCCCGCCCCAGAACGAGAATGAAGTCGAGGACCCGCCGTTATAGCTGAAAACACACAACGGGCAAGGGAACAAGCCGCTCCGATCAGTCGCACCCAGAGGGCTTCCATTGACATAGGCATAGCGATTCAGGCTCTGGGGGTTGGTAAAGTTGTAGCTGCCGCCGTACGGATCGGGCGTGGTCCAGCGGCCGAAGGTCGAGGAGTATTGCCGGTACATAGCATGGTCGAGTCCCGATTCCGAGTCTCGATCCAGCCCCGCGTACAACTCTTCACTGGGCGTCGGTCCGCAGGAGACACCGTCGCCATAGGGAAGGTTCGTGCAGGTCTGCTCCACCACTCCCTGGTAGTCGGTCTGAACGCGGCGCGAACCCTCCCAATCGGTGATATTGAAATGGACGCCGTTAGGGTCATACGTTGCAAGCAACTGGCCTGCGGCCCACACGTTCGTGTGCGCCCAGACCACTTTCCCGTAGGCATCGATGCCGGTCTCCGTCAACTGGCCGCCTGTAGGACCCAGGATCGAATCCTTCACCGCCTGATACCCATTGATCGACGGATCGCAGCTTCCCCACGTTGTGATCGTTCCCGTCGACACCCGCGTCCCATCCGCATCGAAGACGTAGCCGGTCAGAGTGCCCGACATCAGGTTACGAACGGCGCAGATACGCCCGTCGCCGTCGTACAGATACTGGTTCTGGTTGTCCAGCGTCACTCCGCCGCCGCCAGCTGGATTATATTGAACAGGCCCCAGAGTGGTAGACGAAATCTGATTGTTAGCGTTATAGAACGTCGTGCTGCTGGTCGGCAGCAGAACGTTCGAGCTTCCGCTGAAGCTCTCGCTCGTCCGGTTGCCGAAGGCATCGTAGCTCCAGCTAATCTGGATTCCCGCATAGGTTCCCGACGTGGCGCTGGCCGATGTCAGCCGATTCAAGGTATCGTAGCCACTCGCCATGCTCCACGTGCCCATGACAGAGTCCGTATAGCCCACGATGTTCCCATCCGCATCGTAGCCGGTCGGTGTAGAGCCGGAAACATAGCTCGGAATGCTGTAGCTGTAGATCGTTTGCGGGCTGCCGGACCCGGCGTTGGCTCCGCCGCTCAGATTGCCGCTCACACCGCCAGAGACGAACGAAGGATTGGGGAAGTCCGTCGAATCCCAGCTCGTCGTCTGAAGCGAATAGCTATAGTTGGACCCCGCACCCGCCTGTTTCGACTGGAGAAATAAGACGCTGTCCGCCGCATTGACAATCACTGGCGAGCCGGATTGGACGCCTGCGGCAAGCCCCTCCGCAATAGAACTCGGCGTGGCCCCTTCGCCATAGTTGGTTTTCGCCGCGACAACTCCGCCCACAGTCAGCGTTACTGTGCCTGTATCCACTGTCGTCGTCGCCTGCGTGACAAAACCGGAACCGGCTATCTGAAACGAAGTCGTTGAGCCGGCCACATCCAGCGTTCCAAAGGACGCTGCGCCTCTCAGTTTGAAAGTGATCGTCGCTCCCGATGCGTATGCGCAAAGACCCGCCTGGAGATAGTCGTTCGAGAACTTGGCTCCGAAGGTAGAAGCAACCGAGGCTGGCGTCGAATACGGGCCATAAACCGCACTCTCTGTGAACCCGTTGAACGAAAGCGTGATGACGCCTGCATCGCCCGTCAACTCACTGCCGTTTATAGTGACGGTAGCCGTTTTGCGCGCCGGGGTGGATGACGCATTGATCGTATACGCCGCTGTTGCAACAATACTGCTGGTAGTGCCCGAGGCGGCGATCGCTTTGATCGTCTCGCTCGAATTTACCGTGAGCGGGCCAGTGTATTGCGCTGACAGTGTGGTCGGCGTCGTGCCGTCGGTCGTGTAATAGATGGTCGCGCCGGAAGTCGAACTGCTAATGATAACGGCCAGTGCGCTTGCATAGTCTCCCGCTGCGGGCACAAACGTCAGCGGCGAGTTGATTGTGTACACCGCTGTCGCGACAGAACTAATCGTAGAGCCTGTAACAGCCACTGCCCTGATCGTCTCGGTCGAGTTGACCGTGATTGGGCCGGTGTATCTCGTTGACGAGGCCGTCGGTATAGTGCCGTCAGTCGTGTAGTAGATCGTTGTACCGTTGGTTGAATCGCTGATTGCCACTGTCTGCGCACTCGTGTATGTTCCCGGCGTAGGCGAAAAGGTTGGCGTAGCTTGGTTCGACGTGCCAACGACACGGATGCGATTGTTATCGGTGTCCGCAATATATAGATTGCCGGAGCGGTCAATAGCTACACCTTCAGGGTCCTCCATTGCCGCGCTGGTGGCGGCTCCGCCATCGCCACTGTAACCGGCGGTGCCGTTCCCGGCAATGGTATTAATCACGCCTGCAGACGTGATCTTTCGGACACTCTGATTCATCCAATCCGCAACATAAATGTTTCCGGAGCTGTCGACTGCGACACCCCAAGGCTTCGACACTTCCGCAGCGGTCGCGGCTCCGCCATCTCCGCTGTAACCCGAAGTTCCATTCCCCGCAACTGTGGTAATGATGCTAGTGCCGGCAGCAATCTTTCGGACACGATAATTTTTATAGTCACTGAAATAGACGTTCCCGGAGCCATCGACAGATATGCCGGTTGGGTAGTTCAGCGTCGCGCTAGTTGCCGGCCCTCCGTCCCCGCCATATCCACGCGGCTTAGTGCAGAAATTATAGGATGAATAACCTGTACAAGATCCGCCTATAGTGCTGATTATTCCATTGGTTGTTACCTTGCGAATGAGGCTATTCGCGCTGTCCGCAATGTAGACGTTTCCAGAACCGTCAACTGCCACACTCAAAGGCAAGAATAGTAATGCACTGGTCGCTTGTCCACCATCTCCGCTGTAACCGCCCCCCCAACCATCGCAAATCCCGGCGAAAGTCGTTATGATGCCGCTGGACGCGACCTTGCGGATGCAGTTACTTGAGGTGTCGGCGATATAAAGGTTGCCGGAGCCATCGATAGCGATCCCATGTGGCTCAGAAAGTTTTGCTTGGGTGGCAATGCCTCCATCTCCGCTATAGCCTGATGTCCCATTTCCCGCAACCGTAGTTATAATTCCTGTAGCTGCCGCGACCTTGCGAATCCTGTAGTTTTGTTCATCAGAAATGTAGATATTGCCCGAGGCATCAACGGCTACACTATTCGGATACTGCAGTTGGGCAACAGTCGCTGCGCCTCCGTCACCGCCGTAGCCATAGGTTCCGCTACCCGCAAGGGTAGAAATGTTTCCCAGTGCGGGAAGAGTAACTTGAGCGCGTGCGCTTCCCGTAACGATTGCCACATATGCAAGAAGACAGGCGAATGCCGAAATCCTTCTAATGAGGCGTGGCGCTCCACTATCTTGCGTGCTTTCAGCGTTTGCCATCTTTTCTTCCTCGTTACCTCGGTTGAAACTCGATTCCAAGTTCCCGATCTGGACAGGTTCTTCGTGGCGCGATCATTGACTACTCTTTGGCATTTCTCGTTTTATAGACCGGCGCGAACAGACTCAAATACCACGCCTGTTCATTTGGATTGCTCCGCTCCAGTGACAACCACCGCCGTAGAAGCTGCTGTTGCCGAACCAGTGCTGTTCGTCATATCGGTTTCTGAGGTTGGTAGCAATTGGCTATTGAAGAACCGGTTCACCGTGATCCCGTTTCCGTAAACTGCATTCGTTACTGCACCGAACGGCGCATAGGCGGAGACAGTTGGCCCAGTCTGCGCCGAAAAAAGAGCTGCCGGATGCAGGCTGTCGCTCCATGAGCTGGCCACCTTTTGCAGCCGGTTGGCGCTATCGAACGATTGATAAAAAGTTAGCGGATTGGCGCCAGCCCCAGGCGTACTCGCAAGTCCATTCGAGTACGATGTCAAGTTGCCAGCAAGATCATAGCCGTAGTTGAGAGCATATGGCGCGGCGGTACAGTTCGCTGGAGTGCATTGCTGTCCGCTCAGTGGGCGTCCCATCACATCGTAGGAAAGGGTCGCCCTCAGCGTCAGGTACCCCCCATTGGTTAGCAGTGCTGAATTGCATAAGCCGGAGGACGCGCTTTGTGTCCATTGATTTGTCATGTGACCGAGCAAACTTCCTGCTGCTCCAGTGACTGACGACGTATCGTATTGGAAGCAGGAGGTCGGCGTCCCACTTGCATCACTCGAATACCTCTTGGAAAGGGTCCGATTCAGGGCATCGTATGTGTATTGAGTCTTAACGCCTCGCGCGTCAATCTTGCTACATGGCAGCGTCACGTCCCCCGCACACAAAGCTCCGTTAGTCAGGTAACTGTATGTGACGGTCCCCGCTTCAGGAGTGGTGGACGAGAACATACGCCCCAGATTGTCGTAACTGAAGAGGCGTTGCCGGTCACCTGGCACGGTGGCATTCTTCGCGCCACCCCATTGGTCTACCTGGGTAAGCTTATTAAGCGCGTTGTACTGATAATCGGTCTCGTTCGCGAGTGTACCGCTGGAATTTGGTTCCAGAATACTGATCAAGCGACCAAATGCATCGCCCGTATACTGCTTACTGTGCGAAAGTGCATCCGTCACGATCTGCGTATTTCCGTAATATGTCGACGTTGAGGTGCTTCCATCTGGGGCGACTAACTTTGTTACTCGTCCCAGGACGTCGTAATATTTGTACGCCGTGCCGTCGGTTGGCGAGGCGGTTCCTTGCAGGTGCGGAGACGTGACGGCGTATGGTCTGCCAGTTAGATCGTAGGTCGTCTCCGAGCTGATAGTTCCCTCGGGGGCAAGTGTGACGGATTGATACTTTCTTGCGTACGAATCGAAGATGGATTCTTGTTTGACGCCTACCGCAGAGGTTTGCGCGACGGTTACATCAGCTTCCGTGACGCTTGGGTAGGCATATGTTGTGCTCCCCCCATCCGCACGAGCGACAGTCTGCAACCGCCCCACATTTGACCCACTCGTGAAATACGAATATACCGTCGGATTGCTATTAATATCCGTGGTTGATGTTACCAGGCCTGACGAACAGTCGAAAACCATACTGGCCGTAAGACTTGTACCGCCGACCTTAATTGGGTACGTTACGCCGGAAATAAAGGCGTCCGAGCACATGGTCGTGTATGTCTTTTCGTTTCCGTTCGGATCAATGTCGCTCAGCTTGGTGCCGGCATCGTCATAGAGCGATCCAGTTGTCACTGTAGTCGTTCCGATACCGGTGGTCACGCTCGTAAGATTGCCTCGATTTCCCAAGGCAACAGGGGTGCCACCGACGTATAGAAGATCGGGCGAATGATTCGGCAACCCCGATGTTGGGGAGAGCGTGCAATTTTGAGGGGGATTGGGAGCATTGCAATCGTAGCCGAACGATGTCTGGGCTGCCAGGTGGCCTCCCGCGTCAAGCTGTTGCACCTGGGTGACATACGGTGCTCCGTTTACAAAGTATCCGTAAGTGTAGTCCGTCTCTTTCGTCGGCGTAGTGGGAGTAGCTGAAGTACACCCCGAAGCGGAAGGCGCATAGTCCCATATCTGGACTTTGTCAGGCTTTCCATACTGCGGGTTATTGTAGACATACCCCGTCTGGGTAACCTGCCCACTGTCGCTGAGCGTAGTCGTAGTGCAATTTGCGGTGACCCACTCCGAGCCGCCCCCGCTCCCACAAACGGCGGCTGGGCAGCTACTTTGCATCGAGTAGTTTGTCGCTGTCGACAGAACCTGAGAAAGTGTCTGCGTTGCAGAATTATAGTTGAAGTAGGTTGCTTGTGTGTTCCACGCCCCGTTGTTTAATGTCAGGAGGTACGACACCTGGTTTCGATTTCCATCTGTGACAGTTACTGTCTCTTGACACCGACCTCTGATTGGGTTGGAACAATCGCTATTAACGACGCTAGGAGCAAACGTATAAGAGCCATTGCCACCAGAATAGGAGGCAATCCACCGATTCAGATTGTTATATGAGTCTTTGTAATTCTGATAGGTAAAATGAGCGGATCCTCCTGTTGGCAAGTCAAGTTGTGTCAGCTCCCCATATGTTCCAAGCCCTTGTTCGGTGTCGTAGTGAAAGGTATATGACGAACTATCAGGCAAGCCGACGCTCTTGACTACGGTTATTGGGCCCGAATATTCGCTAACGGCGCTCTGATTAAACTGCGTCTGTACATTGATCTGTTCCGTTGTTACAGTATAACGCTTCCGGGTGCCTCCTATCGTCAAGACATCATAATTGAACGTGGCGGGTCCGGATGGCCAACCAGTTTCCCCTAGCGATCCGCCATTGTTTGTAAATGATGTAATGACTGGTTCACGCCCCAGGGTATCGTAGACGTGATAGTTATTCTGGTTCTCGTCGTAATAAGTATTAATATAGTTGCCATTACGATCTTCCGATGCAGAAGAATTACCATTCTGGTCAAACACCATCGCGTATTGTCCATAGCCCGTAACGGAGATGTTGTATCCGCTTCCGTCCGTAGCGTACGCGGTACCATTGGGAGAATCGGTAATGTTGAGCGTATTTCCATTGGCGCAATTTGGAGCAGACAACTGATATACGGGAGGAGCAAATAGATGAGAGGTTCCGGATGAGTCCTGCCATGTAAACGTATATTGCGCATAAACCTGGCTTCCAGAGCCATTGCAGGGAGCACTCAAAATGACGGGATTTCCCTGCAGCGCTCCATAGGATAAACCTTGAATCTCCCATCCAGCTTGAATCGGCGCAGGCGCGGGCTGAAAACCATAGGTGGTTCCTGAATTCACGATCTGCCATATTCTACTGTCGTAGACGAAGTTCTCGGTAAACGGAAGGCTTCCACGCTGCGGCTCCGAGATGATAGGAATCTCGAGATGCACGTTGCCGTTGGCCACATTGATGAACCCATTCTCAATGGGAATGTTGATACCCCACACAGGGTTTCCCGTCCCATACAAATAGTTCTGCGCGCCAGCGCAGGTCGCCGCAGCGCCAGCAAAGATGAGCAGCAATAACTTGAAGAGTATCCGTCTCATCGATATTCCCCTAAAACGTAAACGTACTTGTTGGCAGATTTGTGTTGAGCGTTATCTGGCTCAGGCTCAGCGTCCACTGCAGTTGCCCGTTCAATGTTTGTTTAATGGTGGTGGGAACGGAGACGCCCTGAAATGACTGGCGGTTGCTGTAAGTGGTGACTCGTATGAGGGGACTTCTCATGCCAGTGAACGGCAAGGAATCTACGCTGAAGAGCAGGAGATGAGAATCGGGGTCGAAGTACAGGTCGGTGACCGCAGTCTTCTTGCCCAATGAATTGTTAACCTCTGTATCCAAGGCATGTTCGATTGTGATCCGGTGGAGATTCTCACCCGTCCCGGAATAGATTTTGTGGTCATAGAGAGAAACATTCGTGGACGCCAGCGCATCTGTCCAAATCCGAGGAAACGCTACAACTCCAGCGCTAGAAGTTGCTGGAGTCAAAGCTCCTTGGTTTCCAGCTTCGTCCTGAGACTTTCCAACAAGGCCACTTATTCTGAGGCTTCGGACTCCCGAGGCCATTTCGATGTCCAGCCGGGAGGACCTCGACCCCGCCAAATATAACGAAGCTGGGTGAGCAGCGCCGTCGGGAAAGGTAATTGTGCCTCTCCCTTCGAGGCTCTGCCATGCCGCAGCTGACGATGCCAGGAGACTGGCCTTGATTTCGGCAAACGCTCCTGCGTCTTTTTCGCCAAGGACGCCGGTAGCGGAAGGTGCGGGGAACCTCAGCTCCTGTGCTCGAATTGCCATTGGAAGGATCAGGAGAATACCCGACAGGGCTAGTCCGGATATCAGAGCACGCTTGCCGAACCGTCCTTTTGTCCAGAGAGACATCTGTCGTATGTATTGAGTTCGAAAAGGCCTTGCAGTTGTTCCCATCTTTTTACCCTCGATTTGGCATCCATCTCGCAAACTTAATGGCTACTGCAACGTGACTAGAACCTCTATCACGCCGGTGCCGGTATCGAGTTTAGCCATAGCCTTGCCGACAACCGCACCTAGCATCCGACTGCGATCTATTCCCTTCATGGCGTAACCCGGGGTGGAAGAAGTTACAAGCAAATCGCCCACTTTGATGGGACCGCTTTCTGTGCTTACTTTGGCCGGAACGATACCTACGACAGCCATGGGCACTTCCTCCGGACTCTCCGCGGTGGTTTGCCGCCTGCCCACCGTTCCAGGTTTGGTCGAGTAGATGCCCGAGACGGCCGTGGAATAGGCTTCAATGGACTTGAGCATCTTCCCTGGATTGTCTGCATCGAGAACCAGCACGTCTCCTGGCTCGTAGTTGGTCCGGTTTCCGGTCACATCAACAGACTCGGCGTAGTCGCCTCCGCAAGTTATACCCGTATAGGCGGTGCTCTGCGTGGTACCGTCCTGAAAGGTAATAGACCCGCCGCTGTTTGCAGTCAGCTTGACATTGCCATTGACTTCGAGCGGAGCCCCCGGTGTCGTCGTGCCGATGCCAACGTTACCGAGGTGGTCAACGGAGCGCGCTCCATATCCCCGCGACAGGAAGAATTCCGTGATTCGTCACAGATCCCAGCAACATGCTGGATCCGTTCTCTCCATAGGACGCACCGCCACTGGGCGCTACAGTGAGTGCGTTATATCTTTGGTAGTTTCCGGTGACAGTTCCGGCAACGATGTTCAGGGGTGCTTGGGGCGAGGTCGTTCCAATTCCGACATTGCCGGAAGCTAGTATCGTCATTTGAGGTGGCGGATTCACACCTCCTGATGAAAAGTACATATTGCCCTGAGCCCCGGACAGAAAGTAGTTATTTGCTACACCGTCCGTGATTTGTAATGTGGCGTCCGCCCCGTTCGCATTTGAAGAAAGACGAGCAACCCTGTTCGAATTTATGATGGTGCTCGTCTGTTGAGGGTTTACAACATCTAATGGCGCCGACGGGCTTGTCGTCCCGATCCCGACGTTGCCGGTTGTAGGAAGTGTGTTGTTTTGGGCAAGCGTACTGCCCACACTGAGGGTGAGGAACGTTGCCAGAAGTGCTTTCGGTATAGTCACAACATCTCTCCTTGCGCCGAACGTGGTGTGAATCCTATTTACTGCAACGTCACTAACACTTCGATGACTCCTGATCCAGAGTTGAGATTCCCGAGCGCCTTCCCAATGACTGCTCCGGTCAACCGACCTCGATCCGTACCTTTCATGGCGCGGCCTATCATTCCTGATGCGACCAGCAGATCGCCCGTCTTTATGGGTCCATTCTCAGCAGTTACTTTCGTCGGAACGATCCCTGTCATCGCCATTGGCACTTCATTCTTCATCTGCGAACGATCTGTTAGCTGTCTTCTTCCCACTACTCCAGGTTTCGTAGAGTAAATCCCAGATACCAGCGTTGAATATGGCTCCGCTGACTTCAGAAATTTGCCCGGCGCGCTCGAATCGATCACTATAACGTCGCCAGGTTCATAACGCGTCCGGTCGCCCGTCACGTCCACTGATTCTGCATAGTCACCGCCGCAGACCACACCCGTGAATGCGGTATTTTGAGTCGTTCCGTCCTGAAATACAATCGACGCGCCGCTGCCGGAGGACAAGCGGACATCTCCATCCACCTCCAACTTCGAATTTGGCGTCGTCGTGCCGATGCCGACGTTGCCGTTGTCTTTAATTCTCATCCGCTCATTGCTATTGTCCGCATTCGGCGTTTGGAGAGAATTGGTTGTATAGAAGGCCAGGTCGGTCCCCTGCGCTAACCAGTTACAACAGGCATCCGTGCGCTCAGCGGTAATTTTTGCGCTAATAGCATTAGGAACTATGTCACGGAATCCATAAAATTTTATGGCGTAGGTCCCACCATTACCCAAAGAATCATTAGGATTGCCAATGGTTATGCCATCGCCGCTCCCGACTCCAAGTTGCAACTTGCTAACCGGACTCGTCGTGCCGATACCCACGTTGCCATTTGCGCCCGAAAAGGTCATGACGTTGGAATAGTACGCGCCGCCATTACTAGGATTGTTGGTGACGTCAAGAGCGTACGACACAATGCCTGGAGCCACGATAAATGAGCGCCACGCCAGAGAGTAATCCTCTAGCGGCCATCCCGAAGTCAGCTGGAATAATACAGCCGGATTGGGATTCGCTATCTCGAGCGTAGCTCCCGGGCTTGTCGTTCCGATCCCGACATTGCCGTCGCCTCTGACATACAACACGCTTGTATTGTTGGAATTCAAGAAATTGGCCCCAAAAACCGGCGTGCTACCACCGAGGCCAAATTGTGGCCCCCAGCTTTCGTGTAAATAGACATCATCATTTGAGCTAAAGAGATAGCCTGCCGCTCCTAATACGCGGATGGCCCCATTTACATCCAATGGATATGCCGGTGCCGTCGTCCCTATCCCGACGTTACTGCCCGAGATCGAAATAGGAGAATTACCCAGCGTCGAACTTCCCGTAAACACGGGAATTGTGTTTGTAGTTCCTCCGCCGGTTGTGACTGTCGTCTGCGCTGCTACACCGACAGCCAGCGAGGCAAGAAACGTTCCTATGAAAGTCGTCCGTCTACACATCGTTCAGCAATCCTTTCGTCGCCCCACCCTGCTTCCGCCGTCCTCTTGTTCTATTCCCTCTCTATTGCAATGTGACCAGCACTTCGATCACACCGGTTCCGGAATCCAGCTTGGCCATGGCCTTGCCGACTACTGCGCCCAGCATCCGGCTGCGATCCGTTCCCTTCATCGCGTAGCCGGGGGTGGAGGATGTGACGAGCAGATCGCCCACCTTGACGGGACCGTTTTCCGCGCTTACCTTGGCTGGCACAATGCCCACAACAGCCATGGGCACTTCGTCTGGACTCTTCTCTGTGGTCTGCCGTCTGCCCACCGTTCCAGGCTTGGTCGAGTAGATGCCGGAGACGGAGGTGGAATAAGCTTCAATGGACTTGAGCATCTTTCCTGGATTGTCCGCATCCAGGACCAGCACATCGCCAGGCTGATAGTGCGTCCTGTCGCCACTAACATCGACCGACTCGGCATAATCGCCGCCACAGGTTACGCCGGTGTAGGCAATGGTTTGTGTACCGCCGCCATTGGGAAAGACGATGCCGCCGTTGCCAACATTCAGGGCGCCGTCTACCTGTGCCGTGCCATTGACTTCGAGGGCCACGCCCGGGTTTGTCGTGCCGATGCCGACGTTGCCGTTACCTTGAATGTAGAAGGGAGTAGAAGATCCGCCAATATCCCGAACTCGAAAGAAGTAACTTGCTGAGGCATTGGCAGGCGTGGAGAAGCTGCCTACATCGATACTCATTGCCCCTACTGGAGTTGAGCCACCGCCTGTATAGACATTCAGAGGATTCCCCGGCGTCGTCGTCCCTAATCCGACGTTGCCTTGTGTCGTGATCACCATCCCGGCAGCGCTTCCTGAGGGAGCGGTCGGAGTCAGCTGAAATCCTACGATTCCTGACCCAACAATATAACTGTTTAGGTCCAATGAGAACAGAGGGTCGGGGGAGACGATATTGAGTGCGTTGAGCTCACCCGACCACCCCGAACTATTGCCAAGATTCACCTCAAGCTTCGCTGCCGGGTTTGTCGTCCCGATCCCGACGTTGCTGCCCGAGATCGAAATAGGAGAATTACCCAGCGTCGAACTTCCCGTGAACTGCGGAACCGTACCCGAGGTGCCGCTACCCGTTACCGTTTGCGCCGCGGCACCAGTGGCTGCGAGGAGAATCACAAAGAAAGCTTGCCTGCCTAGTTGACGCACCAATCGATATCCTTTTCGAGACAGCTTGCGCTAACAGCCACACGTCGGCACTGTGCTGGAGAACCCTGCTCGGGAAACGAACGCAGGTGCTCAGCGTTAGAAATCCAACTGTAGTGGGATATCGAGAAGAGAGAAGTACCGCGTCCAGATAAGCTCTACGTTGGGATCTTGGTTTTCGCGACAAGGCCAAAGTATGGCAAGATGCGGGCTGCGTCAAGAAATATCAAGACATGAGATATGACACATTCGTGTTATTGCCAAACGTTCTGGCCCACGCAGCTAGACGATGTCAGCCTCGACGAAGCAGCCACCTAGTTGCAAATAAGTTAGTACATGCGAGACTAGAGGCGTAAGTGAAATCGCAAGCCGCAGAGAAGGTAGTGCTATCGCTGATGATCGAAGCCGGAGGTCGGTCTACTTCCGCATGGCATTCAGAGACGGGGCGGCGGTAGAGCGGGTAATTTTAGAGGAGAAGCGCAGCCTACTTTCGTATGCAAGCGATTGACGGTACCTGGCCCGGTTCCGGGCCGGAGTGGGGCCGGTTCCGGCCCCCAAAACATGCCAGGATGGTTCCATCCTGTCTCACTGGATAGCGGTGTTTACGGTCATCAGAGCAAACAGTGCTGGTCTACGCTTCCTCAGCCAAACGGACGGCCTCGACTCGTCCGGGGCCTTTCCTAGGAACTGTCTTTTTCTTCGACCGTGGCCTCATGATGTTAATAGCAGAAGCATCGAGTTGCGTCTTCAAATGCGCTGCATAGTATTTCTCAATCATCTCTACGCTGGTCCGACAGTTCTTGGCAATCTGATAGATGTCGGCACCTTCAAGCAGGCGCAGGCAAATGTAAGTGTGGCGCAGGCTATACGCCGTTCGCGGCCTTCCGTCACGGTCGGTGCGTAGCTTTTCTTCCTCAAGAATTGCGTTGAACAACTCGCGTGGCCATTTCGGGAACAGAAGATCGGTGGGTCCGGGCGCGTGCCACTCACCGTTGGCCATCGATGCGGTACGGCTGCCTGATCTTCCCGGCCCTCCATCTGGACGTGGGCGGGCTTTCAGCCGCTCGAACGGATGCACAGCACCTGTTGTGCTCTTGCAATAACCAACACCTCGCTTTCCACGTACTTCGATCTCAAGGATGGTTTGGCCGCTCCCCTCGTCTTCGGTCACTGTGACATCGCGGAACTGAAGACGCCTCGCCTCGTCGGGGCGGAGCCCGGTGTTGGCGGAGAACAGAACATAATCGTGAAGTTGTTCCGCTTCCCAACGAAAACGGGGCTGCTTGGGGTCCTGGGCGCGTTTCCGCGTTGCCTCATAAAGCTGCCTGTACTCTTCCGGCGAGAACCACGCTCGATGGGAAATCTTCGCGGATGCGCGATATGGCGCTGACAAATCCGGGAGATGGTCGATCCATCCATGCCGCAGAGCCGTTTTGAAAATCTGGCGCAGCGTCACGATTTCCTGGTGCATGGTGTTATGCGCCGGAGGCTTGCCGCGCATCGCCTTACATTCCTCAAGGCGATGGACGCGATATTCATTAACCTTGCCAGCCGTGATCTCGGGAAGGACCATGCTGCCGAAGAACGGAATCAGGTGGCCATTTGCCCTCGCGTGCTGTCCGCGCGCATAGGTCGCGCTACGCTGTCCCTGCGTCATAATGTCGAATTCGCGCAGGTATAGCTTCGCAGCTTCGCGGAACAGTTTGCCGCTCTTCAGCTGACCGTCGCGGAGCTTGCCACGCAATTGCAAATACCAGTCTTCCGCGAACTCCTTCGCTTTCGAGAGGCTGTCTTCTTTGGTGGTTGCGCGTCGGTTCTTCCCGGCTAGATAGCTTGCGCATTGCCAACTCGAACTGTTCGGACGCTTGTAGACGTGAACTTTGCCACCGAGGATAGTGTGATGCTCCGACATGCGGCTGCACCTCCTGCTTCTCTATAAGAATCGCAAAAGTGTGCAAGAGTTGCGTAAGCCCTACGCCGTGTTCAGTATCAACGCAAGTAATTTACTGTCAATTGTTTATAAGGGAAGAGATTTTTGATATGCCGATTTTGAGTCCGCTGCGTCTGCCAGTTCCGCCATCCCGGCGCATTTCGATTCTATCAGCGCTGGACGCCCTCCGATACCACCGGACGCACTGAATCGTGACCCTTGGCCACCTCAAATCAACCCTGCCCTATTGCACCTTGCCCTGCGGCATCAGCCGCCTCAACTCGTTCGCGCAAGCGATCGCGTTCAGCGCTGCGAGCTTCAGGTTGTCCGCTGCCAGCCACAGCCAGAATCGCGTCGACGGCGCATCTCCGGACGATGCACTGCTGATCCGCGTGAGGATATCCGGCTGGCCTGTCGCGCTCAGGTTGCTAGGTGGATCCGACTCGAGCGCAACCAGATCAACATGCTCGCCACACATCGCCAACTCCATCTGTTCAGCGGTCGCCGGCGTCTGCAATTCCACCAAAACTGACGCGACATATCCGTGGAACACTGGCGCCTGAACCAATCGCAAATCCATACAAAACGGCATCCCTTCCGACAACGCCGAATAGTGATCGAAGATGCGCTCCTTCGCCGCCGTCAGGTT
>WNGR01001753.1_pt1 | contig 28006 bp, 26 predicted proteins | sample 5407581 | NCBI WGS metagenome assembly WNGR01 (sample SAMN13153383, study PRJNA577476) | soil metagenome | isolation source: 80 cm soil or saprolite under Garry oak tree replicate 2 | place: USA:California | collected 2016-06-15
CCCGTCGTTGCATCGATTACCAGCAGCGTCTCATGCGGCGCGTCAGGATCGTGTTTGCCAAGAGTGCGTTTCACTTTTTGCAGCTCGGCTATGAGGTTCGTTTTTGTGTGCATCCGGCCAGCGGTATCGCACAAAAGAAAGTCGATCTTGCGTCTTGCGGCCGCCTGATACGCTTCGTAACAAAGCGCGGCCGGATCAGCATTGTATTGTCCGCGGATCATTTCAACGCCGAGTCGTTCGGCCCAAATACCAAGCTGTTCAATCGCAGCAGCGCGAAAAGTGTCGGCCGCCGCCAGCAAGACACGATGTCGATCTTGCTGAAGATACCGAGCGAGTTTCGCAGTCGACGTTGTCTTTCCAGTGCCGTTTACACCAAGAAGCAAAATTACCTTTGGTTTGGCGACCAGCGGCCGGATGGGAGCCGGATTGCTCGGGAGAATACGAGCAACTTCCTCGCGCACCACTCTTACGACATCATTTATGCCCATTAGCGACCAAGCCTCGCGTTCCTGCAGTGCCTTAATGATTCGAGTTGTCATTGGCACGCCCAGATCTGCGCGGATAAGTGACTCTTCAAGTTCGTCCCAATCGATCGGTTTACCGGCGAACGTTTCAACAAGCGATTGGAGAAATTTCATTTATGAGGCGGGAATCGTTGAATCGTTAAACCGTTACATCGGTTATTTCTGACGATCTCAACGGTTCAACGATTTTCGCTTTTTTCTGCTGAGGGTGCGGCCTCGCGCAGCGGGCGTGTCAAATCGTTCTTCACGCGATCGAGAATGCCGTTGACGAAACGGCCGGATTCCGCGCCCCCGAAAGTTTTTGCCAGTTCGATTGCCTCATTGATGGAGACGACCGGCGGGATGTCGTCGCGATAAAGCATTTCGTAAATTGCAAGCCGCAGGACATTGCGATCGACGGGCGAGATACGATGAAATTCGTAATTCTCGCAGTAGCGCCGAATGCGTTCGTCGATTTCAGGGAGATGCGCAACCATTCCTTCGATGAGCGGCTGCGCAAAGTCGCGCACGCGCGGCGTGGCCGGGCAGAATTCCCAGAAATCCCCGATTTCCTCCGGCCCTTCGCCGTGCTGGAGATCACGCCAGAAATGATATTGGATGGCCGCTTCTCGCGCTCTTCGCCGCTTTCCCATAAGACTTATTTTTCGCGAAGCTTTGACATGACGCGGGCGATTCCCACGGCGGCGCGAGCGGCTTCCGTCCCGCGGTTGATTTTGTTTTCCAGGCAGCGCTCGCGCGCTTGCGTTTCGTTATCGAAACTGAGCACGACATTGATGACGGGCACGCCATGATCAACCGCGATGCGTTGGAGCGCATCAGTGACGGACTGGCTCAAATTTCGCGCATGGTCCGTCTTTCCTTGCAGAATGACTCCAACGGCAATGATTACATCTGCTTTTTTTTGCGCCGCCAATTCGTGCACAACGACAGGAATTTCGAATGCCCCAGGCACTCGCTCGAGAGAAATCGTCACGTCTGGTGCAAGGACATGCAATTCTTCCTTGGCGTGATCGACGAGGCTCTGCACATAGCGCGTATTGAATCGGCTCGCGACGATGATGAACGTGCGTCTCCCGTGCACAACGCGGGGACGAGGCGGGACGATCTTCGACATTTTAAGAATGACGAAGCACGAATGACGAAGCGCGAATCAGTGACGGAGTTCGAATGATGAAAGGCCGCAGTTTTGATTTCGACATTTCTTCCATTCCTTCGACATTCGTCATTCGGACTGCGTCATTTGCCGGAAGGCAAATTCGTGGGATTGCGCTGCCAAGTGCAAAATCGACATAGTCGGTCAGTATCCTACAACAGGTGTCCCATCTTGACTTTTTTGGTCTCGAGATACTTAACATTATGCGGATTGGCTTCGCTCCGAATGGGCACCTGTTCTACCATCTCGAGACCGTAACCTTCGAGGCCGACCACTTTCTTTGGGTTATTCGTCAGAAAACGGAACTGGCGAACGCCCAGATCGAAAAGAATTTGCGCGCCGAGCCCGTAATCGCGCAAATCGGTTGGGTAACCGAGCTTGGCGTTGGCCTCCACCGTGTCGAGCCCTTCCTCCTGTAATCTATAGGCATGAATTTTTGCTGCCAGCCCGATGCCACGCCCTTCCTGCCGCATGTAAACCAAAACGCCGTTGCCTTCCTCTTGGATTTGCCGAAGCGCTGCGTGCAATTGATTTCCGCAATCGCATCGACGCGAACCGAAGACGTCGCCAGTGAGACATTGGCTGTGCACGCGCACCAGTGTCGGTTTCTCCTTGTCGATCTTACCCTTCACGAGCGCGAGATGGTGCCTGCCGTCTAGCTTCGATCGATATAGGTGCAAATCGAAATCGCCATACTCGGTGGGCATTTTTACGATCTGCTCCAGCTCCACCAGTTTTTCGCGGATGCGGCGATGAGCGATCAGACTCTGGATTGTGCAAATGCGCAGCCCGTGCTTTTTGCGAAACTCCAGTAACTCTGGCAAACGAGCCATTGTGCCGTCATCGTGCAAAATCTCGCAAAGCACGCCCGCCGGTTGCAAGCCCGCCATGCGCGCAAGATCAACAGCGGCCTCGGTATGCCCGGCGCGCCGCAACACGCCGCCATCTTTGGCCCGTAACGGGAAAACGTGTCCCGGTTGGACGAGATCATCAGGCGATGATTTAGTATCTGCGATTGCCTGAATTGTCGTCGCACGGTCGTGCGCGCTGATTCCCGTTGTGACGCCGCGAGCCGCATCTACCGATACGGTAAAATCCGTACGGTACATTTCGCGATTCTGCGCGACCATTCGCTGCAAGCCGAGCTGCTCGGCGCGCTCATTGGAAATAGGCGCGCAAATCAAGCCGCGCCCGTGTTTTGCCATGAAATTGACTGCGGCCGGCGTCACCTTTTCCGCCGCCATGACGAGGTCCCCTTCATTTTCGCGGTCGGCATCGTCGGTCACAATCACGATCCGTCCTCGTGCGACGTCGTTCACCACGTCGTCAATCGTGTCGAACTGAAACGCTCGTTCCGCCTCGATAATCATCCTCCGATACCATTACGTCCCGCGTCGCTCTCGGCAATGCCAATTCACTTCGCCGCGGGAGATTGGACTGTATCTACAACAATCACTTCGCGCTTGTCGCGACGATTGCCTCCCGCCGATACATATCGCGATTGCTTCCTTGAAACTCGGCTTTCAATTTCACGTTGAAGTGCGCAAGATCGACGAGGTCCCAGCGCGTAAAGTTCCAATGACCTGCTTTCCGCGGTTCGTGCTCGAAGCCCGCGATGAGATGGACGGCGTCATGATGAATCTTATTGGTCGCAATTTTCGGCTCGAAATAAAATGTGCGAAAACTACTGTCGCGGCTTCCAGCGACATAAAGTTTTGGATCGAGATAAAAAACGTGTTTGCTCGCGAGATCGACAATCCGCAAGTCGGGATAACCCGAGCGCTGCATTTTCCCGTCGGCCGTGCGCGGGAAATCGCAGTTCAAGCTAGGTGTTGAGTTAAGCAATGCGTGCAGCCAATCCTCAAAATGACTGCTTACTTCGTTGATGCGCCCAATGCTCTGAATTGGACTGTCCGATCTGTTTGCTCGCTTCATCACGTCATCGAGGGTCGCACTGATCTGCTTGATCACGCGCTGGTCAGTTTCGTTTTTGGGATCGACGCGCAGAACATGTTTGCCCGTCGTGTCTAGAATCACTTCGGCGAATGGAATGCCGCGTAATTGTTGATTTTCGTTGAGCAGCCAGGGGATCAACGAATGAATAATCTGAGTGGACGCGGTGTCCCTGTGTAGGGATGGCAGTTCCTTCTGAGCAGGAGTTGCCGGTGCGGGCAACGCCGCGATCAAAACAGCCATTCCAAGCCAGGCAAGGGACTTCGGAAGAGCTCTCTTAATTCTCGATTGGATCATCCGCTTCATTCGACTGTGACCGCACGCTCAAGCAGTGGAAGCACGGAGGGAAGCCTGCTTTCGCACAAGTGAGGATTGCGCTAAGACGGAAAAAAGAAAATGCTAAACGACACCTTGGGCAACTAATGATGGACAAATCCGACAAGATCTTTGTCGCTGGTTATCGCGGGCTTGTGGGTAGCGCGTTGATCCGCCGCCTCGAACGCGAGGGCTTTCACAATCTGCAACGAATCGGCCGTCGCAGAATTTTTTCGAAAGGAAAAGCCGGCGGTTGTGATTTTCGCCGCAGCAAAGGTCGGCGGCATCAAGGCGAACAGCGATTTTCCAGTCGAGTTTCTGCTCGATAATTTGCGGATTCAGAACAACATCATTCGCGTCGCCCACGAAGCTGGCGCGCGCAAGCTTCTGTTTCTTGGCAGCTCTTGCATTTACCCCAAGCTCGCACCGCAGCCCATTCCAGAAACAGCTTTGCTAAGCGGTCCGCTCGAGCCAACCAATGAAGCTTACGCAATCGCCAAGATCGCCGGCATCAAGCTTTGTCAGGCATTTTCTCGCGAATATGGGGCGAACTTTATTTCGGCGATGCCAACGAATCTTTACGGTCCGAACGACAACTTCGATCTGGAGACATCGCACGTGCTGGCTGCGCTTTTGCGGAAGGCACATGAAGCGAAAACAACCGGCGCGCGTGAGCTTGTTGTATGGGGATCAGGCAAACCGCGTCGGGAATTTTTGCACGCGGATGATCTCGCGTCGGCATGCCTCTTTCTGCTCGAACATTATGATTCACCGGAGATTATCAACGTGGGTTGGGGGAAAGACATCCCGATCCGCGAACTCGCGGAGTTGATTTGTGATGTCGTCGGTTTCGATGGCGAATTGATTTGGGATGCGACCAAACCGGATGGCACACTGCGAAAACTTCTCGATGTGACCAAGCTGCGTAATCTCGGTTGGCACGCGACGATTCCTCTCCGCGACGGCATCGCGCAAACCTACGATTGGTTCCTAAAGACCAGCGCGAGATGAGGTTCTTGCCTTGGAGGGGCCCCGCGCCATAGCGCCCAATGAATTTCCGGAATTCGGTAGCGCAGGTCCCCTAATCCGTTTGTGTTTGATTCTTGGTTGCGGTTGACCCCGAAAGCTTTCGGGGTTGACTGCGATTCATTCATGAAAAAATTGCGTGTTGGCGTCGTTGGTGTTGGTCATATTGGAAGCAACCACGCGCGGCTGTACGCGGAGATTCCGTCAACAGATTTTACAGCGGTCTACGACGTCGATCTCCCCAAGGGGGACGCCATCGGGAAAAAATTCGGAGCGGCGTCGGCAAAATCGCTCGATGAGTTTATTGAGATGATTGACGCGGCGTCGATTGCGACGCCGACCAACACGCACTACGAGGTTGCGCGGTCTCTGCTTGCTCGCGGCAAACATCTGCTAGTCGAGAAACCGATTACCGACAAGACGGCGCATGCAGACAAACTGGCGCAGTTGGCGGCGGGCAACGGCCTTATTCTTCAAGTTGGCCACGTCGAGCGTTTCAATCCAGTTTTGAGCACACTCGAAAAATATCTGACCCATCCGCGTTTCATTGAGGCGCACCGGCTTTCGCCCTATCCGGATCGCAATACCGATATCGGTGTGGTTCTCGATCTTATGATCCATGATCTCGAAATCATTTTGCATTTCGTGCGTTCGCCCGTGAAAAAGATCGATGCGGTGGGCGTGCCGGTTTTGAGCCGCGGTGAAGACATCGCGAACGCGCGGTTGCGCTTCGAGAATGGCTGCGTGGCAAACGTTACTTCGAGCCGCATCAGTCCCGAGCGCATGCGCAAGATTCGGGTCTTTCAAGAGGACGCGTATCTTTCGCTCGATTATCAAAATCAGGGCGGTGAGATCTATCGCCGCGCCGGAGGACGGATTACGCGCGATAAAGTCGAGATCGAACGCGAAGAACCGCTCAAACGTCAACTCATCTCGTTCATCGAATGCGCAAGCACCGGACGCGAGCCACGCGTTTCGGGAGTTCAGGGGACGGCGGCGCTCGAGTTGGCGGTTAAAATTACAAAGCGGATCGCCTCGAGTATCTGAAGCTCGCTGATGTATTCTAGCGCAAGGTGTTGTAGCCGCGCCTCGGTGAGGCGCGTGCACACGGCTCGCCAAGCCGTGGCTACAACCTGAAGCAACAAATGAAATCTCAGACGATCTATTTTGTCGCCGGCGAAGCGAGCGCTGACAATCACGGGGCCGCGTTGATGCGTTCCCTGCGCGAGTCGGGCGTCGATCTCAAGTTTGTTGGACGCGGCGGTCCACAAATGCGGACGATCGCCGGCGCCCAATTCAAAAATTGGATCGACGATGCAGCTGTCCTTGGTTTGTGGGAGGTGATCAAGAAGTATGGTTATTTTCGAGGACAGTTTCGTGAAACACTCGACGAAATTGAAAACAACAAACCCGACGCTGTCGTGTTGATCGATTATCCCGGTTTCAACTTGCGCCTCGCCCGGGCATTGCGGAAGCAATCGCCGAAACCAAAAATAATTTACTACATCAGCCCGCAAGTATGGGCTTGGAATCGTGGCCGAATCAAAAAGATGGCGCGTTTTCTCGATCTTATGCTCTGCATCTTTCCTTTCGAGACGAACCTCTACACCAAATCTGGCCTGCGCGCGGTATTTGTCGGTCATCCGATGATCGAGAGACTACGCGCCACCAAGCTAAAAACTGAACGTGATCCCCATTCAATCGGCCTCTTTCCGGGCAGTCGTTCGCGCGAAGTGCGGAAAATTTTCCCGGTGTTGCTTGAAGCAACGCGTTTGCTTCTGCGACGACAACCAAATTTGCGCTTCGAAATTGCGGCGGCATCGGAGGCGCTCGCGGCTGAGATTTCTCATGCTTTAACGGAAGCTCGCATGAGAGAAGGGGTCTTTCGCGTCGTCACTGGCGAAGCAGCCGCAACAATGCAACGCGCATTCGCCGGGATTGTTGCTTCAGGGAGCGCGACACTTGAGGCCGCGTATTTCCGGTTGCCATTTGTGCTGATTTACAAGGTGGCGTGGCCGACATATCTCGCGGCACGACTCGTCGTAAACGTGAAATATCTCGGCATGCCCAACGTTCTCGCGGATAGAGAAGTGGTGCCCGAATTCATTCAGCACCAGGCAAAACCAGACGCGATCGTCAAGGCAGTTCTGCAACTAATGGATAACACAGCCGCGCGCGATCGGATGCTCTCTGAGTTCGATGCAATCATCGGCAAACTGGGCGAAAGCGGAGCGAGCGAAAAAGCCGCACAAGCAATTATCGAAGAAATTGGCGAGGATTAGATGGACATGAAAACAATTACGACAGTTGCAGTGGCGGCTGTATCAACCGCTCAGCCAAATAACAGGCCCTCGCGAAATAAACTCTTGATCGAGCCAAAGGTGATCGCGGCATGAGAATCTGGGATATTTCACGGACGCTCTCGAACGATCTCGCGCCGTGGCCGGGAGATACGCCGTTTCAATTTGCGCTCACCGGGACGATCGCAGAGGGCAATTCGGTAAATCTTGGTGCGATCAAAACAAGCGTACATAACGGCACGCATGCCGATGCGCGATTCCATTTCGACACCAAAGCCGAATCGATCGAGAAAGCGCCACTCGACATTTATTTGGGTCGGGCGGTTGTTCTTGATCTTACGGAAGCTTTTTTACAGTGGAAAGCAAAACACCTGATCACGATTGAAGATCTTCAACCGCACGCTGAAGAAATCGCGGAGAGTTCGCGGCTTCTCGTAAAGATTGGTCGATGGAGCAACTCGGCAGTTTTTCCAAATCAAATTCCGGTGATTGCAGCAGATGTCCCGTCATGGTTGCAGAAGAATGGAGTCAAGTTGTTGGGATTGGATGTGCCATCCGTGGATGAAATTGATTCGAAATCTTTGCAAAATCATCACGCGCTCGCGCAGGCCGGCGTCGCGATTGTTGAGTCTCTGGATCTGAGTGGCGTCGGAGCCGGCATTTATAACTTTGCGGCGTTGCCTCTAAAAATCGCGGGCGGCGATGGCGCACCAGTGCGCGCAGTGCTCTGGCGCGACTAACTTCCATCGCGGAACATGGAGCTTTCTTGGCTGGAGAATTTCCCTCAGAACAAGCGCACCGTCTGGATCGTTGGCGCGCTCGCGGTCCTTTTATTTCTCGTCACGAATTTGCCTTGGCAGCTCGACGATTACGACCAGGCGAAGCAGGCATTTACCTCCTTCGAAATGATCAAGGAGGGACACTGGTTCTATCAGCAGACGCCGCAGGAACGCGTGGCGACAAAGCCGCCGCTGGTAGGATGGGTTTCAGCCGGTCTTTTTGCATTAACGAGATCCTGGGATGTGTCGTGGCGGTTGCCGTCATTTGTCGCTGCGATCGCGTTGTCGATCTTGTTGTATCGCGCGGCGAATTCAGCGTACGGATCCATTGCCGCCTTAATCGCGCTCAGCGCGTTTGGATTAAATCTGTTGAGTCCACGCCTGGCGACGTTCGTGCGCACCGATATGCCATTGGCGTTCGTAATTTTTCTTATCGGCCTGTTGATTTGGCAAAAAGTCCGGGAACAGGAGTGGAGACCGCGAGATCGAATCTACCTCTTTGCTTTGCTCACCGTTGTGATGTTGATCAAAGGACCCATCGTTTACGCGTTCTTACTTCCCGGAATTGGCATATTCGAGTGGTGGCGACGCAAGAGCAATGCAGTCTCGGCGTGGTCGGGTTGGTGGCCGTGGCTTGCTTCCCTCGGTGTCTTTCTTCTTTGGGTGATCGGCGGCATTCTGTTTGTGCCCGGGTTTTTCGATCAAGTTATCGTCCGCGAATTCATAGGGCGATTTGGCGAAACGACCCATCGGGCACAACCGCTTTATTTTTATCTGCCGCAACTGCTACATAAATTTGCTCCGTGGAGCGTGCTAATGATCCTCATAGCCTTTCTGAGTCTTCGACCAACAGGGCTCGGGATTCGCAATGCATTTCGCAAAATATCACCGGAGACATTCTGGCTAATTTGCTGGGTTTTTGGGGGTCTGTTAGTTATGTCGCTGATTCCATCGAAACGCGTTGACCGGATTTTTCCGATTGTGCCAGCGCTCTGTTTGATGCTGGCGGCGCAGATCGGAAAAGCCGCAGTGGAGGAACAATTGTGCACGCGTCTTTATCGATGGAGCGCAGTCGCACTGCTTGTGTCGATCTTGTTTACAAGTGGTTACACAATTTCGAAGGTCATCTCCGGATATCGTGATCATCGCGACGCTCTCGTCATTTTCGGGCGCGAGGTTCGCCATGAGGCAGCGGTGCATCATTGGCGTTACGAAGCGCTTTTCACCAAGGATGAAGGACTGCTTCTCTATTTGCGGAAAACGCATTTCATCAAACTGCATCGCGCGGTCGTCGAATGGAATCTCGGGAATCTCGATGCGTTGGTGGCGCCAACTGAAGACGCAGCCGCTTTGATGCGCAAGCTCCGAGATGCGGCCCTCTCTCAACTGAAATCAAAGGAGAAGAAGAACAAACCAGGAGTGGGTTACGTTCTCATTACGCACTGAGATGTTAATCCCAAATCCTACGGAAGCGTTTCCGCGACGCCTGCGCCTTGGATCGGGGTTAGGTGACGACGGAATCGAGCACAACTAGTCACCCTGCTGGAACCAAACGTAGTGTTTGCCATCCCAGTGAATTAGCCCGCTAGCTGCCTCACTCTTGCCTACGAGGAGCGCGTCCCCATGAAGCCGGTGGACACCCGGTTCCCCTGTCCCTCGACCCACGCGGCCTTTCGGATAGACCTGCCAGTTGTCCATCCAATCGAAGTCATCGCCGCCATTTCCGAGGGGAGCGCCCGCACCGAGAATTGCTGCCTTGCTCGCCCCACCAGGAATGATCGCAATCCCGAGTTTTCCGGTCGAGCGTTGCTTCACGAGAACAGCAACGTCAACCTTACCATCACCATTGAAGTCCCCACGTAGATAGAACGGGTTCAGGTGAAAGGAGACTTCGTAATCCTTCGCGAGCGGCCCTTTCGAGATCGCTCTCTCGATGGTCTCAGGAATGTTATTGCGCTGTGCAGCCGCGTCCGGCGCTTGCAACCACGCGAGATCGGATTGCGCCACTGCTTTGCTCTTTAAATCAACGCGGTACGTCGTGCCGCGCTCGGATGTCACCATAAGCGTGCCATCTCGAACGGTCAGCGCTTTGATGAAAACCAACTGAACGTCTTCCTCTAACTTGGGATCGATGTGGTTCGTGAAGACCGTCAACTCCCAAAGCGTCTTGTTGGTTGCGACATCCCATGCCTCGATGTATGCGCGGCGACCATCATCGTTCGGCGCGACGTACCGGACGCCCTGATAAATCACCGGCTCTACTTTTGCTGGTGCGGTGCGTTTGGCAGGCGCTGCATACGGCAGGAGCACTATCGCAAAGAGTATAAGGACGAATCGTCTCATAAGGCAGATTAAATCAGTTGAATCATCGCGGTGCTAAGGCCGCTCCCACAATTGACACAGACGCACCGGTGCGGCCGCCGCCACGGCACAACAGGCGAACATGCTGGCTCGACTTTCGGGCGTTTGATTTATTTTCAGTCTGCTTTAGGCAGCGGCAGCGAAGCCTGGCCAAATACATATCGCCAGCCTGTCGGAGTGCGAACATAAGTATCGCTGAACCAGAGCTTGTAATCGACCGGTTTGGCTTCCTGCACGGCCTTGACCCACAAAAGCGCCGTCACGACGGCTGTATCACCCCAGATCCGAACCTTCTGCGATCCGACTTCCTCTTCTTGGTGCTCATAGGTAACTTCCTTCTTTCGCGCCTGCTCGATTAGTTCGGCTTTGCTATAGACATGACCACGTCCGGTTACCAAAATGAAATCATCGGCTAAAATCTGACCCATCGTGGTAGCATCATTGTCTTTTACTGCCGCTTGATATTTGATATCTAAGGCGGCCACGGTCCCCGCGTCGTCCTGTGAAGATGCCTTGATTTTGCTCGTCGCGGTTAATGTCACGACTGTGATCACCAGCAGGAGCTTCGCAGACCTTGAGAGCCGCCGGATGAGGTCGTGATTAGGGAGAATAAATGAGGTCATGATCGGTTCTTTGTGTGATTTGAATTCGAGGCCGCTCACAGAAACAATCATATCAAGCGCGTGCCGCGGAAAAAGATGTTTTTCGGAGGATTCGCAACCGGTACATTAAATCCAGATTTTCGTGTCGTGGAGTCTGCCCCACCGCTCAACTGACAATTGAGCAACACCACGCGAGACAGCCGGAGCGTGATTTGGGGCTCGCTACGCTAACGTGTTGTCGGCAAACTGCCGACAAATGCAGGCTGGCAGCCTGCGCTCCCCCAAAAGTCGAAAGCGCGCATAATCCGCGGTCGTGTCTGAAAATATTCGAAACTTTTCCACAACTTCGCCCGGCAGTTTCCGTTGAAGGATGTTGAGAAGGCGCGGGGCCGATGCGAGAGACTTTTGACATTCGTATGAATGTCATTTCTGTTTCGGCGCGATTCCGCATTTTTTCTAAGAACGGCGGTGCGCTTCCTAAATCCCCCAACTACTCAAAATGAATAAACGAACTACTACCAGAATTATGACGCGTCTCGGTTGGGGCGGATTTTTTCTCGCTCTGCTTTTTCTCGCCATCCAGGTGATGCCCCGTGCGTTGGGGCAGCGGGAGAGGGCGGATGCCAGCAAGGGCAGTTCGGATGTCGAAGCGCCATTGCTAAAGCAGCAGCCAACGCCTTTGACGCCGGTGATCACCGGCACGCTGGGGACAGCGCCTCCGGGCGGTAGCACAGGAAATTTGGACACTCGTATCAACCGGCCCGGCACGGGGCCCACGGCCACTTGTGCCAGCGTCACTTGGCCGGGCAACATTGGAACGGGACCGTATCTTTATAATGTGCACTACTTTACTAACAACACGGCCTCACCGCTCTGTACCCCGCTCACATTCACCATGCTGACCCAAGGGCCCAACCCCTTTGGCAACATGCAACTGTCAGCTTTCAAAGCTCCGTTTGTCGCTGCTGATATCACCAATTCGACGCGCTACTTGGGCGACGCCGGCGCGAGCTCGTTTGTTCCAGGGGTGCAGACGACATTCGAGTTGACCATTCCGGCCAACACGACCATTGCGCTGGTGGTCTTCAATGCAGAGCAGGCGCCGGAGGGCCTCGGCGGGACGTACCAGATAGAATTCTCCTGCGGAAGCTCCCCAGCCACAGACTTCAACCACAACGGAAAACCAGATTATGTGCTTTACGCTGCGAGCACGCGCCATTCGGCTGTGTGGTATCTGAACAACAATGTTTTTGCCGGCAGCGCCTATGGTCCGACTCTTCCGGCCGGCTGGAACGTAGTATCTGTGGCGGATTTCAATGGTGACGGCCAGCCTGATTACGTCCTCTTCAACCCCAGCACGCGCCGAACGGCGTTCTGGTATCTCTCCGGGGTGACGTTTATCAGCAGCGCCTATGGCCCAACCCTCCCCAGCGGTTGGGCATTGGTAGCGGTCGGCAAATTTAACGGCGACTGCCAACCCGATTATGTGCTGTACAATGCGAGCACCCGCCGAACAGCGATCTGGTATTTGAACAACAATGTTTTTGCCGGCAGCGCCTATGGTCCGACTCTTGCCGCTGGCTGGAGGTTAGCGGGGGTTGCGGATTTCAATCAGAATGGAGAAACTGATTATGCACTCTTCGCCCCCGGCACGCGCCGAACGGCGATTTGGTATCTGTCCGGGGGCACATTTGTCAGCGCCGCCTATGGGCCGACGATTGCAAGTGGCCATGAGTTGACGGGGACTGCCGATTTCAGCGGGGACGGCAAGCCGGATTATCTGCTTTACAATCCCAGTAACCGGCGAACAGCGTTGTACTACCTAAACAATAATGTTTATACCGGCAGTGCTTACGGTCCCATTCTTGCGGCTGGCTGGAACCTAGTCGCGCCTTGAGCGGCACTTATAGCCGCTTGACGATGCGCCAGCTAACGCTGGCTTGAGCACGTTCGCGCGCAGCCACCAGCAGACAATAGAACGGCGGGTGCTGCGAATTTGCTCGCAGCCGACACGGCTTCCGCTGCAAAGAAGCAGCTCACAAGGTTGTTGCGACCCCGAACGCTTTCGGGGCCCACTACAGCGCGAAAGCGAAACTCTGGCTCGACTTTCCGGCGCATAATTTTACTCTCGTAGCGGGTCAGCGATGTCGATGGAATTTCCAAAAAAAGAAATGGAAACGCTCTGGTGTCCTTGGCGCGTTGAATACTTCGAGCGCGAAAAACCGGACTTTGATTTTCTCGAGGCGGCTGGTCGAGCAAGCGACGACGCCGCGCATCTGGTGGTGACGCGGCGCAAAAACGCGTTTTTAATGATGAACCGTTATCCCTATACAGTCGGTCACTTGATGGCGGTGCCGTACCGTAAAACGGCCGACATTTCTTCGCTTGGTGAAAATGAAATTGTCGAGCTTTGGAATTTGGTCTCACATGCCCAAGTGCTGTTGCGTGCCGCGACAAAAGCGCAAGGCTTCAACATCGGTATGAATCTTGGCGAATGCGCAGGCGCGGGTGTGCCTGATCATTTGCATGTCCACATCGTGCCGCGTTGGAATGGCGACACGAATTTTATGCCGATCCTTGCAGGCACACGAATGCTCTCGGAGGGGTTGCGCGCGCTCTATGACAAATTGATGGAAGCGCAAACCAAGATCGACATCGAGTCGCGCGCGAGGACGTGAACACATCGACGCAGCGACGTAAGGCAGCTTCTCAATCGAAGACCGGGCCGGATGCCCGGTTTACGAAACAGGCTGGAAGCCTGTGTTACGCAAGAGAAAAGCCGCGCAAATGAACGCGTGGGTTGAGGCGCCGCCACCACAAAAAGGAATGGGCTGTTTCGCCAGAGGCTGCCTCATCCTCGTGGTTTTCGTGATTGTGCTGGTCATCGCTTGTCTTGCCGGTCTGTATTGGGGTTTTCAGCGGCACTCGGCAGTAGTGCACGGTGTTTATTGGCTGGCGCAAACGCACTCAATCGCGGAAGCGCCGGCGGCGGTTCCTCAATTCGCGGCTTCGGACGAACAAATTCAAGCGGTCCAAGAGCGATGGCGGGATTTCAAACAAAAAATCCGTGCGCGGCAGCCAGCTGAAATCGCACTTACAGCAGATGACATTAACAGTTTGATTGCTAAGAATCGAGATCCGCGCTGGAAAGCTTTTGTATCGATTGAGGACAACCGCCTGCGTCTCCAAGCGAGTGTTCCGATTGGAGAATTTTTCGGCCGATCCGGTTATTATTTTAATGGCGACACCACGATTCAATTAAATGGCGCCGAATCTCTGGAGCACCCGCAATTGAACCAGATCATCGTGAACAATAAGCCGGTCCCCAAGGATCTTTTGAATTGGAAATATCATTCAAAGCGGCTGCGCGACTACCTTGCGGAATACCGGAACACTTCCGATCTCGGCACGATCGAAATTCGCGACGGTAAATTAATTCTGCGATCGCGCACCGACTAGCTCGGCAGCACGATTGCTGGAGAAAAGCGGACTAGGATTTTAGTTGATCCAGGGGCGACCGCAGCGGCTACGGGCTTGGTGACACATCAGCGGCAGGAACAGCGGGGAGCTCAGTTGTGGGCGACACGGGCGCTGCTGCATCTAAATTGTCGTTCCACAAATAGTGACGTGTTTCGGAAACGATGACGCCATTGAGTACAATCAGAGAAACAAGGTTTGGAATTGCCATGAGGCCGTTTGTAACATCGGCAAGCGACCAGACGGTCGGAAGAGAAAGGACTGAGCCGATCATCACTGCACCAACCCAAATCCAGCGATAGGGAATAATCACTTTTGGCCCGAGGAGGTATTCCGCAGCTTTTTCGCCGTAGTACGACCATCCAAGAATTGTGGAAAAGACAAATGTCAACAAGCCCAGGGTAAGGACGATTGGTCCGACGATGTGAAAATCGGAGAATGCGGCTTTCGTGAGGGCCGCGCCTTTGAGGCCGTTTATCCATTGGCCGGAGTTGACCAACACAAGGCCGGTCATCGCACAGACAACGACGGTATCCCAGAACGTTCCGGTGGAAGAAACGAGGGCTTGGCGGACTGGGTTTTTTGTTTGGGCCGCGGCGGCAACAATCGGTGCGCTACCTAGGCCCGACTCGTTTGAGAAAAGTCCGCGCGCGACGCCGTAGCGTATGGCTTCTTTCATAGTGGCACCGGCAAAGCCTCCGAACATTGCGTGGCCGCTAAAAGCGCTTTGGAAGATGAGCTGTATCGTCGCTGGAATTGCCGAAGCATTCATCAACAGAAGGACAATGCACCCGGTCACATAGAAAATTGCCATGAAGGGCACCAGTGCTTCGCACACCCTTGCTATCGATTTAATTCCTCCAAGGATCACGAAGGCTGTAAGCACCGCCATCGCGATGCCCGTGATCCATGGAGCGACGCGGAATGTTTCATTTACCATCGCGGAAATGGAGTTTGCCTGCACCATATTCCCAATGCCGAATGCAGATACGGCGGTAAGAATGGCGAAGATTACTCCAAGCCATTTCTGTTTCATGCCTCTCTCGAGGACATACATCGGACCGCCTGCCATCAATCCGTCTTTCGTTTTTATGCGGTATTTAACGGAAAGGAGTGCCTCGGAGTACTTTGTGGCGATGCCGAAGACACCTGTCAGCCACATCCAGAGCACAGCTCCTGGGCCACCGGCCGCGATAGCCGTCGCAACACCGACGATGTTACCGGTGCCTATGGTGGCGGCCAGTGCAGTGGTTAGCGCGCCGAATTGGCTTATGTCGCCATGTCCTTCGGGTGACTTCTGAACCGAGAGTTTGATTGCCTTGCCGAGATACCGCTGGATGAATCGAAGCCGGAACGTGAGGAAAATATGCGTGCCGAGCAGGAGAATTAACAACGGCGGCCCCCAAACGAAATCGCTGAGCTGTCCGACGAGTTTTTCGAATTCTTGCATGAAGGTTCTTGAAAAAGAGTAAACAATTACAGAGTCATGTTGGCGAAGGCGAGAGGGAAATCACGACGTACGACCGTTGAGACTTTAAAGTACGGTTTAGCGGTTTTGGGTCGAGATGAAACACGGTGATTTCACCGTATCAAAATCTCGAGGGCAGAAATTGGTTCTGCGATCGTGCCGATTAATTCGGCTGCATTATTTCCCGCACGAAGACATTGAGCTGGCCGTCTTCCTGTTTGCGCACCTCGGTGATTTCGTAGGGCCGCATTTCGTCTCGACTCACCACTGCGCCTTGCTGCGGAGGATTGTAGCCGGCCGGGAATTCGACAATGATGCGCGTGGATGAGCCCGCGCCAAAATGAAGGACTTTTTCCGTTAGTTTCGTGCGCGGACGGAGCACAGCGCGATTGGCATCGGAAAAGTTTACGACGAACTGTCCCTTCAGATAAACACGTTCGCCGGCAAGTCCGCGCTCGGCGACATCTCGCAAATCGCCCGTGCCGATGAGCCGTCCGAGAGGCATCCTTCCGGCTGGAAAAGTTTTCCAACTGCCGCCGCCCACGTTTGAGGCCAAGGCTACTCCGGAAGCATCAGCGGGAACAGGCTGAGCAGGTAAGACCGGTACTGGCGTTGCGGTTGCAATCGGTGGAGCTTGAGCAGCGGCGACGGTTGGCGCGGGCGGAGCCACGCGAGCGCTAGGCGGCGTCGGCGCCAACGCGACGGCGATCGGGGTCGAAGTTGGCGCACTCGATTTTTGCGCGACGGCCGGCTGAGCAGGAGTAGAGGCAGGCGGCGGAGATTGGAGCTTTTGTTTCTTTGCCAATTTTCCGCCTTTTGGCGAAGGCGTTGCCTTGGCCAGCTTTTCATTTTGTGGCGCTATCGGTGTTGCCAAGGGAACCGGGACAGGCCTGGCTTGTTCGACCCGAACCAGCTCATTCCCCGCGGGAGGCGGCGTGCTGGTTGCGTCCACACCAGGGATTGGCACCTGGCCTTGGGCTGCAACCGTCTTTTGCCGATAATTGGCGTAGTCAGCCTCGGCTGCGGTGCGCGCGTGCTCCTTAAACAAAGGCCAGCCCGCAGCGAGACTGAGAGTGCGCGGCGGTTCCAGCCGGAAGGTGCCCAGCCCGCGCGTGACAGTATAACTTCCATAGAGCAATGGGACGGTCGTAATCATCATGCGACCGTCCGCCAACCGCTCTGCATGAATCACCGCCGAAAGATCATGGGTGCGCTCGAGTTTGAGTTCCAACCCGACGTTCAGCGTCTGTTTCATCAGCGGCAGAACCTCGGGATCGGCCGGATAAAGATGCTCCATGAGCAATTCGCCACTATCGACCGCGTTCGTCAGCGTGACCATTCCGGAGGTAAACACGTCGCCGGGTCCGAGTTCCCGTGCTGCCACGATCGTGTATCTGCCGATCACGTACGGCACCAAACCGCGCACCTGCTGATAATTTCGAATATAATTTCGCGCCAGCTCCGCGTTGGTCTTGGCCAACTCGGCGGCTCCCATTCCGACATAGCGATCGTAGAGCTGCTTTGCACTCAGGAATTCGCCAGCTGGCGCAGCCGTCAATTCGAAGCGCTTCGGCGGTTCGATTTTGTGCAGCTTTTGTAAAATGCGGTAGCTGTCTGGACGCTCCGGCTGATCGAAAATGTAAAAACTACCCAGCCATGCTGCGAAGGCGAAGCCAGTCAGGAGCAGAATGATGACCGTCCATGCGAAATAATTCGTGCGCCGCCGTGGACGAGAGTACGGCTCTTCGTAGCGAAAAGCACCATAGTCCATTTAAGTGAAAACGAGAAAATTCCCCGGTTTCAAACTGGCCGCGCCGTTTCGAACGATGAACCGCACCCGCAGGTCCGCGACGCATTTGGATTCACAATATGAAAACCAACGCCGGTCAAACCGTCGCGAAAATCCAAGGTAGCGCCGCGCAAGTATGGAATACTCTCAGCATCGATAAGAAATTGCATCCCCTCGCGCGCCACTACAGCATCGCCTTCTTTTTTTTCGTCGAGCGCCATTTCGTAGTGAAGACCCGAACAGCCGCCCTTTGCAATCTGCACACGCAAACCTTTGTGGGCATTTTCTGCCTGAGCTTCAAGCAAACTCCGAAGCTGACGAACAGCGTTGTCGGTGACGTTAATCATGACCGTGTGAAACCTACGATTCAGCCCCACCAAGTCAACCAATGTGAGAGGTGTAATGTCTGCTGTCCTCAGTCCCAAGGCATCTACACATGCGCGTGAGGACCCACCCCTCTACATCGGTTGTTGGCCGTGCTACGCTTGAACCTGACCCCCGATTTCTAATCTCTAACTTCTGTGATCAGATGAGCCGGATTCGAGTGCTACCAGACACGGTCGCCAGCCAGGTTGCGGCTGGCGAAGTAGTGGAGCGTCCCGCCTCGGTGGTGAAAGAACTCGTCGAGAACAGCATCGACGCCGACGCCCGCAAGATTGAGATCATGATTCGTCGGGGAGGAATTTCCGTGGTCCGTGTCGTTGACGATGGCTGCGGCATGGATCGTGATGACGCGCTTCTTTCGCTTGAACGGCATGCTACGAGCAAGATTCGCTCGGCTGCTGACCTGCAGGCTATCGGCACGCTTGGATTTCGCGGCGAAGCATTGCCGAGCATCGCGAGTGTTGCCCGTTTTCGATTGACCACACGCGAGCCTAATGCCATCGCCGGAACTGAGATCATCGTTAATGGGGGCAAGATCGAGATCGTGCGCGATGGTGGCGAAGCGCCGGGAACGCAAGTGGAGGTGCGGTCGCTTTTCTATAATTTGCCGGCGCGTCGAAAATTTCTTCGCTCGGAAAACACGGAAGGCCGTAACATTGAGCATCACATTCACCTGCAAGCGATTGGCCATCCTCAGATTGCCTTTACTTTGTTGCGAGACGACCGCCTGGTGTTTCAGCTCCCGGCGACGGCAACTCTCACTGATCGAATCCGTGACTTGTATGGTCCCGAATTACTGGAGCGCCTGATTGAGGTAAGCGGCAATGCGTCATCCAAAATTCAAATTCGCGGCTTTATTGGGCAAGCAGGTCTAAGCCGGCAAACGCGCGCGCAACAGCTTATTTTCGTAAATGGCCGCGCTATTGAGAGCGGCCTCATTACTGCTGCCGTGCGGGAAGGTTATCACACTACCCTCATGAAGGGACAGTATCCCGTCACGTTTCTTTTTCTCGATCTCGATCCAAGTGCTGTTGATGTAAACGTTCACCCGGCCAAACGCGAAGTGCGTTTTCGGGATCCCACTGGCATGCGTGAAGCAATCGTCCGCTGTGTTCAGCAAACATTGGAACGCAGTCGGACGGAGTGGCAGGAAAAATTTCGCGCGCCGCTCGCCGCGATGCCGTCGACTGGCACGTCAGTTGGAGTTCCACACCGTGAACTTCCGCGCTTTGGAGCCGAAGCAGGCGATTCCGGCCACAAGCCCGTCGAATTCACTGCTCCTCCGCCTGTTATCCCGAGCGCTAGACGCTTTCAGATCGACGAATCCGTAGCCGGGGTCGCTGGCCCTCGCCACACAGGACACGCAATCCCTTCCAACGAATCTTCGCCGCAGCAATTTCAGATTATTGGAGTGCTCAACAAACTTTACGTCTTGATGGAAAACGCGGATGGGCTCGTCCTCGTGGATCAGCATGCAGCGCATGAACGCATTCTATTTGAGGAATTGCGGCGAAGAATGGAAGAGCAGGGAGTTCCCGCGCAAAGGCTGCTACTGCCTCAGACTTTTGATCTCCCGCCGCGCGATGCGGATTGGATTGAGCGCAACATGTCGATCCTGCAAAAGATGGGAATCGGGATCGAGAACTTCGGACCGAACTCGTTCAAGATCGACAGCCTTCCGAGTTTTTTGAACGTCTCAGACCCGACACAGTTCATGCGCAAGGTGATCGATGATCTCAAAAGCGCGAGTAACAGCAGCTCGGCATTGCGCTTGGGCGAAGAGATGATCGCCAAGACCGTTTGCCGACACGCTGTCAAAGCCAACGATCCGCTACGTTATCTGGAAATTGAAAAACTCGTCCAGGATTTGCTCGTCTGCGATTTGCCTTACTGTTGTCCGCATGGCCGCCCGACGATGATTCAGATTTCGCTTGCCGAATTGGAGAAAAAATTCGGACGAAAAATCTGATGATGTGTGTGCTGGCAGTGAGTGGCGAGACGGATTTTGCTTATTTCCTTTGCGATCATGAAGCCCGCAAAACTTGGGTTCGATATTAAATGAAAGATTCCGAGAAAATCGCCTTAATTACCGGAATCACTGGACAAGACGGTTCCTACTTGTCTGAGCTGCTCCTGGAAAAGGGTTATACCGTGCACGGAATCGTGCGACGTACGAGCAACTTATTGCGATCGCGCATCGAGCATCTGCGGCGGGATGACAAAATTTACGGTCAGCGGCTATTTCTCCACTATGGCGATCTCGCCGACAGTACGACCTTGCGCCGCATTTTCGGCGATGTTCGTCCGAGCGAGTTGTATCATCTCGCCGGACAAAGTCACGTCGGCCTGAGTTTTGAGATTCCCGAATCGACTTGCGAGGAAGCGGGAATGGCGACGCTGCGCTTGCTTGAAATCGCCCGCGCTCAACTGCAATCGGTGAAATTCTATCACGCCTCGAGCTCGGAAATCTTCGGAGACGCATCCGAAACGCCGCAAACGGAAGAAACGCCCCTGCAACCGACGAGTCCGTATGGCTGTGCTAAAGCGTTCGCGACGCAATTGGCACGGATTTATCGACAATCGTACGGACTTTTCGTTTGCAATGGCATTCTCTACAATCACGAGTCGCCACGGCGCGGGGAAAATTTTGTGACACGCAAAATTGCGCGCGCGGCTGCGCGGATCGCGTGCAATCTCGATAATGAACTTTCGCTCGGTAACTTGGAAAGCCAAAGAGATTGGGGTCGTGCCCAGGATTATGTGCAGGCGATGTGGTTGATGCTGCAACACCAAACGGCAGATGATTACGTGGTCGCAACCGGAGAGACGCATTCTGTACGCGAATTTGTCAAGGCGGCGTTCGCGGTTGTCGATCTTCCATGGGAGAAATATGTAAAGTACGCTTCTTCGTTCGATCGCCCAACGGAACCAACACGCCTGGTCGGTTGCGCGGAGAAGATTCGCAAAACACTTGGGTGGAAGCCGACTGGAAATTTTCGGCAGCTTGTGCGTGAGATGGTGGAGGCAGAGCTAGACGCGATCGATTCATGTCGGTAAGGCGTGAACGCAGGGAGCGCCGATTCCTTGGACCCAATCCAGGAGTCTGAATTGGGAATTGCCCGATGGCCCTATCTCCACGTGTTGCTTGCCATTTGGAGCGCTAGTTCTAGTTTGGCGCGGTGAAAAAAATTGAGGCGATCATCAAGCCGTTTAAAACCGAGCCGGTGAAAGAAGCACTCACAGAAGTTGGCGTGGAAGGAATGACGCTCAGCGAAGTGAAAGGTTTCGGCCGGCAAAAAGGTCACAGCGAAATTTATCGCGGCACCGAGTACACGGTGGACTTCCTACCCAAAGTGAAGTTCGAGCTTGTCGTTCCTGACGATCGCGCGCAGCGTGCTGTCGACGCAATTTTGCGCGCCGCCAAGACTGGGAAGATCGGTGACGGGAAAATTTTCGTTGCGGAAGTGGAAGAGGCGGTCCGGATCCGAACGGACGAACGCGGAGCGGAAGCGCTGTGAGAAAGAGTCAAAAAGTGACGTGTCACGCGTGACAAGTCCAGGTCAGAACTCAGAGCACAGCACTTTAACGTTTTAACAAATGCAGGACTTCTTATTGTCGATTTTTCTCGGCATTGTCGAAGGTCTTACTGAATTTCTTCCGGTAAGCTCAACTGCTCATCTGCGCATTGTCGAGGCGCTGCTGCATATTGACCTCCACGACGGCTTCTGGAAAATGTATACGATTGTCATTCAGCTTGGTGCGATCTTGGCGCTGCCGGTTTATTTTCGCGAACAAATCCTAAGGTTTCTTCGCACGTTTCCAAAGGGCGAACGCGGCGATCGCACCATCTTGACGAACCCGTTGAGTCTTACTTTGATCGCGTTTGTCGTTACCGCGCTTCCGGCCTGGGCTTTGACGAAACAGATCGGCAAAAACCTGGAAAGTCTCTGGGTGATGGCCTGGGCGCTCCTCATCGGTGGCATAATCATGTGGGTAGTGGATGCGACCTTTACCCGCCCGCGAGTTGCGCGTATGGACGAGATGAGCCTGCCGCAAGCGGTGTGGATCGGCGCGGCGCAAATTCTCTCTGCAATCTTTCCCGGAACTTCCCGATCGATGTGCACAATCGCGGCCGGACAAGTTGTGGGCATGTCGCGCCCAGCCGCGCTCGAATTTTCATTTTTTTTATCGATGCCGACGATGCTGATGGCGACCGGGTATGATTTTGCGAAAGCCGTGATGCCGCATCATCACGACCTCACGAAAGCGAGTATCGCGCCGTTGGCTATGAGTGGCCATGAATGGATCGTGCTTGCCATCGGATTTGTGGTTTCATTTTTCGTGGCACTCGGAGTGGTCGCTTGGTTTATGAACTGGGTGCGCGCCCGGGGCTTTGTGCCATTTGCTCTTTACCGGATCGTGCTCGGTATCGGAATGTTGACACTGCTGGCGCACGGGATGATGTGATCGGTGGTGGATGGAAACGGACGTTATTCTTCCCGATCTACAGAGTGCCGTTCTTTGCGAAGATGTACGCTGTGAATTCAACGGGATGCAAACGCTCGTGGGCGTGCTCAACGTCATCCCCGCGCCCGCGCTCCCGATTAATTATATGCGGCTGTGCATCTGGGCCCGTTGGTGTAGTGGCGCGGGGAAGTTTCGGCAAAAGTCCCGGATCGTGGGAGTTGACGAACAGCAGGTCATCGCACAGGCCGAGGTTGAGTTCCTGCTGAAGGAGATGGAAGGACACGCGACCAATGTCCATTATTTCGGCGGCGTGCAGTTCCAACAATACGGATTGCATCACGTCGAGATTTATCTCGAAAACGAATTGCGGCTGCGATTTCCATTGCCAGTGATTCAAGTCACGCGGTCATGACTGGTTAAGCTCAGTCTTTTCGGTAATTAAGCGCTTGCCAATTGCGCCGAATTCATTTATCACGGCGCTTTTCATGCTGAAAAGGTTTTCCACCGCATTTCTTTGCGGCTGTGCGGTCGCCGGTCAAATGCACGCGCAGGAAGTGGTCGTCCCTCGCGAAACGAAATCAAGCGATCCTGAGCGAGCAGCGACAACGCCCTCTGAAGAATCGAGTCCCGAGCCGGCCGCTGCATCACCAGCTAAATCGCAGGTTCACGAAAAGAAATCGCGTTCCGCTACGCTCACGGTCGAGGAAATGCGCAAAGCGGGAGAGCTGGCTGCTGAGCGACTAAAAAACCAAGCTCGCGTCGAACAGACGAGCACGACGCGCGTGTCCAGTTCGCACACCGCCGAAGCGGAGGCAATCGCCGCGGAGTTAGTGAGAAAGCAAAATCAAGTCGAACGGAAGAGCGCGCCACGTGCGTCAAATCCGCAGACCACGAAATCGGAGGCGGTCGGGCCCGTTCGGCCAACCATGATAGAAGGTGGAAAGCCAGAGCCAACTGCTTCTCAGCCGGCAAAAACAGAAGTTCCTGGCAGGCAAACAACCGCGTCTGGGTCCTCGAGCCTGCCATTGCGGAAGCAGGAAGAAACCACGCCGGGACAAACCCGGGAACCGAATCCGATTTCTGCCTTATCGGTCAACCTGCCAACGGAAACCGCGTTTACCAAATTAGCGAATGGCTTTGATTTCCCGGTGGGGCCACCAGATGCTCAGGGATATTACAAGGCGCGCGGCTTCCGATCCCATGGACATCTGGGAGAAGATTGGGATGGGACGCGGGGTGGAGACAGCGATCTGGGGGATCCGATTTATAGCATTGGGGACGGTTTGGTGGTTTTCGCACGCGACTGTCATATGGGCTGGGGGAATGTGATTATCGTGCGCCATGCGTATCGGGAGAACGGCACAGTCAAAAATATCGACGTGCTCTACGGACATTTAGACAGTATTGTCGTGCGTCCCGGCCAGGGGGTCTCCCGCGGCCAGAAGATCGCGGCCATGGGCACGGCGCATGGCCTTTATGATGCCCACTTGCATCTGGAGATTCGCAAAAACATCGAAATCGGAATGAGTAGGGCGGCATTTGCGCGCGACTTCAGCAACTACTACGATCCGTCGCAATTTATTCTGGCGCATCGACATCTTCAAACGAGCCGGGGAAAATATCGCATTGCGATGAATACCTTTACTCATGACGCGCTCATCCATTGGGATACGGCGCGGGATTACTCGCATCATCGTGGTGGAACCAGCGAGTCGGCCGCGGCTCTGAAGAGAGCAGTCGCGTCGGAGCATTAGCTCCGGTTACAAGAGTTGAATCTTTAAAAGGTTAGGTTCTACAACCTCCCTTGCGCTGTCACTTTGGAATCTAGATTTGCCCGGCCAAAATCAGGATTAGTACGATCACTAAAACCAAGCCGAGCCCACCTGCTGGATAGTAACCCCAGCCGGAACTATACGGCCACGCTGGGAACGCTCCGATCAGTAAGAGAATGAGGATAATCAACAGAAGTGTTCGCATTCGGGAAGGCTATTCACGCCAACCGCGACGTGGCAATACTTTATTTCCTTCTCTGTAGTTTGTAGGGCGCGTGCCCCATACGCAGATCGTCGGACACCTATTTCGCCTATCGGTAGACACGGAAGAATAGCTATAGCCAATTTAGTTTCCCGCCGACAACGGCCGCTCCACACCGAAATCCGTTGCAGCTGATCGTCGCCAACATATTATTCATGGGCAGCCCGAGTGTGTCCTGCCGGATGCATCGGGAAAATTTTTTGCCCATTTTCAATTTCAATTTTGATGGCGAACACGATTCTAGTTGGGGCGCAATTGGGCGATGAAGGAAAGGGGAAAATCATCGACGTGCTCACAGCCAAGGCTGACATTGTCGTCCGCAGTCAGGGCGGTAACAATGCCGGACATACGGTCATCCATCGCGGAGCGAAATACATTTTACATCTCATTCCGTCCGGCATCCTTCGGAGCAGAAAAATTTGCGTGATTGGTAATGGCGTGGTTGTCGATCCCGTGGCGCTCGTCGCGGAAATCGACGGTCTGCGAAAATTGGGAATCACCATCGGCAAAAACTTGCTCATCAGCGATTGCGCCCATCTGGTTTTGCCTTATCACCGGGCGCTCGACGAGCAGCGTGAACTGAGTCAGGGCCGGGCCAAAATTGGAACGACAAAACGCGGAATCGGCCCGGCCTATGGAGACAAGGCCGCGCGCACGGGGCTGCGGATCTCGGATCTGATGCAGCCGGCTCTTTTCTCAAAAAAACTGCGAGCCAAGGTGCTCGAGAACAATAGAATTCTCGAGGCGCTCGGCGCTAAGCCGATCAGTTTTCGTGAAGTGAATGAAGGCTATCTCGCTGCGGGAGAAAAGCTGCGACCGTTTGTCGGGAACACGGTGGTTTATCTCCATCGCGCACTTGAACGCGGCAAAGAAATTCTCTTTGAAGGGGCGCAAGGAACGTTTCTAGATATCGATCACGGCACCTATCCTTATGTCACTTCTTCAAATACGACCGCAGGTGGCGCGTGTACAGGCACCGGCGTGCCGCCACATCGAATGGACCGGGTGGTGGGAGTTATGAAAGCCTATACGACGCGCGTAGGCGAGGGGGCATTGCCGACCGAAGATCGACAATTAACCGAGGCGCTTCACAACTTGGGACGCGAATTCGGAGCAACAACTGGTCGCAAGCGCCGCTGCGGCTGGTTCGATGCCGTGGCGACCCGTTACGCGGCGATGATCAATGGGATCGACGAGCTCGCCATTACGAATCTCGACGGACTGGACCATGTCGATCAAATTCGCATCTGCGTTGCTTATCGGCTGAATGGGAAACGTTTGGATGTCCCACCGTGTGATGCCACGCAGCTAGCTAACTGCGAACCGATCTACGAAGAGGTGCGCGGCTGGAATACATCTACGCATTCAGCGCGCAAAATTTCGCAACTCCCATCGCAAGCAAGGGATTACGTCAAATATATTTCAAAGTTAACGGGAGCAAAATTGTCTATAATTAGTGTTGGCCCGGCGCGTGGTGAAACGATTGTTCTTTAGCCATGGCCCTCAGCGTGAAGTCCGTTCCGCGTCACATTGCCATCATCATGGATGGCAATGGCCGTTGGGCCAAAGCGCGCGGCCTGCCGCGCATCAAAGGTCACGAAGCAGGTGCTCAAGCTGTTCGTGAATGCGTCGAGGGTTGCGGCGAATTGAAGGTCGAATATCTCACACTTTACGCTTTCTCGGCGGAGAATTGGCAGCGCCCCAAAGGCGAAGTTCTCTCGTTGATGCGTTTGCTCAATAGATTCTTGAAAGAGAAAACGCCTGAACTGATCGAGAAAAATGTCCGTCTTCAGGCGATTGGTCGTTTGACTGATCTTCCGGAAAGTTCGCAGGCACAACTTCACAAAACGATCGAACAAACTGCCAGTAATAACGGGCTCACCCTCATCTTGGCGCTGAGTTATGGCGGACGACTCGAGATTATCGATGGCATCAAAAGCCTACTTCGCGCGATCGAGCTCGGTCACATCGACAGAGCGATGATCGATGTCGAGATGTTCAGCAAACATCTTTACACTCGGTATTATCCCGACCCCGACTTGCTCATCCGCACCTCGGGTGAAATGCGCTTGTCGAATTTTCTTCTCTGGCAACTTTCTTACACGGAAATGTATATCACGCCAAAACTGTGGCCGGATTTTACAAAGAAAGACCTTCTTGCCGCAGTGGAAGAATTTGGCCGCCGGCAACGCCGCTATGGTTCGGTCCTTTAGCCGTAAAGGGATCCGAGGCCTCCGCGTTAAATAAAAGCTTCCGCCACGGAATCAGCGAGCGATTTGCCGGCTCGAGTCAACACGAAGTTGCCATTCAATTGTCGAAGCAAACCGAGACTGACAAATTCTGCGGTTGCCTGTGGCCGATCACTGAGCAAAGCGGCTGACGCGCCTTCGCGTGTTCGCAATAAAAGCGCAATTTTTTCCGTCTGTTTCATTTCGCTCGTCAGATTTTCTGTCGATCCAATTGGCGATTGACTCGAAAGAACGCGATCCCCATATCCCCGATAATCGGCAAGATTTTTCCACCGTAGCATTCCGACGGTGGAAAAAGCGCTCGGACCAATACCGAGATAATCTTCGCCCGACCAATAGGCGCGATTGTGAACTGACGAAAAACCGGGACGCGCATAGTTTGAGATTTCATACTGTTCGTAGCCGGCGTTCTCCAGGATCGACATCGTCATCTCGAAAAAATCTGTATCGGCGTCGGGATCCGCTTTGAGTTCCCCACGTGCCTGGCGCAGGAAAAATTCCGTGTCCTCCTCATAAGTTAGGCAATAGGCGGAGATGTGATCAGGCTGCAGCGCGATTGTTTTTTGCAGCGTCTTTTTCCACTGCTCATCCGTTTGGCCGGGCAAACCGAACATAAGATCGACATTGATATTTGAGAATCCGGCATCGCGCAGAATGTAAAATGATCTCTGCGCCTGTTCCGTGTTATGTTCCCGTCCCAAAACTTTCAACAATTTGTCGTCCCAAGACTGAACACCCAGACTGATTCGATTTATGCCGAGTTTGCGCAAAAGCGCTGCCTTGCTTGCGGAAACGCTTCCTGGATTTGCTTCAATTGTCCATTCTTCCAATTCCGACAGGTCGAGCCGCTGGCGAAAACCTCCGAGCAGGAACTCCAATTGTGAGGTCGTCAGAGCGGTTGGCGTGCCGCCACCGAAATAAATTGTCTTCGGAGATATAGCGAAGCCGGAGCGTTGTTGGTCAACTTCGTGCAAGATAGCCTCGCAAAATCGCTGCGTTTGCGAACGATCGAGCAGATCCTTGTAAAATGCACAGTAGGGACAGATGCGCGCACAGAACGGGATATGAACGTAGAGATGTCGAATCATGACTCTAGCGGCAGGCGTGTCGCCTGCGGTGCTTGGA
>WNGR01001296.1_pt1 | contig 27986 bp, 25 predicted proteins | sample 5407581 | NCBI WGS metagenome assembly WNGR01 (sample SAMN13153383, study PRJNA577476) | soil metagenome | isolation source: 80 cm soil or saprolite under Garry oak tree replicate 2 | place: USA:California | collected 2016-06-15
GACAGTGCCCGAGGAATCTTCCACACCGCCGACGGCGCGTTGCCGCAAGGCGAGGCGGACCGGCAGGCGTGCGGCTGTCCCGCGTGTACGACGGGGGAGGACCTGGCAGCTCACAACGAACGCGCGTTGTTCCGCGAGATGCTCCTCGTGCGGAATCACCTCGCCCATGGCCGTCTGCGGGAGCTCGTCGAGCGTCGCCTCGCGAACGCGCCGTGGAACACCGCCATCGTGCGGCATCTCGACCTGCGAGGGTACGATCTCGTCGAGCCGTACACGCCCGTCGCTGGCGGCGAGGTCCTCGCGTACTCTCACGAGTCGCTCACCCGGCCGGAGGTCGTTCGATTCCGGCGTCGGGTGCGGGAACGCTACGCGAAGCCGCCCTCCGCGCGGGTTCTCCTCTTGCTGCCGTGCTCCGCCCGCAAGCCGTACTCACTGAGTCGGAGCCACCGCCGCTTCCGCGATGCGACCCTGGCGTCGAAGAATCCCTCCGTCGTGCACGAGGTGATCGTCACGTCGCCGCTCGGCCTCATCCCGCGGGAGCTCGAGCGGTTCTATCCCGCCCGCGCCTACGACATCCCCGTCACCGGCGACTGGAGCCGGGACGAGGCCGCGATGGTTGCGGACGACCTCCGGGCTTTCGTCGAGGCGAATCGGTACGACGCCGTGATCGCCCACCTCGCCGCTGAAATGCCGATCGTCCGGGAGGCGTTGCCCGATGCCATCCCGACGTCGAAGGAACGCCCTGCGTCGGACGAATCCCTCGCCTCGCTCACGTACGCGTTGAACGAGACGACGGCGGGACACGAGCGCGTGGCGAAAGGGGTCCGGTTCGCGCAGGAGATGGGGAACATCGCGCGATTCCAGTTCGGCGAGCCGGGCCGGGCCCTCGTGGACGGGGCGACGTTCCGCGGTCGCTCCCCGGACGTCCGCATCATCCAGGGGGGCCGCCAGGTGGCGATGCACACCGGCCGGGGGATGCTGTCCCTCACCCTCGACGGCGGCGCGATCCTCTCGAAGCGAGACGCGTATTGGGTCGAGATCGAAGACTTCCTCCCGAAAGGGAACGTCTTCGCGGTCGGCGTGGTCGACGCGGCGCGCGAAATCCGGCCCGGCGACGAGGTCGTCGTACGTCACGCGGGCGAAGTGCGCGCCGCCGGCACCGCGCGTCTCAGCTGGCGGGAGATGGTCGATTTGCACCGCGGCGAGGCCGTCCACGTCCGCCATGGGGTTGCCCCCGGTCCGTAACGTTAAGCGATGCCCCGCTATCGGCGTCCGGATGCCGCTCCTCCCGGACCTCACGGTCGCGGCCATCTACGCGGTCGTCGTCTTCCTACTCGCTCTCGGATTCCTCGTCGTGTTCATCGAGACGATCCGGGTGCGTCGGATGATCGCGGGAGTCGTCGCGGCCGCGGCCTTGTCCGTCGGGTTGGCGTGGACCGGGGAGACGGGGGTCGCATTCCTTGTTCTCGGCGTCGGGGCGGCCCTCGCTGCGAACCACGCATTCGAGTGGTTCACGATGCAATGAGGCGCGTCACGAGCTCGGCGGCGCGGGAGGCGCAAGGATGTGCTTTGCGGTGCGGAGGAGCCCATACGGACGGCGGGCTTGACAGTACTTTCACTCCTCCAGCCGAGTACTTTCGCGGACCTCTCCTCCATTCCACGCTTTATACCGGCGGCTCCTTCGGACGTCCGTGCAAAGCGCGGCGATCATGGCCCCGGTGAACGACATGTCCGAGGGAGAAGACCACAGCTGGCAAGACGTCTACGCGTCGTACGGATGCCCGCTCGACTTCGATGCATCTGACGACGACGGTTAATGCTTACAGCCCATCCATCCCACTGATCGGCGGAGAGGGTCGCCTCCACGACTCCGCCGGTCGACTTCTTTTTTTTGGCGGACCGAGCGCGAATCCGTGATGCCGTCGAACCGTCTCAGCATCCTCGGAAAGCTTAATGCGAATTGCCCCGCTTGTCGCGCTTGCGCAGGGATGGTCCAGCTGGTTAAGACCCAGGCCCTCCAAGCCTGAGACCCGGGTTCAAATCCCGGTCCCTGCACTCCTTACGCGTGCGATTTCGCGACGGCCCGTTTGCGGAGTTTCGTCCCGGTCCCTCGGACGAGCGACTCCAGCTCGTCGATCGCCGCGATGAGGTCGTGCACGTCCTCGCCCGCGTTCTCGAGGTCCCTCGCGACCTCGCGCACATTCGGGATCGTCCGGGTCGCCAGCCACTCTCGTGTCTCCTTACGGAGTCTCACCGGATCCGCTTGCTCCGACTCGCGTTTGGTCATGCGTCCCATCTTCCCGTCCGACGATTGTCCGTCGCGGATCGCTTCCGCGGTATTTAGCGGCATCGGCGGCGTCTCGCCGTTCCGTCCCCATGGGCGATTGTCCACGTGGATGGGCCATTGGCGATATCTATAAGTCATCCAGCCTGCATGTCGGCCAGTTGTCCGACGCGACCCGCCGGGGCCGCGCGCGCGGGATGGGATGACAGGGATGGCTCTCTTCCGGGGCTTGCTCGATCGCGAAGGCCGCACCCTCGAGAAGGTCCGCCGGCTCGTCGAATCCGGCGGCGCGTCGCTCAACGCCGGCGCGGAGGCCCGCGCCGCGAACGCATACATGAAGGCGCTCAGCCTCCTCGAGGCACAGACTGCGCCGGTCGAGCGCCCCGAGGAACGGGCCGAGGCGTGCGCGAAAGTCGGAGCGGGTCTTTTCGCGGTCGGCCAAGTGGAGTCGGCGCAGGCCGCGGCCACGGAAGCGCTGCGGTGCGACACCGCGAACGTGCGAGCCCTCGCGGTCCAGGGGGACCTCCTCGTCGCCGCCGGCCGCGCGACGGACGCGATTCCGTACTTCGACGCCGCGCTTCGGGCGAACCCGAAAGCGAAGGGCGTCTGGTCCCGGAAGGGAAACGCCCACGCGTCCCTGGAACAGCGCCAGGAAGCGATCCGGGCGTACATCCAAGTCGTGAATCTCAACCCGGACGACGTCGATGGATACGCGCGCGTGCTCGCGCTGGTGCCCGAGGACGTCGAGATGTGGGTCCGGAAAGGCGAGGCCCATCGGAGGCGCGACGAGCTCGACGAGGCCCACGCCGCCTACGACCGCGCCCTCCGCGTCGATTCCGCGTGCAAGGCCGCCCTCGAGGGCAAGGCGCTCGCGTACCTCCGGTCGCAGGATCCGCAGCGAGCGTTGCGGTGTCTCGACCGCGTGATCCAGCTCGACGGCTACGACCCGGACGCGTGGCGTCTCCGCGGAGACGTCCTCGCCGCGTCGCATCAGGACGAGGAGGCGCTGCGGTCCTACGACGAGGCCGTGCGGCTCCGGGACGGCGACGCGGTCGCCTGGCTCTCCCGGGCTCATTTGCTCCAGACGATCGGGCGGAGCGTCGATGCGGTCGCGTCGTACGATCGAGCGATCGCCCTCACGCCCAAGGCGCTCCCGCCCCATGTGGGCCGCCTCGAGGCGCTCCGCGCCCTCGCGCGATGGGACGAGGTGGTGAAGGAGTCCGCCAAGGTCGCCTCCTTCGACCCCCGCAACGGCCCGGCTCTGTACGCGAAAGCCCACGCGTTGCTCCAGCTGAACCGCCCCGACGAGGCGCTCGCCGCGTTCGACGCCTTCCTGGCGGTCGAGCCGCGCTCGTACGACGGGCTCGAGGCGAAGCGCCAGCTCCTCCTTACGTCGGAGCGATGGGCGGACCTTGTGGCCGCGTGCGACGCGATCCTCGCGTTGCAGCCGCACAATCTCCGCGCCTTGAGAGACAAGGGCCGCGCGCAGCTCGCCCTCGGGCAGGCCGAGAAGGCGTATGCGACGTTCGACCAGCTCCACGTCGTCGCGCCGGACGACCTCGATGCGATCCGAGGCCAGCGGGACGCGTTGCGCTTCGCGAAGAACCCGAAAGTCCTCCTCCATGCGTGCGACCTGATCTTGGCGAAAGACCCGGCGGACCGGTCCACCTGGGTCGCGAAGGGCGAGGCCCACGAAGCGCTCTCGGAGCCGGAGGCCGCGCTCGCCGCATACGAGACGGCGTTGCGGCTCGATCCGCGCACCGCCGAGGCCGCCGCCCGCAAGGCCGCGCTGCTGTCCCACCTGAGCCGATACGAAGACGCCCTCCGCGCCTACGACGCGGCGATCGACGCCGACCCCGCGTCCGCGAACCTGTGGCTCGAGAAAGGCCGCATCCAGTACTGGCTCAAGGCCTACTCGGACGCCGCCGATTCCCTCGACCGCACGATCCGCTATGCGCCCTCGGATCCGAGGGGCTGGTATCTGCTCGGCCTCTCCCTCGAAGGCGCGACGCGCTACGAGCAGGCGGTCGCGGCCTTCGACCGTGCCCTCGCCCTCGAGCCGAACAGCGCGAAGGCGTGGCTCGGGAAAGGCACCGCGCTCCAGTGGCTCAAGCGGTACGAGGAGGCCGCGAACGCGTACGGCCAAGCGGCGCTCCGGGACACGGCGATGATGCCTGCGTTGCTGAAGCAAGGTTCGTGCCTCCTGGAATTGCACCGGTACGAGGAGGCCGTCCCGATCTACGAGACGGTCATCGCTGCCGATGCGAAGGACAAGGCCGCGCTCACGGGCCTGTGCACCGCCCTCGAGGGCCTCGGCCGCACGAAGGAGGCGTTCGAGGCGAGCGGTCGGCTGACTCTCGCCGACCCGAAAGACGTCGAGGCGTGGGCGCGTCGCGCGCGGTACGCGAGCGCGATCGGCCAAGGGAAGGACGCGGTCTCGGCGATCGCGAAGGCCGTCGGCCTCGCACCCGAGCGAACGGACCTCCTGCGGGTCAAGCGGGACCTCCTCGTGTCCCAGGGATCCTTCAAGGCGGCCGCGGAGGTCGGCGAGCGGTTGCTCGAGATCGACCCGCGCGACGTGGATGCCCGACGCGAACGGGCCGTCGCCATCGAGCGGTTGGGGAAAGTCGACCCGGCCTTGGAGGAGTTGGACGCCGCCGGCCGCATCGACCCGATGGATCGCAACACCTGGAACGCGAAAGGCGCATTGCTCGTCCGCACCGGTCGAAAGCCGGAGGCCCTCGAGGCGTACGACCGATCGCTCTCCCTGAACCCCGGGGACCGTCCCGCCCTCGCGGCCAAGGGCCGTCTCCTGTTCGACGCGGGCCGGGTGGCCGACGCGCTCCGGACGTTCGACGACGGCCTCATCCTGGATCACGAGAACCTCGAGTTCCTGAACGGCAAGGCGATGTGCCTCGCGGCCGAGGCGCACTTCGACGACGCGCTCTCGCTCGTGACGATCGTCTTCGGGAAGGACCCAAACAACTACGACGCCTACCGGACGAAAGGGGTTTGCCTCCTGCGGACGGGCCGGGCGGCCGACGCGATCCTGTGCTTCGATTTCGCGCTGAAAGCCCATCCCCTTGATGCGATCGTCCTGACGTGGAAGGGCGAGGGGTACCAAGCGCTCGACAAGCCGACCGAAGCCCTCGCCGCGTTCGACGCCTCGATCGACGCCGACGAAGCGCTCGGCTCGGCGTGGCGCGGACGGGGCCTGGTCCTCCTGAAACTGGAGCGCTATCCGGACGCCGCGGACGCGCTCGCGCGCGCCACCGAAGCGCGGAGGGACGACAAGGAGCTGTGGACCACCCTCGGATTCGCGGACGAGCGGGCGGGCCGATACGACGCCGCCGCGTCGGCGTACGACGAGGCGCTGCGGCTCGATGCGCGCGACAAGGCGACGTGGACGAGCAAGGGGCTCGCCCTCCTGCATCTCCGCCGCTTTGACGATGCGCTGAAGTGCTTCGATGCGGGGCTCGCGCTCGATCCGGCGTTCGAGCCGGCCGCGGACGGCAAGCGACGCGCCGAGGAGCGCATCCACGTCGCGACGATCGAGGGCTTCGCGGAGGCCGTCGTCCGGTTCGAGACGCACCTCAAGAGGCCGGCGACCCGCGATGAGATCTTCAAGTACTGCTCCGTGCCGCTCGAGCTCCTCGACGAAGTCATCCGATACGTCAACGAGCCCGCTCCGCTCGCCCCGGACCGCATCGAGCCCGAGGCGCTCCGGAAGTACGAGGCGGTCGGCGCCGCGGTGTTGCAGCACGTCGGGAATGCGGCCAACTTGGACGCGATCCGGCTCACGGACGTGACGACCGTCCTGCCGCACGTCGACCTGGACGAGGCGCGCACGATCTGGGGCTATATCGATTGGGTGCGCGACGCGCCGCTCGAACCGACGCCGGAGTGGCACAACGACGATCTGATCCGGCAGGCGCTCGACCTCCCCAAGGAGGAGTGGAACCTCGTCGATCTCGCGAAGGAACTGCACCTGGGGCCGTTCGAGGCGAAGAAGCTCGAGGTCTCGTTGAAGATCTTCCGGGGCGGCGCGTATCGCATCACGACGCGCGAGCCGCCGGACCCGAAGCCGAAGAAGGCGAAGGCGGAGGGCCACGTCGTCCCCGCGCTGAATCCCGCGGAAGTCGGCGACGCCGAGGCGCACGAGCCCCGGCCGGGGGAGCGACCGGCTCTGCCGAAGACATCCCCGAAAGCCAGCCCAGACGCCCCGCCGATGAAATGCTCGGCCCATGGGGCGCCCGGCGTTGAGCGACACATTTGCGGCGCATGGCTGTGCAACGCATGCGTCGTTGCGGACGCGGGGTGCCCGACGTGCCACGCGCCGCTCGCCTCGGGGGACCGCGAAGCCCGCAAGAAAGACCGCGAGGCGGACTTCAGCCGCCTCTGAGCGATATCTCGGACTGAGTCGCAGGGGCGCCGAGTCCACGGCTCCGAATCTATTTAGCGTCGTCCTGTCCTCAGATAACATGACGAAATGGCGTCCGGATCGCCTCCGACATCGCGGTCGGCGAGCCGTCCCGCCGGACGGGGCGAGCATCGCCTGCTCCTCGGGATGCTCGTCGGTCTACTCGCCCTCGCGGTAGTCGTCGCGATCGTCGCCGTCGCCGGGTTCCTTTTGATCCATCCGGGCGCCCCCGACATCCGGGTGAGCGAGGCGGGTTCGGAGTACCGGTTCGAGTCTCCGGGGTTCGCGTTCCACTCGACGCCCGGGGAGTACTACCTCGTCATCGACCTCTTGGCGAGAAACGTCGGGTCCGGCCCGGGATCGCTCGCCTTCTCCGACTTCCGGCTGAACGCGACGGGGGGCCTGTACGACCGCGCGGTGCTGCAGCCGACCGCATATATGACCCTCGCACCGGGCGGGCAAGCCACCATCACGGTCGCATTCGCGGTGAACGCGACGGACGGCGGATATCGACTGGAATACCGGGGCCAAGCGGTTTCCGTCCCGGCGCCGCCTCCGCCTCCGCCCGAGTTTGACATGCACGTCGACAATGTGACGGCGAACTCGGAGGACAACAACGGATTCCGTGCAAATCCCGGCTACGCGTTCCAGTGGGTCAACCTGACGTTTGCCAACCTCTGGCACGGAGGATTGGAGATGAACGTCTTCTATTTCCTGCTCGAAGACGCGGCGGGCGCCCGCTACCCCGCGCATACCGTCATCGGTCCGGGCACGATCGCCCCGGGCGCTTCCGCCCACGTCACCGTCATCTGGGAAACGCCGTCCAGCGCGGTCCCGTTCCGGATTTCGTTCGACCAGGTCTTGGGCCCGTGGGGGACCGTGACGGTGTCCTAGTCGGCGGGACTTCGACGCGCCTTTCGATCGGTCGTCCCCTCACTCGAACGTCCATCGATCCCGTCCCCGCAACAGCTCGCGGAGCAACCGCAACGCGGCTTGGCGATCGCCCCGCATGAGGAAGGCACCGAGATGCTTGCAGAATAGCCGCCCGACCGCACGGTTCGTCTTGAAGTCCACGCAGTCGTGCTCGACGCGGCGTTCTTGACGGTCGATGAGGACCGAGTATTGCTCGACGGTGCCCGCGAGGAGGGTTTCCGTCTCCTTGTCGACCGAGACGACCGCGGGGTCGATCCCGTGCGCGGAGGCGAGGCGGTTCTTCCCGAGGAAGACCAGCAGGAGCTCGTCGAACGTCATCTTGTCGATGTCCTTGTTGATCGGCACGTCCGCCTGGATCGTGGCGGCCTCATCCTCGACCTGGCCACCTTTGATCTTCACCGCGACGCCGAAGCGCTCGAGCGCCTCGTTGATCTTCTTGTCGATGTACGTCTGCTCCTCCGGGGTGTACTTCGCCCGGTTGCGCGGCTCGTTGAAGTAGCGGCGCGCGGCGCGCGCGTGGAACGGCGTGTGCACGGGATACTTCCAGTTCGCCGGATCGCCGTACTTGTCGGGGTCCTTCGGATAGCCCTCGGGCGGGCCGAGGCGGCCGTCCCGTCTGCGACCCGGCTTGACGGCGCGGACCATCGGACCGGGAAACGCCGCCTCACGCGAGAAGGTTTCGTTCCGAACGAGCGGCGACCGCGACGCGCTTTGACGGGTCGACGGACCGCTCCTACGTTCGACGGAACATCCGCTCCGGATGGAGATTCGGTCCGCTGATAACGACCCGAGAAGCTTTAGATGGGCGAATCCCCACCTCGGAGGTCCAATGCCCCATGCCCCGTTCGTGGGCGTTGTCCTCCTAGTCGTCCTCTCGGCCGGAACCGCCGCCGGCCCGGGGACCCGCGACCTCGGTCCCATGACGAGCGTCGCGTGGCAGCCGACGCCCGCCGAGCTGGCGGACACCTACCTGCGGAACGGGGCCGGATCGAATACCGCCTACGGGATGTCGGCCGATCTGTTTGTGGGCTACTGGGGCAATCCGGAATGGACCCGATCCATCCTTCGCTTCCCAGCCCTGCCGCTCCCCGCGAACTCGATCCTCCTGTCGGCGCACCTGGAACTCTACATGCACACCGCGGACACGCCGGACGCGATGGACCTCACCGTGCACCGGATGACCAGTCCGTGGACGGAGTCCGGCGCGACCTGGAACGACATGGACGGCGCGAATGCGTGGAACGCGTCCGGAGGCGGAGGGGACTTCGACCCGACCCCGGTCGACATCGTGACGGGCGTGACGAATAGCACGGGTTGGTACTCGTGGAACGTCACGTCCCTCGTCACGGGCTGGTGGAACGGAACCGTCGCGAATCACGGGCTCCTGGTCCGCCAGGCGGACGACGACCTCGGGATCTCGCTGGGCCGGAAGGAGTTCTTCAGCAGCGACGCCTCGAACGCCTCGGCCCGACCGCGGCTCCTCCTCGGGTACCGCGCACCCCTCGGGACGATCGACTTCCTGGCGGCCCTGCCTTGGCTCCTGCTCGCGGTCGCGATGGTCCCGCTCGCGTGGGTCGTCCTCCGGCGCGTGAAGGCCGGACCGTTCCGACCGACGGACCTCTACCTGATCCACGGAGACGGCCGGCTGATCGCGCGGATTGGCGGCGCGGAGGGTCCCGTGCGCGACGAGCTCGCAAGTTCGGGCATGCTCACCGTCGTCGCGCAGTTCGTCCGCGATTCCTTCGGCGGGAGCGGCGCTCCCGGGGAGCTGAAGAGCCTGACGGTCGACGAGCGCGCGGTGGCGATCGCGAAGGGCGCCTTCGTGTTCCTCGCGCTCGTCTTCGAGGGCCGGGCGCCGCTCGACTTGGACCGGCGGATCGCCGAGTTCCTCGAGGCGATCGAGGGAGCGTGGGGCGACGTGCTCCGGCACTGGGACGGGCTGCGGGACGGACTCGCGGACCTCGACGAGCCGCTCGCCTGGTTCCTTCGGACCGGATACCGCTCCGCCCATCCGCGTCCGCCGATTCCCCTGGCCCTCGGAAAGTCGCCTCGATGATAGCGACGAGCAAACCCTTATCGTCCGCGCCACCGGACCTTGAGGAGATGGCGGCCACCCGCGCCACGGTCCCGGAAGGCCCGGGCATCGGCCTGACGCTGAAGATCGCCCTGGCGGGCGACCCGGGCGTGGGCAAGTCGAGCCTCGTCCGGCGGTTCGTGTCGGACACGTTCGACGACCGGTATGTGTCGACCTTGGGCACGAAGGTCTCGTCCCGCAAGTTCCGCGTCGACGATCCGCGCCGCGCGAGCGCGTCGATCGAGGTCGGCGCGAGCGTGTGGGACGTCATGGGGTCGCTCGGCTTCCGCGAACTCCTGAAGGACGCTTTCTTCTCGAACAGCCAGGCCGTCCTGTACGTGTGCGCCCGCACGCGGCCGGAGAGCCTCTGGAGCCTCCTCGACTGGGCCGCGGCCGTCGAGAGCGTTGCGGGCCCGACGCCGGCCGTGCTGCTCGTGAACAAGTCCGATCTCGAAGGGCCGGAGACGATCTCGGCCGCGGACGTGGACGAGTTGTGCAAGGCGCGCGGCTGGCGTTCCCTCGACACGAGCGCGAAGACCGGCTCGAACGTGGAGGCGGCGTTTCGCCTCGTCGCGCAGGCGTACCTCCTTCGGGTCCAGACGAAATAGTCCCAGCCGCCCCCAAAGGCCTTTTCCGGGGTTGGTGATGTGGCGCGCAGCATGTCCGCCCGAGCCCTCACGATCGTCGGCATCGGCGACTCGACGACGGCGGGCACGCCCGGTTTCCGCTCGCCGCTCGAATCCCCGCCGCACGGGGCCGGGGATCCGCGGAGCCAGTACGCCTTCTGGATGATGCGCCTCCATCCCGAGTGGAAGGTCCTGAACCGCGGCGTCGACGGGCAGACGGCCGCCGAGATCCGCGGCCGCTTCAAGCGGGACGTCGTAGAAGCGAGGCCCGCGGTCGCGATCATCCTCGCGGGGGTGAATGATCTCTTCTCCGGAGGCGAGCCGGAGCCGGTCGAGCGGGACCTTGGGACGATGTACGCCGATGCGCTGGATGGGGGCATCGTTCCCGTGGCCGCCTCCGTCCTCCCGTACGACCGCGCGACGCCCACGGCCACCGCCGCGATCTTCACTTTGAACCATTGGATCGAGTCGTTCGCGAAGGTCCTCGACATCCCGTTCTGCGACACCCACGCGGCCGTCGGGGACCCGACGGCGCCTCATCGGTTGCGGGGAACGCCCGACGGGCTGCATCCGGACGTCGACGGGTACCGCCGCATGGGCGAGGCGCTCGCGCGGACGATCGGGGCGCACATCGCCCGCGTGCCTTCCCGTTGAACGTACCGCGAATTGAGTGGCGGAGGAACCGCCGCTCGGCGATCAGACGGTCTTCACGGGGACGGGCGGAGCGACGGGTTCCCAGAACTCCTTGCGCGTGTCGCGGATCGTGGGCCGGAAGGTCCGCGCGGTCTCGACGTCTCGGACGTCGATTTCCGCGAGGACTGTCGACTCCTGGAAATCCGGCGCCTTCCCGAGATCCTCGCCTCGGGGGCCGATCGCCTGCGTGCCGCCTTGGAAAACGACGTTCAACTCGGCTCCCACGAGGTTCGCGTACAGCACGTACACGGCGTTCTCGATTGCCCGCGCCGGCAAGATGCGATCGAAGAACGGCTTCGACGTGGCGGGCGAGGCGCTGATGATTGCGAGAAGGTCGACGCCCTGAAGGGCGTACGCCTTCGCGAGCTCCGGGAAGAACGCGTCGTAGCAGATCAGGAGGCCGATCCGCCCGAGCTTCGTGTCGACGAGGGTGAGGCCGTCCCCCCGCCCGAAGTAGAGGCCCTCCTCGAACGGTCCGAAGTTCGCGGGGTACACTTTCCGATAGGACGCGACCTTGCCGTCCGGGGCGACGAGCACGGACGTGTTGTAGAGCTTGCGCGTCTCGGTTTCGCGTTCGGGCATGCCGAAGACGACGTGCGTTCCATGCTCCGCGGCGATCTTCTGGACCGCCTTCACGGTCGGGCCGTCGAGCGGTTCCGCGAGGTGCGCGAACGAGTCGCGCGCCATGTAGCCGGTCAGGAACATCTCGCCGGCGAGGAGCAGATCCGCCCGCGCCGACGCGATCGTCGCCTCGAGCTTCCGGAGGTTCTTCGCCTTGTCCCCGACCGCCGGATCGAGCTGCGCGAGCGCCGCCCTCATTGCCGCCTCGTCGTCCGCAAGGGAGCGGGAGCGGGAAAAAGCTTCGCCCCTTTCCCTTCGGGTGAGGCGTCGCGCAACCTTTATGTCGGCCCCACCCTTAGCGCGTCTCCGCGCTCCCGTAGTCTAGTGGCCAAGGATAGAAGCCTCTCGAGCTTCTGACACGGGTTCAAATCCCGTCGGGAGCACTCCGTAGAACTGGTGCAAATTAGGCCTACTTCGAGACACACATGACGAGTGCCGCGATCGCCCGCTCGAACTCGGCAAGGGATTACTGCGGTCGGATGCGACCGTAGTAGAGCTCTGTCGTCCAAGTCGTCCGATGCCCTAGCGCGCGACTCACCGCCTCGATGGACACGGCGGTCTTTCGCCACGAAAGTCTCGCCTGAAGGTCTTCAGGCGGTTTGGTTTCCCGTAGGAGATGGTTACGCGGCGGAAGAGCGTGCTCGTCCCGCGCTGACTAACTCTTCGCGTCCAGTTTGAACGCCCGTCTCACGCCCCTCTCGAACGCGGAGGCAGGTAAGATCCGGCGAAGGCGGATGTAACGGCGGGCGTCCGTGCCCACTCGATACCGCAACGCGGGTGACCGGCTTTCGACAATCCGCAGGACGCACTCGGCCACGGCCGCAGGTCCCGGACCTTGGCTCTCCAACCGTTCGATCGAACTCAAGCCGCGACGACGCCAAGGGTCGTAGTCGTTGATCGGTTCCGCTCCATATTGCCGATTGCGGCCGATATTCGTTTTGAAGAATCCCGGTTCGACGAGTGAGACGCCGATGTTAAAGGGCCTCAGCTCATGCCGCAGCGACTCCGTGTATCCTTCGAGAGCGAACTTGCTCGCGTTATAGAATCCGAGGAACGGCGCGGCGATCAATCCGGCGACCGAGCTGATGTTGATGATCCGCCCGCTACCCTGCTTCCGCATCGTCGGAAGGACGGCCTTGACCATCCGAACCGCGCCGAAGAAGTTCGTCTCGAACTGCGCCTTCGCTTGCTCTAGTGTCACCTCTTCGATAGCCCCTCCCTGAACATAACCCGCGTTGTTCACGAGAATGTCCAAGTGGCCCGTCCGGTCTAGGATTGTGTCCACGCAAGCACGCACGGACTCGTCCATGCGTACATCCAACGGACCCATTGAGACACCGGGCATGGATCCGTTTGCCGACGGATGTCGGGAAGTTCCGAACACCTCCAAGTCCCTCTTGGCGAGAAGACCCGCGATGGCCTTACCAAAACCGGACGATGCGCCCGTGACGAGAACGACCTTTCTGTGGGACATCATGAGTCCTCCTCGAGGGTTTGCAACAACTTGCATGATATAACCATTTCGCGAACCGGAGGCCCCTGGCCTCGCTCTCCCAGCCACTTCGTGCCAGCGCATAGAACGTCGCCCTTCTCGTTCCTGCGAATTGTGCCTAAATGACGGTTTTTGACTTGCTTCGAATCGAAATGCGACCTTTGCAAGAAACTGGGCGCGAAACCTCTGAGAGACACATGGATGTCCGCGCTTCTTCTATCGTCGCAAACATCAAGTTCCTTTGAGCCCGTTGCAAATTTGGTAGGCGGCCGCAACGTGAGCGTTGAACCCCGATTCCCTGGGACGCCCGGAGGCACCTTGCAGCCCAGTCGGATGGCCCAACTGTTGCCAGTGGAATACCCCTATGGAGGAGCGGTGGGTAGCGAGGATTGGGAGCCGAACTCTCCGTCGGGAGCACTTGACCCATGCGCCATGTCACGTTTCGGTGACATGACCGTTTTCGGCAAGGCTCGTTCGACGTTCGATGCGGGCGGGGGAAACGCTATCACCGGAACGCTTGATAAGGGATTTGACATAAGCATCCCGCGACGCAAAGGCCCGGCATGGTGGGGACTCGACCACGGACCGGGAAGGCTTGCCGCAAAGGAAGTCCCGTCCTCCATAAGAGCGAATCCCGACCGGGGTGCATCGCTCTCGAGCCTCCCGGAACACTGCCTTTGGCGAGATTCGAGCGACCGTATTATGCTGGCCACACGACCCTTGTTTTGAGGCCGCCCTCCACCGCGAACTCATCCAGTGGGGTACGCATCAGAAAGGTCGGTCAATGTGGACAGAGTCCCACTTGACTAAGAGGTCGGAAATAGGATCGGTTCGTGCGACACGGTCCGTCTCGCCTTCACGTATGCGAGAGCCGAACCGCCGATCAAGATCAGGGAGCCTACTATGCTGACGTAGGCACCGGACTCGATGTAAAAGCCGCTCATGGACAGAGAAGCGATCCACGCAATCGTGTTAAGGGTGAGCAGTAGCGCCACGCCTCCCCAGGCGAACCCTAGGGTCGCGCAAAGTTTCCTCGGAATCGCGAACCAGGTGAGCCACAAGAATCCGAACATATAAACAAGGACCCCAGCCACACCGTTGGCGACGACGCCGTGCCGAACAGAGTAGGAGACTGCAGAGCCTCCATATCCCACCCAAGGAAGCAGCGTGGCGACGAGGACGATGAATCCCCCCGTAACGGCCAGGAACCTTCCAAGTATTCTCCCACGCGAACTTTCCTCCCATTCGCGTTCCCGGCCGCCGAGCACGTAGACGACGAGGTTAGCAAGAATCGATATGATCAATCCGCCGAGGAACACGTAGAAAAGGATACCCTGTGGCGAATTCAGCCAATCCTGAAAATTCTGCCAATCTCCTCCATATGCGGTCGGCATCCCAGACAGGCCACCGATTGAATAGGCCGTCCTTAAGGCTTTCCAGAGACAAACCAAGATGATGAAGGGGCCGGGTCGTTGTGACCCGGCATGCAGGGGACAAGGTTCGGAGACTTCGACCGATGCTTGGACGGGACGGAAGCAATGCGCCGAAAGCGGTACACGCGCTATGGGTCAAGCAAATTCCGTCCGGAGCACTCGATTTTTGGCCGGGACCGAATATTCATTAAGTGAGTGAGAGACTGCCGCAATGCAAAGAGTCTAGTAAAGCAGGAACCTGAGGACCCCGCAGGGCCGGCCGGCATGACCGTCACAACCGTCCCCGAAGCGGCTCCTCGGACCGGAGCCCCGCGACCCCGATTCGTGGTCCAGAAACACTGGGCTCGGAATCTCCACTATGACTTCCGACTGGAGATTGGCACGGCCCTCGTCTCGTGGGCGGTGCCGAAGGGGCCGAGCAAGGATCCGCAGGTGAAGCGCCTCGCGATCCATGTTGAGGACCACCCGCTCGACTACCTTCTGTTCGAGGGAACCCTCCCTGAAGGTGATTACGGCGCGGGCGAAGTCATTGTGTGGGACTACGGCGAATTTGAGGTGGTCGGACCTGCTGAACACGACGCGGCAGCCGCACTCATCGAAGGCGTCGTGCGATTCGCGCTCTCTGGCAGGAAGCTCCGAGGACAATGGACAATCATACGGACGAGAATGGGAGAGGGAAAACGTGAGAATTGGCTTTTGCAGAAGGCGCAAGACGAATTCGCTCAAGCAGATTATGATCCTGAAACCGAGCCGGCGTCCGCGTTGTCTGGCAAGATTCCACGGCGTCCGCGTTGACCGCTGAACCCAAGATCCCAATTCGCATGCTACCCGCCCTGCCTTGGTCGGACGAAGACCTGATACGTGACGGCGTCCCAGGCGTTGTGAATTCCAATCAAGAGCAGCATGAGCGCGGCCGCACCGACGAGGAAAAGGGCTGGGCGCGCGTCGTATGGAGCCGCGAATGCCGAGATCGCCAGAATCGTGTATGCCGCCAGTGGAAGCAGAACATGAAACAGCCAATCCTCGAACACCGGGCGATAGGCGCTCTGCGTGCGCATCCGGCGGGCCACGACGACGATGTACGCGACCCCGCCGAGACCCACCAGTCCCCAAAGAACGGCGACAACGGTGATTTCGTCCCATGGCGCGCTTACAATCGCGGACAGCAACAACACGAGTCCGAAATGAACGACGCTCGGCGTTGCGAAGGCGCTGCCGGCCCGCGCGGCATCCTGGGTGATCGGCCTTGCGGCAATGAGCGTAATGACGACGAACTGCAATCCGATCAGGGCGCCGGCGGACGAGCCGACGATGACGTAGAAGTTTTCCCATCCGTCGATGACGGTCATGATCGGTCGACCTCCCTCGCAGACCGAATTCGCCGGTAGACGTCGTCGCTGACTTTCTCCATCCAGTTGACGACCTTGCCGTCCAGCGCTTCTTGAATTGCGATGTGCGTCATCGCGCTATCGGACGTGGCGCCGTGCCAATGCTTCTCTCCGGGGGGACATGAGACCACATCCCCGGGATGGATCTCTTCGGCGGGACCTCCCCAGCTTTGCACGAAGCCGCGACCCGCCGTCACAATGAGCGTCTGGCCGAGCGGATGGGTATGCCAGGCTGCGCGGGCGCCGGGCTCAAAGGTGACGCTCGCACCTTGCACGCGCCCGGGAGCGCTTGCTTGGAACAGCGGCTCGACGCGCACGTTCCCGGTGAACGATTCCTTCGATCCCTCGCTCGACGATCGCGAACCGCCTCTCTTGATCTCCATGTCCTTCACTCCTCCGCCCGCTCGACTCAGGCCCCAAGGCTGGCGCAGTCGATCACGAACCGGTAGCGCACGTCGCCCCGCTGCATGCTTGCGTAGGCGTCGTTGACCTTCTGGATGGGGATGACTTCTACGTCCGCGACGATCTCGTGCTCGCCGCAGTAGTCGAGCATCTCTTGGGTCTCGGAAATCCCGCCGATGTTGGAACCGGCGAGGCGCTTGTTTCCGAAGATGAGCGAGCCCGCGCTGATCGGGGTAGCAGCGGCGGCATTCGGGGGCAAACCAAGCAGCACCATGGTGCCAGAGTTCCGTAGGAGGGCCAAGTGCCCATTGATGTCATGCGGCGCGCTGACCGTGTCCACGATGAGGTCGAACTTCCCTTCAAGCGCGTCCAGCGCGCTAGGCTCGTTGGTCGCAACGAAGCGCTTGGCACCAAGACGGGCCGCGTCCTCCTCCTTGCCGCGCGACGTGCTGAGCACGGTGACGTCGGCACCCATCGAGTTAGCGAGCTTGACGGCCATGTGCCCAACTCCGCCCAAGCCCATGACCGCGACCTGGTCGCCAGTCTTGCAACCGAATTGGCGCAGAGGCGAGTACGTGGTGATGCCCGCGCACATGAGCGGTGCGGCGCGCGCGGGGTCCAGCCCCTTCGGGACCCCCAGCACGTACCGCTCGTCGACGACCATGCTCGCCGAGTAGCCTCCGGACGTCCACGTCTTCTTGTTCCGCTCGAGGCTGTCAAACGTGAACGTGGCACCCTTCTCACAGAACATCTCATGGCCCGCGCGGCACTCCTCGCATGCTCGGCACGAATCGACGAGGCAGCCCACCCCGACGAGGTCGCGCTCGCGGAAGCGGGATGTGCCGTCACCTCGGGATACGACTCGGCCGACGATCTCGTGGCCCGGCACGACCGGAAAGTGCGTGTTCCCCCAGTCGTCGTTCACCTTGTGCACGTCGCTGTGGCAGATGCCGCAAAAGAGGATGTCAATCTCGACGTCGTGCGGTCCGGGATCGCGTCGCTCGATGGTCATCGGCGCAACCGGCGCCTTAGCGGCGCGGGCACCGTAGGCCGGAGTCTTCTCGGTCATGGCCTGGGAAGACCCGTGCTCGGGTAAGTCTATTGTGCAGCCCCCGGATCGGAACTCGGATCGGTCGATTCCCGCGTCCGGTAGGCGATTGTTGGAATCCCTTCCGACTCACTCGATCTCCCAATCCTCGCCGTAGCATACAGCCCCCAGCTTCTCGGCGACCCGCTGCGAGGCAAGGTTCTCCCATGACGTGCTGTAAAGAGGGAGGAGGCCCCGCTGGCGCAAGGCGGTCGCCCACGCGGCCACCGCTGCGGTGGCATGGCCCCTGCCCCGCATCGCGTCCAAGGTCTCGACGCCCGCTTCGGCAGCCGAGGGAGAAAGGCGGGCGCAGTAGCAAATCGACACGGCGCTTCCGTTCACGACCGCGGCGGTGACCGGTCCGATATCGACCTCGGTCGTCAGATGCCGGAGCATCCACGGAAATCCGGCCTCGAGCATGCGCCCCTTCTCCTTCGTAATCAACACGGCGTCCGTGGGCGCTTGCGTGCCTACCGGGATCAGATAGGCGGGCCCGCGGTACTCCCGGGTTATCGGGCCATGCCCTTGGAGTGCGGCTCGAATCGACGATGCAACGCGGGGCGGAGGCATCAGGTCCGTGGCCGACGGCTCGGATCGGCAGAGCACCTCGAGCCTGCGTGCCAGGTCGTCTGGAACGTCGTGGCGAAAGAGCCAAACGTTGCCCGCATGGCTTCGCCCCATGAAGAATCGGGGCGGACCGCCAGGGCGGCTCGTCGGTCGACGTAGGGATATGATTCGTCCGTCCGCGTCGCAATTGAAGAGGGTCGCCACATGAATGCGCATCAAGTGCTCGTCCGTTTCGGGGTCCACGATTCCAGACCCTCAACAGATCCGCGCTAATAGGCCTTCTATGACACGCTAATGACAACCTTCGCTCGAGGGTGTCCCTCTCCGAGATACCGGATCGCCTCGGGAACCTCGCGCAACGGAAAGGACCGGTCGATGACCGGCGTGACCTTCCCGGCATCAACGAGTTCGTTCACCGCGAGCAGATCCGCGTTCCTGTGTTTCGCGATGAACGTAAACTGCTTTCGCCCCAGCAAGCTCGACGCCACAGGGGTTAGGAGGAAGGGAAGTACGGATGGCTTCTCCCGACTCGATTGTCCGGCCAGCACAAGAGTCCCGTTCGGGTTGAGCAATCGCCTGCAATCGGACGACGGATGACTCCATGCGACGTCGAAGATCAAGTCATAGTGCTGCCCGTCTCGGGTGAAATCTTCCCGGGTGTAGTCGATGACCCGGTCCGCACCGATCGATCGGACCATGTCCACGTTCCTCGGGCTGCAGACGCCGGTCACGTCCGCCCCGAACGACTTGGCGACTTGCACCGCGAAGGTACCCACGCCCCCCGACGCGCCGTTGATCAGGACCTTCTGCCCGGGCTGAATCTGTCCCTTGTCCCGAAGGCCCTGCAGGGCGGTCTCGGCCGCGACGGGGATCGCTGCGGCCTGCTCGAACGTCAGGCGTTCCGGTTTCGGCACAAAGTTCCTCTCTTTCCCGCACACGTACTCGGCAAAGGCGCCGCTGCGCATGCCGAACACCTCATCGCCGGGTTGAAGACGCTTCACGTTCCGGCCGACCGCCTCGACGTGCCCCGCCACATCGACGCCCGGGACGGGGCTCTTGGGTCTGCGCAACCCGGTCGTCAGGCGGATGATCGACGGTGTGCCGCGCATGAGGTGCCAGTCAAGGGCATTGACGGAAGCCGCTCGAACCCGTACCAACACGCCGTCGTCATCGACCACCGGCTTCTCGATTTCTCGGAGTTCGAATACATCCGGCGAGCCGTACGCGGTTTGGACGATCGCTTTCATCGGGTTCTCCCTCGCTTCGGTCGCACGCCCGAGGGGTACTTAGTCTTACCCTGTGGATTCCAAGGATAGGATCAGGAGCGACGTCATAGGAGTCGGCTCCCCGTCGGGTGCATCTCCTCTTGCCGTCACTTCCTCGCGCGCTCGATCATCCCCATTAGGAGCACGCCCCCGAGGAAGACGCGCCGGTCAAACGTCGAAGGCACGTTCAGACACTGGATCTCCCAGATGTCGCCGATGATCTTGAACTGCTGGTTGATCGTTGCGATCGGCTGCCCGCCGAGGGTCATCGTGAGTTTCTCGGGAATGAGCCCGCCTCCGGGGACGTATTTCCGCGCGAGGCCGCGGCCCGTGGATTCCTTGATCTCCCCGACCAGGTTGTTGTACGGGTCCCGCATTTCCCACTGGTCCGCGACGAGCGAGGACGAGAGGGCCCTGCGGCGGATGTAGCCGAGGATCGCGTTCGTCGAGGAGTCCACGATCGCGAACGTCCCCCAGATGTCGAGGATTTGGGTCTGCCGGATCTGGAACAGCTCCTGCGCCATGGTCTCGTCCGCGTACACCCGGATGTCTTCTTTGAGGCGTAGCAGCTTCTGCTTGCTGTACGCGAGCTGGTTGCGTGCCTGGTCCTCGATCCAGTACTGGCCCGCGATCGCCAGGACTTTCTTTCGAATTCGGTAGAAGTTCTGCGTCCATAGGGCTGGAACGGGCTGGGCCGAGGCAGCCATTGCGGCCTGGGCGGAGGACGGACTCGTCGAGCTCGCCGCCGTCGCGGGCGGCCCGCCCGGCGGATAGTACTTCCTTTCGTTGCCACACCACCACTGATTATTCTGCGCATTCCAGGCCAGCGGTCCACCGCACACCGGACACGGCGTCGTCGCGATCCCTCTCACCCCGTTGCCGAATGCGCGACGACCGAATTATCCTTTCCGGCCCCGTGAGGTAGTGACTGCGAGACCGGTCTGAACCCCCTAATCAAGCCAAGGAGATGAAGCGTCTTCCGAAGTACGCGAAGCGTTCGCAAGAGTACCGGACGGAGGCAGCTCGCACAGAGTAAGTCCCGACATGCGTTCAAATCCCGTTGGGAGCACTTTCCTTCTCTGGCCGCATATCCTCCGTCGCATGCCGGGACGGCGTTCGCGGCAAACCGTTAAGCCCGCTCCCACGGATGCGACGAAACGGCGGCGGATGCGAAAGGATCTCGTCGGAGGCGGCGCGGCCACACTGTCCCTGATGCTCATCACGTACATTCTCCTGCGTTCTGCGACCCTCCCAGTGCCCGCCGTGATGACGGACCTCGCGCTTCTCGTCGCGGCGGTCGGCGTCGGGCTCTTGGTGATCGGAATCGTCCTCCCGTCGCCCCGCTCCCGCAGGGCCGTACGAAGGAGTGGCCGATCGCGTCCATAGGAGGGATCGGGTCGGGACGACGCAACGGGTCCAATGAGACGGCCGGTCTCCTCGGCATCTATTTCTCGACAGTTCATTGCCGAGGACAACTCCTTGCACTCGCTCTCGCGACATCCCTCACTCGGGGAGGGGCGATTCGAACGGCGATGCCTTCCAGCCTACTCGCTCGTCGTCCTGCGTGAGGCGCCTTCCGGGTCCGTCCGGAACACGATGCCGCGGTCCCGGCACTCCCGGGCGACGGCCCCGATGAACGGGACCATCGTCTCTCGATCCGTGAAGCGAGTGAGCTCCGCCTCCAGGTCCGACCCCGCTAGACGCCCGAGCATCGCGTCACGGGCGCCCCACCGCGGATCGAGGAGTCGCGAGAAACCCTTCCGGATGCCGAGTTCTTGGAACGTGTCCGCGATCGTCCCCGCCGTCCAACCGCCGGTGGGCGGGTACGCAGGGGAGAAGCTCACGAACGTCGCGAGGCCCGCATCCGCGAGGGCCCGGAGGCACCGCAGCCGCGCTTCGATCGGAGGGGCCCAGGGCTCGAGGAGGGCTCGCGCGCGGTCGTCGAGCGTTGGGACCGACACGCCGACTTCGATCGAGCGGAATCTTGAGAAGAGATCGATGTCGCGCATCATGAGCGGCGAGCGCGAGAGGACGGAGACGGGCCAGTCGGCTCGTAGGAGGACCTCCAATGCGTGCTGCGTGATGCGGTACTTCCCCTCGACGAACTGATACGGATCGGTGGCGGTCGAGATCCCGACGAGGCCCCGCGGCCATCTCTTGACTTCACGCGCGAGGACCGTTGGCGCGTTCCGCTTCACCGCCACAGAGGTTCCCCAGTCCGCGCGATCCGTTTGCAGAAGTCGCGGCACATAGCAGAAGGTGCATCCGTGGTAACACCCGACGTACGGGTTGAAGGAATAGTCGAGCCACGGGAGCGGATCCTTGCGAAGCACGGAATCGACGTGGATCTCGCGGATCTCGAACGAATCCCGCGGGCTCGGCACGTAGATGCCGAACAGCTCTTCCACGGAGCCGGAGGAGGTCGCGCATCGTATGGCGTTGCACGTGGGAGTAGGGCGAAAGTGTTTGAGTCGCAGCGTGGGACAGGCACCGACGCCCTCGAAGGAAAGGCTATAGCGGTCTCGGTCCGTTGCGGAGGCTTGGCGGGCGCGGCCCCCCGCGGTTCCGGAGGCGTTCGATGTCGAAGACGGACCGGCAGCGTCGTTCCGGCCCGATCGCCGGTGTCGTGGTCACGGGTCTCTTCGTCCTCGTCCTCGCCTCGAACGTCCTGTGGCCCGGCGCGCCGCCCGCCATGAGCGACCAGTCCCGCTGGCCGCCAGCATCGAGCCCGTTCCCGGTTCTGCCCGCCGGATCGAATCTGCACGTCATCCCGGTGGGACCGAGCACGAACCTGTCGACGCGCCTCCTCCTCGCCTCCCTCCAGGGACTCGCCAGCCGAACCGGGGCGCATCTCTACCTCGACCTGCACGCCGAGGTCACGAACGCGTCGTCGATGCTCTCGTTCCTCGTGTCGAAGTACGGTCTTTCGTTCGACAACATGACGATCGACGCCGCGATCTCCGCCTACCTCCCGAGCGCAGCGGGGATTGCGGTGTACGACCCCGCGAGGCCCGAGTCGATGAACGTCGCCACGATGAAGGCCGCGCAGCAAGGGGCGGTCCTCGTGGGCCCCGATCTCGCCGAATGGCTGCGGGCCCGCTCCAACCTGCCGATCACGTTCGACTATGCGACGAGCGACTGGGCTCCTCTCGGACCGATCGCCGCGACGGACCGGGCGCTCCGCGAGCTCCTCCCCAGTTCGTCGCCGAGCCTCCTCGCGATCCTGCCACCGGACCGCTGGGCGATTCGGGACTACCTCATCGCGACGCGGACGTTCGTCTTCTACGAGCCGCAAGGCATGCCCGCGACGCCCGCCGAGACCGCCGCGACGATGCGCGTCCTGCACGCGACCCCCCGAGGCATCCCGATTCTGGGCTGGTTCGACAGCCCGACGCTGACGGAAGAGAACTCGTTCGTCCAGATGGCGTCGGCGGAGGGCAAGTTCATCGTCGGCGTGCAAGACCTGCCGAACCTCTCCGTGCTGACCGCGTTCGGCCGGGCCGACACGCACCGCCAAGTCCCGTCGTCCTCGCCGTCGCCGGTCCTCGAGGACAAGACGTACGTCGTCCTCGCGGTGCCGGACGGGGACAACGTGGACTTCGTCTCGGGGCGGATGCGGGAGCTCTGGTCGGAACCGGAGCGCGGCAACCGGACGATGCCCCTCGCGTGGAGCATCAACCCGCTCCTGGTCGACCTCGCCCCGCCACTACTCGACTGGTATTACGACAGCGCCACGCCGTTCGACCGGTTCATCGCGGCGCCGAGCGGCGCGGGGTACCTGTATCCGGATTACACGGGCCCGGGCGACCTCCCGGCCTATCTGGCCCTGACGGACCGCTACATGGCGGCGGCCGACCTGGACGTCGTCTGGCTCCTGAACGCGTTCACGGCCTCGGAGATCCCGTACTCGGACGAGACCCTCTCCGCCTACGTCGGCGGCGTGCATCCCGTCGGGATCGTCCTGGACTACGACGACCAACCGCGCACCCGCGACGCCTGGGTGGCCGCGGGAGGAGACAACGCATCGCCCGTGATCCGATCGACCCACTTCTGGACGACGGAGGACAACTTCTTCGGGAAGCTGGACACGGCCATCGCCGCTTCGAGCGGCGGGCCGCGGTTCCTCTGGCTCACCGTCTACACGTTCCGCCACGATCTCCGAGACACGCGCGGCCTGATGGATCGGCTCGCGGCTCAGGTCGGAGGGAACTTGGAGATCGTCACGCCGACGACGTTCTTCACGCTCCTCCGCCATGAGTTCGTCCGCGAAGCGGGGGCTCGGCTCGACGCCGCCTCGGCGGATCCGATCGCGTCGACTCTGTTCGCGGCATCTCTGGATTCCGCCGCCGCGCAGATTGCCGATGCGCGGGCCGCCATGTCGAGCGGCGATGCGGATCGTGCGGCCCAAAACGCATACGTTGCCCTCGAGACCCTCCGCGGAATCGGCGCGAGCGAGGCGCTTCTCTTCTCGGTGTTCGTCCTCCTCGCAGCGGGAGCGCTCGCGGCCCTCGCCCAGCGGACATCGCCGCCGTGGTTCGCCGCACGCGAGCCGATCGACCTCGGCGCGCTGATCCTCGTCACGGCGGCGGTCGCGTTCTTCGTGTTCGCGCTCCGCGAGGCCGTCGAACAGAACTTCTGGACGTATCCGTCGATTCTCCTAGGCATCGCGGTAGCGGGAGTCCATCGACCTCTACGGCGGTACCTCGACCGCGCGTATCCAATGCGGGCCCCCGTCGTCGGCGCACTCGCGTGCCTCGTCCTGTCGAGCCTCGCGATTCGTACGACGGCCGCCTTTCCGCTCGCGATGATCGGCGCGCTCCTCGCAATTGATTCGTATCTCGTCCGGAGGCCTGCGACGCCCTCGACCCTCGTGGCGGCACTCGGCTTCGGATCGGCGATCGGTTTCCTCGGCGCGTTCGACCTTGTGACCCTCACCGCCACGGCGGTACTCCTGGTGCTCCCGCCGATGCTCCTCCCTGCGATGGCGGTTCCCATCGAACCGCGGGCCGGAACCCGCCGAACTCTATATCCCGGCATCCTCATGGCGATGCCCCTCGCCGCGTACGCGCTTACGTCGTCGTACGTGTTGAGCCTTCGATTGCAGGTCCAGGGGGACCTGCTGTCGACGACCGCTGCGTCGATGCTCGTCCTCGGTCCAGCGCTGGCGGTTCTCGTCGATCGAGCGCGGCCGCGCCTCTCGCCGATGATCGTCCGGGTCGGAGGCCTCGGCCTCGCGGTCGCTTTCGCAGGGCTCGTGCTCGCGTCTGTAGGCACGGTCCCGACGACGCTCGCCCTCCTGGGCCTCTTCGGGAGCCTGTCCCTCGCCGCGCTCGCGGGCTTGCGGGAGCTCGCGTCGCGCGGAGGGGCTCCACATCACGCCCTCGCCACGGCGATCACCTTCCTCCCGCTGATCGTCCTGTTCTTCCGCCTCCCTCCGATCGTCTACTCGCTCACGATCGCGCCGCTCCCTCGGGCGGTCGAGTACGTCCTGTACACGCCGCCGGCGATCATCGCCGCAGCCGCACTCGTGCTCGTGGCCGTCGGATGGGTCCGCTCCCGCGGGCGAGTCGCAAAGGATTATCCCGGGGAGGCCCATGATGGGCCGGCGGGCCATGAGGAAGATCCCGAAGAGGCGGTTCCTCCAGGTCGCGGGCCAGATCCTGCGGAACAAGATGGCTAAGGAAGCCATCTACCCGTTCTACTGTTCCTTCAAGCTCACGCGCCGATGCAACTTCACGTGCTCGTTCTGCAACTGCTGGCACGTGAAGAACCGCTGGAAGGACATGCCGACGGAGGACGTCAAGGCGGTCCTCGACAACCTCGCTCGGTCCTCGGTGATTGTGTGTAGCTTCGAGGGCGGAGACCCGCTCGTGCGCGACGACATCGGGGAACTCCTGCGGTATCAGTACGAGAAGCCGTGGTACCTTCTCTTCACGACGTCGGAGCGGGACATGGAGCAGCGCTACCCCATGCCGGAGTACGGGAAGTACATCGACTTCCTGCACATCTCGATCGACGAGGGCCACAAGAACCTCGACATGTACGACGACCTCGAGGAGTACACGAAGTGGGGTTCGATCGTCACGGTGCAGATCGTCGTCACGAAGAACGACGTCGGCGCGCTGGAGCAGAAGATCAAGCGGTGCCACGACGCTGGTGTAAAGGCGGTCGTCATGTGCGCCGTCCACCTGAAGAACACGAAGGACCACCTCCCGGACCTGTGGCAGATGAGTCGCGTCGGGATGGAGATGAAGAAGAAGTATCCCGGCGTCATCATTTCGCCCGACGGCTACTTCGACCGAATCACCTGGGACCACGGCTGCGACACGTCGTCGATCATCGTCGACGCGGACGGCTTCCTCTGGTACCCGTGCCGCGTGTTGGAGGAGAAGACGATCAACCTGATCGACTCCGACCTGATGACGTACGTCGAGTCGCCCGATGCCCGGGAGCGGCGGCAGCGCATGGCGGCGTGCGACATCCAGTGCGCGTGGTACCAGTATTACGCGACGCAGAGCTTCGTGAACCCGCGGGAGTTGCTGTCCGCGTGGATGCCGTACTACCGTGACCTGCTGAATGGCGGGAAACAACCGACCTTCGCGGCGCCTGCCCTTGTGTCGAAGGACCCCCGCGACATGATCCACGCGCAGATTCTCCAGGAGAGCGCGATGAGAGGCCTCGACCTGGACGACGGGCTCGTGCAGCTGCCGACGATTGAGCCGCCGACGATGCGGCCTTGAGCCGGATGCGCCGCGGCCCGCGTGACGTCGTTGTCCGTCAGGTCCTGCCGTCTTGAGAAAAACAACAAATAGGCCCGTCTCCCTTGACGCGCCGATGGGATGCCCCTTCGGGACGAGCTCGGGGACGCATGATTGACTCCACGGAGGCCGTCCTCCGGCTCCTGCTCGTCTTCGCCCTGGCCTTTGCGGTCGGCCTCGAGCGGCAGGTGCGCCGGAAGCCGGTCGGGTTCGGCACGTTCATCTTCGTGTCGACCGGCGCCGCGACCCTGACCCTCCTGGCGATCACGATCGAAGAGGAGAACCCGCTGCCGCTCCTCGGCGGCGTCATCACGGGGATCGGCTTCCTCGGTGCCGGCGCCCTGATCCGGAGCAACGACCGGGTCTTCGGATTCACGACCGCGGCGCTCGTCTGGGCGATGGCGGCCCTCGGCGTCGCGGCGGGCGCGGGGCTGTACCTCCTCGTCGCCGTCGATTACGGAATCGTCTGGGCCGTCGTGGTGACGGACCGGGTCCTCGAGGGCAAAGGGTTCGGCTCCCACGCCAAGGTCGTGCGCGTCACCGTGGCGAACCCCGTGACCCCGGAAGAACTCGACGCACTTCTGCCCGCCGGGCTCACGCACTTCGAGCGGGTCCACGTGGACAAGGAGGCCCACCGGGTGAACGTCACCGCGGAAGTCCGAATCCGGCCGGCGGCCGTCGCGAGCCTCCTCGAATCGCTGCGGTCGAACGACAAGGTGCGCGCGTTCGAGCTCGAGTAGCCTTACGCCGTCGAGGCCGGTTCGAAGAAGTCGCTGTACGAGGACGACATGAGGTCTTCGTCCGCGATCTGCAAGTACCGTCGCAAGGTCTCGAGCTGATTGACGCCCGCCTCGCGTTCCGATTCCTCCGCGAGGATCTTCTCGAACTCGACGAACCTCCCCAGCCCCTCGACCGTGTCGAGGTGGACCTGGACGCCCTGGAATCGGAAGATCTCGCGGGTCTTGCGGACCTCCGCCTTCACGGGGAGGACGCGGGTCAGAATCTCACGGACCGTCGCGGCATCCGGGATCGAGGCGAGCAGCACGCGGCTGTCCTTCACGCCGCCGACGTCGGGGCGTTCGTAGTAGATGAGTTGGCCGTCGGTGGCACCGGCGACGGAGCGAAGTTTCAGCCGGCGATCGCCGAGGGCGAAGTACGTGTCCACCTGGCGGAAGGTCCCGACGCGCTCCGCGCCGGCCAGGAGGGCCCGTGCCTTGCCGAGATCCTCGTACCTCGCCTTGAGTTCGACGAGGTGCTTCGAGCCCGCGTCCACGAAGGGCGAGACGAGGCGGACGAGAAGAAGCTTGCCGTCGTCTCACGTCGGCGGCTGGACCGCGGACTCGTCCGGATGCGACCTCCTCGTCGACCTCATGCCGGCCCGCGGCTTCGGGACCGCCGAGAGGCGCTTCGCGGCATCGAGGTGCCCCTTCGGTTGGGCGACCGCCTCGTTCAGCCGATCGCGGTGGGCCTTCAGGCTCCGCTTCGCCGCGCGGAGCGCACGCGCATCGGCGAGGGTCGGGTTGGCGGCCGCTGCCTTCAGACTCCGCGCCATCACGATCGTCCGGAGGACGAAGATCGCGATCGCGGCGGGAATCACGAGCCACAGGAGGTCCACGGTATCACGCGTCCTTTGAGGGACAATATCCTTTCTTTCCCGGGTTCTATAAAAAGGTCCGGTTCAAACTATCGTACGTGCGAGGCGTGCGAGACGAAGACACGCACGGGCCGTTTTCCTCCCGCTGGACGCGTGCGGTCCTCCGGAACGAGGGGTGTCTCACCCGCGGACGACCATCCAGACGAACAAGATCGCGAACGCCACGCCGAGGCCCGCGCCCGCCGCGAGGACCTGCCCCGCCAGGCGTTCGATCTGCGCGCGGGTCGTCCGCAGCTCCGCGTCGTTCCGGATCTCGGACGACTCGAGCTGACGGATGCGCGACAGGAGC
>WNGR01004241.1_pt1 | contig 27964 bp, 20 predicted proteins | sample 5407581 | NCBI WGS metagenome assembly WNGR01 (sample SAMN13153383, study PRJNA577476) | soil metagenome | isolation source: 80 cm soil or saprolite under Garry oak tree replicate 2 | place: USA:California | collected 2016-06-15
AACCCATCCAGATGGGCACAGATTTCTGCGACGGCGAGGGCATTCGCATGGGTGACCTGGAAATCAGGCTTGACCGCTTGGGCTCGTGAGATGAAGAGGGCTACTGCCTCGTACTGCGACAACGCCACCAGATCGGGCACGTGGGTGGGGCTGGGGACGGCTAATGGTGGGACTGCAAACTCCTGCTCCCCTCGCACGTGCAGGACCGCTCGACTGGTCACCAGCACTTTGAGCCTGGGACAGGCGGCCAGGAGATCGGCCACATGTTCGGCGGCGCCCAGCACCTGCTCGAAATTGTCTAATAGTAGCAAGAGCTGCCTGTCTTGCAGAGACGCTTGCAGCAGGTCATGCAGCGGTTGCTCTCCGGTCTCTTTGAGGCCAAGCGTCCCCGCGATGGCGGGCACAACGAACGTGGAATCGCTGATGGGGGCCAGGTTCACGAAAAAGACGCCATCGGCGAAGTGGTCACTCAGTTGCGCTGCGACTTGCAACCCCAGGCGGGTTTTGCCGGTGCCCCCAGGACCGGTGAGCGTGAGCAGCCGTACCTCATCACGCAGGAGCAGCGGCTGGACGGCGTTCACCTCTTTCTCGCGACCGATAAACGGAGTGGGCTGAAGAGGCAGATTGTTCGGGGAGCTGTCCAGCGTCTTGAGCGGCGGGAAGTCGGCAGGCAAGCCAGCAATGACGAGTTGGTAGAGCTGGCTCTTCTGCTGTAAGTCCTTGAGGCGATGGGCTCCTAGATCCAGCAGGCTCACTCCCTGTGGGAGAGTCTGCTCCACCAGGTCACGAGTCGTGTAGGAGAGCAAGACCTGTCCGCCGTGCCCGGCGCTCATGATACGTGCAGCCCGATGCAGATCCAGACCAACGTAGCCTTCCGCTGTCTGGGAGGGTTCACCGGTGTGCAAGCCCATGCGCACACGGACTGTTGCGCCCTGGGGCCAGGGATGGTCGGCGAGGGCACGCTGCGCTGCCACCGCTGCTGTAACGGCATCGCTGGCGCGGGCAAAGGCCACGAAAAAGGCATCTCCTTGCGTGTCCACTTCGTAACCATCGAACTCGAGGAACGCGGCACGCAGCAGGGATCGGTATGCTTCCAGTATGGTGGCGTAGCACTCACCCACGCGCTGGAGCAGGCGCGTTGAGCCTTCGATATCCGTGAAGAGTAAGGTGACAGTTCCCGTCGGGAGGTGTCGCATACAGAATCTCCTTCTTGTTTACAGCACTGTAATTACCTGCCACCTGGCTCTCCGTGAATAGTCAAAAAAGTATGCCAGCCTTGCCGCCTGGCGCGATTTTGTTACTCAAAAAACTGCCACCCTGAATAGCAGGGAATGAAGTAAAGAAGCCATGCCAGCCTAATCTTACTCTGAGCAGTATTGCTCAGATGTGGCTCACTTTTTTGAGTAGCATTTGTAAAGTGCCAGAAGGATCTGCGCAGGTATGTTACTAACATGTGGCTAATAATTACAGTGTTGTAAACACTTCTCGCCGATCAGAAGACACACCTTCAATACTCCAGGCATAATCCTTCCATGGCGCTTTCACGATCCTCGAGCGAGGGCAAACTGTAACGGCGTGTGGTTTCTAACCGTTTATGTCCTGCAATCTCAGCGACCAGCACCAGATCGTTTCCACGGCGGACAAGATTGGTTAAGCAGGTGTGGCGTAATACATGTGCCGAGAGTTCCAGATGCGCGTCGGCTCCTATCCGGCGAATGATTAAATCAATAGCACGAGGAGAAAGCCGTTTCCCTTTAGGATTGAGAAAGAACGCCGGATCGCAGGTCTGCGAGAACCGTTTGGTCCGCTCCTTGAGCCAGACCTTGAGTGCCTCGCGTACCTCTGTGTTCAGCGGCACTTCGCGATAGGTATCACCCTTGCCTGAGCGGATAATCACTATTCCCTTACGAGCGGAAACGCGCACATCATCGAGATTGAGCGCGGCACATTCTCCGAGGCGGATAGCCGTAGAGAAGAGCAGGTGTATAATGGCCTTGTCGCGAACGGAGGATGTTCGTTCAATCGCGCGCAACAAGGTTTTTTGTTCTTCCGGTTTGAGTGCGCGAGGAGCCTGCGCCGGCAGGCTTTCACGCCGGACCTGGGGCCGATCATTCCCGATGAACTGGTGGAAATGGTCAATAGCCGCCAGCGCAAGATTGACCGAAGTTGGTTTGGCCCGGCGTTCGGTTTTCAAATAGGTCTTGTAGTCCCGGACGGCGTAGTCGCGAGCAAAGGGAGTGCGCAACGGATCATCTGCCGTTGGGGAGCACTGCGCAAGATAGGCTCCATACTGGTGTACCTGGAAACGATAAGCCACGCGCGTTTTTGCCGCCAGGGGCTGCCGATCCAGCCAGGTATCATATGCCGTGAGTGTCTGTTCCAGCGTCTCCGTCATCATCGTTCCTTGTTAGTAGAAGTGCCTTTGGTTCTTTATCAAGCATGAAATTTCGCATTAACGGAAGTATACCACAGCTTTGACTTCCATTAATAGGTATTAGTCGCTGCACTTTCCCTGCCTCAATGAGTCGATATTCCTATACTTTTGCCGCCTACTTGCCCACTCGCTGTTTCTGCCAGTAAGATGCGAGCAGAGACCCATTGCTTTGCTCGCGCCCAGAGGAAAGCCAATTCTGTGGGTCAGAAAGTGGTGGGGTATGACCGCGATTGAGCGAACGATTTACCCCCGTTTTACGCGTACTCCCTCGGCCAAGGAGGTGCGCGCGCTTTACACCCCCGTCCCTGCCGACAGAGCCTTTGTGGAAAAGCATGCTCGTGGTCCAGCACAAAAGTTTTCCCTGATGATCATGTTGAAAGTTTATCAGCGTTTGCACTACTTTCCCGACCTTCAGACGATTCCCGGTCCGGTAATCGGCCACATCCGTTCGGAGATGAAGTATCCAGATGATCTGGTACCAGATATTGCCTCCGCTACCTTGTACCGCTACTATCTTGCGATTCGAGAGGAATTGGAAATCAAAGGCCAGAGCAAAGAGACACGCCGTATCGCTGCGGCTGCCATGCAGAAGGCAGCGCAGGTGATGGAAAGTCCAGCCGATCTCATCAATGCCGCAATAGGGACTTTACTCCAGGAGCAGAGTGAACTTCCCGCTTTCAGTACCCTGGACCGCATAGCAGGCCGCATTCGCTACCTGGTGAATGGTGGCATCTACCAGCGTGTGTTTGCCCGACTCACCGCAGAACAACAGCAGACGCTCTCCTCTCTTCTCCAGCTCGATGGACCGTCTCCTTTCACGGCTTTTGACCGTCTCAAAGAACCGCCCAAAAGTGCCACCCTCACGCACTTGGATGAATGGCTCAGTCGCCTCATCTGGCTCCAATCCCTGGGAAGCATGGAGCCTCTGGTCAACGATCTCCGCCCTTCAAAGATCATCCATTTCGCGGAAATTGCTCGCAGTTTGTACCCTTCTGATCTGCTGGACTTCACACCTCCTAAACGCTTCGCCCTGCTGTCGTGCCTCATCTTTCAGGCGGTGGTTTCGACGCGCGACGAGATCGTCCAGATGTTTCTCAAACGGATGAGGACGCTGACAGACAAGGCGCAACAGGAACTCGAACGACTGCGCCAAGCAGAACGAGCCATCACCGAGCACCTGGTCGAGGTGTTCGCAGAGGTGGTCCGCGCAAGCGCAGACGCGAAAGGTCCGACAGACGGTGGTACAGAGGTCAGCAAGATTCTCAACCGAGAAGGAGGAACCGAGCACCTCCTGGAGCAATGCGACCAGGTGAGCGCTCATCACGGAGACCGTTACCAGCCCCTGATGAAGAAATTCTATGGCAGTCATCGCAAGGCTCTTTTCACGGTCATTAAAACGCTCGATTTGCGCTCAACTACGGCTGATCAAACGCTAATCGACGCGATGCAGTTTATCGTCGCCCATGAGCAGAGTCCGAAGCAGTACCTAGAAGCAACGTTTGATCTCCCCTTTGCCAGCAAGAAGTGGCAGCGGACAGTTCTGGTGAAACGCAAAGGCAAAATGTGGTTTGCGCGTCATCATTTGGAAATCTGTGTCTTTTCGTCCCTGGCCGACGAACTGAAATCGGGAGATATCTGTGTCCAGGGTTCTGAGCAGTTTGCTGATTATCGCGACCAACTCCTGAGTTGGGAGGAGTGCGAGCCGAAAGTTGCGGCCTACTGTCAGCAGCTCGGTCTCCCGGCTACAGCGGAAGGGTTTGTTGAGCATGTGTGCACCTGGCTGACGGAGGTGGCCGCTGAAGTGGATCGAACCAGACCAGCGAATCAGAGCTTGATGATCAATGAAAAAGGCGAACCCTCCCTCAAGAAGATCAGAGCCAAACCGCAACCGGCTGGACTGGCGCAACTAGAGGAAGCGTTGTATGACAAGATCCCAGAGAGGCACTTGCTTGATATTGTCGTTCGCATCGAGCGCTTGACAGGCTTTGGCCGTCATCTGGGTCCCCTTTCAGGCAATGAACCGAAAATGGATGATGCCTGGGAACGGCAGGCCCTGGCGATCTTTGCCTACGGGACCAATCTGGGACCCCATCAGATGGCCAGGCATTTGCGGGGTACGCTCGATGCGGATCAAATTGCCCATATCAACCGCCGTCATATTACAACGGAGAAGCTTGATGCCGCCTTGCGGGATGTCATTAATTGCTTTAATCGCTACACCTTGCCTCACTACTGGGGCGAGGAGAAACGGGCTGCCGCTGATGGAACTCAATACGAATTGGCTGAGGAGAACCTTTTAGCGGCGAAACACATACGGTATGGAGGGTTTGGCGCGATTGCCTATCATCATGGGCCATTTCCAACGTTGGTGCTACCAGAGGCAAGATAGCAATATTGCTAGAAGCTCCATTTCTCTCTTGTCCCCAGTTTTTCGCTGAGAAGTAACAGCCCTTATCCAGCCTTCTCAATCGCCAAACGTGCCGTCATATCGAGACGAATGGTCCCGTAGGGGTTAACGTTGCTGTAGATCAAAGGCGTGAGCGCTCGGAGATCCTCCTTCGTCATTTTGTTCATCCAGGCGGGATCAGCCAAAAACTGTTGGAGGAGAAGGGTTTGAATGTAGACTAAACTGATCTGGAGGAGATGAAGCGAGAGCATCGTGAGTTCCTGGCCCTCACGCCTGTTTGTGTTGAATTCTCCATGTCGCCCATACAGGATAAAATTGGTGGCGCTGTTCCAGTTCTCAACGACATTTAACCCTTCGTGGATCTCGCGCCTCAGTGCCTCTGAACTGAGGTATTCGCAGAGGAAAATTGTTTTATATGCTCGCCCTAACTCCAGAAGCGCTTTATACGTGGGATGCTGTACGCCATTGCGGGTAAAGCGACGCAGGATGGTTTCGGTCTCTGCCGTTCCGAGCCGGAGACCGGTGGCCACCTTGATCATTTCGTCATATTGTTGTCGGATGAGATCCCAGTTGATTGAACGCCGGAGGATCACCTGGAGGTTGGGGTATTTTTCCGCATCGCCAGTTTCCACCAGCGAGAGTTTTTGCCGATGGATGCCCTTGAGGCGGGGAAGGAGCCGAAAACCCAGGAGCGAGCACATAGCGAAGCCGATCTCCGACTGGCCATGAGTATCCACATAGTTGCGATCGACAGCCATGTCGGTGCAGTGGCGTAAGACCCCCTCGATCATGGCCGCGACCTCCGATGAGGAACAACTTTTGAGTTGCGAGAAAATGCACGTCGATTTGCGCTCGACGTGCCAGTAGATAAGCACACCTGGTCCGCGATAGCGCGCATGCCATTCTGTCAGGAGGTTCTGGTCAAACGCGCCAAATTTTTTGGAGTCGGAGGCACAGGCAGTCGTGGCCTCACCCCAGATGTGCGGGAGCCGCGCCTGGAACGTCGCATTGGCCACCTCGCGAATGGCGGCTCGCAGGTGCTCTGGCGTCATGAACCGCTGCTTGGTGTACACCAGCTCCCGGTAGCTGATCCCATGATCCCCAGCACTGACGCGCTTGAGTCCAATATTGGTTCCCAGCCCGTAGAGACAGAGGAGGAGGCGCTTTTGGAGGGCTGCCGGGTCCAGGTGCTCGCGGGGCGTTGGACTGGGAAAGAGATCGGTGAAGTGCGTCCGAAAGTTCGTTTCCTTCAACATGTCGAGTAAGTCAATCACCGACCAGCGCTTGAACAAGGCTGCTTTGAGGGAGCCCAGGTTCGGAGGTTCCGGCTGTGGCTCTAAGGGTGAGAGAGAGATCCAGCCGCCTTTCTTCGGCAAAAGCTGGACTTTGGGGTTGGTTGGCAGATTCTGATTGAGCGTCTCCAGAGCCACCGTCATCTCTCGTTGCACCTGTTGAATGAATGCTTCCACATCTTGCGGCTGATGCAGCGCTTCGTAGTAGCTCTGTCGCTTCGTTTCAAAATCCTTCGGGAGGTCATCGTCGGGATTGCGAAAACGATTCGCGTGCGTGAGGTAGACCTCCTTTGTGCGAACCTTGTTCCGCAGCGTCTGGAGCACACAGAGTTCATAGTTAATGCGATTGACGTGCTCCGTCTTTTTCTTCGCATCCTGTTTCACGACGGCAGAGCGCCAGGCTCCCGGCACCACCTCGTCCAGAGGAATATCTTCGGTGGGCGCGAAATGGACCTGGCTGCTGGGGACATCAACGTACTTCTTGAGCAGTTCTAGGGCGCGCACGACCGGTCGATGGACCTCATTGTTCGAGCAAAATTCGAGATGTTTGAGCATAGCCGGGATCATGCGCCGGTAGTGCTTGCTATACGAGGAGCGCATGAGCTTCTGGACCTTTTGTTGATAGGTCGTCCCCGTTGCTTTATATTCCTTGACCAGATCGCGCAGCGTCTGCTCTGGGACCACTGGAAACACGACCGTACGCACGACCCCATCAGGCTGATCAATGACGGCTTCGGCGAGTCGAAAGAGCAGGTTGGTTTTGCCGGACACCTTTTTGATATCGCGGACAAATGCCTGCTCCACCCGCCGCTCGGCTTTGGTACTCAGGTGATGGGCCATGTCGATGAGTAAGTCAACCAGGGTATCGATAATCTCCTGTCGGCGCAGCCAGCAAGAGGCGGCCAGTAGGGTCCAGCGGAGGGCATCAGGGTGTCGGCGAATTTCATGAACTTCTTCAATGACAATCCGCTGGCGGTACTCCTGCAACAACCTGGGAGAAGCCTGGGCAAAGAGGGTCGCCGGGAGGCCAAGCTGCTCGATGCGCTCCAGCTTCGCGATTTCATCCAGCATGTGTTCCAGGCTCATCTGACCAGCATCCTGTTTGAGGGACTGCCACGCGGATCGGGAACGCTGGGCAGGAAAGGCCGCCTCCTGGTCTGGTGCTGCTTCTGTGCTCACCTCCGCAGAAGACGGTTCCTCTGGGAGGATGGTCGTGAGCAGCGCATCGAGACGTACTCGCGTTTCTGGGGCCAGTTGTTGGGAGAGAGTGGCACAGAACTGTTCGTCAAAGCGATGCCGTGCCGTATGGAGTAAGCGGGAGAGGCGATCGGGAGTAGGCGGTTCAATGTGCAGACCCTGGTAGTGTTGGTAGGCTGCCGCCAACAACGCGTCTTCTTGCTGCTGCTCTCCCAGGATCTCCTGACACAACCAGGTCACCAGCGCTTCTTCGTCCTGCTGGGTCGTTTCTCGATAGCCCAGAAAGGCGCGAATGGCCGAACGATGGGTTTTGATCATGCGGCCATCCCAATCATAGGCCAGCAGTTCTTCCGGGGCAATGCCGATCTGATGCGCCAGGTGGAGCGTGAGAGCGGCGGGGATATCTTGTTTCTGGGAGGGGAAGCGTCCTTCATACTGGAAATACTTCAGCAACACGGCAAAGCCGAGCAGGTTGCGATCGGTCTTGCTGTCCCCGATCAGGTCGAGTTCAGTGGGATGAAGGGTAAAGTCCGTTTCTAGTTCTTCATCTGTCCATTGTCGTTTCACAAACAGTATCCTCAATCAATGATATTTGAGCCAGGCTCATCGCCAGATTGTAGCAGGACTCTGTGGTGATGCACAAGAAGAAATTGAATGTTCTACTGGCAATATGACGCACAAGACCAATTTACTCATCAAAACCTATCTTTTCAGGCGTTTTCTCTGGTACAATAGGGGTGGTAAACGTCACTTTAGCACCCCTATCCAATCGTCATCCGAGGCCGTTGAAATTTGAGCAAAAAGGGCGAGAAAATGCATCGAACACCCTCGGTCCAGGTCAAAGCCATGATTCTGACGCCGCCAATAGCGGCGACCATGCAGAATGTTGCCGGGCAACTGGCTCCCACCTCGCGCAAGACCTACACGATTGATGCCAAACACTTTGCCCAGTGGCTTGCCAGCCAGGAACTCTCCCTCAACGCACTAGACCGCGATGACCTGGTGTCCTATCGGGCGCATTTGGCAGAAACCTATGCACAATCGACTGCTGCACGGATGTGGACCGTTGCCAGGCGGCTGCTTGATGAAGCGGTCCAGCGCGGTCTCCTGCCAAAGAATCCTGCTGAGGGTATTCGCGGGTTCAAAGCGGGAGAGGATGAAAGTCCCCACCGGGCCTTAAAACGAGAGGAAGCCAAAGCGCTCCTGGACGCCATTGATCGCAGCATTGCCCTCGGCAAACGCGATTATGCTCTCCTCATGCTTCTGCTCCGCACCGGCATTCGCCGTGCGGAAGTCGTCGCGCTGACCATTGGCGACCTGGTGATGGAACAGGGCTATCATATCGCCATCATCCGGCATGGCAAAGGCAACAAACGAGGACTCGCCAAACTCCCAGTCGAGGTTCGACAGGCGATTGATGACTATTTAGAAGCGGTTGGCCGTGCATGTGCCCCACCAGAAGCGCCGCTCTTTGTCAGTTTTCGTAGAGGGAATCATCCCCAGGAGAGGCTACTGCATCCCAATCAGGTTGAGCGCATTGTCAAACAACGCGCTCAAGCCGTTGGGATCGCGATGTCTCCCCATGGAATGCGGGCCAGCTTTATTACCCTGGCGTTTGAAGGCGGGGCAGATCTCGCGCTCGTCCAGGACGGGGCGAGGCATAAAGATCCTCGTACAACGAGACGGTATCAAAAGCGAAGAAATAATCTCCATAAGAATGCTGTCGATTTCGTCTGGCTTGAATGACTACGTTTTAGATGGTGAGAAACATCGCTGAAAAAGCAGGGGAGGAAGTTATGACTCAATTTGACCAGCGTGGGCAGAAGGTCAACACACAATATAACGCGGGACGCGATATCCATTTTGGAGCGGTGCAGACCCCGGTGGATTTGATAGCGGAGTTAGAGAAGCTCAACGGGCAGATCGTGCAGGCCCAGCAAGCCGAACTGCTGAGCGACGAGACGGCCACCGATGCCCAGTATCAGGTGACCAAGGCCATCCAGCAGGCCAAAAAGCCGGACCCAGACAAAAAGACGCTGGTAGATCACCTGAGCGCAGCCAAAGCTGTACTCGACAATATCACAGCCGCCAGCGGGCTCGTCACCGCACTGGTTGGAGCAATTGAGGTAGTCCAAAAGCTCTTCTCATGACACAGTTTGATCAACGCCACCAGCAGGTGGGCACACAATATAATGCGGGTCGTGACATTAACGTCTACCCGCCTCCGCTCTCGCTGACGGAGACCCAACGCAACCGCAACCGGAGCGGGATGCTCAAGCGCGTCCAAACCATCTGGATTCGCGGCGTGTTGGAGCCTTCCTTGCACGGGGCGGCCCAGATTGCTCTGGAGTTGCAGAAACAGCCCGGTGCCGTCGTAACACCCTGGTGGCTCGTGTTGCAGGAATTCGAGCAGTCCGAGGCGCTTGTGCCTGCTGATGCCAGCATTGGGCAGGTCTATGATCAGGCTGGTGGGGAACTGTTGATTCTGGGGGAACCGGGAGCGGGCAAAACGACGCTGCTGTTGGAACTGGCTCGTGATCTGTTGGACCGGGCTCATCAGGACGAGAGCCACCCCATGCCCGTAGTGTTCAATCTCTCCTCGTGGGCGACTATGCGGCAACCGCTCGCTGACTGGCTGGTGACAGAATTGGACACCAAGTACCAGATTCCCCGTGCGCTAGCAGCGTCCTGGATTGCGACCGATCAGGTCTTGCCACTGCTTGATGGGCTCGATGAGGTGGCTGCTCCCGACCGGGGCGCCTGTGTGAAGGCGATCAATGCCTATCGCCAGGCGCATGGTTTGCTCCCCACCGTTGTCTGTACTCGGCGGGCTGACTACCTGGCACTGCCTCTGCGTTTGTTGCTGCGCACGGCTGTGATGGTGCAACCGCTCACGCACAAGCAGATTGAAGCCTATCTAGCCTATGGTGGGGAGCAGCTTGCTGCACTGCATCGGGCACTACAGGAGGATGCTGATCTGTACACTCTGGCCAGCACCCCACTCATGCTCGATGTGCTGACGACAGCCTACCAGGGAACGGCACGCCAGGAGATCGCTGCTACAGGTTCCCTTGAAACAAAACAAGAGCAGGTCTTCGCCGCCTACGTCCAACGCGTGCTCACACGCCGCACAGCTTCCTCCCTCTATACACAGGAACAAACGCGGCACTGGCTTTCTTTCCTGGCACAGCAGATGAAACAGCAGAACCAAGCGATCTTCTATATTGAACACATGCAACCCGACTGGCTCTCTGACGATTGGATGCGGCGGGCCTATGACAGATGGGCAATTGTGTTCCCTGCTATCCTTATGGGCATCCTTGCTAGCCTCGGGATTAGCTCGCTATTGTACCCCTTTATCCTCTCGCATTCCTCCTCTTACTCCTTGGATTTCCCCCTATTTCTCGCTCTGAACAGTGTACTCGGTGGATTCCTTGGATGGTTGCTTGCAGGGAGGACACCACTGCAACCTCGCAAGCATAGCAGGATGGCCAGGGGAGGCACCTGGTCTCGCCTCTTCAAACGGCTGAGGACAGGCGTACTCATCGCCTTTGGTGCCGGATTGAGCGTTGGGCTGCGCATCGGGCAGCCTTTCGGGCTGCGCGTCGGATTGAGCGTCGGATTGAGCGTCGGATTGAGTGTTGGGCTGGCCAGCATCCTCCTGCAGGCGTTACTTGAGAAGAGCAGCCCGGCGTCGAGCTTGCAGGCACCACGGCTATCCTGGAAGCGCAGGTGGCAGCCTCTCATGAAGAGTAACGGCGTCAGGAATGGAACCCTTGTTGGGCTGAGCTACGGACTGAGCTACGGACTGAGCTACGGACTGAGCTTCTCGCTGAGCTTCTCGCTACCCATTTTTCTGCACTTGGGAGTCAGACTGAGCGCCATACTGCGCTTAATGCTATTGTATACGCTGACCAACGGGCTGGACAAAGGCCTGATCGAAGGGCTGATCCTTGGTTTGAGCGGTGGGCTCCTCAGTGCGCTACTGACCGGGAAGCCTGTTGGTATCTCCCTCGCTGACGAACTCATCTGGTCGTGGAGGAGTCTTGGACGAAGCCTTCTCACGAAAAGACACATATACGCAACTTTGCGCGTGACGGCCCTCATCGGGCTTGGCAGCGCGCTGAGCACCGCGCTGAGCTACTACGGGTCAGGAGTAGGAGTAGGAGTGGCGCTGATCTACGGGCTGTTACTCGCGCTACCTGTTATGCTAGGTGTTGGGCTGAGTTTCTGGTTGCTGTTTGGACTCTTTCAGGGGGTGTCGAGTGAAACCATCGGGGATCAGCACCGAGTCGTGCCCAATCAAGGTATTCGCCAGTCTGCACGCAATTGTCTCGTGTCTGGGCTTATCAGCACAGGAATCGTCTGGTTGACCTCTGGGCTAGGCGCTGGGCTGATTGCCACGGGGGGCATCGGATTGAGAACTGGACTGAGCGTCGAGTTGAGCATTGGACTCAGTGCAGGACTTCTAGCCGGACTTCTCAACGGGGGGCTTGTCTGTCTGCGGCATAGCGTAGTACGTCTCCTGCTTTGGCGTGTCGGCTCGATTCCCTGGAACTATCCGCGTTTTTTGGATTTCGTAGCAGAACGGATCTTGTTGCGGAAAGTGGGAGGTGGTTACATCTTCCTCCACCAGCTCCTCCTCGACTATTTTGCAGCCCCCATCGACATCCGATAAACCGGCCTAGAACAGAGATAGCCCATTTCAAGCTCAGATTAATATCCCTTCTCATTTTAGAAGCGCTTATCACCTACTGTGTAAGAGCCTTTCTTGTGGCAAGGTACGTAATCTTCTTCTCAGCAATATTGCTATCCTGCCCCTGGTAGCTCCAACGTTGACACTGTTGCCCAATTCTGCTTACGCGAGTTTGAGCTGCAAAGCAGAGAAGCGTGACTGGCGCGTTTTGGCCAGTGGGATCTCCTGCAACCATTCAACTGTCCGAATTAAATTGAGCGCGATCGCCGTGAGGATATGCTGGAGTCGAGTCTTGGCCAAACCAAGATAGCGTGCTTGTCGTAAGTCACTGCGCCGTAGCCCCTGAGCATGGGTCCCCTCGATCCCCGCACGCAGAGCGTACTGCTCGCGAAACTCTGGGGTGGCTTGCTGTTGTCGCCTCGTATGGAGGGCCTCATATTCCTCACGTTTTTGCAGCAGCAATTCACGCGGTTCAATTTTGGCACGGGTACACAGCGAGCGTGAGGGGCAAGGACTACAGTCTTTGCGGGAAAAGCGGACATGAATGGCCGCCAGTTTGGCGGGTTCGGTACATGGCAACCAGGAGAGGCTCTGCTTGCCAGCCGGACAGGTCACGCTCTGCGCCTCCCAATCCACGAGGAAGCTCTCTTTGTCGAAGCCTTCAGCGGCCTTGGTTTGCCAACTCGCATCGGCAGCGACCGGGCCCAGGATGCTCACGCCGTACTCGGTCTGACTGCTCACCAACACCTCTGCATCAGTATACCCAGCGTCGACCAGGTGCATTTCCGGCAGCAGGCCGCGCTGGGCAAGCGCCTGATGAATCGGTGCCAGCATCTGATCATCCGGGACGGCCGCGACCGTCGTTTCCACATGCGTAATCAGGTGCGGACTTTTCTCGTCACAGGTCTCGGTAAAGTGGACTTTATAGCCCACCCACTCCATTCCCCGCTTGGTGCTGAAGCGGGCCTCGGGATCATAGGGAGAGGCGATGAGGTCGAGCGAGGAGCCCATGTCTTTTTTCTCGCGCCAGCGCACGAGGTCGGGAGGGTCGGCATATTGCTCCGCCCAGACTTGCCGTAACGTCTTGATAGCAGGAAGCTCGCGCAGCCAGGGCAGAGCCGTCTCCGCATCAAGCAGGCGGAGCAAGGCGAAGCCATCTTCTCCCATGGTGGCTGCCAACGCCTCTCGCGCTGACTCGGCTTTGGGAAAGCGATAGTTTTCCATGCGGCTGCCATAGCGCTCATACCACTCCGATGAAACATGATCTCTGAGCCATTCCGGTGCCACCTCCGAGAGGGTATTGAGCGCGTAGCGCAAGGTCTCTCCCACCCGCTCGAGTCGGTTGAGCACACGAACCGCGGCTAGCACATGCGTCGAATCCGTCCGTTGTCGCCCGCGAGCTTTGAGCAATCCCTTGGCCTTGAGCCGCTCAAGCAGGACCTCAAACAACTGCATCTCGGCTTCACCAGCCAGCAGGCGGGTCCGAAATTGGCTCAGCACTGAAAAATCGAAGCCCGGATCGGTCAACTCGAGCCCAAGGGCGTATTTCCAGTCGATGCGCTGTTGGACGGCTTCGGCAGCCTGTCGGTCAGAGAGTCCTTCGATGAACTGAAAGATGCAGACTAACGCGAGACGCCACGGCGCGATGGCTGGATGTCCTCGCGCCGAGAACAATGCGGCAAAAGACTGATCTTCGTAGATCGTTCCCAATTGATCTCGTATTCGCATATAGAGGGTCCCACCAGGACAGATGGCGTGAGCAATACGTACTGTTTCTTCGGGAATGGGACCGGGGCCTTGAGGACGCAACGACATCTTCTTCTCCTGTTCGCTGTCTGAACTCCATACCTTTGGCTATCCTAGCAGACCTTGGCTTCCATGTACACCTTCGGCGAATTGGGCAACAGTGTCAACGTTGGAATTGGGCCATCATGTGAGTGACATGTATATCCTGCTTTTCACGCAATTCATTAGTGGCGGGGTGTGGGAAGCAGTACATATCCTCGACGTGTTGATGCGAAATCGTTCGGACGTGAAACCCACCGCTATTCACGCGGATACTCAGGGACAGAATCTCCCAGCTTTTGGACTGTCTTTTATGTTGGGCATTCAGCTTTTGCCACGTATTCGCAACTGGAAAGACCTCAAGTTCTATCGCCCCTCGAAAGAAGTTGTCTACCAGCATATCGATTCCCTCTTTCGCGACAACGTGATCGATTGGAATCTCCTCCAGACCCATTGGCAGGATCTCTTGCAGGTGGCGCTGTCCATCCAGGAAGGAAAAGTGTTGCCGTCGATGCTCTTGCGCAAATTGACCACCCACAGTCACAAAAATCGCCTCTATCAGGCATTTTACACGCTTGGATGCGTGAACCGTACTGTCTTTTTACTCACGGTTCTTTCTGATATGAAGCTGCGTGAAGTGATACACCGCGCAACAAACAAAGTAGAGCAATATAATGCGTTAGAGGACTGGGTACGGTTTGCAGGTGGAGGTACGATGTATGCATCTGCATTTGAGCAACAAGAGAAGTTGGTGAAATATACCGGGCTTCTGACCAACTGCATCATTTTGGACAACACCCTTGAAATAAGTGCGGCGTTGAATGCGTTGGCAACTGAGGGCTATCACCCTTCACTTGACCAGGTGGCAGCGCTTTCACCATACCAAACACGACACATCAAACGCTTTGGCAACTACGAGATCGATTTTTCCGCTGTTCCCGCCCTTATCGCTGATGATCTGACCTTTACTCTAGAGCCACCTCCGGACCCTATCGTTGTTGAGGCTACTCCAGAGGAGTAATCTGCGCTGCCAGCAAGTTTCAAAAGCAGAGATCCCTACCAGAAGCTCTCTGGTAGGGATCTCTGTCTTTCCAAATATAACAAATTGCTTTGTGATAGGATTTTACAGGCATCCTAGTCCTACCTCTATCTATGCGCGAGTTTCTGTTTTGACATCCTCCCCGTACCTGAGATCGGCAGGGGATACCTTTTCTCTGATAATCCACAGCAAGAGGGAAGTTGTGCACATCTCTTCCACCGTATTGAACCCATTCCCTCTCATAGTGTGGAAAACTTGGTGGATAAGGCAATAGCACTTCCGTGCGATCTCGGGTATACTTCTATGTAGAACCATGAGCTGTTGCCAGCACTGGGTGAATAGAGAGACCAGCCATCTCCACAGGGCTCCACCCAGCAGTCCTCCTTATTTCTTCTGTGACGCTCCAGGCAAGCCCTCGCCTGATTCATGGTGTGACTCGCCGCCTGGAGCGTGCTGCTTGCTGACTGTCACATTGTCATGCTTCAAGCATCTATGTAGGTGTACACGCTATGCTGCAGAACCTCTGTACCAACACGAAAGGGAACCTGTGTGTGGAAACACTGCCTGCTGCCCAGGAAATCGAATCCCTGATCCACGCCTATGGCAAACTCGTTTTCATGACCATTCATAGTTTGACCGGGGACTGGGAGGAGAGCGCCTTGCAAGCGCTTGACGCTGCTCGTGCCAGCAGTGGCGTGAATTTTCACGCAAAAGCCTGGCTGTTACGGATCGCGCTTAATTTGGTGCGTATGCAGCAGCGGCGGCGCAGCCTCATGCGCTTCATCCCCTTCTCGCGCCTGCGCGAGGCGCAACGGGAAGAGGACGACACAGACTGGCTCTCGGATGCGATGGCACCCGTGCAGCCAGCAGGATATGGCACGCCCGATCCAGGTGATCCGGCAGAGGTAGTGGCCGAATGGGAAGTAATTAGGCGCACACTGGCGCAGCTTCCCGAGGCGTTGCGCACGCCCCTGCTGCTTTCTATCGTGGGCGGCCTCTCTTCGTCTGAAATCGCAGCGGTGCTCGACGTGGGAGAGGCCGCCGTGCGGCAGCGACTCTCACGGGCCAGGCAGCAGTTCAGGCGCCTCTACACGGCTGAAAGTGGAGATACCCTGGTCAACGATGCCGCCCCGATGGCGGGTCCTGGTCGGGAGAGGAGGATGCCTGCACGCACCAAGGGGGTGCCACTAGGTATGACGGCATGAAGGAGGGTCAATGAAGATCCACACGCTCGGCACAGTGGTGTGCCGGCAGGGGGGCATGAGACTCAGCACACAGCGAACGAGCCGTTCTCCGCCTTGCACTCCGGGTGATGATGTTGTTGGTCCATCGTAGTAATGTACCCGTCGGAGACAACGATGGCAGGCGAGTTCCAGGAGGCGACTCGTCTGTCTGATTCTATAGAGCAAAAGCCTCGCGACCAGAACCTTCGTCCTATGGCACGCGCAACGAACAGACCAACAACAAGAAAGAGGCATCACCCATGCCCACCCTGGAAAAAACCGATGGCTGGCTCCCTCGCAGCGCCTTACGGTATCGTCCCACCACTGCCGACACGATCACCGTGGACGAGTATACTACCGCTGCCAGTATACCTGTGCTCCCGGTGAAGCGGGCCTCGCGGGTGCGCCAGTCGCAGGCCGATGATGACGCTGCGGAGCAAGACGCTCTCGATGCTGCACAGACGGGCCGTGGGAGCGCCACGGCAACCAGGGTGCGACGCGCCCCCACCATGCCCACCACGCTGCCGCACACGCCACGGCCAAAGCAGACGATGCGGCCGCGTTCACGTCTTCATCCCTTATTCTTCCTTGGTATTGGGATGCTTGCTACCCTGGCCCTGATTGCGGTGCTCAGCATCGTGACCAGTTGGTTCACAACGACCCTGGATGACCTGCGGTATGGCAGGCCGCGCACGTTTCAGATCGATGCCTACGTCGGGCATAACGAAGCGCCGGGCGTGCCGAGTCATTTTCTTGCCATCAACCTGCATGGGCGGATCGAAATCATCGAGCTACCTGGTGGTGACGCCAGCCACGCTCGTATCTACATCGGCCCCCAGCTCTACGGCTCTGACGCCGACCTCATCCCGGTGACCTTGAGCTTCATCGATGTCAACGGCGACAAGAAGCCCGATATGATCATATCCTTCCAGGGAACGCAGGTCGTATTCATCAACGACCAGGGCGGATTTCGCCCACTCCGTCCCGAGGAGCGCAACCCCGTAGAGCAATTTTTGCAGCGGCTGAGGCCATCCCGATAGCAGGGGCGCTCCTGCATTGGATTGGACCCATTCAAATCCAGTTTTTTCCCACGCGATGCGCAACGAGATTACTGCTCTGCATACAGTTTCGCTGGTCACCCCAATGGCTATGGCTCCTCCGTTGGAGTACAAAGGAGCGAGCGTCACAGGAATTTTAGTCGAGTAGCCATCAAACGCACCACAGCTTACAGTCTAAACAAGCAACCTCCCCCATGACCTTCTGCTACAATTGAGACCAGAACGGTAGACAAGCGTTCTAATATCAAAACACCAGGAGCTTATAATGGGGATCATTATACTCGGCACGCTATTACCGTCTCCTCCAGAAACAAATGTGATGATGCACGTTAGCCTTTATCAGAGAAGGTTGGAAGGGACTCGACTCGGGGGGGAATTCAATGGGCATCACCTCTAATGAAGTCCTCCATCGCCTGCGACAATCAGGCAGGTGTCGGTTTACTGAGCGCCAACTGACCGATTTTCGCTGTAAGCAGCTGCTGCCGCCACTTCAACGTGACAAGCAACCAGGATCGCGCAAACCGATGTACCTCTGGGACGAAGGCGTTGTTGCACAGGCAGCCTACCTTCACGATCTGCTGCAGTGGGATCGGCAGCACGACAGGCTATACCTCCCCTTGTGGCTTGCGGGGCACGATATCCCATTGCGGGCTGTCCGTCGTATAGTGCTGCGCTTCATCGAGCGCCATTTGTCTCGATTAACGCAAGGAAAGACAGACCCGGACGATATTCTAGACCACGTGAGCACGCTGATTTACGAGAGAATGCTCCCGCGCTGGAAGTATTCTCCCAAGAAGCGTGAGCCTATCCAGTCACTCGGCGTAGAAACCTGGGCAGAAATCGTTGAGCTTACGTTTGATTTTCTCGCAACCCCGTTATATGAGCCGGACCTTGAGTTGCTGGCTGACCTCGTACTGCGGATAGCTCGTCGGCAAAAGGAGCCTCCGCCCGAAATCAAGACCGATCCAGAGAGTCTCTTCCGGGCAGCCGTCGGCATCCAGCAGCTCCTCAAGCAACTCTCGCCACTGTTCTCTATTCCGAAGCTGAAGGAAGCTGTTGAGCTAGCGACCCTGGAGGAGTGGTTGCGGGCACGGCACTATTACCAGGTGCTACGAAACACGACAGATTTCATCATAGTAGAGATTAACGCCTGTCTCCCAGAGCCATTCCCCGATGCGTTCTTTTACCGGGTGACGATGAACGGCGCGCTCTACCTCCTGCCGCTGTTTCTCTCTCTCATCTACCAGGGCCAGACTGAGCCCTTGAAGCGGGGGGAGCAATGTCTAGGTACAATGGTGGAGTTTCTCAAGCAGCGCGGCTGGTCAGTGAAGCACCCGAGGGAGGTACTACTGGAGATAGTCCATCAATACGAAGCTGAGAGAGTCGGTCTGGAGGAAAGAAAAGCTGGCTAATCCTGTCTTATCGTCGCGCAATATGCCGGGGAGAGCAATTTGCGCAATGTGAGGCAGCAGCACTGCTGCTCCTGTGAAACCCAGAGGGCTTTCGAGAAAGTCTATGGCTCCTGTTCCAAAGGCCTGTTATACCCTTCTGAATTACAGAACACGTTAAGGAAGAGGCCCTAATGTTCCTGGGCCTTTTCTAGAATGGAGATTTACAATGGAAGAAGAATTTTCGCTCGTTCAAGGTGAGAAGATTGTTATGGGGTCGTTGCGGGTCCTGATCGGTTGGATGAATGAGACTGAGGCAACACATTTCTTACTCGGCCACCAACCGGGTCCTACCGATGATCTTACTCATATTCAGCAGAAGATCAAAGACTGCCAGACAGCAGTTGCTACACGTCCTATAAGGCAACCAGTCAACCCGATACGAGATATAGACAAGAACACCGCCGCATCACTCAAAGCACGTCCCGATATACAAGCAGCATTTGCTCCAATGGAGTGGGAACCTGCAATGGTAGACTTACGGAAGGTCCTAAGCTACCAACGGATAATCAATTTGGATGGCTTGGAGACCCGTGCCACCACGGTCTCTGACGACCTGGAAGAATTCACCAAGTTCTGTCTGCCAGTTAATGAACCACTGAACCAGATAGGCGGTTTTATCGATCCCGATCAGAAAGGAATTACCATAAGCTCGCTTAACCCTAATTTACGCATTCATAACGCTTTGATGCATGATGCAAACGTGCCACCTGGTCCTGGGTTGCCTCCCATACGGGTGAAGGCGGTAACGTTTTTCATAGGGTTAGGAGCAAGTTACTTACAAGTAGGCCAGTACAGAGATCGCTACTTTATTCGGGATGGCAATCACCGGGCAGCCGGCTTACTAAAAAAAGGGATATATATTGTTCCCTGCATCCTGGTTAAGGCCCGAAACATAGAGGAATTGGGGCTAAATCAGGGTACGTTTAGTTATGAAATCCTCTATGGAGAGCGCCCGCCATTCCTTTCCGACTTTTGGGACGACACCGTCGCAAGTGAAGGCAAAAATATTGCCTTCCGGCGTGTTCTTCGCTTTCGTGGTGAAGAGTTTAATGTGCAGCGGTGAACAGAGGCACGGCAAAAAGACTCTGGTTTAGCAGTGGGGAGGGTCTGCCGAACCCTCTCTTGCCAATACCACCCGATCCCGAAAATGTTTATACTGGCCAGAGATCCGTCTTCTCGCAAAAGATCTATTCGCTCGCCAGTTCCCAGAGCGATGGCGTCTCCAGGTGTTCACGCTGGTTCAGTTCCTGAGAGGACACCAGATGGGACAGTGTCACCCCCAGGAGGCGTACCGGCCTGTTCTCCACCAGGAGCTGGTCAAGCAAGGGGCGGAGGTAGCGCAACATGGCTGGTGCATCCTGGATCGGCGAGGCCGTGGAGATACTGCGGGTCACCAGTTGGAAATCATGCCAGCGCAGTTTGAGCGTGATCGTCTTGCCTGCGATCTCCAGCTCGGCCAGGCGGTTCCATACCTGCTCGGCCAGCTGCCCCAGGATGACGAGCAGCTCTTCGCGCTCAGTGATATCACGCTCAAACGTCGTCTCTTTGCCGACCGATTTTCGTTCCCGCTCTGGCTCAACCGGCCGGTCATCTTCGCCACGCACGAAATAGTACAGGACCGTCCCTCGCTTGCCGAACAGCTCCTGCAAGCGTTCCAGGCTCAGTTGCTTCAGTGCTTTGCCGGTGGTGATCCCCAGGTCCTTGAGCCTGGCTGCGGTCACATCGCCGACCCCGAAGATCTTGCCGATATGGAGCGTTTCAAGAAAGGCAGGAGCCGCTTCTGGTGTGATGACTGTGAGTCCGTCTGGCTTTTGGTGCGCACTGGCCAGCTTCGCCAGCATTTTATTGAAGGAGACGCCTATCGATGCGTGTAGCTCGGTCTGCTCAACGATGGCGTGTTTGATGTTTCGCGCTATTTGGGCCGCCGCAGCGAGATCCTCCCCGACCAGGGACGTGATATCCAGGTACGCTTCGTCGAGGGCGAGCGGCTCAATAAGAGGGGTGTGCTGCCGGTAGATGGCCTGGATGATCCGTGAGATCACCCGGTAGACCTCAAAACGCGGTCGCAGGAAAATGGCGTCAGGGCATAACTGCAAGGCGAGCCTGCACGGTTGCGCTGAATGCACCCCAAACGCGCGGGCTTCATAGGATGCGGTCGCAACCACACCCCGGCCCTGCGGGTCCCCACCCACGATCACGGGCTTGCCGCGCAAGGAGGGATTGTCTCGTTGCTCCACACTGGCGTAGAAGGCGTCAAGGTCGCTATGCAGGATAGCGCGCAGAGGCCTGGTCGTCATCGTTGCCCGCTTTCCTGTGTACTAACTGCTGCGCAATGCTCGCTGCCCCCGTCACAAATGCAAAGTAGCAAGTAGACCGGTTGAAAGCTGTACGTTGTTCCTCTTATGAGGAGAAACGGAAGCCTTGTTTTCACCTCGTGGCATCTCCCCCCATCATACATGACTACATACGCGTGATGAGCACAACCCCCTTTTCAGTCAGCTGTTTTAAGATCTCATCGATTGGCAGGAGCGTCTTTGGATCTATCACCATGGATGATTCTGGAGGAATGGTAATAGTCCACTGATCTTTCTTGATGATTTGAGCATAGGTCAGTCCTTCCGTGCCAGGAATGGCAATGAGTACTTCTGCCGGTATCCGTGAGATATCTCCCATTTTCATCTCTAATGCATACCACTTGACAGGACTGACGCGAATGTAATCATGAGGAGTACTCTCTATGGCTTCTCTTATTGCTTGTTGTACGTCTTCTTTTTGGGGAAGTTTCAGCTGTACATGCTGCATCACTGCTTCAACCGAAGCAAGATCATGGCAGGCGCGAAGAAGCATCATAAGATTTTCCGGACGTTGAAAGTAAGTGATGCGGGAAGGGTTCACGATAAGTGCTTTCTGAAGCGAGTCGATCATCTTCTCATATGCTTCATCATACCCATACATCAGGGTTAAAGAAGCGATTACGTCACCATCTGGATCCTCTTCATACTGGAGAGCTTCTTCTAACCAGTGAATAGCTTCGCGTGTAGGAGGAGCAGGAAGAAGTTGAGCAAACTGCGTAGTATACATCGGCGTCACAGGCCCTCCTACGAATGGGGAAGTACCTGGACGCAACTGATTCGAGAAATACTCTTGAACTGCATTACTCATGCTCAAGCCGAGTCTGCTGCGACCCTCAGCCAAATCTGGATACCTCTGTAAGACGTTCTCTGCCTGGTTCCAATTCCGAGCATTGAGGGCATGTTGAAAGTCACCTACCCACATCATTTGTTGTTGTGTCTGCCTTTCATGCTCCGCAGGCGACAAGAGCGCAGGGAACTCCGCAGGCTGGTCGGGAGCGGTCAGTTGGAAAATATGGACGGGCCGTGGCAAGTCTCTCAAGGTATGCTCGCCCAAGTCTATCACATTCGTCCCCCCAGGCAAGCTGTCCAGAACCAGCTCGACGGTAGCAGCAGAGAGCAAAATCTGCCCGCCATGCCCGGTGGAGAGGATGCGGGATATACGATTGAGCGTCCGACCGTGGTAGTCATTATCATGGTAATACGCGACTCCGGTGTGTAGCGCCATGCGCACCCGTAGCGGACCCACCTCGCCCCACTCCTCTGCTGCCAGGGCTCGCTGCGCGGCCAGGGCGGCAGATACAGCATCAGCAGAGTCAGCAAAGGATGCATAGACCGCATCGCCTACCGTCTTGAAGACATAGCCACCATGAGCCGTTATCGCCGAGCGTAACAGCGCATCGTGACGAGCCAGGGCTGTGAGCATCGTGTCGCTGGGGTGATGTTCCCAGAGCGCTGTGCTGCCTTCCATATCAGTAAAGAGAAAAGTGATCGTTCCGGTGGGCACATCAGGCATAGATTGCCTCCTCATCTCACATGCTCCAATGGTCAGTGCGAGGTTCAGTCCTTCCCGGCGCTCGTCTCGATGGGAGCATGAGAAAGCCAGGAAGATTCCTCCCATTCTACCATGGCAGGGAATACGTGGGGCAAACACTACCTGGTTTCCTTTGATCCGCAACAGATGATCTGGTTGTGATCATATGCGGCAAGAATCCTGGCCTTGTCTCTGGAAGCATCTCGTCGATTACAGCATATCATCCTATCAATAGGACATCAGGATGATCTCTTGCAAAAAAGGGTGGCAACGGGTATACTAGAGCTGTTGATTTACTTTGCAAATCGACAGCACACGACACGTAGAACGGGCATCTCAGAGAAAGGAATCGCCATGGCCACCCTTGATCGCTCCCTGGTTTCCCTACCGGATCGTCTTCCTCTGCCGGCAGGATCCCTGGAAGAGGCGGCTCACCTGGCCGACCAGGTGGCGGCCCAGGACACCTTCCTGCGCTACCGCGAACGCAAGGCCCAGGACACCTTCCGGCGGCACCGCGCCGATCTCGACCTGTTCACCCACTACCTGCGCGCCATTCCGGGTACCATCGAGATTGGCGATCTCTACCACGACCCCTTGGCCTGGCGTGCCATGACCAAGGGCCTCGTCGAGGGCTTTGTCATCTGGCAGCGAAAGCTCGGCTACGCCATTGGCTCCATCAATATGCGTTTATCGACAGTGAAGCTCTACTGCAAGCTGGCGCAGGGGGCCGGTGCCCTGGATGAGCAGCACGCGGCGATGATCCGCACGGTGATGGGTTACCGCGGCCAGGAGGGCAGGCGCATCGATACGCAGCGGCCCAAGACGCGCGTCGGGGCCAAGAAAGCCCGACCGACGGACCTGACCATTGCCCAGGCCAGGGCGCTCATCGAGCAACCCGATACGCCGCAAGGACGCCGTGATCGCGTGCTGATGTGCCTGCTGCTCTACCATGGCCTGCGCTGTGAAGAAGTGCAACTCCTCCAGGTCAGTTGGTTTGACCTAGAAGGTGGGTATTTCCATTTTGAGCAGCCCAAAGTCGGGGGAACCCTGCGCCACGAGATGACGAGAACCACTCGCAGTGCGGTCACCCGCTATATTCTGCACGATCACCCACACGGCACCCTGCTCTCCGGCAGTACACAGGACGGCACCTTACGTGGTGGCATGAGCAAATCTGCCATCAACCAGCGCGTGCGCTTCCTGGGGAGAAAGATCGGGGTAGAGCAGCTCTCGCCTCATGACTGCCGCCATTTCTGGGCCTGGTCTGCTGCGGAGGCCGGGACCGACCTGGAAAGCCTGAAACAGGCTGGCGGGTGGGCCAGCCTGGACATGCCGTCCCGCTATATCAAGCGGCGTGAGGTGGCCAATGAGAAGGTACGCCTGTCCCATGAAGGGCAGGGACATCCTTGATGTCGTGTGCTCTGTGAGCGAAGAGAATTGAGAGCAATGACTAAGATACAGGCAGTGCCTCATCGGCCTGGCGGTGCGAATTCACGCGCTTGAGAGCGTGGAAGCACCCAGGATTACTGATACATGACAACTGGTGCGGGCGAAAGTCGAAAATGACGTTAGAACAGGGAGCAAATTTGCCATATTTTCCCTGGTATCTCGTTTCCCTATCAGGTATCCTTGCAGCAAGAGACGCAAACACGATGGTCAGGAGGAGAGCGGATGCACTATATGCCTGAAGAAGGGTGTCCATGGTATGGTCGGATTCAGCATACTCGGACGATCACTACCACAGTGATTCCAACTGCCATCTCCTTGCTCTGCCATATGATCGTTCAGTGGATGAAGGAGAGGAGCAGCACGATGACAACAGACGCACGGACCTGCTGGTATCAAAAGCATGACCTACTGGCCTGCGCCGCCAGACACGGGTTTTCCGTCACTGAGAGTCGCTTTGACGAATGGGTCGAGAGAGGACTGATGGGAGAGGCCCAGATGCGCGTCTGGCCAGGACGTGGTTCGCACGCCTGGTGGTCGCATGCCCAACTCACGCTCTTTCTGGACCTGCTGGCGTTTCGGCAGCGCACCTCTTCCACCTTTCCGTTCAGGCAGCTCTTCCACCTGCCTGTCTGGAGATGGCTGTATTGGGGCTCATTGGGAGGGGTGACGCTCAAACAAGTCAAACGTGCCCTCTCCACCTGGGTCGATTTGCAACAAAAGGTACCTGAAACACAGGTGCGTCAGGATGTCACACGCGGCATGCGCCAGTATCAGGGCCCAAAGGCAGCCGACATCCGCCCCTTGATCGATGAATACACCCGGATCATGACCTTTCACAAGCCAGTCGAACGAGATGTGTTGCAGCACTTACTTGACCCGGTGGTCAATGCGTATCCGAAGAGGGCTGCAAAAGGGCCTGTCAGGACATGGATGGACCCGGCGGACGTGTGGAGCCTGATGATGTCCCTCTCTTGGGAGGTGGTCCGAGACAAAGCCCTGCTGCCAGGCCTACCGGATGCCTTCTGGGAGTGGGCACGATGTTTCGTGTTGATTGGCCCTGCTCTTCTGAACGGGGAGGACCGTGCTCGTCTTGCCAATGATCCAGTGCTGGGAGCGCTGTTTCAGCGTCAAACCGTTCACAGCCTCCGTTTCCAATCCTGTCAAGCGCTCCTCACCTGGTTAGGCATGGCAACTCAACGGGAGCTCGCCCCCTGGCACCTCCCTGCTGGGCGATTTCTTGACCCGGAGGCATGGCAGCAGGGAGAGGTGACGTGGACACACGAAACGCACATCGGCTGTTCACCGCTTGTGCTTCCTGGCGGAAAGCCCATTCCATACCTCTGCAACACGATCACCCTCTCGTATCGGGAAAGACAACAACCATTTGCTGTAGCGCTCCCTTTCCTGTAAAGCAGAGAAAGCAGAGCACAGCGAGCACAGGAATCAGAATACTACAAAGAAAGGAGGAAACGTGTCCTATGGGAAAACATGGCTCAGGAAAATCAGGTGGCTCAGCAAAAGGGAGCATGACATCCAAAGCTGCCGCGCGCATTCAAAGCGCGGGTGATCGCCATCCCAAGAGTGCGACAGCACGCAGTGGATTTGCTTCTCGTGCCCAGAGCACAGCAGATAAACGAGCACAGCAAGGAAGCAAGTAACACCAGCATGGAGGAGCTACTGGATACGTATCACCGAGGAATGAGCGATCTCGTTTGGCCTCTCAGGGCGTTTCCAATACGTCCAGAACATATGAGAGCAAAGCGTGTGAAGGGCAAGCAGACCGCTCTTGTGCACCGGCTGGGAGAACCAGGGGACGTTCATTCCTCGTCTGTGCTTATCCGGCAGCTCCCTCCTCTTGCGCTGAACTTGCCCTACCAGGTGAGCAGATGTTGCCTCCACATGCGGAACTGCCCACGGGTTGCGCAACCCGTGGGCTCCTTGGCGCTCATCGGCTCCTGGACCACGCTCGTTGGTCCCACGCGAACAAGCAGTGACGGATCATGGCTTTCCGGCTTGGGCGCTTCGACTCGGCCTGGGGATGCAGATGACGAGAGTAGGACGGCCCCCATTGATCTTCGACGTGTCTCCGCTTTGGTGGTCGTCTAGGAGAATAGAAGAATAAAGGAGGAACCATTATGGCTGAACACCCAATGGAGACGACGCTCTGCACTGCTCTGTGGCAGCAGTTCGGCGCAGCCATCGATATGCTGGAAAACGCCCTGGTGGCCTGCCCCGATACGCTCTGGCAGGAGCATCTCTGGATCGACTCTGAGGGACCACAATATGGGACATTCTGGGATATCACTTACCACACCCTCTACTGGCTCGACGTGTATCTCACAGGCCGCTCAGTAGAAGCATTCACTCCCCCTGCGCCCTTCAAGAAGAGGTCTGATGATGTCCTTCCCACACAGCCCTATACCAGGGATGAGCTCCACACCTATCTGAAGCATCTGCGTCAGAAGTGCCAGACCACGATGCTCTCGTTGTCAGACGAGAAAGGACACCAACCGTTCCATTTCCCCTGGGACAGTGAACATCCGATCAGCTATGTAGAGCTCCAGTTGTACACCATGCGCCACGTGCAGGAACATGCGGCCCAACTGAGCCTCTTTCTCGGACAGCACGGCGTCTCAGGCGAGGCGCTCGACTGGGTCGGGCGAGCGAAGGATGAAGCGGACCTCTAAGGCGACAGGAAGAGGAGGAGACACCCGATGACCACTGATGACGCACAGGAAGGCATCACCCCATCCTATTTACATATTCACCTGACCCCAGACGAACTGGCGCAGCTGTCCCCCGATGAGCTGCTGCAAGCCTGCCTGGACTATCGCAGTTTGTTGCAGGTGATTGTGGGCATCCTCACCGCAGCCCAGGAGACGCTCACGCTGCGCATCGTCGCTGCCGATCTCGTTTATCAGCAGGCGCAGCAGCAGGGGACCGGCGAGGGAGGCGGCCAGGCAGAGCCGGTCGTCGCCCCTGTGAAGCAGGTCAGCGAGCGTCTGGGACTACAGCCCAAGGCGGTCCAGCTCGCCTATCAGCACCTCTCAGAAAAAGGCGGGGTGGAGATCCTCAAGCGCGAGTTTGGGAGAGCACCACGGCCACGGGGATAGAGCTAGGGAGGGGTCCCGAACTGTTTCCCTCACACCATCCCGGCATGCTGTTGTTGGCCAGGTTGGCCTGATAGGCTCACAGTGGCTCCCACACCTGGGCCTCACTCGACAAGCCGTGATCGGCCAGCCACCGATCCACAAGCCCTAGCTCGGACGTGGGGAAGCTATCGAGAATGGCTCCATCTGCCACGCACCAGCAAAAATAGGAGAAGGTAAGCGAGGCATACGACCAGTGCCGTTCAACGACAACAGTACGGATGTCTCGCACTGCTTTTGCCTTGTTGCCAGCGCGGAGGCACGATGGCAGCCTGCATATTCACTGGTTCCCGCTTTTGTGCCATTGGACAACCTCCATTCTATGCTCAACGAACGCCCAGCCATCTTATCCAGGAGCCAAGCCGGGTCTCTCCAGGCGCGTAATAGATGCGCCAGAAAAGGCACCCACTTCCTACGTGACTCAACTGCCCTCTTGTTCCTGTTGCCAGCCTCAGTATACAGCTTTCCCCTGTGCTGTGTACACGTATCCAGAAGCAATGTAGGTGCATTGCAGCAAGGAGCACTGTCTTCTCCTCGAAAGGGGTACATGACACATCTGGCAGAGGCGAACCACACCATGCCAGATGCCATCCGTCTGTTGGAGGTGTGCTGAATCACCCCTTGCACAGAATTTTTCGCCACAAACCAACTTGACCGGTATTTCACGTTCCTCTACAATGGATACACCCACTGTCTTCAATTGAGGATGTACCGGCACAACTCGCGCGCCAGGAGTGGGCACGACACTAGGGGTAGCGCTACGTAAGCTGTCACCAGGGGCAGAGTAGCAAGTATGAACGATATTACAGTCGAAAGGGTATAACTGTGATAATATTCTCATTTCGTTTTCTGTAGACAAGCTTTCATAACCATTGACCACCTACCTTATAATTGGGTAT
>WNGR01001299.1_pt1 | contig 27960 bp, 29 predicted proteins | sample 5407581 | NCBI WGS metagenome assembly WNGR01 (sample SAMN13153383, study PRJNA577476) | soil metagenome | isolation source: 80 cm soil or saprolite under Garry oak tree replicate 2 | place: USA:California | collected 2016-06-15
CTCGCACCGCGCCCCCGGGTGTGAAGACCAGGACCAGCAGCAAGCCGTACCAGGACCCCAGCAGCAGGGGCGTTCCGAGAAAAAGAAGGAGACCGCCGGCATACATAGGGTGGCGCACATACTGATAGGGCCCAGTGGATATCACCTTTTGTCCCCGCTCTCGCTGAATACGCACCGTTGGCGACAGGAACGCGTTTTCCCGAAAGGTCAGGGAAATGAGAAGGAACGAGCCTACCAGAGCCACTGCCCCTGCCACCTGGAGCACAAGAGGCACCTGCGACCAGTGAAATCTCACAGTGTCCAGCGGCATCAGCACCAGCCAGGCAAAGAAGAACAGGTAGAACAGCAGGATAAACACCTTGTCCCAGGCTTTTTGATTCGATTGGGAGAGGTTTATACGCTCCTCTAGCAAGCCAGGGTTGTACTTGAGCAGCAACCAGATGCCAACAAGAAGCCAGCCGTAGAGCAGGATCAGGTCGATCCAGCCAGCAGACCAGGCAATGGTGCCCGCTGGCAGAAACAGGACCAGAGCCATGAGCAGAAAGCTCACCGCGACCCACAGAAGTGCTTTCATTGCAAGAGTCATAGGTCACCTCTTTTTATGGGGTAGAAGCATCCATTAACGTCTATGAGCGTCTTCGCTCACCATACTCATCAGCCTCGCACTCGGCACGCCTTCTCGGCCTCGTGGGCGGGTAAGGCGAGTCACCACACGCTACACAATCGCGGTCGTGAAGCCTGCCATGGCGGGTTTGCGGTCCGTCTCCTGCCCGAAGTTCCGTTGCTCTTCCATCGACAGGCCGCAAGACGTGAGGAATGCAGCCACATGCTTGCTCGAAGGTTTCGTACTCTCGATGCCAAACCTCCATGGCTCGCCAATGGCATTGAGCACGGCTCTGGTGTAGGTCATGAAGAACCCTTTCGCTTCGATGAGGTCGGCATTAAAGTAGTCGAATGCGACGACACTGCCACTGGCGGTGCCGGCGATCTTGCGCAGCGTGCTTTCGACAGCCTCCCGGTCCAGGTACATCGTCACACCCTCCCAAAGGAAGAAGCTCGGTTTGTCGGGATCAAAGCCTGCATGCACCAATCTCTCAAGCCAGTCCTCCGTCATGAAATCAGCAGGCACGAACGTGATCCCAGTCGTGTCCAGGCCGGCCTTTTTCAGCATCAGGCGTTTTGTCTGCTGAGTTTTCTCCCTATCGACCTCGAAGCAGCGGATGTCTTTGGGCATCCGGTATGATCGGGTGTCGTATCCCGCGCCGAGAATCACAAGCTGATCAATGTTCCCGAGATGGCGGGCCAGAGCAGCATCGAAGAAGGTCGTCCGGGCAGCCGACTCGTGCGCCATCGGCGGGTCTCCCTTATAGGGATAGCGGTAGATTCTCGGCACGTAGCCGGTCAGGCGATGTGCCAGGAGCGTCCCTCCCGGGGCGAGGCGTAAGCCCAGATGGGAGATGTTGGGAAGGACCATCATCAGTCGGGCGACCGGCTCGTCGAGCCTGATGCCCAACGTGTGCTGCATCCACCTCGTATAGAAAGATGCCAGCGTCGTTGACGAGACTCCCGACGTGCGGCTGTATATGATCAGCTTGAGAACGAGGGGTACGTACCCGACAAGCGCGAGAGGCACCCACGCGATTTGGATCAGGCGAAAGATGGTTGCTGCGACGATGGTGCGCATGTTGCTTAAGCCCTCCTGTTTCTTTGTGAGATGAACCTTTTCGGACTGCATCAGATTCCTCCATGTTGTCGATTAAAAGACTCGGATCTGTGGGCGAGAAACTCCAGATGTCTCGTCCTGTTCACCTCTCGTTTGTCCTCTGGTTTGCCACTCTGTCGCTCATCTTTCTTGAGACGAGGCCCACTTTGCGCACGAATTCCTTTTTTGAGAGCGTCTCAAGTCAGATTAGTTTCCCACTCCGATAGGGTATATTCACCTGTGGCGCGTGTCGCTCTGCTCGCGCGTGTTTACGGCTCCCGTTCTTCCTTCTCTCGTGAGGGCGGAACCAGCCACTGCGAGAGTTCTTCGCGCGAAGCACGCTGCAAGCAACCCGCTGGCGCTCCCAGCACGCGTTCCAGCGCATCGGCACACGCCTCGACGATCCGTTCGAGGCGGGGCAGGTCGGAGGGCTCGCGTTCCTCCGAGAGGAGCAGCTCGACTGTGGCATACCCAAGGTCTTCAAGCAAGGAGAGGACCACTCTGCCCGCCTGATCAGGATAGGGGGTCGTCAAGACGCCTTCTTCGACCCCCTGACGGATAATCTCCTCCAGCCAGGGCGTGAAGCGTTTGATTCTGGCGAGGTAGAGTTTGTGGCGAACGATGGCATTCTCATCGGCATACCAGACGCGCAGGTACGCGAGCACGAAGCGCTTGTGCGCGAATTTCCAGTTTTCGAGCGTGGCAAAGAAGCGCTGGAGTTTGTCGAGGGCGCCAAGCGTCGGATCATGGACGATGGGGAGTACGAGCTGTTCTACCTGATCCCCCATGCGTTCGACCAGCGCGGAGAGTAACGCCGGTTTGGAGTCAAAGTAGTGATAGAACGCCCCGGAGGAGATCTGCAGTTCGCCCAGCAGATCGGCAATCGCCATCTGCTCATAGCCTGTGGTTTCGACGGCTTGCTGGGCCGCGTCGAGAATGGCGTTGCGCTTGGCTGCGTAGGCTACTTCGTTGACCGTGCGTACCATGACTTCCCTCTTCTCATTCGGAAACAGAGTCTCGGTTTATTCCTACAAGGAGTATAGCTCATGGACGAGTCGTTGTCAATGGGAACACTTCACGGTGCAAGCGTTGAACCCAGTCCGCGCTTGTCGGATGATTTGACTCGTCCCATTATCGACCGTTATCCAGAGGCTTATGCCGCCTTCGAACAATCCATTCATCTGAACCCCAATAACTCGCTCACTCACGACGGTAAGGGATCAGTACTATACACCCTCGGGCACTACAAGCATGCTCTTGCCGCCTTCGACCACGCCTTGCAACGAAATCCCAGAGATCAAAATGCCCATCGAGGTAAGCTACATACGCTCTTGAGGCTCAAACGTTACACAGAACCGCTCCCAGCCATGAAACAAAGCCTCTACTGGTGAATGCATTGACCCCCCCCACCCCACAATTTGGTGCCATCCGTATAATAAGTATAGGAGGAACATCCCTATGTCTCACCATTTCCTATATCACTACAACGCATATCACATCGTGATCGTAAAACCATCGCTCCCTCGCTTCTATCTCTGCAATATCCAAAAAATTAGCGCGCAATTCGCTCGCTATCTCCCAAAATTACCGAGCACGACAGCAAAGGCCCCTCGTAGGGGCGGGGGCGGTGTGGGGCGTTGTGGGGACCCTTGTGTCGCCCTCGTCCCGTTCCCCTTACCGCATCCCGAGAATGACAAAACTATCGCTCCCTCACCTTTACCTCTATCATATCCAAAACTTTATCGAGCGATTTTCTCCCTATCTCGCCAAATTACCGAGCACGACAGCAAAGGCCAATGCGTACCTCGTAGGGGCGGGGGCGGTGTGGAGTGGTGTGGGGACCCTTGGGTCGCCCTCGTCCCGTTCCCCTTACCGCATCCCGGGAATGATAAAACCATCGTTCAAGTACTTTACCTCTACTATATTCAAAAATTAGCGCGCAAGTTGCTCGCTATTTCCCAAAATTACCGAGCAAGCGAGCAACCCACCCGGTTGCGCTCTGCCCCCAAAGGTGCTAAAATATATCCTAGTGAATTAGTCGGATTAATCGATGTGCCAGTAAAGCATTCCCGCTGTGTTAGATCACTCGCCTGGCAAAATGGCGAACAAAAAGAAAGAAGGGAGAAGGAAAGGCCGTGAATTTAGGAATCTCTACAAAAGGCGAATATGGCGTACGGATCATGGTGGACCTCGCTCATCATTATGGCGAGCATCCTCGCTCCCTCACGGATATCTCACAGTCAGAACTGCTGCCCCTGGCATACCTGGAACAATTGGTGAAGATGTTGCGCGAGGCTGAACCGCCTCTTGTTATCAGCACCCGCGGAGCGCACGGCGGCTACCGCCTCAGCCGTAACCCCGCACAAATCTCCATGGGTGAAATTGTACGCGTCCTGGAAGGACCCATTGCACCCATGATCTGCGCCACCGAGGGCGAGATGACACAAATCTGTGGCTTTCTCGACTCGTGCAAAACCAAGTCTCTCTGGGCAAAATTGCGCGATGTTGTTGCTCGCACGCTCGATAGCATGACTCTAGCCGACCTGGCTGGGGAATCGTCTGTACCAGAGCGGACAGGTGTCACAGCGCCAGCAGCTAACCGCTTCATTGCCCTCTCTGATATTCATGTAGCGCCGAACCTCGGGTTCGCCCTACCATCTCAAATAAGCGAACCTGGTGAGGTTCGCCCCCTATCTTAAGGAGGTCGTGTTTCGTTAATGGGATCAGAACTAATTATAAAGAACCTTCATTCCAATATTGAAGGCAAAGCAATTTTACGTGGTGTTGACCTTGCGGTGAAACAAGGTGAAATTCATGCGCTTATGGGACCAAATGGCTCTGGAAAAAGTACCCTCGCCAATGTTATTATGGGCAACCCCAAATATGAAGTGACCGAGGGAGAAATCTGGTTTAAGGGCGAGAACATCCTGGAATATTCTCCCGATCGCCGCGCGCGCATGCGCCTCTTCCTCGCCTTTCAGTACCCTATGTCTATCCCCGGTGTGAGCGTGGCAAACTTCTTGCGCCGCTCCCTTGAGGCCGTTCGTGAAGGCAACAAACCTCTCGGAGAGGGCGAGAATCCCAGCGGCAAGATGGTCAAGCGCAAAAGCATTCCTCCCAAAGAGTTTCGCAACTTGCTCCAGGAGAAGATGCGTCTGCTCAAAGTAGATAACAGCTTTATCAATCGCTCCATCAACGATGGCTTCTCCGGCGGCGAAAAGAAACGCGCCGAGATCCTGCAGATGGCGCTGCTTGAACCAGAAATCGCAATGATGGACGAGACTGACTCAGGCCTCGACATCGATGCGCTCAAAATCGTCTCAGAGAGCGTCAACGCATTGATCGGCCCAAATCTGGGCATCCTGCTCATTACTCACTACCAGCGCATACTCAACTACATCACCCCCGACTTTGTCCATGTCATGTTCAACGGTCGCATCGTCAAGTCAGGGGGCAAAGAGCTAGCATATGAGCTGGAAGAGAAGGGCTACGAATGGCTCAAACCCGTTGAAGAAGAGAATGGGGTGAGCGTCAATGGCTAATACGTTGGCTACCGGACTGACCCGCGACGCGGTAGCAGCGCTATCGCATCACAAGGGTGAGCCTGAGTGGATGCTGCAAAAGCGTCTCCATGCCTGGGAACTCTATGAGAGCCTTCCGGCGCCCCTGGGACGTCGTGGCGACCTCGGCACATTCCGGGCTGTCGCGAACTTTCATTTTCAGGAGGTCAGCCCCTTTATCCCTGCCGATATCAATGGCGCACTCCCAGCGGTAATTCAGCAGTCACTGCATGAAGAGGAGGCCCTGGTCAATGAACGCTCCGGTCATATTGTGCAGCGCAATGCCTCCATCGTACATATCGAACTCGACGAAGCATTGCAGCGCCAGGGCGTCATTCTAACTGCCCTCGACACTGCTGTCCACGACTACCCGGAACTGGTCCAACAGTACTTTATGACAAAGTGCGTTCCGGTTGAGAGTAACAAGTACACGGCTCTGCACGCCGCCTTCTGGAGTGGCGGCATCTTCCTTTACATCCCCAAAGGTGTAGAGATCGAGCAACCAACTCTCTCGCAGATCTGGATTGACTCGCCTGCCTCTGCCACCTTTGCGCATACCCTTATCATCGCTGAAGAGCAGAGCAGCGTCCGCTTCGTTGCCGAATACAACTCGGCCTTCGAGGATGAGCGCCCCTCTTTCTTGAACGATGTCGTTGAGGTGTACGCGAAGAACGAGGCCCACGTCGAGTTCAGCAACATGCAGGACCTGGGCCAGAACGTCTGGAACGTCACCAATAAGAATGCCATCCACGAGAAAGATGCCAGCGTCACCTGGGTCATGGCCGATCTTGGCAGTAAAGTGACGCTCGCCAACATCGGCGCAACCATGAGTGGCAATGGCAGCGTCGCTGAGTTGGTCGGCGTGTTCTTCACTGACCACGATCAACGTTTCAGCATGAAAACCCTCTCAGACCACGCTGCTCTGGCAACGAATGCCGAGACGCTCGTCAAAGGCGTGCTGACAGACCAGTCACGCGTCGAGTTCGAGGGCATGATTCGTGTCCGGCCCAAGGCTCAACAGACGGCCTCCTTCCTCTCGGATCATACCCTGCTCCTGAGCAAGGAATGCCGCTCGGAATCTATCCCTAGCCTGGAAATCGGCGCTAACCAGGTCAGCGCCAGTCACGGCGCCACCACCGGCCAGATCGACGAGGAGCAGCTTTTCTACCTGATGGTACGCGGTATTCATCGTGAAGAGGCCGAGCGTATTATCGTTCAGGGTTTCTTCGAACCTGTGCTCCAACGCATCCCCCTGGAGAACCTGCGCACGCGCCTGCGCCGTAGTATCGTGCGTCGTATGAGCGGTGCCTACGAGACCGAGGTCGATACCTGGGTCGATGCCCAGGAACGCTGGGAGATTGAAGGCGTCGATGAATACGCCATCAGCCTCGTCAGCAACAAGCCCGAAGAAGAAATTCAACTTACTGAGTATTAGGAATTGACTCCATATGATGGCATCTTTTGGAGTCCATCATATAGAGTCAAATAAAAGAAACCAGGTAGTAGCAATGATAACGTCGAACAAAGCAACAGACGCAAGCGCCTTCCATCGCAGCGTCGCTGATATTCGTAAAGACTTCCCTATCCTGTCGCGAAAGGTACACGGAAAGCCACTGGTCTATCTTGACAGTGCGGCAAGTTCACAAAAACCTCGTGCCGTCATCGACGCCATGAGCACCTACTACGAGACATATCACGCTAATGTCCATCGCGGAGTCTACGAAATCAGTGAAGAAGCCACGGCAGCCATGGAGAGGGCGCGCGTCAAAGTGGCTCGCTTCATCAATGTCCGCCACAGCAAACAGGTTATCTTTACGCGCAATACCACCGAGAGTATCAACCTGGTGGCCTACAGTTGGGGCAGCGCAAACATTGCTGCCGGCGATCTCATCCTTCTGACAGAGATGGAGCACCACAGCAACCTCGTCCCCTGGCAAATGCTCGCTCAGCGCACCGGGGCAAGATTGGAGTTCATCCCCATCACCGGCGACGGCTCACTACAACTCGATGTCTATCATCAACTTTTACAGCAACATCCCAAACTGGTGGCCTTCACTCACGTGTCCAACGTACTCGGTACCATCAATCCGGCGCAGGAAATGATCGCGCAGGCCCATGCAGTGGGCGCAACAGTGCTGCTCGATGCAGCACAAAGCGTCCCCCACCTGCCGGTAGACGTCCAGGCCCTCGACGTTGATTTTCTCGGTTTCAGCGCCCACAAGATGCTTGGCCCAACCGGTATCGGCGTCCTCTACGGAAAACGCGCTCTGTTGGAAGCAATGCCCCCCTATATGGGCGGCGGCGATATGATTCGCAAGGTTGGTTTGCGAGAGTCAACCTGGAATGATCTCCCCTGGAAGTTTGAAGCAGGCACACCTTCCATCGCCGAAGCCATTGGACTGGGTGCGGCAGTCGATTATCTCCTTGCGATCGGCATGGAAAATGTGTTACACCACGAACAGCAAATTACCCGCTATGCCATGGAGCAATTGCAGACCGTACCAGGCTTAACCATCTATGGACCGGATGCCAGCAGGCGCGGAGGCGTCGTCTCCTTTACGTTGGGAGATATTCACCCACATGACCTCGCCTCGATACTTGACCAGCAGGCAGGTGTCGCCGTTCGTGCCGGACACCACTGTGCGCAACCCCTGATGGAACGTCTGGGTCTCACTGCAACCGCGCGCGCCAGCTTCTACGTCTATACTACAGAGGAGGAAATTGACATCCTCGTGCAAGGACTGCACAAAGCCATACAGATATTCAACCTGTAGGAACCCGATGTATCGCGTCCTACGCGGGGACTTCCTTGCACTTTCAACAGTAGGTATTTTGGGGCAGATCGTCACAGTCGTAGGGGCGGGAGAGGGGCGCAGTGGAGTGGGGACGCTTGCGTCGCCCATGGGGGGCAGGGGCGAAGCGGCAGGGGAACCGGACGCCGGGCGACCCAAGGGTCCCCTCCCTTCTTCCCTGCCACCCCCGCCCCTACGAGACGAATCCGCTTCCCTGCTCGTTTCTCAAAATACTTACCCTTGAGAGACTTCCTTGCATCCCTGCTGACCGTAGGTAAACGCGGTAGCGTCGTTGCAGGAATGGATATCAAACCGGAGGGGAGCGCAAATGTACCTGGGGAAGCATTTAGCCCAACCCATGCCATACATTCGTCAATTAAAAAGGGGCCAACCCATGTCAATGGATTATCGAGATTACATACTCGACCACTATCGCAACCCGCGTAACTACGGCAAACTAGAAATTGCCAGCGCTCACGCGGAGGACTCCAATCCCCTGTGTGGCGATCAGCTCGGTATCGACCTCCTCGTCGAAGGAGATACGGTCACGCAAGTTCGCTTCAAAGGACGAGGTTGCGCCATCAGCCAGGCCTCCGCCTCCATGCTCTCAGAGATGATCGAGGGCAGGCCTGTGGAAGAAGTCGTCAAGCTTGGCAAGGAAGACATCCTGGACGCGCTGGGCATTCCCATTAGCCCGGCACGGACAAAATGCGCCTTTCTCTGCCTGCGCGTTCTGCATCGCAGCCTCGCTCTTGCGGGCCTTGAGAAACCACCAGACGACAATGACGAAGGTGAGGAGTAGGGGCCCAATCCAACATCATGACAGATTTTATTAAAGTAGCAGAACTCGATGAATTGGAAGAAGGTGCGCTGCTGGCTGCAGAAGTCGATGGCGAACCTATTTGCCTGGCAAGAGTGAATGGTGACGTCTGTGCCTTCACTGACAACTGCACCCATATCAGCGGCCCGCTGAACGAGGGCGATCTCGATGGTGACATCCTCACCTGTCCCTGGCACGGCGCTCAATTCAATGTGCGTACCGGCAAAGTGGTACGCGGCCCCGCTCGCCAGGATATCCAGACATATCCCGTCAAAATAGAGGATGATTCCATTTTTGTACGCATACCCGAAGAAACATATTCAGCCTGACATTCTTGCTGGTCTACCACTTGCTATTTGGAACAAATTTCCCTAAAATGGTTCAAGTAAAATGTCCATGATAAGGGAGAAAAACAGATGGAAGGTAGATCCCATCTACTGATTGGCCTGACCGCGGGAGTTGTTCTGGATAGCGTGGCGCACATTACTGGTGACCCACTGCTAGCCGCAAAAGGAATAACCATTGGGCTTATTGTCAATAAGGTTATATACTATACGATGGTAGGCTTTGGTGCCTTGTTGCCGGACATTGACAATGCGCACAGCACGCTTGGGCACAAACTTGGCTGGGTCAGCAAAGAGATACAGCACATTGCAGGTCATCGCACGCTTTTTCACAGCCTGCTAGGCCTGCTGATTGGATCATTAATGGCAATAGGCCTGGAACAACTGGTGGCCTATTTACTGGTTCAACGAGGGTACATCATACCGGCCCAATTTATCACGGCCTCACATGTGATCTTTATCGCTGTATTATTTGGTTGTATCATACATATTGCAGCCGATGCGATGACAGAAGGCGGTGTTCCGTTGCTCTGGCCAAATCGTAAACGCTTTGGGTTCCCACCGAATCCGCATTGGCGATTTCGCACAGGCACCTGGCCCGAGTTCGTGATCGTATGGTCCTTCATGATCCTGGTCGGCATAGGCATCTATCAATCAATCCTCGTGGTATAAAAGTCATAAAATGAAATCTATAGATGAAAAAACTATTTGACACAAGTAGACAGCAACTGATCGCCTGGTGGCTCTTGCTATTTGCTGTAGGAGCATACGCCCTGGAAATGAGCTATCAGGCAATGCTGCGCTATGATGTCTTTAAGGCAACAGCCTTCGACCTTGGCAATATGGACCAGGTCCTCTGGAACACCATTCACGGTCGTTGGTTCCAATTCACAAACCAGGCAGTTGACTGGTATGGGCCACCAACACGTCTTGCCCTCCATTTTGAACCAATCCTTCTACCGCTGTCCTTACTCTACGCCTTCGGTGCAGACCCACACATTCTGTTGGTCTTCCAGACCCTGGCACTCGCCTCGGGAGCCTTGCCCGTCTTTTTACTGACGCGCAAGTACATTCCAGAGTGGCCCTTCATTGCCGTAGCGATGGCCACAGCGTATCTCTTGTCACCCGCACTGCTCGGCATCAATATCTTTGACTTTCACCCCATCAGCCTCGCCACTCCCTTATTGCTGTATGCCGTACTGGCACTGACCTACAAACGCTATGGGTGGTTTATCCTGGCCTGTATCCTGGCAGCCTCGTGTAAAGAAGATATTCCCTTTTCACTTGCCATACTTGGTCTTTTCCTCATCTGGAAGTACAAACTACCGCGCCTTGGTATCGCCCTGACTATTGGCAGTCTCCTCTGGAGTTTCGTCGCTTTCGCCATCATTATCCCGCATTTCTATCCAGGCGCCCAGCATAACAATTTCTGGTATCGCTACGAAGTCTTAGGTAGTTCACCCAGCGATGCAATTGGCAATGTCGTTCTCCATCCCTGGCTGCTCTTCACCACCTTTATCACTCTTGACCGCTTCTATTACCTGGCCGGACTTCTCCGCAGCACTGGTTTTCTCTGTCTGTTAGCTCCCGAGTGGCTCTTACTGGCCATTCCCACCCTTGCTGAAAACCTTTTGAGCACAGACTCCTTACTCTATTCTGGAGTCTATCATTACAATGCCACAATTATTCCCTTTGTCATGCTCGCGGCAATACATGGCACAAGGCGCCTCATCACAATCTGGCAACATTGGCGTGGGGAACTCAGCGAAAAAGAGGCGTTGTTTCCCCTACAGCCAACGAACAAGGCATCCCAGAATCCTTCTACCACTACTGTTCATCCAAAGGATAGCACCGTCTCTCTCGCAGGCGGACTGCCCTTTACTAGCATCCTTGCCGATATGTATAAAAGCCTATCTACTACCATCACATCGTGGTTTACTGCCTCCAAACACTTCATTGAGCAAGTAATAGTAATCTCCTGGCTACAACAATCCCCTCCCTATACCCTTCTAGCTACATTCATCGGGGCACGGCGCTCTTCACTGTCGCGCTTGCTTTCAATCCAGTGGCGGCGCTTCAGTCAGCGTATGGCTCCTCTTGCCAGGGGTATCCCGCTACTCCGCCTGCAGTGGATCACCCTGACCTGGATCATCTTTATGACGGGACTTAATCTAGCGATTACCGCCCCGCTCCTGGAAAATTTCCTGGCAGATCACACTCCTGGGAGCCGCGAACAACATATTCAGCAGCTGCTATCAATGATCCCGCCGGATGCTTCTGTCTCCGCCGGCAGCAACCTTAACCCGCACGTAAGCGAACGGCAGCGCCTGGCTGTCTTTCCTTCTATCAGCGATCCCGGCCACGATACCCCCGACACGGTTCAGTATATTATTGTCGATCTTAACGCGGTTTTCCCCGAAGATCGCGTCGCGACAGCCAATGAAATCAATCATTTACTACGCTCTGGTCAATACATAGAACTCGCTCGCGCAGAGGGTGTTGTGCTACTCGTCCGGCGTTCGACGTAGCGCAACAGGGGCAATTCATGTTATAATCGGTGTGAGAGATACTAGAAGAATCCACCAGCTTTTGGAGGTAACCAGGATGCGTAATAATCCGTACCCGAACGACCACCCATTACATATGCAGACAACTGATATCATCCCTCCGCTGCCGGATTTACCGCCAAGGCCAGTTCAGCAGGCGCCAGCGCCCGTCCCTGAAAGTTCGGCTCACACTGAACAAGTCGATGAAGGAGAGAAGTTACCGCAAGAACCCCCTGGTCAAACGCTCGCATTCGTTCTTGGCAAAGTCAATGATTTCATACAATGGTTTGCTATCGTTGTGGAGATAACATTGGGGCTGCGCTTTCTCTTCAAGCTTATTGGCGCATCTCCTACCAACGTTTTTGCCAGCTTTATCTACGCCCTGACCAACGTCATGCTATTACCCTTCGCCGGTCTCATAAATAATCCCTCGCTGAACCAGAACCAGGCTTTTGAATGGACTACATTGATAGCCATGGGCATCTATGCTCTTATCTTCTGGCTCACAAGGAGGCTTATTCGCATTTCGATTACGCCTCCTAAGCCTGAAGAATAAATGCCAGCCGATCGGAGTTATGCTTTAACCAGGGCCACCTCTTATAGTACCTGTCTGGCGGCAGCGGCAGCAGGAGCAGCGCAACGTGGAGTTGTCCATAGCGTTTTCTATGCTGCCGCCAATATCGTCTTCCCAGGTGGCCTTGTCCTCTCCCTCAACGCTGCCGACTCGACACGTATGCCCAATGGCCTGGAACTCTCCAACTCTCCAGGCACTTTCCCTTTTACCATACTTCGCCCTGGCATGCCCGTACTCTTAGGAGCACAGCGCTTACATATCGAATCCGCCCATTGCTCGCTTGATCTTTCCTCCTGCACTCAATGGAATCCCCATATTACCAGGCCAGTATGCCTGGATAGGCACAATATAGTGAAAAATAGGGAATGGCTCGCCAGATACCTATCGACCAACCCTGTATCAACCAGTCATACTTTAGTGCAGTCCTTAGATCTCTCTTCTTTCTTCGCAGATACCCTTGTATGGCATTTTCCCCCTGCTGTTACCCTCGAGAGCGACTGCAAAATCGATATACTCCCTATGGCACGCTCTCTATGTGGACGTGGAATCGGCTTAACACCGTCAGGTGATGATATCCTGGCAGGATGGATAGCCATCAACTGGCTGCTCTACGGACCGCTGCCATGCTTACTCGAAGCCTTCCAACAGATCATCGCAGTTGCCAGTCAACAGACCCATCTCCTCAGCCAATGCTGGTTAGGCTACGCGGCAGAGGGCAACGTCGCCCAACCCATACAGGCATTTTTGAACGCTCTCTCCAGCGACAACGAAGCAGAGCTTGCAAAGACGACCCAGGCGGTAGTAGCTATGGGCGCAACCTCCGGTTATGACCTTTTACAGGGCATGCTCCTCGGCCTTACAAACTTCTAGTGAAAGTAAAAAAGGTACACTCTAAAGAGCTAAGCATTATCCTATCTAGCCAAAAAGTAAGGTCAGAGAACTCCTCAAACGGCACTATGTTATAGTGGTGTCTGATATAATATGCCTCTACAAGCGAGTTGAGCGTAGGCAAGAGGGCAAGGGGCCAATAGTACAAAACGATACAATTTGGATAGCGCTATAATTAGATGATATAATTGCAACCACGCAGTTTACAAAATGTATCATGATTGCCTGTTTGTAACAGCAAGGGGCGGATGAACGAATACATGCGCACACGACTCACAATTCTGCTCCTCACACTTTTGGTGCTCCTTGGATTCTCCGGAAGTTATGTTGTGGGAGGGCTACAATCTTATTCTCGCTATCAACAAAGCAGTTTTGCAAACCAGGAACACTGCGGTGATCAACTGCCTGTACATATATGCGTCCGCTTACCAGCAGCAATCTTCAGCGCATATTACCCGTATTACGTCGCCAACCAATATCCCCTGTTCACTGTAGAATACAGCAGTAACAGCCCGATGACACTGGTGGTGAGCATGAGCATCAAAGGAATGAGCCAGGTGCAGGTGCAAACCATTAATGCCACCAACAATCTACAGACAGTCAGCATTCTGCCTCCTTTCATCCCCCAGGATTTTCGTATGCTCACCTTTGAGGATCATACCTCCCTTCGTGTGCAGGTTACAGACAACAATAAACACTTTTACTATCTGAACGATATTCCCCTGCTGCTGCATTCGCGCTGGGTAATGCAGTGGATAACCGCGAATCGCCTGAAGATCGCCGCCTGGGTTACGCCGAATGACCCCGCCATTGGAGCATTGGTGCACAAAGCAGCCAACCATCTGCCTCTGGAGCCACCTCCCGTTCCACCCGCTTTGGTTGGCTATAGTAAAGCGAATGCAAGAGAAGTCATCGCCCAGGTTGACGCCATTTATGATGCGCTGCGCATTGATTATAAAATACGCTATCTCCAGGCAAGTGTGCCATATAGCGGTCCGGGAGATGCCAGCACTGCGACACAAAACATCAAGCTGCCATCAGAAGTATTACAGCAAGGCAGCGGGATGTGCATTGAACTGACACTGCTACTGGCATCGGCGGTAGAGCATATTGGATTGCACGCCGAGATTGTTATTATTCCGGGACATGCATTCCTCGGAGTCGCAGTCACACCTGATGATAAGCATTTTGAATACTGGGACGCTGTTCAGGTCAATAATAATGTTGTTGGCGATTCCGCCAACGTTGCGACGGACAGCGTCTACACAATAAACGCACAACAGCATACCATCTTAGATACTATTTTGATTAGTGACGCACGTAATGCGAACATTGATGCCATGCTTTGATAAGTCGAGAGGAACACTACGACGAGCAGCTTAGATTTCCCAACCTGGTTCAACGTTGGCTGTTATAGCGGATTAGCTTGCTGCATGTTCGCTATCGCTGTCAACGCCCTCTATACCTCTTTGCGGAAACGAGGGACGACCCGCCAACTCGCCGGTGCTATCGTCACTTGTGTTATCTCAGCATTGCTGTTGCTGCCAGTTCTCATCTGGTTTAATATTCGCTTCAATGTCGTACAGGCAGCAATTCCGGTCGCGGAAGTGGAGGTCGCACTCATCTATGTAGCACTGTGTGGCTGGTTGTTGCCATTAGGCGTAACCACCACCTACTGTCTCTTTACCCTGCCACGTTCCTCAACGACATCTGTACACATCCCTCGTCAAAATCGCACTACACGCGCCAACGCTGCCGCCGCCATTCATCCTCCAAGACATCAAGTCGGAGTAATCCCTCCTTATGTCTACGGAGAGGATACTCCGTGGGGGTGGCTCGACTATCGCGGGGGGCGTTTTCAGGGGCTGCGGCTGGCATTGGAACGTGCCATCGTCACTATCGGTCGAGGAGAGGACAACGATATCTGGCTGGATGATGACCTGGCTTCACGTTATCATGCGGAACTGGCCTGGGACAATGGGCGGACCTATATTACAGACTGCGACAGCTTGAACGGCGTCTTCCTCAACAGACGACGGATTCGCGGTTCTACACGTATCGAAGCAGGCGAATTGCTTGAAATCGGCTCGCAGCGTTTTCTATTCGAAAAGGCTGAACAACCAGGTGCTCCTTCTGAACAAGATGACCCTCTCACGCGGCATGTCTGGCATTCTTCTACGTCATTATCTACTGATAGTGAGCAGATGCCTATGACGCAACTATTGAATGGCGATACCTCTAATAAATCCAACCTTGATGCTCAGAACATTGCTTCAACATCAGCGGAGGATAAGCCGGTGGAGCTGCAGGATACAGCGGAACTCAACCCCGTCACGCCACCTCAGACAGCACGCCCAATCCATGGCGGTCCAACGCCACTGCGACTGCCAAGCAGGCCGAAAAACGTATAAACTCCCATCACTCCACAACACTATTCTCCAATGGGTGTTTCGATAAAATCGGCCTGCCATGGCCTGGATAGAGATAGTAGATGTCCAGGCTGCGTAGCGTTCTTAGCGTCTCTTCTAATTGACGGCGGTTCGCAGCTCGACGAAATGGTGGCACCCCAACCTCTAGTGTATTGACCGTATCTCCACACAGAAGCTCGTAGCTGAAAGGATTGTAAAGACAGATGCTCTCGGGAGTATGGCCTGGGCTAGCAATAACCCGCCAGTTGGGGTGATAAGGCACTCCAGCAACATCTTCTAGCCATATATCAATAGTATTCATCTGGTCGGCATAATTGGGTGGGAACAGATCCAGGTGAAGTAATGCCGGCGGTACTGTTTTCTGCCTCAAAACCTGCTCAGCGAAATGTGTTATCCCTGGTAAAGCCTGCTTCCCTTGTATCTCCTCACGAGCTAATTGCTGTGCGGCAATAGAAGCCGCGATGGGAGCATTACATATTCGACGAAGCAATTCTACCCCCGCCGTATGATCTGGGTGGAGATGTGTCAAGACGATAAGATCGATAGCAGTCGGGGTACGGTGCAGAAAATCCTGAAGATATGATAACGCCAAACACACATTAAGTTCCGAACCAGGATCAACAACGATAATTCGTTCGCCCTCGATGAGGTACGTATTAGCCATTGAATAACGATCAGTGATTGTATGTACCTGCCGTGGTTGCCGACCAAGGTGTTGATAATGTTGTTTATTCTCTAGAGCAGGATCCAATGAAAATGACTCTCCCCTCCGTAAATCACAACTTCTGTTCACCCCATGGTATCACAATACCCAGCAAATTTCGCCAGTATATGGTACAATGATTGTATGGTTTGGGGGCAGAATCCCATCAAGGTAATGAACATCTGGGCCCCGGTTTCGTTCCGCTATCCGGTCTCTAGGAAGTTACTACCTATCAACACCGTCAGGTATATTCACCTGTTAGCAGCTTTAACCAGGTAATATACTGCTCGATGAAACCTCCTCCATTCAAAAAAAATTTGTAGGCGGAACGAACAAACAGAAAGAAGGGGAAATACTACCCATGATGTCCAATGAGGGATACCAGGATCGTATCCTCATATGCCGCGATTGTGGTCAAGACTTCACATTCAGTGCTGGAGAACAAGAGTTCTATGCCAGCCGCGGACTAACAAACACTCCTGGCCGTTGCCCAAGTTGCCGAGCCGCCCGTCGCGGTAGGCAGTCATCTTCCACACATACTCCTCGTAGTAGTAGTGAACATTACCAGACCACCTGCGCCACCTGTGGACGTCCAACCTCTGTACCATTTATCCCGCGCGAAGATCGTCCCGTATATTGCAATGATTGTTTCCAGGCTCAGCGTGCTTCACGTAGCTCACGCCGTGATGACTCGCGCAGCAGTTATAGCACAAGCGGCTACAGCAGCAATTATAGTAGTGGTAGGGGTAATCGTGATCGACGCGATCGGCGCGACCATCGCCACTCGGATTGGTAACATCGAAAAAGGTACCTTGCAATAGGCCGTTGAGCCGGGCACTTATAGGCTGCTCGGCTCGTCTACTTCGCTATCAACGATAACTTAACTTCTGCCAAGCCGCCGACTTGTCCGAGGTCATAGTTCTGCAAGCCAGGACCTTGTCCTGAGCTGATGGGAACACGGCCACGCAGATCGGGCAGAGCAAAGGTTGTTTGGCCATTGCCGCCAAAGGTGGTGCCGATCAGCGAGAAGAGCGCAGGCTTCGCCGAACTGTCGTACTTCGTGCACGTAAACCGGTGTACTAACAACACGTGTTTCCGCATTCATCCGCCAGTGCTTTTCAGAAGCTCAATCTGTGGTATACTTCTGATTACGCGAACATTCTGTAGTGGAAACGCGGAGAAGGATTACCCTCGGAGAGGGTGTAGAGAGTGTCGAGGAGATCAGGCCATCGCACGACTCCTTTCATCGCGATTGGGAAAGGGGATCATTCCCATGACTGAACCGGTGACTCCCGTGTTCATCTGTCCCACGCTGGTTGGTCGCCATCTCGACCTCACCGCCTTGCACATGCTCATTGATCGGAAGATCAGTGGACAGAGGGAGGGAGGGCAGGCGATCCTCATCTGCGGTGAAGCGGGCATTGGCAAGTCGCGCCTGGTCGCTGAGGCAAAAACCTATGCCGCGCAAAGGGACTTTCTCCTCCTTGAGGGATATTGTTTCCAGACGGACAGCGCGTTCCCGTACGCGCCTCTGCTTGACCTCTTCCGGTCGTATTTTGCGCGTTATGCCTCGACCTCCCTCGCAGACAACATGCACGCATTCGTCTCTACACTCTCTCGCCTGCTGCCCGACCTGGCACTGCTCTTCCCCGACCTGGCGACCTTCCCTGCACCGCCGTCTGTTAGTCCAGAAGAGGAGAAGCGACGGCTCTTCGCTGCCATGACCCATTTCTTGACGGAACAAGCGACACGACATCCCGTGCTCCTCGTGGTGGAGGACGTCCATTGGTGTGACGATCTCAGCCTGGACTTTCTGCTGCACCTGGCACGCCGCTGTCGGCATATCCCGCTCCTCTTGCTCGTCACCTATCGCACTGATGAGCTCCATCCAGGATTTCGGCAGTGGCTGACCCATCTGGATCGTGAACGGTTGGCACAGGAATTCTCGCTTGATCACCTTTCACGCAGTGACGTTGCGGCCATGCTGCATGCCATTCTGGATCTCGAACACGCCATCGATGCTGAGCTCTTAGACACTCTATACACCCGCTCCGAGGGAAACCCCTTCTTTGTCGAAGAACTCCTCAAATCACTCATTACCACAGGGGAGTTGGTGTTTGTTGATGGGACTTGGAAGCACACCTTACGCCGTGCTTCCGTTCCTCGAAGTGTCCAGGAAGCCGTGCAACAGCGGACAGCGTACTTAAGCGCGGATGCGAAGCGCCTCTTAACCCTTGCATCTGTTGCTGGACGTCGGCTGCGGATCGGGACTGGCGGCGCAACTTGCAGCGAAATTGGGTGCGTACGTCACAGGAATGGACGCATCCGAAGCCGAACTCATCATTGCTCGCGAGCGCGTCCCCGGTGGCAACTTTCGGAGTGGAGAAATTGAAGAGCTACCATATGCAGATGCTTCGTTTGACGTGGTAACTGGATTTAACACTTTCCAATACGCAGAAGACCCGGTGAATGCACTTCGGCAGGCCAGAAGAGTGGTAAAGGCAGGTGGGTATGTAGCGATGGTGTCATGGGGAAGGGCGGAGGACTGCGAACATTTTGCAACCTACGCCGCGGTCATGGCATGCGTTCCGCCCCCACCTCCTGGAGCAGAAGGGCCGTTCTCGCTCTCAGAACCGGGAAAGATAGAAGCGTTGATGGTAGAGGCAGGGCTGACTCCACAAGCTAGTGGCAATGTCTCGTGCCCGTTTGAGTATCCCGATGACGAAACGGCGTGGAAGGCCATCAGTTCTCCAGGGCCTCTGGTTGGAGCCATCCAGTATGCTGGTGAAGACAAAATCAAGCAAGCCATTCTCGATTCCTTAGTTCCATACAAGACAAGGAATGGTGGCTATCGACAGGAGAACAGCTTCCGCTACGTGATCGCCACGGCCTGATGGAAGAGCAGTGCTGAGGCCCTGATAGAAGGCTCGCACCCGACCGGTGGAACTAAAAGAAGAAGTAAGGAACATCTCATGAACGCAGTTGATATTCTGAAGTATGGTCACCTGACGGTGCTCCAAACCCTTGATGGCTTCCTCGAATCAGCGTGGGACACACCAGGATGAACTGCAAAGGATTCCCCCAACCCATCGATATGTCGCGGTGCCAGGAGTGGTGTTCTAACGCGTGACCGCAGGCAAGATTGTGCAGATGCGAGCCCGGTTAGATGCAATGAGCCTGATGCAACAACTCGAGGTGATTCCCACCACTGGGAAAGAAAGGACACACTTATGACCATACACCAACATCCGGCAGCTCACCCGGTAGACCTGACCATCCGTCCGCTGCATGAACATGATTTGCCTGAAGCCCAGCGCATCTTCCGCCTGGCGTTTGGCACGTTCCTGGGTTTGCCCGATCCACTGACGTTCTGGACCGATACCGCCCATCTGCAGACGCGCTGGCGTGCCGACCCGACGAGCGTGTTCGCAGCCGAAGTGGGCGGAGCACTCGTCGGGTCGAACGTCGCCACTCATTGGGGCAGTGTCGGGTTCTTCGGTCCGCTGACAGTCCTTCCCGACCGGTGGGATCAGGGCATTGCTCAACGACTCATGGAACCCATCATGGACTGTTTCAATACCTGGGGGATCCGGCATGCGGGTCTCTTCACCTTTCCACAGAGTACCAAACACCTCTACTTCTACCAGAAGTTTGGCTTCTTTCCCCGCTTCCTCACCGCGATTCTCTCGAAGCCGGTTGCTGCCTTGGAACCCGTCGTCAACTGGTCGAGATTGTCCGAGGCAGTGGAAAGCGAACAAGCAGCGGTGCTGCAGGCGTGCCGCGAGGTGACGGAGGCCATCTATGAAGGGCTCGATGTACGCCGAGAAATCCAGGCGGTGCATGAGCAACGACTCGGCGAGACCGTGCTGCTCTGGAGTCGTTCGCACCTCGTTGGCTTTGCGTGTTGCCATTGCGGAGCAGGAACGGAAGCTGGGACCGGCACCTGCTACATCAAGTTCGGCGCGGTCCTGCCTGGCCCTGCCACAGCAGAGTACTTTGACCAGTTACTGCGGGCGTGTGAAGCCTTGACGGTGGCCCAGGGCTTATCTCGCCTCGTAGCAGGGGTCAATCTGAGACGCCAGGAAGCCTATCAACGGCTCCTCGCCTTCGGCTTCCGTGCTGATATGGTAGGGGTCGCGATGGAGAAGCCGAATGAACCTGGCTATAATCACGCCGGGATCTACCTCATTGACGATTGGCGCTAACCTCTTTCGGTCAACAGGTGCACAAGTAGGGACGGCCTCATGCTCGTGTGCAGTCCCACGAGCATGAGGCTACCGACAACTGAGAAAACGCGCAAGAGGTGGATCAGCTGACGCATGTCCCTGCTCAAATATTCCAGTGATCTGGCAGTCCAACGTCATGCGCAACACACGGGGTGACGACAATTTTGGCTGCAAGTTTCCCCGCTAAGAAACGCGCCTTCGGAGACGCAGTCGCTTACTGAGCTTGATTTTTGTGGTCTGTCCCGTCTTGACCACCATTTAGTGTGATTCTACCGCTTGATGTCCACTATGCTGTCAGGATGCCAAAGGAGTTAAGAGGAAATTATAGGAACTGAGGCTAGCAGCGGCTTCGGGAGGTGGTTAGGAAAAGTACTGGCTATATGGTATACTTATCAGAAATCAAAATGTTACCCCTCGGCATGGAGGTTCTTATTTCATGACACGGCTTCAAGCAAACCAGTGGCCTCAATACAGGTACATTGTTCCACAAATCTATACCAGGGCGAAGGTACGCCTTATTGGTTTAGGGGCCTATGCTCCAAGTGGTATCGTTACCAACGAATACTTTGCCTACATCTCTACACGCCTTGGCGATCCTCGTAGTGCAGATGATCTGGAACGAGTGACTGGCCTGAGTACGCGCCACGTACGTGCGAGCACCCTGGAGTTATGCCGTAGAATGGCTGGCGTAGACGCTCCAGGACTGATCGATGGGCCGGGCGCCCCGCAAGATGAGTCGTTAGTCGATATGGCTGTTATCGCAGCCCAACGTGCCCTGGCCAGCGCCGGTCGCGACGCCTCCGAAATCGACACGGTGATTGGCGCATCCTCTTCTGATAATGATGCCTTTCCCACTATCGCCGGAATGGTACAGATGCGTTTGGGATTGGGGCCAATTCGCGCAACCATGCTCAAGGGAGCCTGCGCCTGCCAGACAGAAGCGTTCCAGATGTGCGCAGAAGTGCTGGCAGCTAGTTCTGCCAAACTTGTGTTGATGGTTACCTCCGAGGGGTTGCTTCCCAATATTATGAATGTCCTTGACTGGAAAACGAGTTCTCTTTTCGGCGAAGGAGCATCAGCTTTTCTGCTTGAACGCAGTGATGAGGATACCTTCGTCATCAATGGTTCTGATGCTCACCAGGGGCATTCTCTTTTCTACCAAACACCTTTGCGTAAAGATGTCATCGAAATGGCAGAAGTTGACATGAAGATACAAACCCTCTTCAAGGAGGGTAAAGGCAAAGAACTCAGCCAGGTACTCTCGCAATACATGGTTGGCTATACCAAAATGAATGGGAAAGAGGTTTTCCGCGAGGCTCCTCGCGCTATGGCAGAGTCGGTTGATGCCTTGTGCCGTCATGCGGGGCTAAGTCCCGACAAACTTGACCATATAGTTCCCCACCAGGCCAATTCACGCATTACACGCCGTATGGGTGAATTATTGATCAACGACTACGGTTGGCCTCAGTCTACCATGAACAAACTGGTTGATAATTTCCGCTACTATGGCAATCTCTCGAATGCTAGCATCGCCATGGCCCTGGTGGAACTATTGCGTATAAACCGGCTCTATGATGGTCAGTGGATGGCTCTCCCCGCTGTCGGCGGGGGCATGAATTATGGCGGCTGGCTGTTACCCTTCCATGAGCTAAAGAACCTTGATGCCGTTTTAACACCCACGTAAGCAATTCCCGGACAACAAAGTACTCGTGGATTATACATTTGGGAGCGTAACGCCGTGTCCGTATGGGGGGAAATGATCTTCATCCGTAGGGGCGAAGCCAGTTGCGCTAGCGTCGTTGGCAAAACGCATTTCAAGGCAGCGTCGCCCTCCGTCCCGTTCCCTATGGATGAGGCAATTCTTTGAATTTCAAGTCAATTCCCGCTCATACGTACAAAAAATATTGCCATCCCACTCGTATCCTGCTCCCACAAAAGCGTCACGTACCATTATGAGGTCTGGAACGTAGGCATTGACGCTCTCTAAACCCATGCCGACAATCTGCTGTCGCAATGCGTATGCAATCAGGCTAATTGATTCGGTTGTACCATCAATATAACCTATAGAGAGTTGTGAACCGCGCCTGATCATATGTGATTCCGCGATTGCCAACCCATCCAGGCGATTCCACCGACGCAAGACATACACCTGACTTGCCTGTACTTTAGCTTCCAGGAAGTCGCTGGTGATGGTGTAGGCAATGAAACTGTGATAATAGAGTCCACCTATTGCCGGAAAAATATTTGAAGTATTGAGATAGCCAATAATATCGTCAATATCATCCTGTGTTGCCAGTTGTGGTATTTCGAGACCATACTGTTGTTTCATAGAAACGGCCTCCGGTATAGCCCTATATAGGGCGTAAGCGCCGATTTGTCGGAAAAACCCTCGTTCGCTCAATGTGATGGCTGCAGCATTGGTAGACTCGGCAATCAGTCGTGCGTTTGTCGCTCCACGCCTTTTCGCTTCTGCCATCATCGCAACATTAAGAGCCTTGGCAAGACCATGCTGCCTACGGGCAGAATCAACGCGCATTCCTTCAAGCCAGGCATCCGTTTTGTTGAGCATGCGAAGATGGGATACTGCCACAGGTTGATTATCAATTGTGGCAACAAACAACATTCCCTGTGGATCATGCAACCATTCGTCCCAGACATACTCGATATAGTCTCCCCACTCCCAGGTGTGGGCGCAAAATGCCAATACCACCTCGCGATCCTCCGCACGGGCAGGGCGAATCTCTGTTTCAGGCATTATTCTCTCCTTCACTTTGTCCTATACTGACTGTAGCGAGAATCGAGGTTTTCGTCAATGTGGTTTTTCCCTGATCCCTACATCTCAGTAGTAGCGTCTTAACCGAAACATATCCCCTGCTTCAAACGTACTATAACTAATATCTCAAGGGACAAGGCCGATTACTAATGTATGCAAGAGCCTAAAATACCATCGAACCATGTCGATGAACAAGAACCGGAGGGAGAGCAGAATCCACCTACCGAGGCTCCCCAGGAATATACGCAGGATGTAATAGAAGAAGTACATCAGGAGGTAGAAGCCGCTCGAGTCCCATCGTATCTCACAATGAGACGCGGACGGATATTGCTGTTTTTGTATACGCTACAACTGGCTCTCTTTGGAGCCCTGGCATGGTGGGTACATTATAACCCCATTTTAGCAATTGACGTTATCATAACTCGTGAATTTCAAGAGAATCAATCCCCGTGGCTAAAGTATACTATGCTAGCAATTAGTTACCCTGGCAACGTGCTACTTATTTCGGTGGGACTTGTTTTACTCGCTGCTGTAATCCTCTGGATAGTACATCTTCGATTAGAAGCTATTATGCTGGTCAGTCTTTCCGCAATCAGTGCCTTATTGAATGCATTGCTAAAAATCATTGTTGAACGTCCACGCCCGGCAGCAGGTCTTGTTGATATCATCCAGGCCGCAAATGGGCTGAGTTTCCCCAGCGGGCATGTAATGGCCTACATAGCTTTTTGGGGATTCCTGTTTTCTCTCTGTATTATTCTTTTTAAGGGACTGGAATGTTGGCGTATTTGTTTAATGATTATCTCCGCCTTGTTTGTGATACTGGTGGGGCCTTCGCGCATTTATCTTGGAGACCACTGGGCAAGCGATGTACTGGGTTCTTACTTGATAGGCGGAGCATTACTGGAAGTTGCTCTCTGGCTCTACCTCACGCTTAAAGAAAGAGGAGTGTTGGCGAGGAAAGTAAAAGTGCTATAAGGTTTACCGAACGATGGAATTAAACGATACAACCGACTATCAACGTTGTTTTGTCTGTGGACAACGTAATCCTTATGGATTACACCTCGTCTTTCGTCTCGAAAATAACACTATTGTGGCCGATTTTCAGCCTCGTGAGGAACACCAGGGATTCCCGGGAGTTATCCATGGAGGGATTGTGGCCGCCGTGCTTGATGAAGCTTTGGGACGGACATCAATGCTGGCAGAGAAACCAGAGTGGTCCATGACAGGACGATTAGAAGTGCGCTATCGTCGTTATGTTCCCTTTGGACCGCTCTTACGTATACGTGCATCATTAGAATCAGAAAGGCGCCAGATGGTGCAAGCCTCTGGAAAACTCACTCTAGCCGATGATGAGAGTGTAACTCTTGCAGAAGCTCACGGCACATTTTTATATCTCTCCGACAATGTAATTGATACCGTCCTGAAGGATTATCCAGCGCTACGCGAGTTTCTCGAGCAATAAACATGGGCAGTCCGCCATTTCGCGAAGGACTGCCCACTCGGCATTATAATGGTGAATTGGGCCCTACAGGCTGTATTATCCCTATTGGTCGCTGCCAGTACTATTCCACTTCTGGACGAAGGGAGACTGTACCAGGTGGTGGTGTTATAACCCGCGGTATACCCTGAGGTAGAGATTGGGGAGATGCGATAACCGCTCCCGTTTCTTGCATAATCTCCTGCAGCTGCTTAGAATCGATTACTTCTTGACGACGTAACTCATCGGCAATGCGATCAAGTGTCGGACGATGCGTCTCCAAGAGTTCAACAGCGCGCGCATGACAAGTCCGGACAATACGATCAACCTCATCATCAATTGCCTCGGCGGTAGTCTCGCTATAATCGGATGGCGCACCAGCTTCGCCACCGCCAGTAAATGGACTGCCGCGTTCACTATATGAGATAGTACCGAGTTTCTCGCTCATACCCCAACGAGTAACCATTTGACGTGCCAGAGCAGTAACACGTTGGAGATCATTCTCCGCTCCCGTTGTAATGCCTCCAATCGCCACCTCCTCAGCCGCGCGCCCACCAAGAGCGGTGACAATCTGCGTTAATAAGTACTCCTTCGAGTAATTATAGCGATCATCAAGCGGTGTAGACATAGTCACGCCCAGGGCCTGACCGCGTGGCACAATAGTGACCTTGGTTACGGGATCCGCATCTTCTGAGAGCAGGCCCGTTAGCGCATGGCCCCCTTCGTGATACGCTATAACCTTCAGATCCTCTTCGCTAAGCACCAATGGACGCTCAGCTCCAAGAAGAATTTTGTCTAACGCTTCTTCAAAACACTTCTGAGTTACACGATCCTGGTTTCGCCGGGCAGCCAACAATGCAGCTTCGTTGACCAGGTTCGCCAGATCTGCGCCAACCATTCCTGGCGTGCTACGTGAGATAGCAACCAGGTCCACGTCGGGAGCTAATGGCACATTTCGTGAGTGGATCTTGAGAATAGCCAGCCGTCCATTCCAATCAGGGCGGTCTACAGTTACACGTCTATCAAATCGGCCTGGACGCAACAGAGCCAGGTCAAGTCCATCCGGGCGGTTGGTAGCCGCGATGACAACAACTGCCTGCCGGGTATCAAATCCATCCATCTCTACGAGCAATTGGTTTAACGTTTGTTCACGCTCATCGTTTGTATTGATACTTGCACCACGCTGTCGCCCCACCGCATCGATCTCATCAATGAAAATGATACTGGGAGCAGCCTTTTTCGCCTGGTCGAAAAGATCGCGAACCCGGCTAGCGCCAACTCCCACCAGCACTTCGACGAACTCAGAACCGGACATGGAGAAGAAGGGTACCCCAGCCTCTCCAGCAACGGCTCTCGCCAGCAGTGTTTTACCCGTTCCTGGAGGCCCAACCAGCAGGACACCGCGGGGTATTTTTCCACCAAGGCGCTGAAACTTTTGCGGTGTCTTAAGAAACTCGACAACTTCTTGTAGCTCATATTTGGATTCATCGACGCCCGCGACATCGGCAAACGTCGTGCTGGGTCTATCCTCGAGAATAAGCTTGGCTCGACTTTTGCCAAAGCTGAATATGCCCTGTTGCCCCTGACCTGCCCGCCGTGATAGGAAGATGAAGAGAGCAATTACCAGTAGCCAGGGTACAAAGGCAATGAGCAGATTCAACCAGAAACTATTATCCTGGGGTTGCTGAGAGGAAATAGTGACGCCTTTAGATTGTAGTACTTGCGGGAGTTGGGGGTCACCATTTGGAAGTTGCACCACCCGATACTGGGTGTATGAATCAACAGGTTGAGTGAATTCACCAGTGATATCAACCTGCCCGTTAAAGACGGCTGTTTTGATGTGCCCCGCGTTGATCTGGTCGTAGTAGGCACTATAGGTGATTTGATCGACCTGGTTTGTATTGTTGTTGTTATTCTGGCTGAAAAACGAGTATGCATAAATCCCAAGCATAACCAGAACAATGACAAGTAGCCATCGATTTAAATTAGACGAGCCTCCTCCCTGGGGAGTTTGCCCGTTTTGACGCCCACTGGGACGCAACTGATTTTGTTGCCGCTGCGGCGTATTGTTATTATTTTGTAGCCAGAGTATATTGGCTGGTTCTTTATGCATGTAAGTGTACCTGCTTTCTGGGCCTGTGACAGGTGTACCAGAATCCTCAGACTTCGACTGAAACCTGAAGTTTCAATAGTATGCCCATAGCAATTACTATAGTATGGGCTTTTTATGGTCACGTTTATCATTATTATATCTCACAGAGGGTAGAAATGCACGCAATTAGCTCAAATTGTAGCGTGGTCTTCTAGCGTCTTTGAGACGCGAAAAATTGGGGATCATCGTAGGAAATTTCATAAAGTCAGTCATCTTATTCAATCCGCCCGTTTTCATATAGTTGACCTGGCGTTATTGTATTGCAGCGGTGATTCACATGCAAAGTACCGTGTCTAGAATAGCTAGAAGTACGTGCATATTGCGTTTTGTTAACTGGACGCTTTATACTGTATTGTGTTACGATACACCTGGTTATTTCAAACAAGAGTACATATTAGTGAGTTCATAGAACCCTGCTGCCAGAAGTGAAATGGGGGCTTTATGGGAACGGAGGATACTTCAGAAAGAGTAACTTCCGAAGAGGATAGAAGATCGGGCAGAGAGGAGAAGCAGTCTGTGCAAGGATATGTTGCTATCAAGGGGACACGCAATGGCTTGCTTTTAACTCTGGAGCCGGAAACCCCTTTTAGCGAATTACTTAACGCACTTTCTGACCGGCTTGCGGAAGCTCCAGGCTTTTTCCGTGGTGCTTCTCTGGCGTTGGATACCAGTCGTCGCATGCTCCGTATGAGCGAAAGAACACAGCTTGAAGATCTCCTGGCACACTATCAAATGTCGGTGACGTCGTTAGAACAAGTCACCCCAGCGCACAAATATGCTGAGGCAGGAACTGTCTCCTCAAACGATATGGCTTCAAATACAGTTACAATGAGTGAAATTCTTGAGACTCAGCGTGATCCACGCGAAACAGATGATACCCTTTTTTTGCGACGCACAATCCGTTCTGGTCAAGCTGTTCATCATGCCAGTAACATCGTCATTCTGGGCGATGTCAATCCTGGCGCGGAAATCGT
>WNGR01005072.1_pt1 | contig 27934 bp, 24 predicted proteins | sample 5407581 | NCBI WGS metagenome assembly WNGR01 (sample SAMN13153383, study PRJNA577476) | soil metagenome | isolation source: 80 cm soil or saprolite under Garry oak tree replicate 2 | place: USA:California | collected 2016-06-15
CCTTGCCGCCCATACATTTGCCAACCCCGATCACGAAGCTATCTTTCGAGTGCTCGGGAAAATACCTCGCGCCACCAGCGAGCATATCCGAGAGACACTCAGGGCGCGCCTCACGCGCCTGGGCTTTCCCGATATTGACGTCGAGCCCATATTTGAGCTTACGCCGCCTTCGCCGCGAGAAATCAGTGCGCTCTTGCGGCAGCTCGGCCATTAGCCCCCTGCACGCCGAGGATTTTTGGACCGTGGCGGTTACGCTGGTCAGAAATACGGGCTAGACTGTCGACCTTTGCCTCGGCGTGCCGGGATGCTTGTTCTTGCCACCAAATGAAGCGCTGAGTATTCTAGCACCCGATCTCGGCGGAACCACTCGCGTGCATCCCCTAACAATCGCCATCGGCAATTATGGGCTCACCAAGCCTTTGAAGGATGGAAGCGTTCGCGTCGCTGATTTGAATCTCGAATACCTTCAAGTTGATCCCATCGTTGCGGCCATGCGGCGCATGGTTCGCAGCCTCGATTTCGATATTTGTGAGATGGCCTTTACTACTTATCTTTGTGCTAAGGCTTACGGCAAGCCCGTCACCGCCATCCCGGTATTCCTCACCAGAAATTTCCATCACTGGGCCATCTTCTACAATGTCAACTCCGGAATTGCTAAACCGAAGGACTTGGAAGGCCGGACCGTCGGTGTCAATCGCGGCTACACGGTGACCACAGGCCTCTGGGCGCGGGGAATCCTCCAGACCGAATACGGCCTGGACCTGAACAAGATCACCTGGGCGCCCACCGACGACGAGCACGTAGCCGAATACAAAGCCCCGGCGAATGTTGATTATTCGTCTCGTGGAAAGCCGATTGCCGAGTTACTGCTTTCCGGCAAGATCGCCGCGGCAGTGGGTGACGTGCGCGTGAATTCCCCTGACATTCAGCCGCTCATCCCGGACGCTCGCAACGCAGCTTTTGCCTACTTCCGCAAAACAGGCGTGTACCCCATCAATCATGGGTTGGTGGTAAAGGACTCGCTTTTGAAAGCTGGGCCCGGATTGGCCCGGGAGCTCTTCCGTGCATTTCAGGCGGCCAAAAAAATTTACCTCGCCCACCTGGACGCCGGTCAAAATCTCTCTCCTGCAGACGAAGCTGCCATCGCGCTCAAAGAAGTGGTCGGAGATCCGTTTCCATTTGGCATCAACCGCAATCGAAAGGCCCTCGAGACAATCGTCCGATTCGCCCTCGATCAACAGGTGATTCCGAGGAAGTTTAGCATCGAAGAGCTTTTCGCTCCGGGTACGCTGGACTTGGAGTAAGGCGAAGCTTTTCTCGAGCGAACTCGCGAAAGCTAGCGTCCGGCGAGTTGCCGGCATTTGTCCAGCGCGGCGTAGCTTCGGGTGGGCGCAGCCATCAGAAACCGATATCCTTGCTTAAGGATCCGCTCGACATTATTGGAATCGACGTGAGGGTGCCCGACGGGAACGCCGCATTCCTCGCACCTCGCAACGATTTGCGCCATGGCTTCCACAACGGAGGGATGCTCGTATTGGCGCGGAAAACCGAGTTCCTGGCTCAAATCACCTTCTCCGATCAGGATCAGGCCTATTCCCGGAACACTCTTTAATATGTCGCCAAGGTTGGCGATTCCCTGTGTGTCTTCGATCATCAGAACTACGAGAATTTCGCCCTGCGGATTCAACGGCCACACATCGGCCTTGCGATAATATTCCTGCTGTGTAAGGCCCCAATAACGCGCGGCGGCCAGAGGCGCATCACCTCGCATCCCGGCCGGCTCGCTCAGCGCAGCCGTCTTCAATCGCGGATACCGGCATGCGGCGACAGCGTTGTAGGCTTGCTCGACGGTGCTGATGTGCGGCCATACGATGCCATACGCGCCTAAATCGAGCGCCTGCTTGGCGAGCCACTGGTTCTTTTCGTTTCCGTTTGGCGGAATGCGTACCAAAGGCGTGACGCCGGGTGCGATCGAACCAGACTCTGCGATCTGCCGCCGATTGAGCATGTACTGAAAGCAATCTCGCAGAATTCGTCCGTCCCATGGATTGTGCTCCATCTCAAAAACAATGGCGTCGTAACTGGAAATGCTGAATGCGAGTGCGGAATCGATTTCGGCGTTTGTAAAGGCCGCAAACGCTGGCTGCCCGCGCTCCAGCGCGCGGATGATGCCGTTCAGCCTTGGGAGTTCAGCCATTCCAAGCCTCCTCCGATCGCCCGATCAACGTTTGTGCATCCCGTGATCCATCCATAATTAGGCCCTAATTAGGAATGAGCGCGAGCATCGTAGCAGAGGCGCCCCCAAGCCCAAAATCAGCAAACAGGAATATTTGACAACCTCGGATTCCCTTCATAGCATGCGCCCTGCAGCGGAACATTCGTTGATCCAGGGGCGATCATGATTATCGATTGTCACGGGCACTACACGACGGCGCCGCGGGAATTGGAAGCCTATCGACAGCGACAGATCAGTGCGCTTAAAGATCCTTCGCGGTTTTCTTTCGAGCCTCCGAAGATCACCGACGATCAGATTCGCGAAAGTCTCGAAAATGCACAGCTGAAGTTCCAGCGGGAGCGCGGCACCGATCTCACCATCTTCTCGCCTCGTGCCATGGGCATGGGCCACCACATCGGAAACGCAACCACCAGTTTGCAATGGTCGCGCGTTTGCAACGATTTGATCTGCAGGGTTTGCTCGCTTTATCCCGAAAATTTTGCCGGCGTCTGCCAGCTGCCACAGTCACCTGGTGTTCCGCCCGCCAACTGCATCGGCGAATTAGAGCGCTGCGTGGAAGAGCTCGGTTTCGTTGGCTGCAACCTGAATCCGGATCCTTCGGGCGGGCACTGGAGCGACCCGCCCCTGACGGACCGCTTCTGGTACCCGCTCTACCAAAAGATGGTAGAGCTTGACGTCCCCGCCATGATCCACGTCAGCGCCTCGTGCAATCCGAATTTTCACGCCACGGGCGCGCACTATCTGAATGGCGATACGACGGCATTTATGCAGTTCCTGACCTCGGACATTTTTAAGGATTTCCCCACGCTGAAGTTCATCATTCCTCATGGTGGCGGCGCGGTGCCCTACCATTGGGGCCGTTATCGCGGAATCGCGCAAGATTTGAAACGGCCCCCGCTTGGCGAACTCTTATTAAGAAACGTCTACTTTGATAGCTGCGTATACCACCAGGCGGGCGTAGACCTGCTGACCAAGGTTATCCCGATCGATAACATTCTTTTCGCTTCGGAGATGGTCGGCGCTGTAAAAAGCATCGATCCCGAGACCGGCCGCTATTTCGACGATACCAAGCGCTACATTGAGGCTGTTACATGGCTTCACGAAGAAGATAAGCGCAAGATCTACGAAGGCAATGCCCGCAATGTGTACAGCCGATTAACGGCCAAGCCATCGGTCACTAGGGCCAATCCCGCGCCATTGTAAAATGCAAAGTGGCCGCTGCGTCGAGAGGGTGCGTGCTCAGCGGATTCCAATCAACGGCCAATAAAAAGGAACGAGAAACAGCAGCACAACCGACTCAACTACGCTCAGACAAAATCCGACTCGCAGCAAGTCCTTGGCCTCGAAGTACCCATAAGAATAGCCGGTGACCATTACTCCCGACTGGTACACGAAAATTTTTCCCCCGGCGGCGAATGCCCATACCAGCCCGAGCGGCAATGGATGAATTCCAGCCATTTTGGCAAAGTTCATCAGCGGAGGCACCGAAGTGGCCAGCATGGAGATCTCGTTACCCAGAAAAATGTGGTAAACGAAGGCGGTCCAATAAGGGACCAGCGCCATGGAGAATACGTTGGTCACCCACGGCCGCATCCACCCAAACATGACCTCGGTCATCGAACTTAAGGCATTGGTTCGGAGCAGCACTTCGCCCATGCTGATGGCCGTTGCCGTGAAAAATACCGGCAGATAATTGAGGCGCTTGAGATCTTCCAGATCCAGGATGCCCACGCCAGGCACTCCTGCCAGAAGACCCACGCCGATGCCAATCACAGCCGGAGGAATATGATGAATCAGGTCCGTTGCCCATAAAGCGACAGCCAGGCACATCAACAGCAGCGCGTGTTTCTCCATTCGCGTCCAAGGACCCATCTTAGCCAGAGAATCCTCCAGAAATTCAACGCCCCCCTGGAGCGCCTCTCGTTCCGGTGGATAGAGCCACACCACGAGCCGCCAGATCACCAGCACGGTCACCACCACGCAAGGCAAAAAAGCCAGCAGCCATTGGCTCCAGTAAACTTCCACACCAGTCATCTTTTGGATCAGTCCGCGTCCAAGAATGGAAGCCGCCCCGGCGATCACCATTTTGTCGAATATTCCCGCGGTGTACGTCAGGGTAACGAAAATTCCGCGACCGACGTTGCTTCCCCGGCACAAGCCAAAAACATCCATTAACCCGACGGCCACCGCGGCCATAATCACTACGCATGCAATTCCCGACGGCACAAGCAGCGTCAGGAGCAAAGACGAAAGGATGAGACCGAGTAGCAGGTGTGAGTAATCTCCTCCCACACGGCGCATCACCAGATACGCCAGCCGGCGCGCCAAACCCGATTTAGAAGCCATCGAGCCGATCAACGCGGCGCCAAACAGAAACCAGGGAGTTTCATCTGCAAACCCGCTGAAGGCTGTCTCGAAATTGACGATTTTTAAAACCCAGAAGAGATAACATCCCGCCAAGCCGGTCAGCGCGTGCGGAAGCACTTCCGTAATCCACGCGATGATCATGAACGATGCCACCGCCAGCGCGTGCCGGGAGTTCATTGCGAGCGGCAGAGGTGAAAACCACAACCCAACGGGCGCGGCGATTGTCAGGACACCGCCGATCACTTTGCGGATGGAAGGCACAGCCAGAGGCGCCGCTCGGACGGTTTGTTCCGTAGTGCCCACTACCGAGCTTGCCCTTCAGTCGCTTCCCTTGCTGCCGACGGAAGCTGAATCATATGCCTTTATTTTGACCGCCGGCCATCAGCATTCGAAGTTGGACTTTCTTGCTGGAAGAATTGTGGCACCAGAAAGCTCAAAACTCCATTCCTCACGCTGTCCGACACATAAATCTCCCCATCCTTAGGGTTCAGAGCCAGGCCCACCGGGTGGATCAGGCCGCTAAAAGGACCGCGAATCATGGCCAGCGGCGCGACGTCTCCATTGTCTGTAATATTCCATACGCCCATGAAACCTAGAACCGGATTAAGCCATGGATCGTCGGGTACCTCTTTCGCGTCGGCTCTCAGCGTGACTCCGTCATAAAGGTTCTGATGGAAATGATTGGAAGCCGCCAAAAAAATCCGACCCTGGTAAAATTCCATTTGCCAAGGCTCATCCGTGATGCCGGTCTGCGGTCCTGCGATTCGGCCGCGGGGCGCTATGTCTCCATTGTCCGTACGATTGAAAATCAGGATTCCGTGCGTATTCGCGACGGCCAGCAGATTTCTGTCTGGATCGACGGCGAGTCCCACAATATGACCCAGCTCGGTTTTCGGCCCCTCGATGACCCGAACCGGCGCGGCATCTCCGTTGGCATCCCAGCGGAAGCTGTTGATGCGCCTTCCCGTAAGGCTCGCAACGAGAATCTCTCGATTCTGCAAATCCAAACTCACGGCGTGCGGTGTGACCAATTGCGTGTGCGGCCCCTGAATCACGCGCAGTGGATGCTCGGAACCGGCAGCGGCGGCGCGGAACACCAGGATCGCATCCGTCAATGCGTTCGGCACTACGATTTCATCTCGCGTGGGATCGTAGGCAAGTCCGTGAATCGTCCGCCCCAGCAGCGTATTCTGCCCCGTGATGAGTCGCGTCGGCGCTGCAACTCCGTTTGCCAGCCTGGCAAACACCGCGATGCGCGGCTGCGTCACTCAATTCGGCACCAAAAGCTGGTCCCGTTTCGAGTCATACGCAAGCGCCATGGGATTCCCGAATCCAGGCGCGGGGGTTCCCGCGGGAGCGCTCCGGATGATCCGCTTGGGCGCCACGTTGCCGCGCGCTCCGCTCTCAAATGCCAGAGCGGAATGATCGCCCCAATTCGATACCCAAATTTCGCCTTTCTGCGGATCAACGGCAACGCCCATAGGATGATTGATGCCGGTTCGATCGCCGCGAATCACGCGTAGCGGCGCGGCGTCACCGTCGTTATTCCGGCCAAAGATCAAAACCGAGCTGTCGCCGTTATTTGCGGCCACGATCGTGTCATGTTGCGCGTCGTACGCGATCCCCATGGGCCAATCCAAGCCCGTCCTGGAGCCCTGAATGACACGCAGCGGCTTCGCATCGTTTTTTGCGTTGGCCGCAAAAATCCGAATGGAAGGGGGACGCGACTCGCCCGCCTCGGCTTCGTCTTCGACGACGAACGACGGCGAACAGCCGCCTCCCGTGTTTTTCACGACTCCCCGGAAATTTCCGTGATTGGCGACGCCGATCTCATTGTGCGATTCATCCCAATAGATTCCGTGCGGGTCGGCCAAACCGGTCTCTCGCCCGCGTATGATTCTCACCGGGGCCTCCACGCCTTTCACTTGCCGCCGGTAGAAGACAATTGTGTTTTGGACTTCTACTGTGACCGCGATCTGATCGGCGAGATTGCCCAGCGCCAAGCCCCACGCCTGATGCGGAACCGAAAATACGCGCGCGGGTTTCTCATTGCCCGAGGCGCCATAGGGCATCACCACGACCGTATCCTCGATGTCGTTATTTGCCGTATAAATTTCTTCATGCTGGGGATCGAGGATAATTCCCGCAATCATCCCCAGAAAAGTATTCGGGCCGGCGATCTGACGTATCGGAAGGCTCGCTTGGCCTTGGCTCGCTCCCCCTGGGCTCACTCCGGCGCGATCGTAAAGCAGGAGGCTCTTGCGGTTCGGATCGCTCATCGCCACAATCCCGTTTGCAGCGTCTACGGCGATGCCGTTGAACGCAGGATATGGGTCCGCGATCATCCTGATGGGAGGTATATCCGCAGGAGCTGGTTTGGTGGATTGACTCTCCTGGGGTGCGGTTTGCGATAGCCCGGCGGCCGTTGCGAGCAGTGCCAACCCCAGCACGCCTAGCGCGCATCCGGCGCCTAGTGCCGTTCCAACTATTTGGGCCAAGTGCTTCGCCCTGACGACGCAAAAGTTCAACAAGGTCGCGGACAGGCATCCTTTGGCGAGACAAGTTGGAACGGCACTAGCTTGCTGATCATTGCTTCTTTGCGGGGAAGAATTCGGGCATATAGTACGAATACATCCCATTCGACACGCTGTCGATCGTATAGACTTCACGGTTTCCGGGATTTAGGGCCACGCCCGCGGGCCATACCATTTCGCTTGCCGGTCCCTTGATTACGCCGCGCGGCGGCACGTCCCCGTTATCATTGATGTCCCACACGCCGATGAATCCAGACTTCTCGGGATTCCATGGCGAAGGCGAGGCGTCCGCAAATCTGTACGATTCGGTGTTATTCTTCACCGCCACGAAGATCTTGCCCTGCTCGGGATCAACCTCCACCTGCCGGATGCGGATAATGCCGGATTTCGGTCCGGCGATGATCGCGCGCGGCGCCACGTCGCCATTGTCGGTGCGGTTGAAGATGAAAACTCCCGTGGTTCCCTTCCCGCTGCGGCTCGCAACCACCAGCAGGTTCCGAACGGGATCGACCGTCACGCCGCGCACCTCGTCCAACCCGGTTTTTGCTCCGCGTATCGTCCTCAGCGGCGCGACGTCTCCATTCGCGTCTCTCGGAAAGAACATGACGTCTTGTGCAACGTCCTCGCCGACCACGATTTCATTATTCTTCACGTCCACGTTCACGGTCTCCGGGCGCAGAATGCGCGTGTGTGGTCCCTGAATGATGCGTATCGGCGCCTCCTCGCCCGTAGCTCCCGCCCGAAACACAAGAACGGCTCCCGCCAGATGTACCGGCACGATGATTTCGTCGTGCACGGAATCGTACGCGATGCCGTGCATCGTGCGGCTCAGCTTGGAACCCTGCCCCTCGATTACCCTTACCGGTCCTTCGTTTCCGTTTGCCAGCCTGGCAAACACCAGTATCCTGGGTACGCTCACTCAATTCGGAACGAGAATCTGCCCGCGCTTGGAGTCGTAGGCAATGGCTCCTGGATTGCCGAAACCCACTGCGGGTGTTCCCGCGGGAGCGTTGCGTAACACGCGCTTGGGCGCCACATTGCCGCTCGCTGTGCGAGCGAACACCACCGCGGTATGATCCCGATAATTCGTCACCCACAATTCGTCATTCTTGACGTCGATGGCCACTCCCATCGGACCCAAAACTCCGGTCCGATCGCCTTTGATCACCCGCACCGGTGCCGCATTGCCCTCAGCATTTCGGCGGAAAACCAGAATCGAATTCGCGCCGTAATTGGCCACCGCGATTTCGTCATGCATCGCGTCCAGGCCGATTCCCATCGGCCAGTTCAGCTGGGTCTGCGCGCCTTGAATTTTTCGAGTGGGCTTATCGTCGCCTTTGGCTTCGATGGCATAAGTATTGATGGATGGCAGAGCGAAATGACCGCCCCTGAGCCCACCTTGGGCCTCTTCCTCTTCACGCGTCAGCGGAGCCCAATTCCCATGGTTCGCCACGAGCATTTCGTTGTGACCGGGATCGACAGCGATTCCATGGGGATCGGCCAACTCGGTTTCCGGACCGCGAAGCACCCGCAGCGGTGCTTCGCTGCCGCTGGCTTCGCGCCGGTAGACCACCACAGTGTTGGGGTGCTCAATGGAAACCGCCACCTCTTTTCGCACGGAATTAAACGCCACACCCCAGGCCCCGTGTGGCACCGAGAGCACGCGCGTCGGTTTGATGTTCCCTTCCACGCCGTATGGGAACACCTCCATGCGGTCCCCAATATCGTTGTTTACGGCAAATACCTCGCGGTCGGCGGTATCGAGCGAGATCCCGGCAACAAACATCATGCCCGTCCGTGGACCTCGGATCACCCGCTCTGGATTCGCGATTTGCGCCGAGTTGCTTCCGGCGCTCCGGCCGTAGAAGAAGATCGCGCCTCTGTTGGAATCGCTCACCACTACCTGATTCGCGTCGGGATCGACCGCGACACTATGGAGACTTGCGTAAGCATCGGCCACCGAACGCGCCGGAGCAATGTCTCCCCCAAGCGGGGCAGTTTCGGCCTGCGAGGGCGAAGCAGAATGGGTTCCTCGCTGCTGGCTCTGCCTCCAAGCCGTCATTGCCATTGCCAATTCCGTTGTGTCGGCGCAGCTATCGTCCTCGTCCCTTGCATCATCGGCGGCCACGCTCGCTTGGGATCCGTGAGGAAAAATAGAGGGGGCGGCGCGGAAGAGCAGGTTGAAACAGCCCGCAATAAACAGGAGCGCAGCGCCAGCGCTCACGAGCCAAGCCGTTTGCTTTTCGGGCAGAGCCATTGATCTCCTATTTCCGCCGTGCAAGAGCAGTCAGATGAATCGCTTTACTGCAAACTCGAACAGCGCATTCTAAACCGGAATCAGGTTCCGGGCTCACAGATAATAGTCCTGCATCATTTGCCAGCGCTCGTGGTTCATCCTTCCCTGTCCGGCGGGTTCTACTGCTTCTCTGGCCTGCAGTATGGCAGCGCTTCTTTCCGCTGACATTACAGGCAATTTTGTCAGAGAAGCCGCCCGTAACATCGTCTCCGCCACCTTCTCCAGCCTATATGCGGTCACGCACACGTAGGCGATGTCCGTTCCGGCCACGACACTGCCATGATTTTTCAGCAGCAGGGCTCCCCTGCTACCGAGTCCCCGCGCAACTTCATCGCCCAGCTCCGGTGTGGAAATGCTCACGGCGCCATTGTCCAGCACCGCAAGCCGCCCCGCGAATGCCGCGCAATCCTGATCCAGCGGCTCCACGGCAATACCCAATGCGGCCATGAGTGTGGAAGCACTGGGGTGAGCGTGTAGCACGCACTGAACATCTGGACGCGCAGCATAAATCTGCGCATGAATCGGCCATTCGCGCACGGCGCTGCGCTCGCTTGGAGCTCCATCCACACGCTTGCCGTTGAAATCGATGACGATCAGGTCTTGGGGTTGTAGCCCTCGCCAGCTCACTGGCCGCGGCTTGATCAAAATCCGTCGTTCGTCCAGACGGACACTCAGATGTCCGCCGAGACCATCTCCCGCTGCCTTGACCGCGTACAGTACTCTGCAAGCCTGCACCAGCTCTTCACGGACGCCCGATTCACGAAGACTCGAGTCGGTGCATGGCGCCTTCGCGTTCACCTAGACCTCGGCCTTCATTAATTCCCGCGCGCCTTCGTCGAACTCCACATCCCGCTTCAAGAGCAGCGAGGCGGAGCGCACCCAGTACACGTCGCCATGGCGCGCCGTGAATGGTTCGCGCCCCTGGCCAAGTTCTCGGATTTCCTGAAGTAGCAAGCGTCGCGCCGCAATGATGGCGGTGTCGCTGGTACCCAGGCGTTCCCGCGTGCGGTCGACCACCGGCCCCATGCTCTCCTGAATCGCCTGATCCTGGGACGCAAACCCGTGGATGCCGGTCATGTTCGCGGTCCGCTGTTTCTCGCGGTCTAACAGGTACTGATTTTCTTTGTTACGCACGGGCCGGAAAGTAACCGGATCAACTTGGGCATGCACGAAGGTTTCATCCCGGATGGTCTTCCACTCCTCTGCGGAAAGCGGCGCCTCAGGATTCCAGCTGATCGTCCAAACCCAGCAAGTCTGGTCGTCGCGCGGCACCCAGCAGTGCCCGTGAATTGCCAGGCCCTTCTCGTACGGAATCATGGTGTGGCTGGGAAGAAGGAACTGCGTTAGCCGCCAGTAATACCTGTCTTCTTCGGCATTACGCCGCACTCCGATGACCAAGCCGTAGTCCGTTTTCTTCACCGTGAAGCGCGGCGCCTTATCCAACAGATGATATTTCGCCCGCAGAGTGCCGCTATTTTTTACTCTTTCCACGTACGAGTCGGTCACGCGAAACGCGTCCAGGCTGGCATGAAGAAAATTCGAGTGGCTGGAATCGATGCCGCCTTCAATCGCCTGCAGGTAATTCGTCTCCTGGAGGCGTTTGGAGACATAGCGCTGATTGTCCGCAACGCGCGCCCACTCCAGCTTGGGCAATTCGGGTTCCTGCCCCCGAGGGCCCATATACGCCCAGACCAAGCCTCCATATTCGCGCGTGGGGTACGCCGTGGTGCGCAACTTGTTTCCGAATCCGTACTCCTCAGGCTCGTTGGGCATGTCCACGCACGTGCCGCTTACGTCGAACTTCCATCCGTGATACACGCACCTCAAACCGCACTCTTCGTTGCGCCCCCAAAAGAGGCTGGCTCGGCGATGCGCGCAAAACTCGTCGATCAAGCCTACCCGGCCGTTCGTGTCGCGGAACGCCAGGAGATCTTCCCCGAGCAGCCGGACTCGAACCGGGGGGCAGTCAGGAGTCGGCACCTCTGTTGGCAGCAATACAGGCAGCCAGAATCGGCGGAAGTACTCCCCTGTGGGCGTCCCCGCATTGGTTTGAGTCAGCAGCTCATTTTCTTCTCTTGAGAGCATTTAGCGTTCCCGTTCTAGCCTACAGAGCCCTTGTAGCCCAGGGCACGCCGGTTTGTGGCGGCCCTGGGGTATTTCGTAGCGCCGGCTTCCAGCCGGCATCCGTGCTTGGCGCTTCTTGCTCCTCGATCTACAGAAAGCCCTCCAGAACCGTGGCTGCGGCTCCTGGCCGGCGGTCTGCCACCAGATCGTGAGCCTGATGTGCGCCGGCGTGCAGTCGCTTCACTGCATCCCGCAGGCTGGAAGCCGGCTCATTCACCACAAAAAAACCCGTGATCGTCCAGATGGCGTCCAGTTCGGCCTCGCGGTAGACCAGATGTTCAAACGAGGTGGATGCTTTCAGGTGCGCAATCACGTTCCGCAACGTGTCCGGCGAAAAATCCTTCACGCTTACGATGTGCGCCGGGTTCACTTCCTGTGGGGCAGATGTGCGATTTTGCCCGTTCTGCGCCATAGTCAGGGCGTCGCCTCCGGTGCGGCTTCCATACTAGGACTAAACGCCTGGGCCAGGCAACCGCCGGCCATCTTCGGCGCTGGGTCAGTTCCCGATAACCCGACTTATCAGGCAGTGGCGCGATAATGGAAGCCAGTGGAACACACTAAACGGCTTGCAGAGGAGTCCACCCAGTGCCGAGCGATGCGACCAACCGTGCGACACGGAAAGAGTGGAGGGAGCTCGGCTTTTTCTACAACCGCGACGATCAGGCCAAGCTGTGGAGACTCATTGGCTCGCGATCTGGTCTGCTCCGCCTTCGTGATGCGCTCTTGGCGTATGCAGCAGACCCGCTCAATGCCGACAAGTCAGAGCACGAGCATTATGGTCCCTACATGTATCTTGAAATCATGACTTGGCCCGAAGCCGGGTTCGATGGTCACGCGATTCGCGGCCCTTTGCAGGACCTGAAGCGTCTAGCCACAATCGTAGAGCACAAACTTATGACGGCTCAACCAGGAGAGACGATCCGCATTCAGAGTGAGTTTGAGGCTAACAGCCCCTATGCGCTCATCCTAGAAGTTCGGGAGGACGGCTTCGATCCAGCCGAAGCAGATCCGCTGTTGCCTAAGGAAGTTGACTCGTAACCGGTGAGCCCACATTCCGAAAACCCGACTTCATGGGACTTGGGTTTGACTGTGGTGCGAAACCGGGCCGAGGTACAGTCGCAGATTCCGGTGTGGTGCATGAATGCGATTCACTAGGGTCGTCGTGGGAATTGTAGGCGCAATTGTCGTAGTTGCGCTGGTCGGATGGATGTGGCCCAACCCGATAGATCTATATGTGCATGATGTGTATTTGGTTGTGGCTCCAGTTCACATTGCGATCTTCGTCGTGCTCATATGCGCGTTTGTCGCCATGGCTTGGTCTCTCTTCCGTTATGTTCGGGGCCGCCTCTCATAGCCGCGCGAGGATGTGGATTAGCGCAGTTTCCGAAAACCCGACTTTTCGGGCACTGGCAACTACGGCAGGAGACCGTTAATCACGTTTGTCTTCGTTGTTGGTGTTATCCGAACGTTTTCGCCACCACCAGGGGAACTTTCCGGTGATCATCACGTACAGACCAGGTACACCCCAGAGAAGCAAACCCGCCAACGCTTTCAAAACCACCACCCAGGGTTTAACTTCAAAATCTATCCCTAGCCTGCGGGAATAGTAAGGAGAATCTAGGGAAATGAACAGATAACAAAAATAGGTGAAGAACACAGCGGCACCGATCACACGGACGGCTATGGGACGACCAATTTCAGAAAAGCATGCAACGACGATCAGCCCGAAGACGGCAATAATGATTGCGGCTTCCAGCGGAGGGATGGGATGGTCTGCTGCTAACAGCAACGACGACCCACCCAGCAGCGCGGCAACACCAATCGACCATCGTGCCCAGCGGCTCACGTGCTGCAGGTCTCCCGTTTGAGAAGTACGATTCTATGTCAGAAGATTTCGTTCCATCAAAATCACTTGGTCCGCAGTGTCGCTTCATCCCGGCTCAACTGTCGGATTCCGCCCGAAAAACGGGATTAGCGGAAAGTGGCCAGTGCCTCCGGTTTGACGCTCGCGGTAAAACGATCATCCGACTAGCTCCGGTTTTCGGTCCCGCAGTTGCTTCCGGGATCCCGGGAACGCGGGAACTCCGGTGGAGTCCCGCGAATTGCTCCGGGATTCCGGGAATGCAGAATCCACCGGACTCCAGAAAACCGGAGATGGGTCGTCCCGAGCGATCCGCCTCGGGCGGAGAGCGAGGCGCGCAGTTTGCGCTCCGGACGCCTTTGCGGAGGATCTCTCTTGCTACGTTGATCTCCTTTACTCGTGCGGTAAAATAGATATACGCTCGCTCCGGATGAACTCGTGGGGCATGCCGGGCGGTTCCGGTTTTTTGTAGCGCCGGCATCTTGCCGGCATCCCGTGCTGATGAATCTGTCGGGGGCGCGGCCCCGGATGACTTGCCGGGGCTGCACAAGCCCGCGGGCGTCGTCGCGATTTGAAGCTGTCATCCCGAGGCCCGACCGGGGCCCCCAGCGCGTGCCGCTTTTGCGCGTGCTGGGGTTGGAAGGCCGAGGGATCTGCAGTTCGCCTCTAAGGTGTAACTATCGACCGAGGCGGCCTGTCCTTCTGGTGTGAGGTACTGGCGTCGTTCTAATGGTGTTGGCGCGATGCGACCAGCATCGCCATCCCGAGCGAACATCGGGAGCGAGGGATCTCTCTCATAGCAGTTTATGTGTCGTAGACTCGGCGCTCGCAAAAAACTAGTCCTCCTCGACCGAAGGAACCGCCAGTCGCTCCTATTTCGAATGCAGTGGCATCCATTTCCGTTTCGAGGGCGCGCGGAGCCGATCCGAGGTGGCGGTTCGCTAAACTATTTAGAATGATATTCTTGCAACATAAGTAGGGATAAGTGGCCTGGAATGATATCCTTGCAAAAATACCGGGGGGCGGGGGTACCCTAAAGTAATGCATTAAGTTTCTTCCCTTTCGTCGGGAACTTTGGCGCAAGTGGTAGGAACACCGCCCAGATAGAACAGCATGGCTCTGACGAGAGGCTGTCGAGCACGCTTGTAAGGTCCTGATTTCGTGACTATAGTAACTGCATTGGAGTGCGCTGCTTCCAATCGAGCGACGAAAATTTCCAGTGTGTGTTCGCAAACTGATTTCGAGGTGATTCGTGGCTTCAGCTAACCCGGCGTGGCGCTCCTCAGCCTTGCGCCCCACGCTGTTGAGATTGATCGTGTTTTCCGGTGCCTTAGCCTTTTGCTTCTTTGCATTTTCGGGGCGGCGAGCGCCGGTTATCCTCACCTATCCCCCCAGTCCCGTTGCGCGGCTGGCCATTGATCCCGCAGGCGATATGTGCACCTGGTGGGGAGACAGCGGGCCGGACGTCTTGGCTGATCCCCAGAACGATAGCAGCACGATCACCGAAGGACAGCTTCCTCCAGTTCGTTACGTGATCGATCCCTATCCAACCTTCAACGGCATCGTCCTGGATACGCGCGGCAATCGCGTTCTTATGAGTGACGAGAACCGCAAGAGCGTCCTCACCTACGAGCGTTCGGCCGGCGGCAACTCATCGGCTGTGACATCGCCCATGTGGCAGATTATCGGCCCGCAAACCGAGGTCGGTTTCATTGCCGGGGTCGAAGTTGACCCGGAGCGCCGGGAAATTTATGCCGTGAATAATGACGTCGAGGATCGCATCGCGGTTTTCGATTACGATGCGAATGGCAATCTCAAGCCCAAGCGTCATTTATACGTCCCCCACCAAAGCTGGGGAATTTCCCTGAATGGCTCGCGTGGAGAAATGGTCATCTCGGTTCAGCAGCTCAGCATGCTCGCCGTATACCGCCGCGACGCCAACGGCATGGATGCGCCGCTCCGCATCATCAAGGGATCTCATGCGAATCTGGCGGACCCTCACGGGGTGCGCTGGGATGCAGGTCATCACGAGATTATTGTGGCAAGCCACGGCAATTCGACGGAGATCGCGCCCTATACGGCTTACGACGCGCAGCAGACATCGGCTCGCGAGGAGAATATCCTGGGCGGACAATTTGTCCCGCCTTCCATCAACGTCTTCGATGAAACGGCCAGCGGCGATGCAAAGCCCGTCCGCACGATTCAGGGGCCAAATACAAAGCTGAACTGGCCCATGGGAATTGATCTCGATGCCATGCACGACGAAATCGCCGTCGCCAACAATGGCGACAACTCCGTTCTCGTATTTCGCCGCACGGCGCAGGGCAACGTCGCTCCGGTGCGCGTGATTCGCGGCGCTAAAACGGGCCTTTCTAGCCCCATGGGCGTAGCCATTGATCCTGAGCACAACGAACTGTGGGTGGCGAACTACGGAGACCACACGGCGCTGGTTTTTGCGCGCGATGCTACTGGCGATATCGCACCCAAGCGAATCATCCGCAACGCCCCTGCGGGTACGCCAACCGGCGGGTTCGGTAATCCCTATGCCGTGGCGTACGACTCCAAGCGCGATCAACTCTTGGTTCCGAATTGAGTGAGCCAGCCGCGCATCGCGGTGTTTGCCAGGTCGGCAAACGGCAATTCAAATCCAGTGAGGATTATCGCCGGGCAGTCTACGCGCTTGAGCCGAACCATGCATGGAATCGCTTACGACGTGACGCATGACGAAGTAGTGGTCCCGGTCGCACTCGCCGATGCCGTTCTGGTGTTCCGCGGCGGCGCCGATGGGTCGGAGGCGCCCATTCGCGTCATCCAGGGAACGAAGACGCAGATGATCCGGCCGCACACCGTTACCGTGGATGAGCAGAACAACGAAATTATCGTCGGGGATTCCAGCGGGCGCAGCATCCTGGTTTTCGATCGGAATGCGAACGGAAACGTGCCGCCCAAGCGCATCATTCAAGGTCCTCGCACCGGCTTGTTGTTCGTTGTCGGCGTCGCCGTCGACCCGATTCACGACCGTCTCATTGCGGCCAGCGCCGCAAGCGTGCCCGGTAGAAAGACGGGCCTGTTTATTTTCGGGCGGACCGATCAAGGCGATGTGGCTCCGCGAGCAGTGATCGCCGGCCCCAAGACGGGAATCGTGCGGCCCTGGCAGCTTGCCGCCGATGCGCAGCAAGGCAAGATTTTCGTCGCTGCAATCAACAATGAGAGCCATCCACCCTACGAATTGGAAAAACCCAGGGCCGACTTGCCTCATGATGTCCAGTTGCCATCGCCCTGGAACAGCGGCGCTCTCGGATTTATCGGCGTTTGGGATATAAACGACGACGGAGATGTGCCGCCGCGCGCGATGATCAAAGGGGACAACACGTTTTTGGTTCATCCCGGTGGAGTGGCCATTGATCCCAAGGACGGCGAAGTTTTCGCCACCGATAGCATTCGCAATGGATTATTCAGTTTCCTGGCGCCGAATCTTTTTCCGGAGCGTCCCCGGTCCCAATTAACCTTGGGAAACGGAACGACTCGGACGGCGCGATAGGAATTTGCAAGCACATCCCATTTTCTTAAGGGAGCGAACGTATGATGAATTTCCGGCGCGGGATTGCAAACGCGGCGCGTCAATTTTCTATGCTCAGGTCTAATGCCAACAAAGGGGTGGATCTCACACGAACCGCGGCGATCTGGTTGGGCACGACTTCTCTTGTGCTCTGCGCCGTTCTGCTGTTCTCCCAATCCAAGCCGAGTTCTCAACCGCAGTCATCTACTTCGGCCTCACCGAACACATTGACGGACGCGCAAATGTCCAAGATGAGCTCGGATGAGCTCGCCCACTACGTCTTCGAGCACCACGGCTGCAATAATTGTCATACGCTGGGCGCTAGCGGGAAGCTCGGTTTCACGGAACGTGGCAAGCAGGTGGGCAAGGGATTTGAAGGGTGCATCTCTCTGCTCACCTCGATGAACGTAATCGCCCAGGTGCAATCAGTGGATCGCACGGCGGAGGAAAAACAGAAGGCCGCCCGCTTCCAGGAGTTCGGTTGCACCACCTGCCATCAGATCACGCCGGGGAAACTGGGACTCACAAGTTATGGGACCAAGCTCAAATCTCTGCACCTGGCCTGCACCGATGTTGAGAAGATCCTGGCCCAGCAGCGCTGATTTTATTTGGCCGCGGCCCTCGATAGAACATCCTCATCCATCGGCTCCAGCTTCATAATCGAAGCGCCATGGTTGTTGCCCACCCAAAATGTTACGGGCGTGGTTGAATTGTCCACGAAGACACGCCGAATGTTGGTCTGCTGCGGCAGCAGATATTCCGTGACCTCTCCATTGTTGGGGTTAAGCCGGATAATGCGGTCGGTAAACATCGAGCCCGTCCAGACGTCGCCGTTCTTGTCCGCCACCGCCTGGTAGGGCGCGCTCCACGGAGTGGGAACCTTCCATTCCTGGATCTTCTCCGTCTTGGGATCGAACATCGCCACGGCATTTGCGCCGTATTCGGCAAACCACAAACGGTCCTGCGCGTCGACCATACCTCGGCGCGGCCGGGAATCTCGCGTTGGCGTGGGATAAACCTTGAACTCTTTCGTCTTCGCATTGATCCGGCCGATATTGTCAGCCGCGAAATCGAGCAGATAGAGATCGTTTTCATGGTTCGCCGGGATGCCGTACGCATTGATGTTGCGGCCCGCGCCGGGTATCGCAAACGTGCCCAGGTTCTCGTATGTGCCTGTCTTGAGATCCAGCCGCAGGATGGAATGGTCGTCCTGATTGTTCGTCCAAACCTTGCCGTCCACATAGGAATAAGTCGGCATCACCATCGATTCCTGGGTGTGATCTTTTTGCAGTTCCTTGGGGAGCGGGAATGCCTCAACTTTTTCCGTCTTCCTGTCGAATTTCGCGATCCCTCCCTGATACATCATGGCCAGCCACGGATTTTCATCTTTATCGAGCTGTAGCTCGAGCGAACCCTTCGGAAATCCCTGTTTCAGTAGGGGAATGGGATATTCCGTCGCCTGGCCGGTTTTTGGGTCGAGCTTTCCCACGAATTCGTCGGCGAAATCCGAATACCACACTGTGCCGCCCGAGTCGACCACCACGTCGTGTGGCTGGGCCACCTTCCGCGGCAGATCATATTCCGTGATGATGACGCGCGTGGCCTTCGCCCTGGGCCGCGGCAGCGTCTTGAGCGAATAATCCCACCTCTCGGTCGAACTCAAGTTCGTCGTGGCCAGCCAGTCGGCGATAGGCTGAAGATTGCCTCGAGGACCCCCGCCCCGCGCGCCGCCCGCCAGCAGTTGCGGATGCGCCGGAGTGCTGCCCTGGGAGTAAAGGCTCATGCGCTGGATGACCTGCATGAATTCATCGGCAGTGTGAGTGGATCGCGCGATGCGTTCGAGAGTGTGGCAGCCCGTGCAGTCGAGGAGAAACCTCTTCTGCGCGTCGGTTCCCGGCATGCTCGTGAGCCACTCCGCGTTGTTCAACTGTGCGGCAAGATTCTTTGCCGGGCGGAGCTTGATATCCGCTGTCGCGCTGGTCCCTGGCGTCACTTCCACGGTCTTGGGGCCATCCATCTCGTACCCGACGGCGCGGATTTTAAGCGAATACTGCCCCGGCCCCAGCTTCGAACTCGGAAAGCTATAGCGGCCGCTACCGTCGGTGAATACGTCTATGGTGATCGTGGAGCCGTCTTTTTTGGCGCCGACCACCACACCTTCCATTGCCGCTTCCTTCTCCGAGCTCACTTGCCCGCTCAGGGCTACACCAGAGGAATTTGCCGCCTTGATCAAACGTGGCGCAGACAAAAATGTGCCGAGTACCACGATCGCGATGCCGGCCAAAAGCGCTGTCTTGGACATAAGATCTCACCTCGAAATTCCGTTTGCCTGTTCCAGAATTTCTGTTTTGACCTCTCGATTGACACTAAAGTATCACCTAAGGCCTTCGGCAAACAATGTCGGGGATTCTCGGTTTGTGAGTCAGAGTCGTTGAACCTGGCAGACACGTGTACCAAAATGAAGCAAGCACGCCAAAGCGTCCATAAATGAACCCCATTTTCCTGAAGTCATTTCTCACGCCATTGGAAGCAGAAGCCCTGCTCGCTTCCGTTCAGTGTTTGCCTTGGACGCGCGGCCAGTTCCGGGGCCGCCCTGTTCCCCGAGAGGAAGTCTGGATAGGCCCCTACGCCTACAAGTTTTCGGGCCGTACGCTCGAGCCCGCCGGCTGGACAGCGGAAATCGCAGCAATCAGGGGTAAGATTCAGGCGCAGTACGGCGGCGATTACAATAGCGTGCTGCTCAATCGGTACGCGAATGCTCAGGATAGCGTCTCCTGGCATTCCGATGATGAGCCGGAGATGGATTCAGCGCACCCCATCGCATCGCTTAGCCTGGGGGCTTCGCGCGCATTCTTAGTCCGCCCGATTGCCAGCAAGCACGCTGTGCAGACCTACGTCCTTACTTCTGAAAGTCTGCTCGTGATGCCCGCTGGATTCCAACAGAAATACCAGCACTGCGTGCCAAAATCGAAGATAGCGTGTGGCACTCGCGTTAATCTGACGTTTCGCCGAATGAAGTTAGCAGAGGACTAAGGCTTCTAGCCGCGCAGCGCGGCGATTAGGCAGAATCCGTCGCGGCTTTGGCGGCGGGGCGAGCAAAAGTAAGCTCCAGTAATCTCTGCCGAAGCGCCTCGCCGGCATCGGTAAAAACTTCATTACAGGTGTGACGCAGGCGCTGCTCGGCCGCCCGAACAATCGTTTCCAGGAGTTCACTTGATTCCTGGCTGAATTTGCCGATCGTTTCTTGCAGGGATAAACGGGAAACTTGCTCGAGCCGCATCTCGTGAGCCTGGATGGCCTGATCGCCCAGTTGAGAGATCACCTCGCTCAATCTGTTTTCCTGGGACAGCGTTTCCGCGCGAACTGCCTCGAGAATGGAGTTTGCCTCGTTCCGCAGATTCTCGCCGGCTCTGTTCAGCGTCGCCTGTACATCCTCCGCAAAGGCGGCGCCCAGCCGCGATGTGAGCTGTTCCCCTTCCGCATCCATGGCGGCGCGGATCTCTTGGCGCTGCGTTTCGATAAATGCCGAGATTTGCCCGCTCGCGGCCTCCACCTTGGCCGAGAATTCTCGAAGTTCAGTCTCGGCTTTTTCTCTGACGTCATCGGAAGCCGCGTTCAGCCCTTTTTCCAGCGCGGCCTGCATGCGTATCTGGGCTTTCTTCTCGCACCATTCCGAAACCTTGAAGAGAGAGCCAAAGGTAGTATAGGTCGTGTCCGTAGCTTTATCCTCGAGCTGGGCGATCCACTTGGCCGCAACCGCCCGGCCAGATTCCTCCATCTGCCGCTCCGAATTGGCGATCAACTCCTGTATGAAGTTCTGCATTCGCCCTGAGGCGCCTTCCAGGGCGTGCTCCGAAATCCTGCCGAGGTTTTCCTGCGTGCTTCGCAGTGATTCTTGAGCCGCTGTAATGGCCGCGTCGATATTTCTTAGTGTCTCGTTGGTGCGATCCAGGCGGCTGCTCAGCTCGCCTTTGAGCTCACTTGAAAACCGGTCGATCTCGCGGCCTGTTGCTTCCTGGGCGATGCGCACTTGTTCGCCCCATGCGATGATCGCCTCTTCGGCGCGTCGCGTCATTTCCTGGCTGGCGGTTTCCAATATGGCAGCAGCGCGGGATTCGAGATTCTGTTCTGCGGCTTGCGCTACCCGATCGAATTTCGAGAGTTGCTCATTCAGACGCTCATCGGCAGCCTGCAACTGCCGCAACGATTCGTGCAGCCGGTCGTTTTGCTCGTCGAGATACTGGCGCAGCCCGCTGAGCTTGAGGTCGATTTCGCCGGTGGCTTGTGCGAGCCTGGCCGTTTGATCGTTGATGCGCTGTTCGGCATCCTCGAGTCGCAAGAGCGCCCGCTGGGAGCGCTCGTCTTGCTCATTCAGCGAGTCACGTAGAACGTTAAGCGTGTTTTCTGCCTGGGAAGTCTCTTCAGTGAGGGCTTGGCCCATTCCGGCGACCCGCGAAGCGACTTCCTTTTCCATGGCCTCGGAATCGCGTCTCAAACGCGAGGCAGTTTCTGCCCCCACGGCCCTCAAGGAGCGTTCCATTTCTTTTCGCCACTCATTGCGGAGGGCGGCCAACTCACCTTCTATGCGTTCCTTGCGAAAAATGATCATGATTGCGTCAGGACTCCAGGGAAGTATGGCTGCAACCTTGCCGAGGAGAAATGTACCACAGCCTGGCCTGGAGATAGATTTTCTTAGCACCTCGAGCGAAAAGTTTTCTGGGGTAAAGTACTCGGCGTACTATATCCATTTGAAAGTTGTCGTGCCCCATATCTGCGACGTATCCGCGTTATGGTTGCGGCCTGCCGATGCGCGCTGGGCGCTGGTACTGGCGCATGGCGCCGGCGCCGGAATGAATCATCCGTTTCTGGGTAAGCTTGCCCATGAACTGGCTGGCGCCCAGGTGGCCACGTTCCGATATCAATTCCCTTACATGGAGCAGCGGCGCCGCGTCCCAGACCCGCCAGCCGTGCTCCAGTCCGTCGTTCGAGCGGCAGTGCGTATGGCCGGCGAGACCGCGCCTGATCTCCCAATGCTCGCGGGAGGCAAGTCCATGGGAGGGCGCATGACTTCGCAGGCCGCGGCGGAACATCGTTCCGAATTGGCGCCTGAATTGGAAAGAGTCCAGGGCTTGGTCTTTTTCGGTTTTCCGCTGCATCCGCCCGGCCGTCCGGGCACAAAACGCGCGGAACACCTCGCTCAGGTCAGGACACCCATGCTCTTCCTGCAAGGCACACGCGATCAATTCGCCGATTTGAAGCTACTGCGCCCCCGGCCTACCGGCTGGCGCGCTTGCCGCGCTTCTTATCCTCGATAATGGCCTGTGCCGCGGCTAGCCGCGCAATCGGCACGCGGAATGGCGAAGCGCTCACGTAGTCCATCCCCACGCGATAACAGAACTTCACGCTCTCGGTATCGCCGCCGTGCTCGCCGCAAATTCCGACCTCGAGGTGCGGACGGGTACGCCTGCCTCGCTGGATGGCCCACTCCACCATCATGCCGACGCCGGCGAGGTCGAGAGTCTGAAAGGGGTCGGTGCTGAAAATGGCCGCTTTCTCTTCGTCCAGATACTCAGGCAGAAAGCGGCCGGCATCATCGCGTGAAAGCCCCATTACGGTTTGCGTAAGGTCATTGGTGCCAAAGCTGAAAAATTCAGCCTCCTCCGCGAGTTCATCGGCAAGCAGCGCGGCTCGCGGCAATTCGATCATCGTGCCCACCAGATAATGGAGCTTCATCGTGCCCACCAGATAATGGAGCTTTATGCCGGCCTTTTGGATAAGGTTGTCGGCGATGCGCCGCGTCTCATCCACGAGGATCTTTAGCTCTTTTTTATCCAGAGTGAGCGCGTGCATGATCTCCGGAATGACCTTGATTCCCTCCTTGCGGCATTCCAATGCCGCCTCGATGATCGCCCCCACTTGCATATCCAAAATTTCCGGGTAGGTGATCAGCAGCCGGCAGCCGCGGTGGCCCAGCATGGGATTCGATTCGCTGAGCTGCTCCACGCGGCGAGCCACCAGCTCGGGCGACAGCCCGATCTTCTGCGCCAGCTCTTTCTGCTTCTCCGCATCATGGGGCACGAATTCGTGCAGCGGCGGATCGATTAACCTGATCGTCACCGGATAACCGTCCATCGCGCGGAAGATTCCGATGAAGTCGCCGCGCTGAAACGGCCGAAGCCGGTCGAGCGCCCTCTGCCGCGCCTCGCGGCTGTCGGCAATGATCATCTCTTGAATCGCAAGCTGCCGGTCCGCGCTGCGTTCGGGGTGCTCAAAATCCTTGAAGAACATATGTTCGGTGCGGCAGAGCCCGATTCCCGTCGCGCCCATTTCGCGAGCCTTGCGCGCATCCTGCGCCGTATCGGCATTGGCGCGAACCCCCAGTTTGCGAATTTCGTCAGCCCACTTGAGGATCGTGTGGTAATGCTTGGGCATTTCTGGCGAAGCGAGCGGCACCTGGCCTGCATAAACCGTGCCGTCACTGCCATCCAAGGTGATCCAATCGCCTTGATGAATCACGCGGCCGTTCGACGACATCTGCTTGGCGGCATAGTCAATAAACAGCTTTTCGCAGCCGACGATGCAGCACTTGCCCCAGCCGCGCGCCACAACGGCCGCGTGGCTGGTCTTGCCGCCCGTAGCGGTGAGCACGCCCTGCGCCACGGCCATGCCCCCTACGTCTTCCGGACTCGTCTCCCGCCGAACCAGCACGACTCTTTCGCCCCTCTTGGCCCATTCCTCAGCCTCGTGCGCCAGGAAAACGGCTCGGCCCACGGCGGCTCCTGGGACGGCGTTGATGCCCGTGCAGATTTTGCGCTGAACCAAGTCGTGCCGCGGCACCGAAGGCGCAATCACCGGATAAAACAGCCGGTCGATATCCTGCGCCTGGATTCGCTCCAGAGCTTCCTCGCGCTTGATCAAGCCCTCCTGCACCATATCTGCGGCGATGCGGAATACGGCGGCCGGGGCCCGCTTCCCGGCGCGCGTTTGCAGCATATAAAGCTTCCCGTCCTCGACGGTAAACTCCATATCCTGCATATCGCGATAGTGCTTCTCCAGCACCTGCCGAGCGCGCTCCAGTTGTTTATAGACTTTCGGCATCCGCCGCTCGAGTTCCCGCAGCGGCACGGGGGTGCGTATGCCCGCCACGACGTCTTCACCCTGCGCATTCGGAAGGAAATCGCCGTAAAAACTCTTTTCGCCGGTAGAAGGATCTCGCGTGAAGCACACTCCCGTTCCGGAGTTGTCGCCGGTATTGCCAAAGACCATTTGCACGACACTCACGGCAGTTCCCAAAAGGCCCGTGATGTGTTCCACGCGGCGATAGGTGACCGCTTTTTCGGCCATCCAGGATTCAAAAACCGCCCCGATGGCGCCCCACAGTTGCTCCATGGGATCTTCGGGAAAAGGCTGGCCGCGCTTCGCTTTGAAATAGTCTTTATATTCCGCGACCAACTTCTGCCAATTCTCCGCCGCCACTTGCGTGTCGTCTTTGGCTTTCAGCCGCTCTTTCAACACCCGCAGCCGCCCCTCCAGTTCTTCTTTGGGCAGACCGGTGACCACCGTGGCATACATCTGCACGAAGCGCCGATAGGCGTCCCACGCGAAGCGAGCATTATTAGTCCGCCGGGCCAAGCCCTCCACGGTCTGATCGTTCAGGCCCAGATTCAAAATGGTTTCCATCATCCCCGGCATGGAACGCGCCGAACCGGAGCGCGCGCTCAGAAGCAGCGGGTCCCGCGCATCGCCAAATTTCTTGCCAACTGCGCGCTCGAGCCGTGACAGATTCTTCCCCACTTCGGAGCGGAGCTGCGGCCGGTGCTTGTGATTGTGGCTCAGGTAGTAATCACAGCATTCCGTGCTGATGGTAAAGCCGGCGGGAACAGGAAGACCGATGCGGGTCATCTCGGCGAGCCCGGCCCCCTTGCCGCCGAGAATCTCTTTCATATCGCCGGTGCCTTCCGCCTTGCCCTGGCCAAAAAAGTAAACGTATTTCACGTCGTGTTTCACCCTCCGAGCTTATTTACGTCCGCTCCGTTGATGCGCAGAGTAGCAACCGCGGTTCATCGGCCCCGGATAATAGAGGAAGGCGTAGATCAATTGGAGTCCAGCGACATTCCAGTCCTGCGCGAGATTCGTACCGAAAACCAACGCGGTCAAAACCAGCGCGCCCGCAATTAGCGCGAATCGCGTCCACAAACCGAAGAACAGCAGCAGACCCAGTCCGGTCTCAACCGGCGGCAGCACCCAGGCGAACGCGGGAAGCAGGCTCGTTGGGACGGCGGGAGTTTTCTCGAAATAGTGACTCAAATAGGCCAGGAATGCGGCGTGCCCCGCCAAAAGGCGGCTTACGCCGTGCAGCATGACATTCGCCCCGAAGGAAAGACGTAAGATCGTGTAAGCCCAAACCGCATCCGTAAATCGGCCGCGAGGAGCGACACGGCTCGTCGTCCCTGTTTCAAACGACTTGGTAGCTGCATAATCAGCCATTAGGACCTCCGCACTGAAACCCCAATCGACTGGACAATCGATCCGTAGACGCCAAAGGGCGCCGACGCCGCGCGCACTAACCCAATGCGGCCCGGTATTATACACGTAACACATACTCACTTTGCGTGAACCGCTAATCAGGAGAGTTCGCTTCCGCCAGAACGCCGCTTGTATTTGTTCCTTGATTTCCACCCATTTGAGCGCCTATCGTATGCGCCGCGAGGTGCCTCATGTCAGCTCATCGGGGAATTGGCTGATCCTCGCGTATGGTGTCGGGTTGTTGGGCGGAGCAATGCGCCAGGTTTCCAAGCTGATGCGGGCGCAACGGCCTACTAGTGAGGTAAGCGTGATGGTTGTCATCCTCACTATACTCGCTGTGTTACTGATCTCCTTCTGTGCTTATCGCTGGAAGCGGCAATACGCCGGCCTCGGTAGGGGGCGAACTACATTTCTGGTGAGCCTGGCCATTGTCATTGCCTACAATGCGATTCTGGTGGTGTGGTTCTGGCGATCGATCCCACAGGCGCTTTCCGCCGGGTAACTCCTGAGAAGTCGCGGTGTAGCCGGACTTTCCATTCCAGATCCCCCTGTTGGGTTTAGCATGCGCTCAGCGCCCTCTTGTTGGTGCAAGTTACATCCCACCCCTGGACTCTCAGTCTCGTTGCTATTGCGGCCACGTGGCTGCGGGGTCGAGGTTCACAATAGGTTGCGAACCCGCAGTCGGAACCATGGGGCGTATATACGCTCGGCCCGCGGTTTTGTGACACGAATAGCAGTCCTCCAGCAAGTTCTTGTACTCCGGGGCAAATCGCTTGCTGTCTTTCATGGCGATAATGGTCTTCAGCTTGGTCAAGCTGCCCGTGTCAATGCCGTCAAAGATATTTTTCATATCCACGGGATTGCCGTCGGCTCCCTTCGGAGAGGGATTCAGGCGCACTTCCCATCCCAAGCGGTTGCGCATCTCCCCCAGATAGTAGTTAGCCAGCGGCCAATTTTTCTTATCGCCCGCAAACCAAAGATTGGCGGCGAACATGGCGACGTCAACCATCGGATGAGAATTCGGCGGTGTAATATCTTTCAGGTGGGCCACGTCCGCCATCGTCGGAGGAGCGGCTTGCGGATTGTTCTGTTGCGCTACCGCGGCGGGGTGCTCCCAAGCCGAAACGAAAAGACCACCCAGGATTGCGCCCAAGACCAACAAGGCCGAGCCGCGGAACCAATTAGCTGGTGCCATGCCGAAATTCTCCTTCCATTTTGGGATAGGAAACCGAGCCTGCCAGCACGACGCGCCGGTCATTATAGCCCCAGAAAATTATCCCAATCGCCATCTATTAGATCCTCGTACCATGGGCCGCGACCGTCGGCGAGAAGCTCTCAGGGCAGGCCGTTCCGACGAGGAGGAAATGCGACCCCCCTAAACGGCGCCTTGTTCGAAGCAGTATACTTCCCATCTTATTCGAACGTTTTGGCAGGCCGCGCGCCCCGGATGCTAGTTCGAATGGTAAACAAGTAAATAAGCCGTTGACATCCTTTTACCTTTAGGGTAACATCTCCCATGCTTTTGCTCTCCTGCGCAATTCCCTGCGTCGATCGGCTAGCTCTGCGGTCATCCCGAGTCCGCCTCCGCGCGCAAAAGTCGAGGTCTGCGGCGAAAAGGCTACCCGCAGGATGCGCTTTTCGCCCGTCAAAAAGTCGAGCTTTTGCGTGTCCACCGAGCCGGACTAGGGATCGGCAGTTTCCTTTTGTCGTCGTTTCCATGGTGGCGAAGCGTCCCCAGCGCGCCACGTCATCACTTGGTCTCTCACCGGGTCTGTCGCGCACAAACCTAGCCCCTTGCAGTTCCTCAGCAGAGCCGCTTTCGGCCTTTAGCCCAAAAAACCAGCACTTGTGCAAATCCTCCCGGGCTAAGGCCATTGGAATGCGCACTTACCAATCAGCCGCTCACAATCCCTGTAGAATGAACACTGATAGGCTGTTCCTGCGATTCACAAGTCACTAAATTCCAGCGACTTAGAAACCCCGTACCAACGGTCTATGGAATTTGTCTTGTGATTGCCATGTAATCAAATAATGGCCGAGGAGCAGCCCGTGAGCCCAGACACGATAAGCTTGATACCCACTTACAAGGTAATCAGCCGTCATTCTGCGAACTGCCCCCACAAGAACGAGGGCCGGGAATATGTTCACTGCAACTGCCGGAAACACATCTCAGTTTACGACCCGCGTATTGAGGACCCGAAGAAGCGCCAGGACACCATCAAAACCAAGACGCGCTCCTGGACCGATGCCGAGCAGATAGCCCAGGCATACCGGGACCAGCACAACCCCGACAAAAAAGCTCGGGCGGAAGCAGAGGCGAAGCTCCAGGCACTCAAGGCCGAGAAGGAATCTCAGACGGTAACCATCGAACAGGCGGTTGCCCGGTTCCTGGCTTCGAAGAAAGCCGAGCGTATCAGCGACAAGAGAATCG